>Ga0302146_10000112_pt1 | contig 48790 bp, 40 predicted proteins | sample I_Bog_E3_1_FD_193578 | JGI IMG/M metagenome (GOLD analysis project Ga0302146, IMG submission 193578) | Peat permafrost microbial communities from Stordalen Mire near Abisko, Sweden - I_Bog_E3_3 | ecosystem: Environmental > Terrestrial > Soil > Wetlands > Peat | place: Sweden: Abisko, Stordalen...
CTAGTCCGCCCTTTGCGCTCCAGCGGCAAAAGGAATACGGAAACCTCGCTGAAGCAGAATATGTGGACTGGCTCCTGGAATTTGGACGACTGGTTCACCAGAAGCTGCGTGAGGATGGAAGTTTTGTTCTCGACCTTGGGGGCGCTTATCGGAAGGGCATTCCTGTCCGCAGCCTCTACCAATTCCGCGTGCTCCTCAGATTCTGCGACGAATTGGGATTTCACCTGGCACAAGAGTTTTTCTGGCATAATCCCTCCAAACTCCCCAGCCCAATCGAATGGGTGAATAAGCGGAAACTGAGAGCAAAAGATACTGTCAACACACTTTGGTGGTTTTCCCGGTCGGAATGGCCAAAGGCAAATGTCTCCAATGTGCTTACGGAGTACAGTCCACGCATGAAAAAGCTGCTGGAAGACCCCGCGGCATTCTATAAACCCAAGCAGCGGCCATCCGGGCATGAGATTGGCCTTGCCTTCGCCACCGATAATGGAGGAGCTATCCCTTCCAACCTGCTTCAAATTCCAAACTCGGAAAGCAACGGCGTCTACTTGGGAGCCTGTAAGGAAGTGGGGATTAGTGGGCACCCCGCACGCTTCCCCTTCAAATTGCCTGAATTTTTCATTCGCCTGCTAACCGATCCGGGAGATTTGGTTGTGGACATCTTTGCCGGCTCCAACACAACGGGCATGGTAGCGGAGGCGGAAGGACGCAGGTGGCTGGCCTTTGAGCTAAGCCGCGAGTACGTTGCTGCATCGGCCCTTCGGTTTGTTCCCAAAGGACTGCCCATATCCAGGCTGAAAGACATCTACGCAACAATCCTCCGCAGTGAGACAGTATCGATCGAAGAAGAGATTGGTTTTCAACGTCAACTGCTGGCTGTCTGAATGGCTGGCGTTTCTGCAGGGTGAGGCAACCAAAGATGAAAGAAATGGAAATTCATAGCGAAGATGCCCGCCGCCCTCTTGAGGATGAAGCTCACGAAAGGGCCAAGGATGATCCCGAATTCGCTGATAAATTGAAGGTTGCTAAGCGCATCGTGGAGCGCTACAGCGAAGCCTTGCAACGGTTGGCGAATTCCTGACCGGTCGGCCACTCTTCAGCTTCCACTTATATTCCTTTTTTCCGCCTCCGCCCATCCGGTGTAGAATTAATAAGGAATTCGTTTTGGCTTTCCCGGTTCACCGAACAAGCAACTGCACAAGACTGCCGTTGCCGGGGTTTTATGGACGCCCATTTATCCGGCTCTTCTCCCTCCTGCCTCAATCCATCCCCTTTGTATTTGCAATGCGAATCCGTGTTTGAGTCTCAGATATGGAGGCCCAGGCGACCCCGGAATTTTTCCGTTCGCCTTGGAGATCTCTAATGGCCGGCCTGGCAACCGCAGTCGAAATCCTCCAGGAAAGTCCTTCCCGCTCTGACCGGAAGCGGAAGAAGCGATCGCGCCGCGCGGGGATCGTCGTGTTCCTGCTGGCATTGTTGGGCGGCCTTTGCTACATCACCTTCCATGTGGCCAAAGACCTTCAAGGCGTCACCATCACCAGCGGCTGGCCGTACTTCCTGCTGGCCCTGGCCCTGCTGATTGCCCTCGGGTTTGAATTTGTAAACGGGTTTCACGATACAGCCAACGCCGTCGCCACTGTCATTTATACCCATTCTCTGGATCCCAACATTGCCGTGGTCTGGTCTGGCCTGTGCAACCTGGCGGGCGTGCTCGCGTCCACCGGCACTGTAGCCTTCGCCGTGGTAACTCTGCTCCCGGTCGAACTGATTCTGCAGGTCAGCTCCGGCGCGGGGTTTGCCATGGTCTTTGCGCTGCTGATCGCCGCGATTCTGTGGAACCTGGGCACATGGTGGTTTGGACTGCCGGCGTCCAGTTCGCACACCATGGTCGGCTCCATCATCGGGGTCGGCGTCGCCAACCAGCTCATGAACGGGCATACAGGCACCTCGGGCGTGGATTGGACCCAGGCCGGCAAAGTCATCCAGGTTCTGCTCATCTCGCCTCTGGTCGGTTTCGGCGCCGCGGCGCTGCTCATGCTCTACGCCAAATTTGGCGTCAAGCGCCCCATATTCCGCATCCTGGCCGGGCTGATCGGCGGCCTTGTGGCGGGTTATATTGGGCTAACCGTTTTGAACAGCCGGCTGTGGGCCATTAGCTTTGCGGCCTTTATCGGTTTGGCCATCGTGCTCGGTTCGGGCTGGCTGGCTAATTACCCGGCCATCTTTGAGGCGCCCAAAGGCGAGGCGCCGCCCCCGCTGCCCATTCGCGCGCTCATGATCCTCTCCTGCACCGGCGTCAGCTTCTTCCACGGTTCCAACGACGGCCAGAAGGGAATGGGGCTCATCATGCTGATTCTCATCGGCACCGTCCCTACGGCTTACGCGCTCAATCACGCTGTCACGGCGCAGGATATGCAGGCCTTTATTGCCGCCTCCGACCAGGCCTCACGCATCCTCGACCGCCATGTAGAAAAGACCGGCGTGCTCGGCTCCGACCCGCGCGCCGAGGTCACCAACTACATTCGCACCCGGCAACTGCAGCCGGACACCGTGCTGGCGGTGCGCGCACTGGTGGAGAACCTCGACCGCGAAGTGGCTCACTACAAGGAGTTCAAGTCGGTTCCCGTGCAGGACCAGACCAACGTCCGCAACGATATGTACGTGGTCAGTGAGGCTCTTCGGGTGATGGACAAGGACCTGTCTTTCACCACCGACGAACGCACCGCGCTCGGGAGCTACAAGAGCAAGATTGACAAGACCACCCGGTTCATCCCCGCATGGGTAAAAGTGGCCGTCGCCCTGGCCCTGGGACTGGGCACCATGGTGGGCTGGAAGCGCATCGTCGTGACTGTCGGAGAGAAGATTGGCAAGCAGCACCTGACCTACGCGCAGGGCGCAGCCGCCGCAATGGTGGCCATGGGCACCATCTTCGCCGCCGACACCTTTGGCCTGCCGGTGAGCACTACGCATGTGCTCAGTTCCGGCGTGGCAGGAACCATGACTGCCAACGGCAGCGGCCTCCAGTTCGCCACGGTGCGCAATATCGCGGCCGGCTGGGTATTCACGCTGCCGGCCGCAGCGCTGCTCTCCGGCCTGCTCTACTGGCTGTTCCGCGCCATCTCCTAGAGCCGCCCTGCTCTCGGATTCCTCGCTTCAGCCTTCTCCGCAATTCCAGGCTCCCCGGCCGTCTTCTCCTCAGTCCATGTGAATCTTCTGTAACAATTCATTTCCCTTTCACATGATTCCTATATCCCTTGTTGAGTCTGGAAGTCGCCTCCCCCGGCGCGTCTGGACTGTAAATACCTCTTTCCCTGGAGCTGTTCCATGTCCGATTTAGCGACAGCCATCGCTGACCGTCCGCCCGCCGCGGCAATCCTCGACAAAAAGATGAAGAAGTCCCACGCCATGATCAGCGGTGGCGTGGTGCTCACAGCCCTGGTTGTCGGTCTCGGCTTCATCGCCGTTCACCTGGTTCAGGACCTGAACGGCATCACCCTGACCAGCATCTGGCCCTGGATACTGCTCGGCGTCGCCCTGGTGATCGCTCTTGGCTTCGAGTTCGTCAACGGCTTCCACGACACGGCCAACGCGGTGGCCACGGTCATCTACACCCACTCGCTCGATCCCAACATCGCGGTGGTCTGGTCGGGTCTCTGCAACCTGGTGGGCGTGCTGACTTCCTCCGGAACCGTGGCTTTCACGGTCATCACCCTTCTTCCCGTCGAATTGATTCTCCAGGTCAGCTCAGGCGCAGGGTTCGCCATGGTCTTTGCACTGCTGATCGCTGCGATTGTGTGGAACCTGGGCACGTGGTGGTTTGGACTGCCGGCCTCAAGCTCGCACACCATGGTCGGCTCCATCATCGGCGTCGGCCTGGCCAACCAGTTGATGAACGGGCACAACGGCACCTCGGGTGTCGATTGGGAGCAAGCGACCAAGGTTTTCAAAGTTCTGCTCATCTCTCCGCTAGTTGGTTTCGGCGCCGCGGCGCTGCTGATGCTTTTCGCCAAATTCGGAGTAAAAAGGCCCGTCATGCGCATCCTCGCCGGGCTCATCGGCGGCTCGGTAGCCGGCTATATTGCGCTGACCGTTTTCAACAGCTGGCTCTGGGCCGGCAGCTTCGCGGCGTTCATAGGAGTCGCCATTGTGCTGGCCTCTGGCTGGCTGGCCAACTACCCGGCAATCTTCGAGGCGCCCAAGGGCAGTGCGCCGCCTCCGCTGCCGATTCGCGCGCTGCTCATCCTCACCTGCTCCGGCGTCAGCTTCTCGCACGGCTCCAATGACGGTCAGAAGGGCATGGGACTTATCATGCTGATCCTCATCGGGACGGTGCCCACTGCGTACGCGCTCAACCACGCTGTCTCGGTGCACGATGTGCAGTCCTTCATCGCCGCCTCAGAACAGGCAGGCCACATTCTCGACCAGCATATCGACAAGAACGGCGTCCTCGGCGCTGACGCGCGCACTGAGGTCACCGACTACATCCGCACCAAGCAGATCCAGCCGGACACCGTCCTGGCGCTGCGCGAACTGGTTGAGGACTTGAACCATGAAGTGGCTCTCTACAAGGAGTTCAAGTCAGTGCCGCCAGGCCAGCAGACGAACGTCCGCAACGATATGTACGTGGCCAGCGAGGCGATCCGCCTGATGCAGAAGAACCACAATCCCTCTTTCACTCCGGCGGAGACCACAGCTCTCAGCGCCTACAAGGGCCAGGTGGACAAGGCCACCAAGTTCATTCCTGCATGGGTCAAGGTTGCTGTCGCTCTCGCACTCGGAATGGGCACCATGGTTGGCTGGAAGCGCATCGTGGTGACCGTGGGCGAAAAGATCGGTAAGGAGCACCTGACCTACGCGCAGGGCGCAAGCGCCGAACTGGTCGCCATGTGCACCATCTTCGCGGCCGACAACTTCGGACTCCCGGTGAGTACCACCCACGTGCTCAGTTCCGGTGTAGCCGGAACCATGGTCGCCAACGGCAGCGGCCTGCAGCTCTCCACTGTCCGCAACATCGCAGCCGCCTGGGTCTTCACGTTGCCTGCCGCCGCGATTCTCTCGGGCACGCTTTTCTGGCTGTTCAGCCATCTTGCCCACTAGACAGTTTTCCTCCTGCTTTTCTCGGCGCCCGGTCAGTCCGGGCGCCTTTTTTTTTGCCCAGGCGCCTCTTCCAGAGCCTTTCAGCGCACAGGCTTGCTCCACTTCCGGTACCATACTTGAGGTACCTATTGCAGAATGAGCCTTAAAGCCAAGCTTGAAGCTGTCATCTACGCCGCGGAGGAGCCGGTCACACTGGCCCAGCTCTCCGTCCTGTTTGCCGCCGAAGCCTTCGAGTGGAAGAGCGAGCAGTCCCTGAAGAACGAGCAGGCCGCTGAAGCTGCGCAAGCAGGCGGCGCAGAGCCTTTGTTGCTGATTCTGAATGAGTTAGACGAAACCAAGGCCGACGAACCCGCTACAGAAGAGCCAGCATCCGAATCTGTTGCGGAAGTCGCTCCCGCCTCGGAAGCCGCTGAGGAAGCTGCCCCGGCCCCCGAAGCGGCGTCCGCTCCAGAGCTCGAAGCTGAGCCCGCTCCCGGCGAAGGCCAGGCTGCCGCCACCGAAACCGTCCCAGTCGCCGAAGCCCCTGTTGACCTGGAGCAGGAAGCCCGCCGTCTCGCCCGCCAACGGGACCGCGAGGTGCGCGCCATTCTTCGCCAAATCATCGACGAGCTGATTGCCGAATATGATGCCGACGGTCGCGGTGTGGAGATTCGCGAGATTGCCGGCGGCTATCGCATGGCCACCAAGCCCGAGTGCCACGACGCCGTTCGCCTCTTTGTCAAGAGCCTGAAACCTCCAATGAAGCTCTCGTTGCCCGCGCTTGAGACGCTGGCCGTAATCGCCTACAAGCAGCCGGTCACCGCTCCCGAAGTCAATGAGATTCGCGGCGTGGACTCCTCCGGCGTATTCGGCTCGCTCATCGCCCGCAAACTCATCGCCACCGCCGGCCGCAAGCAGGTGATTGGCCGGCCCATTCTTTACAAGACCACCCGCGAATTCCTGCTCCGCTTCGGGCTCAAAGACGTGGCCGAGCTCCCCTCAATGGAGGAGTTCGAAAAGATGGCCGCCATCGAGCTTGAAGAGATCGAGACCGCATCCAACGAAGAAGCGGCCGCGTCCACCAACCTGGAATCAAGCTCGGAACTGGACGAGAACGCCAGCGAAGAGCCGGAAGCCGGGGTCCCCACGGACGGGTCTATGTCTGTGGGGTGGAAAAGCGATCAACTCGCCGGCGAGTCAGAAGCTCCTGCAACCCACCAGACCGCCGAGACGGCGGCCAGTCCCGAAGTCCCACCCTCCCAAGAGGCCGCGCCTGCTGCGCCTCACTCCCCAGAGCAGGTAGAAACTGAGAATCTCCCCCATGGCGAAGAAATCCAAGAAAAGCAGTGAGACCGAAGGTGTTGAGCCGGTAGTAGCCGAAACCGAAGTAGCCGCGGAACCCCAGGCCAAGCCCAAGGCCAAAACCAAGCCCAAGGCCGAAACCAAGCCCAAGGCCAAGAAGGCGGCCAAGCGAGTCAAGAAAGCAGTCGACCCCATCGCAGACGAAACCGACGGCGAGGCGAAGACTGCGCTCGAAGCCGTTGCCAAGCCAGTACCTGAGGCCATTCCTGTCGCGGAAGCTGCAATCGAACCTGCCGAGGACACAGCCGAGGATGCGATGGAAGCCAAAGACGCATTCGAGGCCGCAACTGCACCCGACATTTCCGATCCAGATACCGATTTGGATTCCGAAGAAGACGAGCCGGAGTCGACCAGGAAGCCGCGTCCTCCCGCGAAGCTCGAGCGGCTGCAAAAGATCCTGGCCCAGGCCGGAGTGGCCAGCCGCCGCAAAGCCGAAGAAATGATTGAGCAGGGCCGCGTGCAGGTAAACGGCAAAGTGGTCACCGCGCTCGGCACCAAGGCTGACGCCGGTCGCGACCACGTCCGCGTGGACGGCAAGCTGCTGCAGGGCGCCGAGCGTCTGCGCTACTTCGTGCTGAACAAGCCCAAGGGCTTTGTGACCACGGTCAAGGATCCCGAAGGCCGCCCCACCGTCATGCAGTTTTTTGACAAGATGCGCGAGCGCCTCTACCCGGTCGGCCGCCTGGACTATATGAGCGAAGGCCTGCTCCTCGTCACCAACGACGGCGAGCTCGCCAACCGCCTCACCCGCGCCGCCGCCGGCGTGGAAAAAACCTATCTCGTGAAAGTCGCCGGCGTTCCCAGCGAGGCCGAGCTGGACCAATTGCGCGCAGGCGTGGCCATCGAGCGCGGCAAACCAGGCTCTGACCGCGTGCGGACCTCGCCGGCTCGCATTCGCCAGGTGCGCCAGGGCGACAATCCCTGGTACGAAGTGGTTCTGATCGAAGGCCGCAACCGCGAACTGCGCAAGATGTTCGAGGAAGTCGGGCACTTCGTTGAGAAGATTCGCCGCGTCGGCTACGGACCGCTGATTCTGGACCAGGAACCCGGCAATCTGCGCGAACTGGACGAACGCGAGCTCACCCTGCTGCGCATGGCCGCCGACGGCACGCTGCGCACCCCAAAATCAAAGGAAATCCGCCGCCGCAATGAGGCGGACAAGCAGTTACCCACCGTTTTGCCCAAGCCGAGTGGGCGTCCGGCCAAGCAGTTTGGAGCGAAGCCCTTCGCACCCAAGTCGTTTGAAGAACGTCCCGCCCTCGGTCCAAAGGATTACCGCCCCAAGAGAGCGTTTGAAGCCGGAAGCGGCACTGGATCAGGCGAAACAGCCAGGCCCAGCCGTCCAGCAGGCAAGGACTTCGGCCCACCCCGGCCCGCATGGAAGAAAGACGACCGGTCCTCGCGTCCAGCCCCGCGCTTTGGCGCAGGCGCAAGCGGCGAATCCCGCCCGCCCGCGGGAAAGCCTTTCGCAGACAGGCCGGCGACTGGCCGGACCTTCGGCGCCAGGCCGGCCGCCGGCAGAACCTACGGGGATAAGCCCGCCGGCAGAAGCTACGGCGATAAGCCCGCCGGTGGCCGCGCCTATGGACCCAAGTCCGGCCAGGGCCGCGATTTCACGCCCAAGCCAGGCTTCAAGAAGCCGGAAGGCCAGCAATGGCCGCCCTACAAGCGTCCCCCAGTGGATCGCCCCGCGCCTGCGCGTCGCGAGACAACTCCGCACGACGATGACTTCGGCCCGGTGAAACCGCCAAACCTTCATATTGAAGAGATCAAAGGGCCAGATCGTTCGAGCCCCGCGCGTTCGAGTTCCGCTCGCCCAGGTCCCGCTCGCTCCGGTCCGCCTCGCCCCTTCGCCGGTCGCCCCAGCGCAGGCCGTCCAGGTTCTGACCGGCCCTTCACACCCCGCCCCGATCGCCCGTCCCCCGAGCGTTCATCTTCTGCCCGGCCCAGTTCGCCTCGACCACCCTCGCGTCCAGGCTCAGGCCGTTCCAGCGCCGGATCCTCCGGCAGCGGCCGTTCCAGCTCTTACCGTGCCAGTTCTGACCGGCCCAGCCCGGACCGTACCAGCTCGGCGCGTCCCTTCCGCAGTGAAGGCGGCCTGGCGCGTCCCTTCACCACCAGCAGCGGCAAGCCCCGCGCCGGCGGCGCGCGGCCGAACAATAAATCCGGTGCTCCAGCGGGCAGGTCTTCGTCCGCGGGGTGGAAATCAGGCAGCAAGCCTTATGGCGGCGCACCGAAACGCTCATTTGATGGAAAACCGGGTGGCGCAGCCAAGCGCCCCTTCCGCCGCGAAGAGGGTGAAGGCTCGTTTAGTCCGCGCCCGCCTCGCTCGGATTCCGGACCAGGCCAGCGGCCGGCCGGAAAGCCAGGTTGGAAGCCGAAGCCCAGCTTTGGCGGCAAGGGCAAACCGGGAGCGGGCGGAAAATCGCGTCCCCCGTTCAAGAGCGGCCCCAAGCCCGCCAGCAAGCGCCCCGGATCTTTTGGCAAGAAGAGGCCGTAGGGCCGCGAAAAAATGCCCTAGCCGCGGCGGAACAGCTCCGCCGCCAGCTTGCGCACTTCGAACCGCTGGTACTCGCGAATGATCTCCGGCGAGAAGATGCCCATGATCACCGTCAGCGTGATCCCAGGCACCAGCAGGGGAATCAGCACCTTGACCGGTTCGCCTGCAGCGGCGGCAATCAAGGCAATCACCAGGCAGGCCGCGCCCAGGCTCGCGAGCAGCATGTACGCGCCCGTAAAGAAGCCTTTCGCCTTGCCGCGCGGCACCAGAACGGTGGCGGCCAGGGCCAGCAGGCTGCCAAAGACCGGCAAGCCGATTGCAATCAGCATCCGGTAGTTTCCAAGCTCCCGAACTCCATCCATAAAGCTCTCGTTCATCTCCATCCCTCCTCTTCCTTGTTTCGTTCCATCGCTGACCGGTGCGCAGCACGAATGTTTTTTGCCGTGGAGACCTTGATCTCGCCGCGCTCCACCAGGTCGGCCAGCAGCCCCGTCATCTGGTCGGGCGGAGCGCCGTTCATGCTGCCGCGCAGGTTCGCAATCACCCGGTCCAGCGCGTTGCGGATCGTCGGATAGCTCACGTGGTGCAGCATCGCCATCTCCTTGAGCGATCCCGACGCCAGCACAAACTGCTCCACAAAATCGAGATCCTCCTCCGGCAGCTTGCTCAGCGGATGCGCCCGTTTGCGCGGAACCGTTCTTTCCACCTCGGTCAGAAGCTCGTCCATGACCAACAATCTAGCATAGAGAATAAATAAAATGAAAGTATTATTTAATAATATTTATTCTCGTCACAGCATATGGTTCATTGGCGGCAGCGCCGAGGGAGTGTTTATCTGTCGCCTGGTGGCCCGCCATCGAGATGCAGCCCCCGCCTTTGCTTGCTATGCTGAAAAGCTGAAACTTGAGCAGGAAAGGAGGCGCCATGGCAAACACCTTCGGTACGGATATTCTGATTCAAGCGCCTGACCCCAAGAGCGCAGCAGCCTTTTACGTGGAGCAGTTGGGCTTCGAAGTCACCGGCGAAGAGCCGCAGATGATCAGCCTTCACGGCCGGCGCATCAACCTCTTCATCGAGCGCGGTCCGGCGCTGGGCCCGGTGTTTGAAGTCACCGTGGACAGCGTCGAAGCGGCCAAGCAGCGTCTGGTGAAGAGCGGCTGCACAGTCGTCAAGGATGAGCCGGAATTTCCCCGGACCTACGTCCGCGATCCGTACGGCCTCATCTACAATCTCACTACTTGAATCCGACGCCCTGAATCTGAACCCGTGAATTTGTTACCAATCCACCCAGCGAGCATCAGATCAGATATGAGCACTGAAAAAGCAACCTTCGGAGCCGGGTGTTTCTGGGGCGTTGAAGCCGCCTTTGCCGCCATCCCCGGTGTCACCTCAACCGCCGTCGGCTATGAAGGCGGCCAGTTGGAACAGCCCAGCTACAAGGACGTCTGCACCGATTCCACCGGTCACGCCGAGGTCGTCGAGCTCGACTTTGACCCCACAAAGGTCAGCTTCGAGCAGTTGCTGGACGCCTTCTTTACCCTGCACGACCCCACCACCCTCAACCGCCAGGGTCCAGATTGGGGCACGCAGTACCGCTCCGCGGTCTTCTTCCACTCGCCGGAGCAGGAAGAGCAGGCCAAGGCCAGGATTGAGCAGCTCACCGCCGAGGGCCGCTTCAAGCCAAAGCGCATCGTCACCAAAGTCGAGCCGGCGCAGACCTTCTGGCGCGCGGAGGATTACCACCAGCGCTACCTGGAAAAGCGCGGCCTGGCAAGCTGCCACATTTAGTGGGCAGAGATCAGGGATCAGTTGTCAGAAATCAGGGACTGCGTGGGTTCCGGCTTGGTGAAAAACTCAGCTTTGAATGCGCTTTGTAATAAGGGCACGAGTTTACTCGGGCCGCAAGCCGTTTAGATTGAGAGATGGGGCTTCAGCCCCATGCCGTGCCCCATCGAGTTCACTCACATTCAGGCTCTTTCAGCAATCTCAAACCGGGCATTCCGGCCACTGACCTTTTTGGAAATCTGAACGGGCCGGCGCTATTCGCTCTCCGCTTCGGCAATTTCCGGCTCTGCCTGCGCAACCGGAGCCGGTTCTTCCGGCGCAGCGGGAAGCGCGGATGCCGTGCCCGCCGGGCTCCCGGGCTCGTCGAACCACAAGGTCGCAATCCACCACACGATCACCGCCAGCAGCACAACCTCATTGGCCTTGGCCAGGTTGTCGCGGATCCCAATGATGTGATCGTATTCAGCCTGGCTATGCGCGACTGCCTTCATCGCGATCAGTTGCCAGATGCCGTCCCGGAGAAGCTGGGCAATGGAGACCGTCGACAGTCCGATCAGGATGGACTGGGTGTGGCTGCGCCATCCGCCGGTGAACCGCCGCCCAAACAGCAGCACCAGCACCACCAGCTCGACCGTGAGCACGTTGTCAAGCAACTCAATCTTCTGGGACGCGGTCTGCAACAGGCCCAGCACCGCAAGCGTGGTGGCCGCGGTCACGGTCTTCCACGCCGGCCAGGGCCCCCACTTCGCCAGCACCAGGGCGCCCACCGCCAACATCACCACGGCGCCCACAATCCACGCGCGCGCGCCCAGGCCAACAAACGCTCTCCGCGCCAGTTCCACCAGCACGCCAAGGCTTACCAGCGCCGCCAGGACGGTGAGCGGGATGAATATCTCGTAGAAGTTGATCGGCGCCATCTTGCCGTAGAGCAGCTCGCTCACCAGCAGCCGAAACGCCAGCAGCACAATCCCGATGGTGAACCACTTGAAGCGGAGATATCGTTCGCGCCCCAGCAACACAACCAGCAGCACCAGCAGCGCGGCAAACGTGAGCGTCCAGAGAACCTGAATGAGTGTGATTCCAGTAATGAAGTGCATTGTCACCTTATCTGCCTGCAATACGGCGTGCTGAATGCCGCGCAAGCCCTTCTTAGTCTAACTGGCCCACGCCCTCAATCCTACAGTTGTAGATCGGAAATTCCGGAGGGAACAGGGGGTTTTAACCCCCTGAAAAAGGCAAGTTTGCGTGGCCTTCAGGCACGGGCCTTTGCCCACCTTTGAGAATTGAGTCAAATAGAACTGGAGTGCTAAGCAGTTGTAAGTATTGGGACGAAGGGGATTGTATGGTGCGCCCGGAGAGATTCGAACTCCCGACCTAACGCTCCGGAGGCGTTCGCTCTATCCAGCTGAGCTACGGGCGCGCTCTTCAAGCATACCGCACTTTGGCCTTCCAGGGCGTGCTGAACCCGCGTTACGCCCGCCCAGCCTCGCGCTGCGCCCTCAGCTCTTCCATGACGGACTGGATCAGCGCCTTGGCGCCTTCTATGCCGGCCAGCACCGCCTGCAGATCCAGCGCCGGCTTTGCCGGATTGCGGCTCGACGCGCAGTAGACCCCATGTTGCCCCACCATAATCAGCGAATCCGTCAGCAGGTCCAGAGCCACCGCCAGCCTGCCCCGCTCCACGCCCATCATGAACTCGTGCCGCTCCAGCTCCGTCCGCTTCTCGTCGAATATGTTCATACCCAAAGCCTACCCGAAAAGCGACGGGCGGTCTCACTTTGCGTGCTCCATGTGAGGGGAACGGCTTATACATCCAGCTTGCGCATGTACTCCGCATCCAGTTTGAGGGCTTCAATGGGATCGATATCGAACTCTTCCTGCTCGATGAAGTAGTGCTTGAGCCCGGTCGCCGCGCGCAGAATCGGCTTGTAGTCGATCACGCCGCGGCCCATCACCGTTGAGTGCATCGCGCCGTTTTCGCCCTTGGCCATGTCCTTCACGTGCAGCATCGGAAACCGCTCCGGCGTTTTGCTCAGGTAGTCCACCGGGTTGCGTCCGGCTGCAACCACCCAGCCGCAGTCCATCTCAAAGAACACCCGTTTGGGATCGGTAAGGCGAAGCAGCTCGTCGTAGAAAACGACTCCGCCTTCGCTGCCGAATTCAGGGGTGTGGTTGTGGTAGCCGAACCTCATCCCGGCGGCATTCACCTTTTCACCGATTTTGTTCAGCTCATCGGCCGTCCAGCGCCAGTCGTCCAGCGTCAGCGGGCCCTTCGCAGCCGGGTCCTTGCGCATCGGCGAGGGACACACCATGTAATTCAGCCCCAGCGCGTGGCCGTATTCGATCAACTCATCCAGGCGCGGTTTCAACACCACCATCGGGTGATGCGTGCTGATGCAGCGCAGGCCGGCCGCGCCCATTGCTTTCCTGAATTCCGCTGCCGGTTTGTCGTAGTAGCCTGCCGCCTCAACCTCGGTATAGCCCGCGGCCCGCACCCTGGCAAGCGTTCCGTCAAAATCCTTGGGCAGCAAGTCGCGCACGCTGTAGAGTTGCAGCCCGACTGGGAAGCGGAGCGGCGCGGCGCTCAGTTGCCGTGCACCGACACAGGTGGCGGCCACAGCCGCACCTGAAGCCTTCAAGAAACGCCTTCGGGAGGTAGGGATCATCAACGAACTCTCCTTTTGAGCCTGATTTAGCTCTTGATCAATCTGGCCGCCGCATCCCACGTGGCCACGTTGCGGTGAAAATAAGAATGATTGGCCATGTGGCAGGCGATGGCCGCGTTGTTGCCAAAAACCTCATCCTCCACTACGTGCTCCCGCGTCTCAATGGCGCGGAAGAAAGCTGCGATGTGGTCGACGGTGTCGTTGTATCCTGGCGACGCGCTATAGCTCTCCACCTCGCCCAGCTTCGGGCCAGGCGCGGGATGCGTCGCGCGCCAGTCATCGAGATACTGCTGTTTGGCCACGGCCGTCCATCCGTTCAGGCTGTAGCCTTCGGGCCGCGGGCTTGTGTCCTGCGGCGTTACGGTGAGCGTGTTGCCGTTGATCACCATGGTCGCGTCGGAACCGTAGAAGATGATTGGCTCGCCTGCCTCGTTGTTCTGGTTGCAGTGCAGGCTCACCGTCACGCCGGGATAGTCGTAGAGCGTGGCCAGAAGGTCGGGGAAATCGCGGCCGTCGTTGAAGTGGGTAAGGCTCCCTGTGGAATAGGCCCGGCTGGGAGCCGCATTGATCCCGGTGATGCATTGAATGCCCGACAGCAGGTGGACAAACAGGTCGCCGGCCACGCCTTCTCCGTAGTCGCTGAAGCACCGCCAGCGGAAGAACCGCACCGCGTCAAAGGGCCGCGAGGGAGCGTCCCGCAAGAATGCCTCCCAGTCGATCGTCTCCAGGTTCGCGTGCGGTGGAATCGGATACACCCAGGCCCCCGAAGGCGAATTGCGGTCTGAGTGGCCCTCGATCAGGTGTACCTCGCCCAGCCGCCCCGACGCATAGATTTCCGCCGCCTTCTTGTAGACGATGTTGCTCACGCGCTGGCTGCCGGCCTGGAAGATCCGCTTCCCCGCAACCACAGCATCCACCATGGCCTGGCCGTCGGCCACGTTGTGGCTCATGGGCTTCTCGCAATACACGTCCTTGCCCGCCGCCACGCAGTCCAGCACCACACGCCGGTGCTGGTGGTCGGGGACGGCCACAATCACCGCATCCACATCCTTGCGCTCAAGAAAAGCGCGATAATCGCGGCCGGCTGGAAAATCGGCGCCATAAGCCTCTTTGCCTGCCCGCTGGTGCATGGTGTACAGATCCGCCGAGCCCACACAAACGCTATTTGGTACCTGCCGTGCGGCGCGCAGCAGATCGCATCCCCTGATGCCTGTTCCGATCGAGACGAACTTGATCTTGCGTCCGGATTTGCTCGCAGGTGTATTCTCCGCCGCCAACATCGCCGGCTCCAGAAGCGTCGCATTCACAGCCGCGCCCGCCGCTGCCGCGCCTGCGCTGAGCCGCACAAACTCCCGCCGCGTCATAGAAGGTAGTCTCAAAGTGTTCTCCCTCTGCGTCGGCAATTTTCGCCGCCTACACCGCATCATGTCCACCAGCGCGCCGCGCGCCACCCAACGGAGAACACTCGACGACACCCTATGGGTTAAGCTGGCAACCCGGGCATTCGGCTTGACAGGCAGGGGCACACCCTGCTTTTATCGAGGGCGATTCTGGGCGGACTGCTTTGTTGTTATGAAAACAATCGGTTGTCTTATGCGATCGAATTTGAAGCCCGAGCCCCGGAACCGAAAGCACGCCAGCCGGCAGTTCAAGGAGACACGATGAATCCCAAGCGGCCTTTCGCTCTAGCTCTCACAGCTCTCATCTTCCTTCCCTTCACATCCACCGCCCAGCACCCGGCGGACGCGCACCTCTGGTTGACCACGCCGGACAAATCCAACTTGATGTCCCCCCAACCGGCCGCACTGCCTTTCTCGCCAACTGCTGAACAGCTTCCGACCATCGAAGTGAACGACATGCAGCAGTTCCAGCCCATTGAGGGCTTCGGATTCGCGCTGACTGGCGGCAGCGCACAACTGCTGATGAAAATGTCTGCTCCGCGCCGGGCCGCGCTGCTCAAACAACTGTTTTCAACCGATGGAGACGGCATAGGCGTCAGCTATTTGAGAGTCTCCATCGGCGCCTCCGACATGAACGACCACGTCTTCTCTTACGACGACATGCCGGCAGGACAGACTGACCCGACCCTGGCGAAATTCAGCCTCGATCCCGATCGCGCCGATGTGATTCCGGTCCTGAAGGAAATATTGGCGATCAATCCGCACGTAAGGATCCTCGGTTCTCCCTGGTCGGCTCCGGCCTGGATGAAGACCAACGACGATGTGAGGGGAGGGAATCTCAAGCCCGAGTATTACGGTGCGTTTGCCGCGTACTTTGTAAAGTACGTCCAGGGCATGAAGACGGAGGGGATCACCATCACCGCGATCACGGTGGAGAACGAGCCTCTGAATCCAAAGAACACGCCCAGCATGGTCGTCTTCGCGGACGAGGAAGACTCGTTCATTGCGAAGTTTCTCGGGCCGGCCTTTGAAAAGGCGGGAATCAAGACGGAGATCCAGCTCTACGATCACAATCCCGACGTGACGTCCTATCCGTTGTCCATTCTGAAGGATCCGGCGGCCAGCAAGTACGTGGCAGGGACCGCATTCCACCTGTATGGCGGCGACAGCAGCACGTTGACGGATGTGCACAACGCGTACCCCAACAAGAATCTGTATCTGACCGAGCAATCGGTGGGCGGGCGCCCGGGCGCAAACAGTATCGCGATCGCCGAGCCGGTGAACCGCGTGCTGATTGGCGCAACCCGCAATTGGGGGCGCAACGTGCTGCTCTGGAATCTGGCGGCCGATCCGCACGCCGGGCCGCACACCAATAACGGCGGATGCACCATGTGCGTTGGCGCCATCACGCTCGATGGAGACAACGCAACCTTGAATGTGGCCTACTACGCGGTGGCGCACTTTTCAAAATTCGTGCCGGCCGGTTCTGTTCACGTGGGATCGAACAACCTTGAGCAATTGTCGACCTCCGCATTTCTAACTCCGGAGGGGAAGGTTGTGCTGGTGGTTTCCAATACCGGCAACTTCGCCAGGACATTTCACATCGCGTATCACGGCAGCAGCCTGACCACCACTCAGCCTTCTGAGTCGGTGGGAACCTACGTCTGGTAACGGCGCAAAGGGGATGAGCACGATGAACAGTAATGGGCACGGTTTCAGAGTCTCCGCAGCGTACTTTGGCATTTGCCTGCTGCTTGGCTTGATTGCAAGTTCAGGCAGCGCGGCAAGAGCGGCCACTGCGGCAAAGCCCGATTTCGGCCCCAACGTGCTCATCTTCAATCCTGCGATGCCTATGGCCGATATCCAGGCGCAGATCGACAGGGTGTACGCAGCAGAGCAGCACAGCGAATTTGGATCCGAGCGCTACGCTTTCTTCTTCCTGCCCGGCAGCTACCGCGTGGACGTGCCGGTCGGCTTCTATACAGAAGTCATCGGGCTCGGCGCCACGCCGGACAGCGTGCACATCAACGGAAACGTGCACGCCGACGCCAGCCTGCCCCGCAACAACGCCACCTGCACCTTCTGGCGGGCCGTTGAAGGCTTCTCTGTGACGCCAGCCGGCGGCGCCATGCAGTGGGCGGTTTCGCAGGCCGTGCCGTTTCGCCGCATGCACGTCCTCGGCGACATTGTTCTGCACCAGAACCACGGGTGGGCCAGCGGCGGGTGGATGTCCGACTCGCTGATTGACGGCAACGTGGACTCCGGCACCCAGCAGCAATGGATCTCGCGCAACAGCGAGTGGCACTCGTGGACGGGCGCCAACTGGAACATGGTTTTTGTCGGGATTCCCAACCCGCCCAGCGGTGAATGGCCCAAGCCGCCCTTCACCAAGGTTGCGCTCACGCCGGTTGTGCGCGAAAAGCCGTTCCTCGAAGTGGATGAGAGCGGCAAATACAGCGTCCGCATTCCCTCACTCACCCTCAACTCGGCGGGCATCACCTGGCACGGCGGGAATACGCCGGGAAGATCCATCCCCATTGACAAGTTCTACATCGCGCGCCCCGGACAGGACACAGCGGCCACAATCAATGCGGAGCTGGCCAAGGGCAAGAATCTTCTCTTCACACCCGGCAATTATGAGCTGACGGAGCCGATTCACGTAACGCGTGCAAACACGGTCGTCCTGGGTCTCGGCTTCGCAACGGTGCGTCCGATCAACGGCACGGCCGCCATCACCACCGTGGACGCAGACGGCATTATCCTCGCCGGATTGCTGATTGACGCGGGCCCCGTGAACTCCCCTGTTTTGCTGGAAGTAGGCCCCAAAGGGAGCAAGGCCAGCCACACTCAAAATCCCATCTCGCTGCACGATATTTTCTTTCGCGTTGGCGGCGCAGGCCCCGGCAGCGCAGGGGTCAATCTGCTGGTCAACAGCAACGACACAATCATCGACCACACCTGGATCTGGCGCGCCGATCACGGTGAGGGCGCCGGCTGGACCACCAACCCCAGCGCCAACGGCCTTGTCGTCAACGGCAACAACGTTACCGCCTACGGCCTGTTTGTGGAACACCACCAGCAATACCAGGTGCTTTGGAACGGGAACGGCGGCCGCACCTACTTCTATCAATCGGAGATTCCCTACGACCCGCCGGACCAGGCCAGTTACACCAGTGCGCCGGGGACCAATGGCTGGGCCTCGTACAAAGTGGCCGACACCGTCACCAGCCACGAAGCCTGGGGTCTCGGCGTCTACTCGGTCTTTCGCCATCCAAACGTTGTGCTGACCCGCGCGATTGAAGTGCCTGTGCTGCCCGGAGTCCGGTTCCACCACATGATCACGGTTGCGCTCGCAAATCTGGGAGAGATCACCAACGTGATCGACGACAGAGGCGGACCCGCCACGACCAAACCTTTCACGACTCCCAAGGTCACCGAGTTTCCATAAATTCGGGCTCACTCCATGAGAACCAATCAAGCCCGTGCGAGCGAATAGCGAGCGTCTGCCCCACCGCAGGTGGTTTGCCCCACCGCAGGGGGGCTGTCGTGGGAGAATGAAGGTGTAGCCTGCCATGACAAACGAGAGCCTTCCAGAATCCGACCATATCGCCCCTGAGAACTTTCAGGAACCTGCCCCGGAGCATAGCCCGGAACCGCCCATCGGAGAGCCCGTCGTCGACCAGCCATCCATCCACGAGCCTCCAGTCGACGACCCAGCCATCGTCGAGCCGCCGCCGCAAGCTCCACCCGCGATTGAGCCACCGCAGACCGCAGTCGAAGCGCGCAATCCTGCCCCCGTGGCGGAAGAGCCGGCGCCCGAGGAGCCAGTAGAGGATTTCGGTGCGCTGCTGAATGCCTTCGAGAAGAGCCACTCCCACAAGTCGGCCTCGGCCCCCCGCCAATTACAGGGAACCGTCATCTCGCTCTCCGCCGAGCAGGTCTTCCTCGACATCGGCTACAAGACCGAGGGGGTTCTTCCCCGCTCAGCCTTTCCAAACAACGCCGAGGGTGTGAAGCCGGGCGACACGGTGCCTGTCTCCGTGACCGGTCGCAATGAAGAACATTACTACGAGCTTTCCCGGTTCAAAGTGGCACAGGTACGTGACTGGTCCGCCATTGAAGCAGCATTCGCCGAAAAGCTTGCCGTCGTGGGCACCGTCACTGAAGTGATCAAGGGCGGCCTCTCGGTGGACATTGGCGTTCGCGCCTTCATGCCTGCCAGCCGCAGCGGCACCAAAGATGCAGTCGAGCTTGAAAAACTGGTGGGCACGGAAATCACCTGTCGCATCACCAAACTCGACGTGACGGACGAAAACGTCGTGGTCGATCGCCGCGTGGTTCTTGAAGAACAGGCCCGCGCCCTTACTCAGGCCACCAGCGACGCCTTGCAGGCCTCCATTAAGGAAGGCGACGTCGTCACCGGCACGGTCCGCACGCTCATGCCCTACGGCGCATTCATCGATCTGGGCGGAATCGATGGGCTGCTCCACGTCAGCGACATCTCCTACGCCCGCGTCAGCAAGCCAGACGACGTGCTCACCGTGGGCCAGGAAGTTCAAGTCAAAATACTCAAAATTGATCCGGAGACCAGAAAGCTTTCGCTCGGGCTCAAGCAGCTTCAGCCGGAGCCGTGGGAGACTGCGCCCTCGCGCCTCACGGCCGGCCAGCGCGTCACCGGAAAGGTTACGCGCCTCATGGACTTTGGCGCATTTGTTGAGCTCGAACCCGGCATCGAAGGCCTGATTCACATCTCCGAAATGGCGTGGGGCAAGAAAGTCCGCCATCCCAGCGACATTCTCAAGGAAGGCGACACGGTCGACGCCGTCATTCTGTCGGTCAAGCCACCCACAGATACGAGTGCCGGGCGCATTGCGCTGGGCTTGAAGCAGACCCTCACCGATCCCTGGTCGGATGCGCTCAAGAGATTTCCCATCGGCTCGCAGATTGAGGGCCCCGTCACCAAGCTGATGACTTTCGGCGCATTCGTTCAACTGGTCGACGGCATTGAAGGCCTGGTTCACGTGAGCGAAATCAGCGCGGACCGCCGCATCAATCATCCCTCCGACGTATTGCGCGCCGGGCAGGTGGTCCAGGCGCAGGTCCTGGCGCTCGATGTGGAGAAGCGCCAGATCAAGCTCTCGATGAAGCAGCTGGTTCCGACCAGCATCGACGAGTACATCGCCGAGCACAAACCAGGCGACACGGTCTCCGGGCGCGTTGTCGATCACTCCGCCGCGCAGACCATCGTCGAGCTGGGCGAAGGTATCCGTGCCACTTGCCGCATCAGTTCCGACGCCAAGACCGCGAAGCCGGAGGCCAGCGCACCGGCCAAGGCGGATTTGTCCAGCCTGTCGTCGATGCTGAAGGACCGCTGGAAAGGCAATACGCCAGCAGCGGCGAGTATGCCGGAACCGCTGGCCGCGGGCCAGATTCGCAGCTTCAAAATCGTGAAGCTCGACGCGGAAGGGAAGAAAATCGAAGTGGAGCTGGCTTAGGGCGCGCTACAAGTAAGTGTCGTCGATATAGCACCAGCGCCAGTCCTCCCCGGGCTCGGCAGATTGAATCAGGGGATGCTCGGTCTCATGAAAGTGCGCGCGAGCATGGCGGTTCTTTGACGAGTCGCAGCAGCCCACGTGGCCGCACTCCAGGCACATGCGCAGATGCACCCACGTGTCGCCCATCTTCAGGCACTCTTCGCATCCCTTGGTTCGCGGCTTCACATTTTTCAGATGATCCGCAACATGACTGCACTTTGACGCCATCGCAACCTCCCCGGATTCCGCCACCTGGTTTCGAATTCAATCATTGGATGCGCCAGCCTGGAGAATAGCGTCACGCACTCCACGCCTTAGATCGCTCCACGGCGCGGCTCCAGCGTCCGCGCCGCTCGGCACGCTCGCCCAGGCTCATGCGCGGCTCAAAGCGTACATCGCCTTCGCGTTGCGCGCGCAACTCAAGCGGCCCAGCCCAGAAGCCCGTCGCCAACCCTGCCAGATACGCCGCTCCCAATGCCGTTGTCTCCGTCACCTGCGGCCGCACCACCGGCACGCCCAGCACGTCGGCCTGGAACTGCATGAGCAAATCGTTCACCGCAGCGCCTCCGTCCACGCGTAATGCGGCCAGAGGAGTCGTCTCGCTCTCCACGGCCTCCAGCACGTCCGCAACCTGAAACGCGATGCTCTCGAGCGCCGCCCGCGCAATATGGCCCGGCTTGGTGTCGCGCCGCAATCCGATCAGCAGTCCACCCGCATGTGCGTCCCAGTGGGGCGCGCCCAGGCCGACAAATGCCGGCACAAACACCACGCCGCCTGCGTCAGGCACAGTGGCCGCAAGCGCTTCCACTTCCGCCGACGCATCGATCAGTTTCAAATTGTCGCGCAGCCACTGCACCACCGCGCCGCCAATAAAGATGCTGCCCTCCAGCGCATACTCGAGGCGCTTTTCCGCGCTGGCCGCTATCGTCGTGATCAGCTTGTGCCTGGAGCGCACAAACTCATTGCCGATATTCTGCAGGAGAAAGCAGCCTGTGCCGTAAGTGTTCTTGGCCTCGCCCGCGTTCCAGCACAACTGGCCAAACAGCGCCGCCTGCTGATCGCCGGCAATCCCAGCGATCGCTACGCCGCCGAGGCCGAGGGTCGTGGTCACCTCACCCACCGGCTGGCTCGACCACACCACTTCAGGCAACAGGCTCTCAGGAACCGCGAAGATGCGCAGCAGTTCCTTGTCCCACTCGCCTTTCACAATGTTGAACAGCAGCGTGCGCGAGGCATTGGTTACGTCCGTCACATGCCGCTTGCCGCTGGTCAGGTGCCAGATGAGCCAACTGTCGACCGTGCCGAACGCAAGCTCGCCACGGCCGGCGCGCGCTCGAGCTCCCGGCACGTGATCCAGAATCCACGCGATCTTGGTGGCGGAGAAATACGGATCGAGCACGAGTCCGGTGCGGTTGGACACATCGTCACCAACTCCGCTTGACTCGAGTTCCGCACACTTGTCGGCCGTGCGCCGGTCCTGCCAGACGATTGCCGGATAAATGGCCTTGCCTGTCGTGCGGTCCCACACAATCACCGTCTCGCGCTGGTTGGTGATTCCGATTGCCGCCACGTCTTTGGGATACGCGCCTGCGCGCCCCAGCGCTTCAATGGCACAGGCAAGCTGGCTGGTGAGAATCTCAGTTGGATCGTGCTCTACCCACCCGGCATTCGGATAAAACTGTTCGAACTCATGCTGCGCAACGGCAGCGATCGATCCCGACTCATCAAAGAGAATTGCCCGCGAACTCGTTGTTCCCTGGTCCAGCGCAAGGATGTAAGCCATGTTTCAGTTCCGCCTTCGGACCCCTAGTCAAACACGGACGGCCGCAGGCAAGCAAGGATATCGGCAAAGCGAATACGTTTTCTTCTACGATTGATCGACAATCGCCAGAAGGCAACGGGGAGACGCGCAGACGCGGCAACATGAATATACGAAAAATTTCCGGGAGACGTTGTTGCGCGGCGCCGCACAGGCAACGCATCTCTACATCGAAGCATCGTGTTGTTAGGCAGAGTCTTAGGACTTATATGGCATGTGCGGCGCTGGTTCACGAACCGCATTTGATGCACGCCGAGTACCGCATGTTGAGCAAGATGGTGCGCCGGACTGGCGTAAGAATCGCGTTTTGCGCGCATTTTCTGTAAACTATAGATGATGCCCCGCATGTTGGCGGCTTATTCCAACTTAGGAGATATTACATGGCAGATACAGTGAAGAAAGCAAAAGCGCCCGCGAAACCACGTAAGACCGCGGCAAAAAAAGATACGGTTGCCGCAACACATACGCCCACGATGCCCTCACGCGAGGAGATTGAAAAGCTCGCGCAAAGCTACTGGGCAGCACGCGGATACAAGGATGGATTTGCGGAGCAGGATTGGCTGCGCGCTGAGCAGGAACTGCTCAAGATGGCTTCGTAGACCGAATCGCTTCCTGAAATAGATCCGTCGAGCCTGCATTCTTCTGTCGCACACTCCGCATTTCGCGGGGGTGTCGATGTGTCCTGCTCACAGGCTCCGCAATCAATCGACACATTCTGTTTCAATCGAACAGATCGGGCTCCGTCGTGGAGCCCAATCTGCTCGATCACCTATCCGTTGGCCTTGTTTGCGACAAGCATGGCCTGCAGAATCTGATCGGAGACGTCCTTCACCGCCGCCGGCGAGTGAGAGAGAAACAACGTGCTCGTTTTGTCGTTCTCACCGATCGACTTGAGCGTGTCGAAGTACTGCGTCACAAGCACCAGTTGCATCACTTCCTTTGACGACGCGCCTTCCACCGCTTTCTGGAATTGTTCAACGGAAGCCTGCAGGCCCTCGATGATGGCCTTGCGCTGATTGGCGATGCCCTGACCTTGCAGCGCCTTGCTCTCCGCTTCGGCCTCGGCCTTCTTCACCACCAGGATCTTTTCCGCCTCGCCCCGTGCGTTCGCGGCCACCTGCTCGCGCTGCGCGGCGTTGATGTCGTTCATCGCCGACTTCACCTTCTCATCGGGAACGATGTCGGTCACCAGCACATTCACAATCTCGTAACCAAAGGTCGCCATGTCCGAATCGAGTTCCTGCTTCACTGCGGCGGCAATCGACGATTGCGAAGCAAACACTTCATCCAGTGTCATACCGGGCACGTGGCCCAGAATCACCTGCTCCACGTAGCTCTTGATCTGCGCCACCGGATCGGACAGCTTGTAATACGCGTCGTAAACCTTCTCCGGGCGCACGCGATTCTGCACCGAGATGGGAATGGTGACAAACACATTGTCTTTGGTCTTGGTCTCCATGGTCAGCGTGATCTGATTCACGCGCAGGCTCACCATACCCGCGACGGAATCGAAAAACGGCCGCTTCCAGTTCAAGCCCGGATCGGCCACGCGAAGAAACTTGCCGAATCGCGTGAGCACCGCGACCTCCGCCGTGTTCACGGTGAAGAAGCTGCCCAGAACCAGGATGAGAGCGATGAATGCGATAACCGCCAACGGAATGATGATGAACAATTGATCCACTTGTTTCCTCCGCTGCCTCACTTGGAAGCAACGCCTGATTGTACAGGAATGCCAAATCGCTCAAGTTACCCCACAAACGGCAACCGGCGGTTCCCCAATCGCAGGGGAACCGCCGGATGCCGCCTTCCAACCTTGTGGCAACGATCGCCCTCAGGCAGCGCCGCTGTACGCGATTCTTCTAACCGCCGGCAAGCTCGCCGTTCTTGCCATCAGCTCTTTCATTTCATTGAGGAATTGGTTTGGATCGCTTCCCAGCGTCGCATCGGCAAACCCGTTGCAATCGCCGCAAGAATGCGAAAGGCAAACCACGGGCGTACGGGAACCGGACGCCTTGATCAGGAAAGTGAGCCTTTCCTTGATTTCTATAGGAAAAGAGTGGCCCAGCAATACCAGATCGAAATCGCCGACCCTGAAATGATCAATCGCCGCTTTGATTGAGTTCACTGGAATGACGATGAATCCGGCGGATTTCCAAACGGCGCTTTGTGCGCTGAGCAACCAGGAGTCGAGCCCCACTGCAAGCACCACAGTCACAGGCATAAGTACCTCCAAATCAAGCAATGCGATTTTCAGAAATTCCGCACATTGGAGAAACTGTTGAAGAAGGATGACTCTGCCGCTTGCTGTTCGACGCGGCCATATTATTGTTTTTTGTGACAGTATGCCGATTTTTGACTGGTAGTGTGTGACGTAGCGCACACCTCTTGGCAGGATTCTGCCGTTTGCCCTGCTCTCGGTGCGCTTCACGCGTGACGGATGATTTGTAGTCTCGAGTCCGCGTGGGTTCCACCGGAATCGTAATCGGGCGCAGGCAGCCCAAAACGAATCGGGCGATTCCTGTTCACCAGGAGCCGCCCGATTCTTGTTGCATCAAGTTCCGCTTTTGGCTTCTATTGCACCTCGCCGATATAGACCCCATACGGGCCAAGCTCGACCGCTCCAAGAGAGATTGGATCCCTCGCCCCAGGCGTCTTCAAAAGCGTCTTGGTTGCTCCCAGCCAGGGAAGGGTCAGGTTCACAGTCTGCGGCTCGGCAGTGAAATTTACTGAAATCACAACCGGCGGCGCTCCGTCGGCCTTCCGCGCCCAACTCAGCACCTTCGTGTTATCCGTGTCGAGCATGTAGTTTTCGCCGCGCGCAAACGCCGCATTCGTCTTCTTCAGGCGGATCAGGCTGCGATACCAGGCCAGCAGCGAGTTCGGATCGCTTTCTTCAGATTTCACGTTAATGGTTGCGGCACTGGGCGGTACGGGCAGCCAGGGCGAACCCTTTGTAAATCCTGCGTTCGCACTCGCATTCCACTGCATCGGCGTGCGCTCGCCATCGCGGCCTTTGTCCTTCGGCCAACCGGTCAGGCCCACGGGATCTTTCACATCTTCCTTGCGCGTGGGCGGCGTGGTCTTCATGCCGATCTCGTCGCCGTAATAAAACAGCGCCGCGCCGCGGCTCGCAAACAGCATCGTCGAAATCACGCGTTGAATGTCCGTGTCGTGCACGCCGTCGCCGTAGCGCGCATCGAGCCGTGGATTGTCGTGGTTGTCAAACAGCAGCAGCGGCGTGTTGCCGCCGATCTGCGTCTCCACGTCGTTGAGTTTAGCGCGGAACTCGGCTATATCCAGCTTGTTGATGAAGCCCACCTGCGTATCCATGGGCAACTGAAACTCCGGCTTGTCCGCAGTGCCATACTGCTTCGCCAACTCCGCAACGTTGGGCAGATAGGTTTCGCCAATCAGCACCCGCGTGCCGGGGAATTTGTTCACGCCAAACGTGTCGGTCCACGCGCGCATCTCCTGCATCACGGCATGAGTGCCCGGCAGGTTGTTGGTCCGAGTGTCATTCAGCGCAATGTCGCCGTAGTCGTTGAGATATGTCTTGCCGTCCTTGTCCTTGAGCACGTCTTCGTCGCGCATCTGCGGATCTTCAAAGAGCGTGGTGATGGCGTCGAAGCGGAATCCGCCCACGCCGCGCTTGAGCCAGAAACCAACGATGTCTTTGAATGCCGCGCGCACTTTGGGATTGTCCCAGTTCACATCCGGCTGCTGAATATAGAACTTGTGGTAGTAGTACTGGCGCGTCTTTTCATCCCACTCCCACGCTGAATGCCCAAAGTCCGACTGCCAGTTGTTCGGAACCTCCCCTCTATCGGCGGCAGTTTCTCCCTTGCCGTCGTGCCACATATACCAGTCGCGATATGGATTGTCGCGCGACAACCGCGATTGGATGAACCACTTGTGCTTGTCCGAGGTGTGGTTCATCACCATGTCCATCAGGATGCGAATGTGGCGCTTCTCAGCCTCGGCAACAAGATGGTCAAAGTCCTTGAGCGTGCCGTACTGCGGGTCGATGTTCTGGTAGTCGGAGATGTCGTAGCCGAAGTCCACCTGCGGCGACGGATAGCAGGGCGTCAGCCAGATCGCATCCACGCCTAGCTCCTTGAGATAGTCGAGACGCGCGGTGATGCCGTTCAGATCGCCGATGCCGTCGCCGTTCGAATCCTGGAAGCTGCGCGGATAAATCTCGTAGATCACCGCATTCTTCCACCAGTCGCGCTCAGCGGTGTTCGAGTCGTGCGGCGCTTGCGGAGAAGACTGTGCGGGCACACTCTGCCCGCCTGCGCATTGCATCAACGCTCCTAAGAAAAGGGCGAAGACACATTCCATGATCATTCTTCTTACGGGCTTGGTCCGGGGCATTGCGGTCTCCTTGGTCTGCTTCCGCTGCTCGTAAGATCGGCAACGGTGGGATGCAAGCCAAACTATCACAGCGGGCGCCCCTTCGGAGACTCATCCTCGCATGCGCCGCGGCTACTTGGCCACCGAGCGCTCTGGTGAACTGCTCTTGCTCTTGCTCTTGCCGAAATCAATGCCGAATTTCGGGTCCTCCCTGGTTCCACCGACATGAATCTGAACCTCGGTGCCCGCGCCATTCTTCTTGAAAAACCGATCGGCCGGCTTCAGCAACAGTCCCTTCCATCCACCCACGATCTCTGAAATGGAGGCCTGCAACTTCGCGTTGCCCGCAAAGTCCAGAGTTCCGCCTTCCTCTCCGTAGGTGCCCTTCAGTTGGATCACTGCGCCGGGCACGGTGTAGTTCAGATTCGGCAACGTAACCACGCCACCGGCCATCTGAAAGTCTCCCTCCATGGTCGAATCGATGGTGGCCGGATTGGTGGTCTTGAGGTCCTTCGTGCGGCCCTGCGCGCGCAGGCTAAGTTCCTCAATGCGGTCCTGGATCTTGGCGCTGGTAAACAATGCCTTATCCAAGGCAAAGTTTCCCGACAGTTGCAGGCGCTCATGCACCGGGGCCGGCCCCGGCGGAATATGCAGCTTGGCCTTCACGGTGACCGCACCGGTAAGCAGGGGTGAGGCGGAGTGGCTTGCCAGGCGAAGAAAATCCTCAATCCGCGCTCGATCCACGTTGATATTCAGCGCAATGTCGTGGCCGCCGCGAAAACCCGATACAACCTCAACCGCTGAAGCTGGATTCCCTGCCGCAGGCTTGGCTGGCAGAACGAGACCGTCTGCGATCTTGAGGCGCACCACCTGTCCGCGCGCGGTAAAGTGCGACTGGCCCAGCGTCGCGTCCACAGGGTCGAGCCAGGTATCGCCGTCCGTGCCATCCACCGTGGCGTGGAAGCGCGTGTGCAGCGGCATGGGTCTGCCAAAGTGAGTCAGTTGAAAATCCGGAGTGTCTGTGACGCCGTCCACGACAATGTTGCGCAGCGTGCCCTGATAATGACCGGTCGAATTCAGCGTGCCGGCAATTCCTTTGAAGCCGCCCAGGTCAGCGTGGTCGAAGCGATAGTCTCCGCTGACTGCGCTCGAGCCTGGGTCGTCTGTCAGCCAGGGGCCAAAGCTTCCTGTAGTGTGAATCTCGCCCAACGGGCGCGGATTGGTGAGATCGGCCTCAAAGCCGACCGGCCCATTCACCGTAATGCCGCTGAGCACAATGCGGGCAATGGCAAACCCCAGCGGGAGCTTGCCCGGCTTGTTGGTTTCAAGCACCAGATTTGCGTTCTCGCACTCGACGCGCTCCACCAGAACATCGGAGAGCAGGCCGGTGTCGGTCGCGTGGTCTGTTGGCGCGTTCCCATTCGATGCGCCCCCGGTGGCTTTGTCCGCGTCCTTACCCGCATCGTGGGAAAGCTGATTCGCGGCTGCATTTGCATCTCCGGTGTTGGCTACCGGGTGCGCTTTCGGCGGCACCAGTATGTCCAGGCCGTTCATCTTCACTACGGAGATCACCAACGGCCTTCCGCGCGTAAATTGCAACGGCGCGTGGAAACTGAATTCATCAATGCGGATTAGCGGCTCATCGCGCGCGACCACCTCGGCCTGAGCCCGCTCGTCCTGACCCTGCGCTTCTTCGGCTTTGTCCGACGACCAGATGCGCAGCCCTCGCCCCTCTGCCCAAACGCCCCACTGGCCGCGCAATTCATTGCCCAGCGCGATGTGAAAGCTGTCGAGTTCCACCCGCGCGTGAAACCGCTTCTGCAAGGCCTGCACAATGCGCGCGCGCAGAAACGGCTCGGCCCGATGCGCCAGCATGGCCGCGATTCCCGCCAGGGCCAGCACCGCTACCAGCAACCCGCCGGCCGCCCAACGCAGCCAGCCGTTCCTCTGCCAGAACGATCTCTGCTTGTCCGCCAAAACGTTCCTCCGACCCCCACCCATCATCGCCGATTGGACGCGTTTTCATCGCCCGCTGACAACAGAAGATTGGATGCAGACAAAAGCAATCGCGGTCCCTCATCGCCGACGGCTGATTTCCTTTCTGCAAGCCAAATGCCGTAAACTTCAACGCACGGATGCAAGCTCAAATTGAAAATCTCGTAAAACTGCAGGCAGTGGATCTGGAGCGTGCCCGTTTGACCGTGGCAGCGCGTGCACTTCCCGCCGAGATTACCCAGGCAGCAGCAGCACTGGCAGCGGCGGAGCGCCAGTCCGCGGAAGCTTCGGATGCGCTGAACCGCGAGGAGACGCTGCGCACGCGCCTGGAGCGCGAAATTGCGGATCACCGCCAGAAGGCCAAGCGCTTCCGCACCCAGCTCGACGCCGTGAAGACCCCGGAGCAGGCCAACGCCATCGAGCACGAGATCGCCTTTGAAACATCCGAAGCCGACCGCCTTGAGAACGACGAGTTCACGAGCCTGGAGCGCACCGAGGCCCAGGAAGCCGCACTCGCCGCCGCGCGCGCCCAGGTGGAATTGCTCGCCGGCGCTCTGGACAAGACGCGGGCGCGGGCGGCCCAGCGCCACAAGGAATACAACACCGAACTCGCCGCGCTGAACGCCGAGCGTGAAACCCTGCGCCCGCTGATCGCGGAAGAATTGCTGGTCCGTTACGATCGCCTCTCCGGCTCGCGCGGCACCGGCCTGGCTCGCGTGGACAACCAGCAGTGCACCGGCTGCCGCATGGGGGTGCGCCCCCAGATGTGGAACCAATTGCGCGAGGGCGAACTGCTGACATGCGACAGTTGCGGCCGCCTGCTCTACTGGGACCCGGCTATGGCGCCGGCGGCCAAAGCGCCGCAGCCCGAGCACACTCCCGCCGCGCGGCCCCGCATCCCCAAAACCGGTCAGGCCGGCGCCTAGAGCCTGTTCACACTACTGGAGGACCCGCCGTGCAGCGCATCTGTGTCGACATGGATGAGGTGATGGCCGATACGCTCGCCGAGCACCTGCGGCGCTACAACCAGACGTTCAATGAAGAAGTCACACCCGAACACTTGGCCGGCAAGGGTCTCTGGGAGGCTGCGCCGGTGGAACGCCAGCAGCAGCTTCGTGCGTTCCTTGACGCGGAAGACTTTTTTGAGGTCTTGGACCTGATGCCCGGCGCGCAGGAAGTGCTCGAAGACCTCTCCGCTCGCTTTGAGATCTACATCGCCACCCAGGCAATGAGCGTTCCCAACTCGCTCGGCCCCAAGTACCGCTGGCTGCAACGCCACTTTCCTTTCATCCCGCCCATGCACTACGTCTTCTGCGGCAATAAATCCATACTGCGCGCCGACTACCTCATCGACGATCAGCCCAGGAACCTGGAGCGCTTTGAAGGCCAGGGGCTGCTCTACACAGCCCCGCACAATCTGGCGGCCACGGGGTTTGTGCGCGTAGATAACTGGGCGCAGGTCGCGGAATACTTCGCATCGGTTCCCAGGTAGATCAAATACCCGGCGACGGAGGAGCCGGTCCCTGGTGCAGGAACGCGTTGTACCCGTCCTTGAATCCGCGACGGTAGTCGCCAAACAACGGCGGCGGCACGGGAGGATTACGGAAACGCGGATGGTGTTCCAGGCGCGGCGGCCTTCCTACCGCAACGTCACGGCGCGCCGCTTCAAATCCATCGTGGTAGCCCTGCCGGGCCGCATCAACCACTGGCGGCGGGGGCGCGTAAACTGCCACCGGCTGCGGATGAGAACATCCAGCCAGACTCAGGGGCAAAAGCAAAACAGACAGTGCGATCCACTTCTTCATTTCATTTCCTCACTCGGTGGAATACGGCGCCCCACCAGGCCTCAGCAGGGATGCTTGCTGGTTGAAACCCGGCTTCGCGCAAAGTGTTGCATGCGGTCTCTCTCTTGATGAATAAGGAAATGCAAGGCGGGACGGCGGACAGACGCGTTGTTTGTGGGACGGTGTCCGCCGGAATGATGTAGCATCCCTCCAAGAACTTTCCACACCGTTGTGCTCGTCACCCACTCATCCGCGCCCATTCAGGAGGTTCCTCCGATGCATCCTCGTCTTCCCTTTCGCCGCGCTGCGCGAGCCTGTTGCCTGTTCACGGGCGCGGTTCTGGCAGCAGCGTCGTTTGCCCTCATGGCCGGCGCTCAGCAGTCGCCGCCCACCGACCTTGTGTTCAAGAACGCCACCGTCATGACCGCCAGCCACGGGACCATTGAACATGGCGCGGTATGGGTGCATGCAGGCAAGATCGCCGGCGTCGGCGCCACCGTGGACGCACCTGCCACAGCCACCGTGGTGGATGCGACCGGCCTCTGGCTCACGCCGGGCATTATCGATCCCCACTCGCACTCGGCTCTTGATGGCGACGTGAACGAAGCCACCAGCCCGGTGACCCCGTCGATGCACATGATTGACGCGTTCGACAATCGCGACAAGGCGCTCTACCAGGCGCTGGCCGGCGGCGTGACCACGGAACTGCTGCTGCACGGCTCGGCCAACATGATCGGCGGCCAGGCCGTGGTCATCAAGAACAAGTTCGGCCTGGACCGCGACGCCATGCTCTTTCCCAACGCGCACGGCTCCATCAAGTTCGCCTCCGGCGAAAACCCCAAGCGGCTCTACGGCAGCCGCGACCAGCTACCCTCCACGCGCATGGGCAACTTTGAAGTGATGCGCATGGCCTTTGAAGACGCCAAGGCCTACATGGCTACCTGGGACGCCTACAACGCCAAGGTAGCCAAAGGCGACAAGGACGCGGCTGCGCCCAAGCGCGATCTGAAACTTGAAGCGCTGGCTGACGTATTGCGCGGAAAGCTCTACGTGCAGATCCACTGCTACCGGGCGGATGAGTTTCTCACCGAAGAGGCCATCGCAAAAGAGTATGGGTACAAGATCCGCGCCTTCCATCATGCATTGGAGATGTACAAAGTGGCCGACAAGATCGCCGCCGACCAGACCGCCATTGCCACCTTCGCTGACTGGTGGGGCTACAAGGACGAGGCATGGGATGCGATTCCGTGGAATGCTGTCATGTCCATGCGCAAGGGGGTGAAGGTGGCCCTCAAGAGCGATTCGAACGACCACATTCGCCGCCTCAATCAGGAGGCCGGCAAGATGGTCCACTATGGCGGCGCAACGGAGGACGAAGCCATTCGCATGGTCACGCTCAACCCCGCATGGATCATCGGCGTGGACGACCATACCGGCTCTATCGACGTGGGCAAGGATGCCGACCTGGTGTTGTGGAACCGCGATCCGCTCTCAACCTACGCCCGCGCCCAGAAGGTCTACATCGACGGCGACCTGTTCTTTGACAGCTCGCTGCCAGGCCTTGGCACCACTCATTTCTCCGGCGTGATGCACGACGCCGGCGGATTTGGTTCTGACGACGAGGGAGATGGCCAGTGAAAAAGTTCCTATTGATTGCCCTGTTGCTGGTTGCTGCTCCCGCGTGGCTCAACGCGGCCGACGCCCCGAAGAAAGTCATCGCCATTACCGGCGGACGCCTGCTGACCGTCTCGCATGGAATCATTGAAAACGGTGTACTGGTGATCGCCGACGGCAAGATCGCCGCGGTGGGCGAAGCGGGCAAAGTGAATCTCCCCGCGGGCGCCGAGATCGTGGACGCGCACGGCCTCACCGTCTATCCCGGCCTCATCGATCCAGAGTCCAACTTCGGGCTCACCGAGATCTCCGCGGATGAGAACTCCAACGATCTGGCCGAGCCATCCGACGAGATCATGCCCCACATGCATGTGGCCGACGCCTTCCACGCGGAGACCGAGTTGATTCCCGTGGCGCGTCTGAACGGAATCACGAACGCCGTGGTCGCGCCAGCAACAAATGATTCCATTGCCGGCCAGGATATCTTCATCCAGATGTATGGGGCAGATCGCGACCATATGATCCTGGGCCGCGACGTTGCTTTGGCCATGAACTACGGCGCCGACCAGCGCAGGCGTGGTGGACGCGGCAAGTCGGAGTATCCATCCACCCGCATGGGCCTCATCACCCAGTTGCGGCAGACCTTTCTCGATGTGCAGGATTACGAGGCTCGCCGCGACGCAGCCGCGAAAAAGGACGACAAATCCTTCAAGCGCGACCTGAAATTGGAAGCGCTCATCCCTTATCTCAAGGGCGAACGGCCCGTGGTCATTGGCGTCTATGAGGCCTATGACGTTGAAGTGATCATGGGACTGGCCCAGGAGTTCCACCTGAAGGTCATCCTGAACCACGTCACACACAGCCAGGAGATTCTGGACAAGATTGCAGTCTGGAAGGTGCCGGTGATCGTCGGGTCCATCTACGACTTTCCACTCGCCAACGAACGCTACGACGCGGTCTTCACTTTGCCCGCCGAGTTGGCCAAACGCGGCGTCAAAATCGCCATCTCCTCCGCGGATGCCGGCGGCCCAGCAAGCAGTCACTCGGCCCGCAACCTTCCTTACGCCGCGGGCTTTGCGGTGGCCTATGGGTTGCCGTATGACGAAGCTCTCAAGGCCATCACCCTGAACGTGGCGGAGATGTTCGGCTTTGGGGACACGCTCGGTTCGCTCGACGTGGGCAAGACCGCCAACTTGGTGCTGGCCAACGGCGACCCGCTGGATGTCCGCACCGACGTGAAACAGGTCTACATCCAGGGCGTCGCCGTTCCCATGGTCAGCCGGCAAACCAAACTGCGCGACGAATACAGCAAGTAGGGCGAGAGAGTCTGCAAAAAGAAAAACGGCTCAATGGGCGGCATTCAAGCCATCCACTGAGCCCTTTTTCTTTTGCTTGATGAAGTTGGCGGCTCGTCGGATTACTGGCTGTCTCCGCCGTTCGTCTTCACCGGTGCGCCGGGCGGCGTCCTGGGGGGCATGGTTGCATTCACCGCCCGCAACGGCGCAGTCAGTGGCGGCGGCGCCTGGTGCATGGTGACAATAATCGCCCGTGACGGCTTCTTTCCGGCGCACAGGTAGGAGTGCGCCGTGCTCGCGTCGAAATAGACGGCGTCGCCACCCTCCAGCGTGCACTGGTGGTCGCCGTGGCGGATCTCCAGTTCCCCCTCCAGCACATACAGGAACTCGCTCCCAGGGTGCATGTGCGCCCTCGCCTCCATCCCCGCGGTCGGTGGCAGAAACTCGGCAAAGTAAGGGTCCATGTGCCGGTCGGGCACCATGTATCCCAGGCTCTCGAAGAGGTAGCTCGGTATTTCCACCCCGGTCTGCGGCAGCCTGACTCGCTCTCTGCGGCGGTGAACCCGGAACAAGGCGTTCGGCTCCGGCTCAAAGAAATGCGACAGGTCCTTGGAAAACACCATCGCGATCCGCGCCAGATTGCGCAGCGTTGGAACCACCCTCCCCGTTTCAAGCTGGGAGAGGAAGCTCGCCGAGAGCCCTGTATGCCGGCCCAGCTCCACCAGGCCCATCGACTTCTTCAGCCGCAGCCTCTTGATCCGCTCGCCGATCCGCTTCTCGGCGATGAATGCCTCGGCGGTCTCCGGATCGACCTGGGTCTTTTGGATCTCCTCGCTTTTCACCATTGCCAATTCGCCCATGGAACGCTCCTGATCGTCTGCATATAGGATGCGCTCTGAATCAATTTATTGTCCAGATCAAAATTCTTTGCGACCCTGCTAAATCTGTGCCGCAGTATGACGGTATTGTATTCACCAGGAGGAAATAGATGTCCATCGCATCGATATGAGCAATCCTTCCCCCAAAATCCTCCTTTCCGGAGCCTCGGGAATGCTTGGCGCCGCGCTTCGCCGGTCGCTTGGTGCCCGCGAATGGCCCGTGCTCCAACTGGTTCGCCGGCCTGCCGCGTCATCCGCCGAACTCCAATGGAATCCCGCCGCCGCTCCCACGATCGCCGATCCGGTCCCGCTAGAAAACCTTACCGCAGCCATTCATCTCTCCGGGTCGAACGTAGCCGCCCACCGCTGGACCCCGGCCTACAAGCGCGAAATGGCAGAGAGCCGTGTGCAATCGACGCGCGCCCTCGCCACCGCCCTGGCCGGCCTGCGCAATCCGCCCGAGGTGCTCCTTGTTGCATCGGCTACTGGCATCTACGGCAACCGAGGCGACGAGCTGCTCAATGAAGACTCCGCTCCGGGTACGGGATTCCTGGCCGATCTGTGCCGGCAATGGGAAGCTGCGGCGCAGCCTGCGGTCGATGCGGGCATTCGAGTAGTCCATCTCCGCTTTGGAGTCGTGCTTGGTCCGGCCTCAAAGACCCACCCCGGCGCTCTGGACAAGATGATTCCGATCTTTCGGCTCGGCCTCGGCGGCCCGCTGGGCAACGGCCGCCAATGGATGAGCTGGATCAGCCTCCAGGACACTGCCAGCGCGATCCTCTTTGCCCTTGAGACTCGGTCCCTCACCGGGTCTGTCAACGTCACGGCGCCCAACCCGGTGACCAACAGGGAACTTACCCGGACGCTCGCCCGCCAGCTCCATCGACCTGCCTTTTTTCCGGCGCCGGCCTTCGCCCTTCGCCTCGCACTGGGCGAGATGGCCGACGAAGCCTTGCTTTCGAGCGCCCGCGCCCTTCCAGCCAAGCTCAACGCTGCCGGTTTCCAATTCACCCACCCGACCATCGACCTGGCGATTGCCGCCGCGCTCGCGCCGCAGCAACCCGCGTTATCCTAGAGAGTCCGGCCGCGCTTCATTCCAACGGCCGCCAGGGAAGCCAGAAACCATGTCTGACGAGCCGACTCCTACTGAAACCACATCTTTGAGCGCCGAACGTACGGCTATACCAGTAGCAACCATCGCCACGCTGGGTAAACACGAAGGGCAGTCGGTTACCCTGCGCGGGTGGTTGTACAACCTGCGCGAGAGCGGGAAGCTGCTGTTTCCGATTTTTCGCGACGGAACTGGCACTATACAGGGTGTCGCGCACGTCAAAAGTGTCGCTCCAGAGGTATTCGAAACGCTGAAGGGTCTGACGCAGGAGTCGTCGGTCATTGTCACGGGCAAGGTAAGAGCTGACAAGCGCGCGCCAGGAGGGTATGAGCTCGATGTCGAGGGCGTCCAGGTGGTGCAGCGCGTGCCGGAGTCGGACCCGTACCCGATCACGCTCAAGGAACATGGCGTCGATTTCCTGATGGAGCACAGGCATTTGTGGATCCGGTCACCACGGCAGTCGGCCATTCTGCGCATACGGGCCGAGATCATGCGGGCGGCGGCCGAGTACTTTGACCAGAACGGCTTCATCCGCACCGATCCGCCGATTTTGACGCCGGCGGCGTGCGAGGGCACATCGACGCTGTTTCCGGTGGACTATTTCGGCGACCCGGCGTATCTGACGCAGAGCGGGCAGCTTTACATCGAGGCGACGGCACTGGCGCTGGGCAAGGTCTACAGCTTTGGGCCGACCTTCCGCGCAGAGAAGTCGAAGACACGGCGGCATCTGACCGAGTTCTGGATGGTGGAGCCGGAGGTAGCCTACTGCGACCTGAACGGCCTGCTGGAGCTGGCGGAAAACTACCTCTCGCACATTGTGCAGAGCGTGCTGAAGAACCGGGCTTCTGAGCTGCAAGTGATTGGAAGGGATACGGCCAAGTTGCAGGCTGTGACCCCGCCTTTCCCGCGGATCACGTACGACGACGCGGTGGCGCTCTTGAACGCGGCCTACAAGACCGGGGCGCTGGAGCAGCCGTTTGAGTACGGCAACGACTTCGGTTCGCCGGACGAGACCTGGCTGAGCAACCAGTTTGACCGCCCAGTGATGGTGCACCGGTATCCGGCCAATGTGAAGGCCTTCTACATGGAGCCGGACCCCGAAAATCCCAACCTGGCGCTGTGCGTGGACGTGCTGGCACCGGAGGGTTATGGCGAGGTGATTGGCGGGTCGCAGCGCGTGTCGAGCTACGAACTGCTGAGCAGCCGCATTGACCAGCACGGGCTTCCCCGCGCGGCCTTCGAGTGGTACCTTGACCTGCGCCGCTACGGCAGCGTACCGCACGCCGGCTTCGGCATGGGGATTGAGCGTGTGGTGGCCTGGGTGTGCGGTCTGGACCATGTACGGGAGACGATTCCGTTTGCGCGGACGCTGCATCGGATCTATCCGTAGGCAGGGGTCAGAGATCAGGGGTCAGGGATCAGCAACGATCCGGCCAAGTTGCTGGTTTTGGGCGACGCGGACTCTGGAAATGCGCACTGAAAAAATGCGCGTCCATAGAAACTGTGTGCGGGTATGTGGCCCCCGAATGGGGCCGTTTTGTCCGCCTATACGGCGACGAACTCGAACAGTCAGGATTTACTCGAAGAAATGTCCCGGTGTAGACGGAGTTTTGGACTCGAAACGTCCTGGTCAAGGCGGGCATTTTCTTTCAAAAACAGCGAGAATAGGGCATTTTTCGTGCGATTCCGTGCTGTTTTTGGCCGTTTTTTGTACATGCCTCAGCAAGCCGGATGGATTGAGATCCAACTTCATGCGGCGACTGGCGAAGAGCCCGCGGCTAAAGCCGGCCGCCGGGGAGAGGCTTTCTTCGGGAGCATGAAGGGCCCCACTCCTTCCGTCAGGTCCTTGCGGACTTCAGCTTACGCTTTCTGCGAATCACGATCTTCTTTTCGGATGGTCATGGCTTCCGTTCCCTATGGAGGACTCGGAGCTACGTCATCGTCTCGCCAATCCTCAACCTGTGCGTTCTCCAAAGAGAAATCACAAACAGGGCTACGCCCATGCCCACAAGGACGGCGGTGGCGCCTAAGACTTTGGCTATCGCTAAGGGCTTGTTGGTTTCTTCGGCGGAGGGGATCACCGATAGGACGATGGTGACGGCGGTGCTGAGCAACCCGATAGTCGCTAGGGCTATGGCTACTGGTTTGCCGCCGGGGACACGGCGGGCTTCCGCGGGGGCGGGGCGGGATTGCAGGCGGATCATGGCGGAGAAGAGAAACAGGTAGGGAATGAAGAGCGAGATGACCGACATGCTGACCAGGATGTTGTAGGCGCCGCGAACGGTGGTTCCGGCCTGGCTGAGGAGGGCGACGACCATGCCGGCGAGGCCGTAGACGCCTATCGCAATCCAGGGAGTGCGGAAGCGGGGATGGATGGAGCCGAAGGCCGCGGGCAGATAGCGGTCGACCCCCACGGCGAAGGGCAGGCGCGCGGTGCTCGAAAGGTTGCCGGCGACTTGGCCGATGGCGCTGAGGACGACGAAGAGGGCCATGGGAGCGAGTATCCACGCGAGGCCGAGGCGGGCGGCAAGCTGTTCGATTCCATGCACGAAGCCGTCAGGGCCGGCAACGGCCTGCGGGGGCAGCATGAAGAGGAAGGCGGCGGTGCCGGCGATGTAGCCGATGGTGAGGATGATGCCGCCGGTGAGCAAAGCCCAGGGGATGGTGCGGCGGGGGTTCTGAATCTCGTCTCCCATGGCGGAGGCGGACTCAATGGCGCTGAAGGCGAAGAAGACGCTGGACCAGAAGACGGCGTTGTCGAGCGACCAGTGGGGGACGAAGTCGGCAGCGAAGGGGTGAAGCACGGGTCCAAACCGGAACCAGGAGGCGAGGGCGAGCAGCAGGAGCACACCCAACGGCAACAGGATGCCGATTGCACCGATGTTGTTGAGCCATTTGCCGACATCGACTCCCACGATATTGAGCAAGGTGATGAGGGCGAGCGCAATGACCGCGAAGACGATGTAGTAGGCAGGGTTTGAGGCAAGGAATTGGGCGCGCGGCCCGAAGGCAAAGAGTGCGGAGGCCGCGCCGAAGTAAAGGACGGCGGCGAAGTAGGGGAGATTGCTCATCCAGTAGGTGAAGGCACAGAGGAAGCCGGAGAAATCGCCGAAAGCCTCGCGGGTCCAGATGTAGATGCCGCCTTCTTCAGGATGGCGGGAAGATAGCTCCATGACGCTGGCGGCGAGGGGGATGAAGAAAAAGAAGAGCGCGGCGACCCAGACGATGAGGATGCTGGGGCCGGCAGTGGCGGCCTGGGCTGTCCAGCGGATGCTGAGGACAAGGACGACGTAGAGCGGTACCAGGTCGCGAAACCTCAGACCTCTTTTGAGCGCTGGGATTGTGGCCATGTAGGGCGGAGGATAACAGAGGCGCGCGTGGGGGTGAAGCAAATTATCCAAAACCAAAAAATAGGAGATTCGCGCGGGTTCGGAGCGTCCACGGTGGAAATTCGAAAAACATCCCTCAGCGGCTGAAGCCGACGCCTATTTCAGATCTTCATTGGCACGATTGAAATCGTGCACTTTCAAGGCTGATTGATCAGACACCTTTCAGCGTTCGTCTGCGGGTTCAAATCTTGGAGGCGGCTTCTAAGACGGCCATGGCGGCGTTGCGGCCGTTGATGCCCGTGACGGAGCCGCCGGGATGGGTGGCTGCTCCGCAGAGATAGAGGCCGGGCATGGGCGTGCGCGCGGCGAGGCGGTTGGACCACATGAATTCCGGCAGACATTCGCCCTGGAAGATGTGGCCGCCGGTGAGGCCGACTTTTTGCTCGATGTCCGGAGGGCCGAGGACCTGTGCGTCAATGACGGCGCTGTCGATATTGGAGCAGAAGCGGCTGAGGGATTTGAGGGCCAGGGCGCGAACTTCATCGCGACGGGTGTCCCAAGTGCCGTAGGCAAATTTGTAGGGAACGTACTGCGCGAAGACGCTCATGGTGTGCTCTCCGGCAGGGACGACGGAGGGATCGTGGACGCTTTGGAAGTAGAGCTCGCACCAGAGGTGGTCGGGCAGTTCGCCGCGGCGGGCGGCGCCGAAGCCGGTTTTCCATTCATCCTTGGTGAGCGGGGCGTTGATCTGGCCGTAATGGTGGGGCTCGGCATGACTGGAATGGGCGGAGTTGGGACGGGCAGTGAAGTTGGGGAGTTCGCGCAGATGGACGTTGAGCTTGACGGTGCAGCCTTCGATGGGGACGCGCTCGACTTGCGCTTGCCAGGATGGGTTGGCGTGGGAGCCAAGAAGGCGGAGGGTCTGGCGCGGGTCGGCGTTGGAGACGACGGTGCGGGCGAAGATGCGCTCGCCGCCTTCGAGACGGACGCCTTCGCCAGGAATGATTTCGGCGACGGGGACGCCGGAGATGACGGTTGCGCCGGCTTCACGGGCAGCGTCACAGAAGTAAAAGGAGACCATGCCCATGCCGCCGCGCACGTAGCCCCACATGCCGGGCTGTCCGCCGAGGCGTCCGCTGGAGTGGTGGAAGCGGATGGAGGCGGTTCCGGGGTCGAAGGGGCTGGCGTTGGTGCCGATGACGCCCTGGCCAAGGTAGGCGATCTGCAGGCGCTCATCTTGAAGGTAGCGCTCGACGAACTCGGCCATGGACCAGTCGAAGAGGACGGCGCGGGCTTCCGGGTCGCCGGCGAGGCGGTCTTCCAGTTGTTCGCGGGCGGGGGCTTCGCCGATCCAAGTATCGCGGGCCCAGGCGGCTGCGCCTTTGAGGTGCGCGTGGGGCACGGGACGGAGGGCGTTGCGGAGGCGACGGATGACGTCGCTCATGGCGCGCCAGCCTTCCACGTCGCCGGGAGCGAGGGCGCGGACTTCCGCGGCGCACTGCTCGTCGTCGTCCCAGAGCTGGATGCTGCTGCCATCGAGGAAGGGCACGAAGAGGCCATTGACGGCAGGAGTCCAGGTGTAGCCTCGGCGCGGAAGGTCGAGCTCTTCAAGGACGAGGGGGTGAAGCAGGCCGGCGAGATAGGCGCAGGGCGACATTCTTACGCCGGGGAAGGGCTCCTCGATGGTGCAGGCGCCGCCGACGCGATTGCGGCTCTCAATGACCAGGACTTTCTGACCGGCGCGCGCGAGGTAGGCGGCGCAGGCAAGGCCGTTGTGTCCGGCACCGACGACGATCGTGTCCCAGGTTTTGGCGGCGAGGGAGGCGATCGGCTCGGAGAGGCCGATTTCGCCGAGCAGGTCTGCAGTGGGAGAACTCATATGCGTTCCACGCTAACATTTTGAGGGGTGGGCCTGCATGGGGTGGTGGAAGCGGCTTGTGTCCTGTCTCTAGAGTTCTTTGCAGGACGCCCGAAAGAACAAAAGCAGGTTCTTCGACTCACCACCCCCGAACTCCACCCCAAAGAGCAGAGATCGCTCTTTGCGGGCCCCGGGACTGAAAAACGTTCGGAGCCCCGTTCGCTCCTAATGACAAGCTCTGTTTTGTTATGAACTTTGGAGACCGGACACCGGGCCCATGCGGGAATTATTTGTTGCAACGGATTTTCCGTTCAGAATGGAGCATCTTTCGGTTCTGTGGGTGAATCAGACTAGCGCAGTGCAATCATTTTCAAGGAGTTCTTACGATGACCCTTTCCGCAACTGAAGTGAAGCAAGTGAAACAAGCGCCGGCGGTTGAGGGCGTGCTGCCTATATTCCATGAGCGCTGGAGCCCACGGTCGTTTGCGAGCCGGGATGTGACGCCGGCCGATCTGGCCAAGGTGTTTGAAGCAGCGCGCTGGGCCGCATCTTCTTACAATGAGCAGCCGTGGCGGTTCCTGGTGGGTATTCGCGGCTCAGAGGCTTACAGGAAGATCTTCGAGTCCCTGATTTCGTTTAACCAGGCGTGGGCCACGACGGCTCCGGTGCTGATTCTGGGTACGGCCAAGACGCGATTCAGCCACAACGACGCGCCGAACCGGGTTGCTCTCTATGACCTGGGAGCGGCTGCGTCGTACCTGACGCTGCAGGCTGCGGCGCTGGGGATTGCTTCCCACCAGATGGGCGGGTTTGATCCGGACGCGGCGCGGAAGGCGTTTGAGATTCCCGAAGTATATGAGATTGGCGCGGTGATCGCGCTGGGCTATCAGGGTGAGCCGGCCTCGCTGCCCAACGAGCACTTTGTGGCGCAGGAAGTGGCGCCGCGCACGCGCAAATCATTGACCGAATTCGTGTTTTCCGCATGGGAGACGCCAGCCGACCTGGGCTGATGCTGGTTTCCAGAGCGGGTAGCGAGCAACCCTCCAGCCTTCGGGTTAGAGTTGAGGCTGGAGGGATTTTTCAACTTGAACCCACTCCCGCCCCGATCATCGCCCCGGTCCGCGCCCAGATCCCCGCGAGGGCCGACTGCTGCGCGCAGACCGGTCAGGCGTGCGGCTCGGCAGCGGCCGCGGAATTGGGTGAGGCGCGGGGTGATCGCGACGGTGGTGCTGGTGCTGGCTTTGTTTTCATGGGCGGCGATTGACCGCAACCTGGCGGCGTCTTCGAACACGGCGCTGACGCGGTTTGACGCGATTATTGTGCTGGGCTATCCGGCGGATGGCGACGGGAATCCTACTCCGACGCAACTGGCGCGCGTGACGGAAGCCGTACACGAGTACGAACGCGGCATCGCGCCAAGGCTGATTGTGACCGGAGCGGCGGTGGGCAACCACTTTGTTGAGGCGGAAGTGATGGCGCGGTCGGCGCATGCGCAGGGAGTGCCGGAATCCGCAATCTTTGTTGAGCCGCAGGCGCGGGATACGATCCAGAACGCGTGCTACGCGGCGCGGATCATGAAGGCGCACGGGTGGGGATCGGCTGAAGTGGTTTCAAGCGCGAGCCACCTGCCGCGGGCGGCGCTGATCTTCAGCAGGCTGCCGCTGGAATGGCGCATGCATGCGGCTCCGTCGCTTTCGGCGGAGACCGATGCTCACGGAAGCGGGGCGAGCTTCGTCGAAACCCTGAAGACTCTCCGATACCTGACGTGGGCTCGCTGGACAGAAGGCTGCCAGCCATAACCGAAGCAAATGGATACCGGTCCGCGTTGTCCCCCCTCGGCGCGGTCCTGTAAGCTGGATAATGATGCGTCTCTCAGTAAGATATTCCGCTTCTATCGTTGCCTTTGCCGCACTGGCCGCGTGTGCAGGAATCTGCGCCCATGCCCAGGTCACCGCCTCGCCCACTAGCGGGAATGGCACTTACGTTCCGGGCGACCCACTGGCCGGGGTCCGGTATGACAACAAATTCGATGTGTCGCTGGACGCTGCCTATGCGCACATCAAGGCCGGACCGCCTCCGCTGCACGAGGGCGCCAACCTGGGTGGGCTGGATCTCACCGCCTCCTACTGGTTCTCCAGGCGTTGGGCCTTGGAGGGCACGGGGCGCGCGTACCTGGGCACCAGCGGCGCGGCGGTCAACGACCAGCACATCGACGGGCCGTTTGTGAGCCAGTACATGTTTGCGGGCGGCCCGGAGTGGCTGGGACCGCACAACAAGCACGCCGCGCTGATTGCCCACGCTTTGGTTGGCGGCTCGTACGGCAACTTCACGCAGGATCTGCGCGGCAACTCGCCCTCGGTTGTGAGCTTCTTCAACAACCAGATGGCGCTGGCGGCGATCATCGGCGGACACATTGACCTGAACCGTTCGCCGCGGTGGGTCTTCCGGATCACGCCAGATGCGCTGTATACGCGCTACGGGATCAATTACGGGAACAAGGCGACGTATCCGTACTGGAATTTCGGGATCTCCGCGGGCGTGGAGTACAAGTTCATGAAGACCAGGTAGGTTTTCCGGGGCTCAACACGCAACGATTTTGAGAGCCGGGGGCGAATGCCTCCGGCTTTCAGATTTTGGACCTAGCCTGATGGTCGCGGCTTGCGGCCCGACTGAAGTCCTTCCCTGATACGAGGCGCACCCACGGCGGAGTTTGACTGGGGAAGGGGTGCCGATGGCGAAGTTTGTCAGGAGTCTCAGCTGGGCGGAAGCCTCTGGTTTTTCTGTTTGGGCTCCTATTTGAATTCAGCTTTGAACTGCTGGATTATGCCTTGCACTACCATCGGCCAGATTACGTCGGGTTGACCGGTGTAGGTCTCTACCCACAGCAATTGACCGCGCTCGCCTTTGGGCCCACGGGAGTAGATGCGGAGGGTTGCGAGTTCTCTATCGTTGGGGCCGATATAGATGCCATCTGGGTCTGGCGGTTCCAACACAAAAATGAGGTCAGCCGAGTCAGATTGGACAGTTTTGCCGAGATCCCGGGCGAGGCCCTCCAGCGCTTTCACGGAAACGCGGTTAAACGGCTGAGACTCAACGGCGACAGTTCTCGAGTCCTTGAGGACTCTCGCGAATTGCGGCTTGTCACATGAATATTGGTTCTTGATCTTGGAGCAGGCGGATAGCGGAACCTGGGCTGGGGCCGCCACTATGTGGAATGCTGCCAGGTAAAGTGCCGCCAAGAGTGTTTTGGAACGCATCGACATGATCGAACTCCGATCTCCAGGCCCGATTTCACAAGGCAACAACCGTCAAGCGGGAGCTGCTTTGAACTGTTGTTCTTCTGGACGCGGCATCTTTGCCCATGGTTTCAGAACTGAACGCCGATGGTGGACTGACGCAAGTGAGAACTGGTTCAAAACAGCCGCTTTTCGGGGCAGCAACGTGGAATCAAAGAGATGGGCTGCCAAGTTCGTCTGCGTGTGGTATCCTCCACCGTTCGGTGACGCAAGTAGAACTGTGCCGCCGGAAAATATGCCGTACCGGATAGCGGCACTCCCTGCTCGCAACGGGAGTGCCTCACACGAGAGACACAAAGGCAGGTTAAAAAACGGCGATGAGAGACACACTTGGAGTACTGCTTGCGGGCGGAGCCGGCGAACGGCTCTTTCCGCTTACCCGCGATCGCGCCAAACCGGCGGTGCCGTTTGGCGGACACTACCGCATCATCGACATCACGCTCTCAAACTGCATCAACTCCGGGCTGCGCAAGGTGTACGTTCTCACGCAGTACAAGGCGCTCTCACTCAACCGGCACATCCGCGAAGGATGGACGGGCATTGTGGCCACGGAGCTGGGCGAGTTCTTCGAGATTCTGCCGCCGATGAAGCGCACCGGCTCCGACTGGTACATGGGCACGGCCGATGCGGTCTACCAGAACATCTATTCGATCGGCAGCGAACAGCCCAAGCACGTGATTGTGCTGGGCGGCGACCACATCTACAAGATGGACTACAGCCGCATGCTCGCTTATCACAAGGAAACGAAAGCCGAGGTCACGCTGGCCACGTTGCCCATTCCACCGGACGAGGTAAGGCAGTTTGGCGTGGTGGAGGTGGGCAAGACGGGCGAGGTACTCGGTTTTCAGGAGAAGCCGGTCACCACGAGTTTCCGTTCGCCGGTGAATCCCAACGCGGTGGATGCTTCGATGGGCATCTACATCTTCAATACCGAGGCACTGCTCAAGGCGCTGATCGCGGATGCGGAAGACCCCGACTCCAAGCACGACTTTGGCCACAATATTCTGCCCAACCTGCTGGGCAAACAGAAGATGATGGCCTACAGCTTTGTGGACGAGAACAAGCAGCAGGCGCTCTACTGGCGCGATGTGGGCACGCTGGAAGCCTACTACGACGCCAACATGGACCTGTGCTCGGTTTCGCCCACGTTCAACCTGTACGACAAGAGCTGGCCCATCCGCACACGTGTGCGGCAGTATCCGCCGGCGAAGTTTGTGTTTGGCGAGCCGGGGCGCACGGGGTCGGCCATCAACTCAGTGATTACGGCAGGCGTGATCATCTCCGGCGCGTCGGTGGCCAACTCGGTGGTGAGCCAGGATGTGCGCGTGAACTCCTACTCGGACGTGGACGCGAGCATCATTTTCTCGCACGTGAACATTGGGCGGCATTGCCGCATCCGGCGCGCCATCATTGACCGCAATGTAAATATTCCCGAGGGAACGGTGATCGGCTATGACCCGGTGGAGGACAAACGGCGGTACTTTGTGACGCCGACAGGGCTGACGATTGTGACCAGGGATGCTTCGCTGTTTGAGAATCCGGTGGATCCGGAGTTTTCGCAGAGGTATTGAGAGGCAGGGTTAGTGGTTAGTGGTCAGCGGTAGGTTTCCCGGGTCTTGGGGGCGGGAGCCGGAATTGCTTTTTGCGCGGTGGCTCGTTCTGCCATGCGTCAAGTTCTTGATGGGTAACCACCGAGAAACGATCGGCCGACCAATCATTTGGCCTCACGAAGCGTTGGAATTTCATCTGCCGTTAAAGCGTGTTGAGGTGTGAGACCTGTCTTTGCGATCAGGAGTTGCAAGACGTCATCGCGAACACTTGACCCACCGTCGCCGACCTGATTACCCCGCAGTCGTCGCCCGTCGGCGAAGTCGATAATTACGTCTTTTGCTGCTGTGAAGCTGCCGTCTCTCAACTTGTATCCGTCGACAATCGTCATCCGCCTTGCTTCTTTCAATGGAAAGCGCTCTTCTCGGATCGATGCGTAGTGGCCAACCCGCACCTCTGAATTGGTAATCGAGAGATGAATGGGGATCGCGAGCAGAGTGAAAAACGCGATTGGGCATACCAGCCAGAAGCTCAACCGTTTCATGATTCGAAACGAATCCAAGCCGCTCTTGCTGTCAGACGCGTCTTCGATGCCATCGGCCTCCTCCCATCTGCCGATTCTGCGCAGATACCAGACTGTGAGTGGCCACGGGATTGACAGTGCGGCGAATCCAGGAAAGAAGCACCAGATTACTGCGGTGGCGTATTGCGTCAGGATTGCCGGGCCCTCAAGCGACGCCCACAGATGATTCGCTCCCCTAAGCGCGAAGAAAAGAAGGCACAGCCCAATCCCCAGCGACCACATGGCCGCGCCGATCACTCCGGTTGGGAGCGGCTCAGGAACCTGAAACTCATCGTAGCTATGCCCGGCCAATCGTGAGCGAGGTGGGGCCATTCTCCGGAACAGCGCGATGATGATCGCGAAAACGACAGAGAAGAGAACACTCGGCAGCCAATTTGAGAGCATCATTTTCAAAGCTCAGGCGCGGCCCAGGACGATGGTGTGTGGGCTCATGGGGATGGGGTGGGCGGTGATGTGGTGGAAGCCGGCTTCGGTGTACATGGCCGTTAGTTCGCTGAGGGTGTAGGCGTCGCCGGATTCGGTGGTGGTGAGCATGGTCATGCTGAACGACGCGGGCGCGGGTGGGGAGACGCGGTCCTCGTTGGGGACGAACTCGAGGGTGGCAGCGCGGCCGCCGGGGGTGAGAGCCGCGCGGACCTTCTTGAGCAGGGTGACGCAGGTGGGCTTATCGAAGTGGTGGAGGAAGTTGGTGAGCAGGACGGCGTCGTAGGGGCCGGCGAAGTCGACGTCGAAGGCAGAGCCGGGAAGCATGGTGTAGCGATCGTGGACGCCGGCCTTGCGGGCGTTCTCAATGGCGACGCGGAGCACGGGGGCCCAGTCGAGGCCGGTAATGCGGGCTTCAGGGTGCTGTTTGGCGATCTCGATGCCGAAGAGGCCGTGGCCGGCGGCGATGTCGAGCACGCGCATTGGACCAGTGTGGCCATTGAGGACGACCGCGCCGAGCGGGCGAGCCATTGGACCCATCATGGGCGCCATCTTCTCGGCGAAGACGACCCAGAGCGGATTGTCAGGCTCTACGGTGCCTGCGCCTGGAAGCGTGGTGCGGCCGGTGCGGACAACTTCGGCGAGGTTGTCATAGACCGCGTCAATCTGCGGGTTGCTCAGGAACTCGGTGACAGAGGCCATGCAGGCGGGCGAGCGGGGATCAAGGAACGCAGCGCTGGTGGGTGTGTGGCTGTAGCTCTTACCGTGCTTGGCGAGGATGCCGTTGATGACCAGGAAGTCGCAGAGGATGCGGATGCCTCGCTCTGAGGCTGCGCAGTGGCGCGCGATGGAGGCAACATCGCCGGGGCCTTCGCCGACGGCGCGAAAGACGTCGAGTTCGATGGCTGCTTTGAGAGCCGCGGTGCGCTGATGGGCTTGGACCATGTCAAAGACAAGGCCTGGGTTCGGCGGAGCTTCAGCTGGGTTAACGGATTGCATGCGACCTCACTTGGATTGCGATGGGGATGTTTTGTTGGGGAATGAGATTCCGGGTGAATTCTCTGGCAGGCTATCATGGCGCTGCTGACCGTGTAAGCAGGCAATTTTTGGGCGAAGAATGTCGATCGCGTGGAAGGTTGTAACTTTGTCGGGGCTGGAGGGCTCTCAATTGTGTCTAAGGTGTGAGGGTGAGGAATGGCGATGGAGTTGGAGAAGAGCTCTTTTGAACCGGGCAGGCTGGAGCGGGTGGGGCGGCGGGCGTTTATCTTGTCGGCGGCGGGGGCGGTGAGCGCTTTGGCCTTCTGGGGGTTGCGGCGGAGCACGGTGGCGGCGGCGCGTCCGCTGGGTCGGCAGGAGGGGCTGGCGGCGGTGACGGTGGTGGAGTTTGGGCAGGACGGGAAGCGGACGGGGACGGTGACCGTTCCGCGGGTGGTCAAGAGCGACGCGGAGTGGCAGAAGCAGCTCTCGAAGACTTCCTATTGGGTCACGAGGAAGTTCGATACCGAGCGCGCCTTCACCGGGGACCTGCTGGAAGTGCACGAGCGCGGGATCTTCCGGTGCATCTGCTGCGACCTGGCGCTGTTCAGCTCGGCGGCGAAGTTTGAGTCGGGAACGGGCTGGCCAAGCTTCTGGGAGCCGATTGCGAAGGAAAACGTGGTGGACGAGGTGGACGGGAGCCTGATGGAGGTGCGGACGGCGGTAAGTTGCCGGCTGTGCGACGCGCACCTGGGACACGTGTTTGACGACGGACCCAGGCCGACGGGTCTGCGGTTCTGCATGAACTCGGCGGCGCTGCGATTTGTTAGAAGCTAGCCTCCAGCTCCTAGCTTTCAGCTTCGACGTGGGATGGTGGGTGGGTTGCGGTTCCTCAAGGTACCTGCCCTGCCCCGTCCCCCCCTATACTTTTTGGGCAAAGTATTCATTCTTATTGGATTATGTGGTCCCTATGACGGCAAAGTCTTCACAACAAAAGGGTTAAATTCAAAGTACCTGGAATCATAGACTTAGGCCGATTCAGAGATCTTGTCGTCCCGGCTGGAGATGCACTGAAACGATTGTGCGCCAATCGGGATAATTAATATGCAAAACTCGCGAAGTTTTTTTCACGTGGATTAGAGCGGTTTCGATTCACATGTTGCCATTTGAAAGTCAGGCGAGGTGGCATTTTCTTGAGAAAAATGCCACTTGGCCTCAATCCTTCTGTAAGCACCAGAATCGAAACCGCTGTAGGCCGTCCCTGCAGGGCGGCGACGCGCGGCGGGGGCTTTCCACGTGTTGCGCTTCGCTGCACCCCCGCACCCCAGACCGCGCCTGCTTTCGTGGCCCCCCGCTGGGAGGCAGCCTACGCCGTCTGAGCCGCGGATCAGTTGCTCCAGGAACTCGTTGAAAAAGGCTGCAATCGAGTGCAATCGACGTGCAAGACATCCCGCAGGGGCGAAAGCCCAGTTGATTTGATTGGCCTTATCGGCACGACTAAACAGGCTGCGGAAAAAGGCTCATTCGGGGTTGAATTCGACTGCAGCGGCGCAGGGGCTAAAGCCCCATTCTCTCATTTTAAACAACTTATGGCACCCTTCGACTG
>Ga0302146_10000175_pt1 | contig 40211 bp, 33 predicted proteins | sample I_Bog_E3_1_FD_193578 | JGI IMG/M metagenome (GOLD analysis project Ga0302146, IMG submission 193578) | Peat permafrost microbial communities from Stordalen Mire near Abisko, Sweden - I_Bog_E3_3 | ecosystem: Environmental > Terrestrial > Soil > Wetlands > Peat | place: Sweden: Abisko, Stordalen...
CATGTCCTCACCTACCCGTTGCGCCAAGGCGAACTCCTCAACGTCGTCTGCGTGGTGCAGCGGGATGATTGGCGCCTGGAATCCTGGTTCCAGCCCGGCACCGCCGAAGAGTGGCTGGCCGACCTGGCAGGGTGGCACGAGGACGTACAGACCATCATCCGCGCCGTCGAGGCGCCGTTCAAATGGGCGCTGCTGAGCCGCGAGCCCCTCCGGCGCTTCGCACAGGGCCGGGCTTGCGTGATCGGCGACGCTGCTCACCCGGCGCTGCCATTGCTCGGACAAGGCGCCTGCCTGGCGATCGAGGACGCGCTGGTCGTGGCACGCTGCCTGGCCGAGCACGCAACCGCCGTACCCGACGCGCTGGCTCGTTTCGAGGCCGCGCGAGTCGTCCGCACCGCTGCGATCGTGCACGCGTCCGCAGCGAACCTGCCACGGCTGGTGTCTCCCGAACTCGCGAACCAGGCCGGCGCGGCTGACTTCGTGGCCCGCGAGTGGGCTACGCAAGACGAGCGGCAACGCAACGAATGGCTGTTCAACTACAATGCCCTGACCGTCCCGGTGTAGCGTCTGCGTCCTTTGGGTGCCCCGTTCGCAGAGCGGATAAGCGACGGCGCCATCCGCCATTGCCGCCCGCCCGCCGCACCGCAGCGGCGGATGGCGTTGGCGCACCCAAGCCAATCCCCCGGCATCTCTGCCGGGGGACCAAGGCTCGGGGGACCCTGGGCTCAGCCCTGCTCCTGGTCCTCCTGCCCCAGGTTCAGCCCGACAAAGGCCGGCGCGCCGTTGCGCAGGATGCGCAGCGCAAGCGCATGGTCCGGGCCGTTCTCGGCGGCGCGCATGGCCCGCACCGCTTCCGCCGGGGAATGCACCGCCTCGGTGCCGACCCCGATGATCACGTCGCCTTGCTGCAGACCGGCCTGGTCGGCGGGCGAGCCGGGTTGCACCTCGCTGACCACCGCGCCCCTGGCGCCGTCCGGCAGGTTGAGCTGGTCGCGCAGGTCCGGCGTAAGCGCCGCCAGCCCGATGCCGAGCTTCCCATGATGGTCCTGCCGCTGCTGGCCGCCGCCGAGGCCGGCGGTCTGCTCGCCTGGAAGTTCGCCCACCTTGATTTCCACGGTCTTCGAATGGCCGTCGCGCACGATCTCCAGCCTGGCGGTCTCGCCCGGCTGCACACCCGCCACGCGCACCGCGAGATCCCGCGGGTTCTTCACCGCCTCGCCGTTCACCGACCGGACCACGTCACCGGGCTGCAGGCCCGCGCGCAGGGCCGGGCTGTCCGGCTGCACGCCGGCGAGCAGGGCGCCGCCCTGGTCGGCCAGATGCAACGCCTGTGCGGTGGTCGGATTGATCTGCTGCGCCTCGACCCCGATGTAGCCGCGCGTCACATGGCCGTCCTTTTCGAGCTGCGCCACTACCGTGCGGATCATGCCGGACGGAATCGCGAATCCGATGCCGACCGAACCGCCGGACGGCGAGAAGATCGCCGTGTTCATGCCGATCACCTTGCCGTCCTGGGTGAACAGCGGGCCGCCGGAATTGCCCTGGTTGATCGGCGCGTCGATCTGGATGAACTGGTCGTACGGTCCCTCGCCGATGTCGCGGCCGCTGGCCGAGACGATGCCGGCGGTCACCGTGCCGCCTAGGCCGAACGGGTTGCCCATCGCCACCACCCACTGGCCCGGCTTCACGTTGTCCGAGTTGCCGAGTTCGATGAACGGCAGTTTCTTGTGCGCATCCACCTTCAGCACCGCGATATCGGTGCGCGGGTCGCTGCCGATCACCTTGGCGGTCAGGACGGTGCCGTCGTCCAGCGTCACGCTGACCGTTTTGGCGTCCTTCACCACGTGGTTGTTGGTCACGATCGTGCCGTTGGCATCGACGACGAAGCCGGACCCGCGCGCCTCGATGGCCTGGCCGGGGCCGCCCTGGCCGTGGCCATGCGGGATCATCTGGTTGAACGGCGGCTGGTTGAACGGAAACGGAAGCTGGCCGCCCGGACCGATATCGGCTGCTTCGGTCACCTTCAGCCTGGTGGTGATCGAGACGACGGCCGGCTTCACCCTGGTTACCAGCGCGGAAAAGTCGGGAAGCGTCTGCTGCGCGACGGTGGCGCCGGGCGGGTTAACCGGGGTCGCGGGCGCGGCGCTGACCGGCGCCTGCGCATCGGCCTGTGCAAAGCCCGCGTGGCCCGCGGCAAAGCCGCCGAGCGCGGTGCCGGCGAGCAGCACGGCGGCGAGCGCGCTGCGGTGCCAGGCTCGGGGCTTGGCTTGGGTATCCGTCCGATCGGTCATGGGTCGCTCCTGGATTTGATTTCGCACCGGGGGATGAAATGGGTGCGCTGAGACCGACGAATAAATAGGCAGGCAGACATAAATTCGCACCTGCGCCGGCAGTTAAACCGCCGTCATGTCCAGTAATGTACCGTTACGAAATATACCGTTACGTTCTGCAATTTGCGGGCTCGACGGCAGCTTGACATTGGGGTAGGGGGAAGCCAGTAGCGCCGGGTTAGCACAGCGGTAGTGCAGCGGTTTTGTAAACCGAAGGTCGGGGGTTCAAATCCCTCACCCGGCACCACCCGACCTTACGACCGAGCGAATCCCATGCCGGCCGGCCTGGAACCGGGCCCCGAGCCTGGCTGTCAGATCGAGGGCCTTGAACGGCTTGCTGCAGGCCTCCCACTCCGGGTGGTTCAGCGGGACGGCTTCCCGGCCGTAGCCCGACAGCAGCAGGAAGGGTATGCCGCGCTCGGCCAGCGCCTCCGCCGCCGGGTAGATCATCTCCCCGCGCAGATTGACATCCAGCAGGGCGACGTCGATCAGGGCATCCTTCGCGGCCGCCAGCGCGTCCGAGACGTTGCTGAACGGACCGACCACCAGACAGCCAGCGTCGGCAAGGACGTCTTCGATCAGCATCGAGATCAGCAGTTCGTCCTCGGCCACCATCACCAGCTTGCCTGTCAGGAGGGTGCTCGTCACGTGACGCTGGCCGGTTTGAATCCCGGTCCGACCGCGACCGCGGCGCCGACGGGCGCGCGCAGCGTGGCTCGGACGCCCTGCGGGGCAAAGTCTATCCGCGCCTTGCCGGACAATTCGTGCGCCAGGCCGCGCTCGACCAGCATGGTTCCGAAACCGCGCGTTCCCTGCGGCTGAACGACGGGACCGTTGGCCTCGACCCAATCCAGAACAAGCTGCTTCTCGCCACCGATGTATTCGAATCGCCAATTGATTGTCACAATACCCTCCCGAACAGAAAGCGCGCCGTATTTGATCGCGTTTGTGGCCAGCTCGTGAATCGCCATGCCAATCGCCAATACGCCAGCGGCTGCCAGACGGACAGGTGGACCATCCATCACGATATTGTTATGATCCGGCGCCGCGTACGGCCGCGTCTCTTCGGTCAGCAGGTCCTGCAGCGACACGCTCAACCAGTTCTGGCCGCTCAGCAACGTGTACGACGCGGTCAATGCCTGCACGCGACCCATGAAGGATTCGGAGAATTCCTCCAGCGTCGCCGACCGGCGCAATGTCTGCGCGGCAAGGGAGACAACCACGGTCAGCATGTTCTTGACGCGGTGGTTCAGTTCATCGACCAGCAGACGATGGTGCTGCTCCGCCTGGACGATGCTTGTCACATCCAGGAATGTGACCAGCGTGCCGCTGACCGTGCTATCCGGCGCCCGATAGGGCAGGATTCGCATAATATAGTGTGCTTGCTGGTCTTCCCTGGTGACCCGCCGTTCCAGCGGGTCGAGCGTATCGAGCACGTGCCGCACGTCGTCGCGCAGACCATTGTAGCGCAGCCGGCTCACAATATCGGTCAAAGGACGCCCCTGGTCGCTCGGGATCAGGTTGTAGATGCCGGCGACCGCCGGCGTGAAACCGCGAATGATCAGGTGCCGGTCAAGGAAAACCGTGGCAATCTCGGTGCTGTCGAACAGGTTTTTTAGATCGCTGTTCGCGCGGTCCAGCTCGTCCACCTTCTCCGACAGCCTGACATTGACCGTATTCAGCTCCTCGTTGACGGCTTGCAGCTCTTCCTTCGAGGTTTCCAACTCCTCGTTGGTGGACTGCAGCTCCTCGTTGACCGAATGCAGCTCCTCGTTCGCGCTGCGGATCTCTTCCAGGGCGGTTTCGTATTGCTCCGTTACCGACTGCAGACTTTGTTTCATGCCGATCAGCTCATGCCGAAGCTGGCCCGCATTCCGGATCGACGAAGACAGCCGCTGCAGGGATTGCAGCGGGTGGCGCAGCCGGTTTCCGACGCCGGACACCGCCGAGCCGCCGCCCGTGCTGCGCTCGCCACTGTCTGGCTGGGATGTCATATCGGGTTCCACAGGGTTGGCTCTCGCAAAGCTCGGCCTTGGGGCCGCCCGGTTGTCCGACGCCAGGCGATCAAGGACGCGGTCGTGGTGCTCCCGACGCAAGCTGAGCGGCGGACTGCGCACGTTGCGGCGGAGAAATATACGCGCCGCTTTGTCCAGCGGCTCGAACAAATCCTCATGCCTCGACGTCGATTCGGAACTGCCCAGCAGGAGAATGCCATCGGGCACAAGCGAGTAGTGGAACGTGGGAATGATAACCGACTGCAGGTCGGCGTCCATGTAGATCAGCAAATTGCGGCAGGAGATCAGATCCATCCGGGAAAACGGCGGATCACGGACGATGCTGTGCGGCGAGAAGGTGCAGAGGTCGCGGATTTCCTTGGTCACGACATAGCCATTTTGGGATACGTGAAAGAAGCGATCCCTGCGTTCCGGCGACAGGCCGTTCAGCAGCGTCGCGGGATAGCGTCCCAACCGGGCGGTCGCGATCGCGGGCTCATCGATGTCGGTGCCGAAGACCTGCACCTTGGGAGCAACCCGCAGCCGATCCACCTGCTCACGCAGCAGCATGGCAAGCGAGTAGGCCTCCTCGCCCGTGGCGCATCCCGGCACCCACACGCGGACCGAATCGTCGGCGTATTTGTTCGCGAACAACCGCGGCATCACCAGGGTCTCCAGCGCCGCGAACGCGTCGCTGTCCCGGAAGAAACTGGTCACGCGGATCAGCAGATCGCGAAACAGCAGAACCGCCTCCCCATGATCGGTCACCAACCGCGAGACGTAGTCCTTCAGAGATGTTATGTTCCGCACCTGCATGCGCCGCTGCACCCGGCGCATGAACGTCTTGTCCTTGTAGCCGCTGAAATCGTGGCCGAGCTGCGTGCGCATGATGGCGCAGATCGCCAGCCTCGCGGCTTCGGGTTCCTCAACGTCCTGCTCCGGACCCTCTCCTGCCGGTTCTTCCGCGATCCCCCCGGGCGGCGATTCGCCCGGCGCAGGGTCCGCCGCGCGCGCGGTGCACAGACGCAGCAAGTGGCCGGGCATCGCCTCGGCCGGCGCGACCAGGTCCACGGCGCCGGTCGCGATCGCGCCCGCCGGCATGTCATCGTATTGCGGACCGTCGCCATTGCTGCCCTGGGCAATCGTCAGGCCGCCGAACTGCTTGATCGCCCTAAGCCCAAGGGCGCCGTCGCTGCCCGTTCCGGACAGCACGATGCCGATCGCGTCCTCACCCCGATCAGCCGCGAGTGAGTCAAAAAAACCGTCGATCGGCCGGAACTCCCGCGGCGAATCAGGCGCCGGCATCCGGATGCGAAGACGGCCGTCCATGACGGTGGCAATCGCATGCGGAGGGGGCACATAGACGCAATCGGCTTCGATCTGCGCGCCATCCCCGCCTTCGACGACTGGCATGGCGGTCCATCGCCCCAGTATCTCCGGCAACATGCTCTTTCGACCGACGGGCAGGTGCAGGATCACGACGTACGCCATGCCGCTGTCCGCAGGCATGTTCCCGAAAAAGCTATGGAAGGCTTCGAGGCCTCCCGCCGACGCGCCGATGCCCACGATTCTGGTGCGGGCTCCGGTCATCCGGCAGCCCCGGTTCCAGCGGCGACGCGGAACCACAAGGGCAGGAAACCGGCGGCCGGGAAACCACGTTTTGGCTGGCTGGGAACCGGCATTCTGGCAGACCGCTCAACGGCATCGGCCGAAGCGGCGGGCAAACAAGGGCCGTGAGTTCGACGGATGTCCCGCATCGAAGCCGCCTCACACAGTGTTAAGGCCTAGCCGCAGGCTGACCACCACGGTGCTGCCGATTGGTCGCTTCAAGCTGCGGAGTCGCGGTGCCCATTAAGATCGTCGCGTATAGGGCATTCCGCAAACGACGTTTTCCTGTCAGGCCAAGACCGTACAGCACTTCTCTTACAAGAATGCGCCAGGGCGCCGGGGGTTCAAGAGCTGGACAGCAAAACACGCGGATATGCGCCGCACCGAGCCCGCAGAGTTGCCACTTCGAATCTTCATGTCAAACGTAGTTTGGTGGTTTCCGGCAACAACACCAGCCGCGATCGGATCAATATTCCCGACGGCGTTTCGCCTTCCTTGCCAAACGAGCGCCTCATTTGCCGTATTTTGAGGATTTTCCACCACGCTAATGGCACGTTTGTACAGTGCTCGCCCGTCGTCCAGGTTGGTTCAACTCTTTGTCAGCATCAACCGGATCTTGGCGGCCAGCGCGGAAAAGGAAAACGGCTTGGTCATGACCTGCATCCCCTGCCCCAGAAGCGCGCTTCCGGCTGCGGCCTTGTCGGCGTACCCGGTGATGAACAGCACCTTGAGGTCCGGCCGGCTTGCGCGAGCCGCATCCGCGACCTGCCGCCCGTTCAACCCGCCTGGCAGGCCCACATCGGTGATGAGCAGATCAACCTTGGCACCTGACTGAATGACTCGCAGTCCGGACGGCCCGTCTTCGGCTTCGATCGTCGCATAGCCGAGTTCTGTCAGTGCGTCGCAGATCAGCATGCGCACGGTCGGCTCATCATCGATGACGAGCACCGCCTCGCAGGCCTCGGTTCGGTCGGGAGGCTCGGCCGCTTCGCCGGCCGTTACGCTGGACTCTTCCGCTGCGTGCCGGGGCAGGTACAGACAAACCGTCGTGCCCCGTCCGAGTTCGCTCTTGATCCGCACCTGCCCGCCGGACTGCCGCGCAAAGCCATAGATCATCGACAGGCCAAGTCCGGTCCCCATGCCGATCGGCTTGGTGGTAAAAAACGGATCGAACGCGCGCGCGAGCACGTCGGGCGCCATGCCGGTGCCGGTGTCGCTGACGCAAACCGCCACGTATCGGCCGGGCGCCATGTCCGTATCCCCTGCGCCCGGTTTGTCCAGCCGCACGTTGCAGGTCTCGATCGCCAGCCTGCCGCCATCCGGCATGGCGTCGCGCGCGTTGATCGACAGGTTCAGCACCGCGCTCTCAAGCTGGTTGGGATCGCAGAGCGTCGGCCACAGGTCCTCGGCAAGCACTGTCTCCAGCGTGATCGCCGGTCCGGCTGTGCGCCGGATGATCTCCTCCATGCCGGCGATCAGCCGGTTGGGGTTGGTCGGCACCGGGGCGAGGGTCTGGCGGCGGGAAAATGCCAGCAGCCGATGGGTCATCGCCGCCGCGCGGGCTGCGGCCCCCTGAGCGGCCGAGATATAGCGGTCCAGCTCGTTCACCCTGCCCTGGGCGAGCCTGGATTGCATCAGCTCCAGGCTCCCGGAGATTCCGGCCAGCAGATTGTTGAAGTCGTGTGCCAGGCCACCCGTGAGCTGGCCGACCGCTTCCATCTTCTGCGCCTGCCGCAACGCGTCCTCGACCCGCTCCCGTTCGGCGATCTCGTCCATCAGGCGGGCATTGGCTTCGGCCAATGCCCGCAGGTTCTGCTTCTGCTCCGTCAGGTCGGTGAGCACTCCGCAGAGCAGCGTCGTATCCTCGTCGCGCAGCAGGCTGACCGACATGTAAACCGGCAAAGCTCTGCCATCGTCGCTGCTCAGCGAAAGCTCGCTTCGCGCTCCGGCATGGCGGGCCTCAGCGAGCAGCCGCGCGAAAGCGGCGGTCTCTTCCGGCAATACGAAGCGTTGCAGCTTCTGGCCGACGACCCGCTCCTGCTGGACGCCCAGCATGGCGGCGACCCGGCGGTTGCAGTACAGGACGGTGCCGTCCCCGGAGAGGGCGACGGCACCGTCCTGCATCTGTTCGATCCAGGTTCTATAGGGCCGGTCGGCGCCTTCGAGCGTGTAGACCCGGTGTTCCCCCGCCGGCCCGCTAATCACCAACGCATCGATTTCGCCGCGCCGGATGGCGTCCAGCGTCTCCTCGCTCTCGCGCAGCCGTTCCTCCAGGTCCCCAAGGCGCTCGATCAGCGCCTCCCGAGACTCTGTTGGCGGCCCCATGTCAGGCATCCTGGCGGCTCGGCGGCGGCAGCGGTATCAGGTCCAGACCGTGCAGGACCCGCTCAGTGGCGGACAGGTCGCCGATAATGCGCCGGATCGGCAGCGGCAGCAGCTTGACCAGCGTCGGGGCCGCAATGACCTGATACTCCACGGCCAGTTCAGGCTGCTGGTAGACGTCGATCACTTCCAGATCGAACTGGCCGCCGAGTTGATCGTCGCAGACGCGTTGCAGGTTCTCGATGGCGTGGCGGGACCGCAAGGTGCTGCCCGCAACGAACAGCCGCAGCCGGTAGGATTTCTGGGCGGGGAGCGGCAATGCGTCCGTACTCAAATGGAGGTATCCTTTGGCCTCAGATCCAGCCCCACCAAGACTCTTTCCGTGTTGGACAGGTCGCCGATGATCCGCTTCAACGGCGTTGGAAGTCGCCGGACAAGCGTCGGGATCGCGAGGATTTGATCTCCCTCAGCCAACTGGGGATTTTCCAGGAGATCAATGACCTTGACCTCGAAGTGTCCGGCCAGATGCTCCTCGCAGATCCGTTTCAGGTTCGCCATGGCGGTGAGCGATTTCACGGTCTGCCCGGCAACGTATAGCCGCAGTTGGTAGTAGCCCGGATCGGTGTCGGGGTCCGCCACCGGGGTCTCGGACCGGGGCTGGTCGTGGCTCACTCCGCGGCCCCACGCCGGGCGGCAACCGCCGCGCGGTCGCTGGACAGCGTGGCCTCGTGCCCCTCCTCCTCCGTCAGCAGCTTGCGGGACTCCTCCTCCTCGACTTCAAGGTTGGCACGCAACTCCTCGATCTGGCGCTCCAGCGCGTCGCGGCGGCGTGCGATCTCGCGCCGGCGCCGTTCAACCTCCTGAAGCCGGCGAACCGCGGCGGCCCGTTCCCGGGCCTCCTGGCTGAGCCGTGCGGTACCGGTCAGCACGCCCTCGAGGCAGATATAGGCCTCGATCAGCTCGATGCCGGAATCGGTCACCCTGTACTCGCGCACCTGGTTCGAGTGGCTCATGCCGCGGGACTTGACCAGGTAGAGAATGCGGTTGCGTTCGCCATTGGTCTCGATGTCCATAAGCTTGATCCAGACGTCCATCAACGAGGACAGGCCGTGATCGGTGCCCTCCGCCTCCGTCGTTTCGGTCCGCAGGCTGGTGAACAGGCTGGTGATGCCGCGGCTCTTGAGCAAATCAAGCATCCGCAACAGGGTCGCGTGCACTTCCGCGGCCGGACCGCGGAACGCGGAGATCGGGTCCAGCACAACCATATCGGGCTTGAAATCGTCCAGATCGCGATGCATGCGCGCCAGGTGCATCTCCAGTCCGAACAGGCTGGGGCGAGACGCCTCGAACCGCAGCAGGCCGCTTTCGACCCGCTTTCGCAGGTCAAGGCCGATCGACCGCGCGTTCCGGCAAATCTCCTCGGCCCCCTCCTCGAACACGAAGAACAGGCAGCGTTCGCCGCGGGCGCAGGCGGCGTCGGCGAAGTGGCTGCCGATGGTCGTCTTGCCGGTGCCGGCAACGCCTGACAGCAGGATGCTGGAGCCGCGATAGAACCCGCCGGTCCGGAGCATGGCGTCAAGGCCCGGGATGCCGCTGGGGATGATCTCATTCGAAACCGGGCGCAGCAGCCCGGACGAGGTCACCGGCAGCACGCTGATACCCTGGCCGTCGATCAGAAACGGATACTCGTTGGTACCATGCGCGGAACCGCGATACTTCACGACCCGCAGCCGGCGCGTGGTGATCTGCTGCTCGACGCGGTTGTCGAGCACGATCACGCAGTCGGAGACGTATTCCTCCAGCCCTTGCCGGGTAAGCTGGCCGTCGCCGCGCTCGCCGGTGACGACCGTGGTCAGGCCGCGGTCCTTGAGCCAGCCGAACAGCCGGCGCAGCTCCGCGCGCAGGATCGATGGGTCGGTGAAGCCGGAGAACAGCGATTCGATGGTGTCGAGCACCACCCGCCTGGCGCCGATCCTGTCCACCGCGTAGCCGAGGCGGACGAACAAGCCTTCGAGGTCGTATTCTCCCGTCTCCTCGATTTCGCTGCGCTCGACCCGGACGTGGTCGATCGCCAGCTTGCCCTCCGCCGCCAGCCCATCGAGGTCATAGCCGAGCGAGGCGAAATTGGCCGCAAGGTCCGCCGCGCGCTCCTCGAAGCTCATGAAGACGCCCGGCTCGCCGTACTGGGTCGCGCCGTTGACCAGGAAGGTCATGGCCAACAGGGTCTTGCCGCACCCGGCGGCGCCGCAGACCAGCGTGGGGCGGCCGGTCGGGAGCCCGCCCAGCGTGATGTCGTCAAGGCCGGCGATGCCCGTCGCGGCTTTCGGCAGGGCGCGCAAAATGGTTGCGTCAGGGGACATGGAAAGGGCCGATCAGTGCATTGCAGCAATACGGAGCAGTCAACCGGGTCCCTCCTGGCGAGCGCGCGGACACGGCCCGTGCGGCAGTTCGGTGCTCCGTGCGGTCATCGGCGTTTCGCGCGGGATCGCTCTATTGCCGCCCAGAATGGGCCTTATATTGCGTCCGAGGGCGCTTAACACCCCCTTTTCGATCGATGCAGCCGTGTTTGGTGCGGGTGGCCCGTTACCGGGATAGCAAGCGGTGTCGCGGGGCGCTGGATCTCGGAAGAGTAAGAATCGTAGGCCAGGCGTATCTTTCGGTACCTCCAATGGATGTTTGGAAGTAAGAAGCCGAAATGCGTTTGACTTTCGGCTGTTCTGGATAATGACAAGTAGACAAGGATCTACTGCAACACCCTTCCGCAGCGACGGGCGTTGCGCTTTCGTTACGCTTGCTGTTGCGATCGTCAGTCGGGGCACGGCCGTTCTTGCAAATATCGGCCGCCCCTCCGTATGACTGCTCTGGTTGGTAATCAAACAATTACGTAGCGCAGTACGCGCGCTCAATGCCGATTGCTCTGCGCGGCCGCCACGCTGGTTCAATCATCGGCGACGATCGGTTTCGACGGCAGAATATACTTCTGCGCCGAATCTCCGGTCAGCATCTTTTCGCTAGCATAAAAGTCGGTGCGCCCGGAATTGGGCGCAGGCCGTCGCGTCGCCCTGGCGCAGGGCTGCTAGAACAGGCGCCGCCACCACGGGATGGCCGCACGCTCGGCGGACTGGGCGTCCGCCGCCGCGGCGTCCGCGTCCTCGGTGGAAGCCTCCTCGGGATCAGAGCCGGCGCTCTCCCACGCCTCCCCAGGCGCAGTCTCGCCGCCGTTCGCACCCGCGGCGCCATGCGCCGGCACCTGCTCCAACTCCAGGGCGCGATGCCAGAATTCCTGGTCGCGGCCAGTTGGGGAGCCGGCCTCCTGCCACAGCGTGTAGGCACGTTCGCGAATCCGGCGCTGGAGGTCTCGGTCGTGATCAGACATGCTTTGTCATTCCCTCATTGTGTGCCCGAGGTGCATGCGGCTGGAGCGGTTCCTCGGTCCCGCGCGTCCTGCACCAAATCCCTGCCCTTCATACCCCAAGCCGTGGGAAGGCACGACCACCCGCCGACTGGGTTTGTCACGATGCGCGAATGTCATCAACGGACAGCCACAACCTATTGATAAACCGGTTAATTGTTCCTCCCCGACCAACCCGAAGGAGCCTACTCATGCAGGCAGACGCCGTCTTCCGCACGCTGGCCGCAATTCACGCGCGGGCGCCGCTCGTTCACAACATCACGAACCTGGTGGTCACCAACACCACGGCGAACGCACTGCTGGCCATCGGCGCTTCGCCTGCCATGGTCGAAGCGTCCGATGAAGTCGAGCCGTTTGCCCGGGTCAGCGACGCGCTTGTGATCAACCTGGGCACGCTGACCTCGCCGCAGGCGGCCGCGATCAAGCTCGCCGTCGCCGCCGCTGTTTCCGCCGGAAAGCCATGGGTGCTCGATCCGGTCGGCGTCGGCGCGATCCCCTACCGCACCGGAATCGCCCACCAGTTGCTGGACCGCCAGCCGACGGCGATCCGGGGCAACGCCTCGGAAATCCTCGCCCTGGCGGGCGAGACCGGCGCCGGGCGGGGCGTCGATTCGGGCGCGGACGCGAAGGCGGCGCTGGCATCCGCCCGCGCGCTGGCGGAACGGTCCGGTGCGGCGGTCGCTATCACCGGCGCAACGGACTACGTGACCGACGGGAGGCGTGTCGTAACGATCAGCAACGGCCACCCGATGATGACCCGGGTGACCGGTCTTGGCTGCACGGCGACGGCGGTCCTCGGCGCATGCGTGGCCGTCGAGACGGACGCCATGGCCGCCGCCGCGCATGCGCTGACCATCGTCGGCGTGGCCGGGGAGATCGCCGCCGAACGGGCGCGCGGCCCGGGCTCCCTGCAAATGGAGATCCTTGACGCGCTCTACGCGCTGAACGAGGAGACGCTAACCCGCCGGGCACGCCTGGCGACGCAGGATTCGGAGTAGGCAATCATGCGAGGACGAAGAACGTTTCTGCTGTCGGCACTTGTGGTGCTCGCGGCGCCGCTGCGCGCGACCCGGGCCCAGCCATATGGCGGCCCGCCGCCGGGTCCTCCGCCCGGGTATCCGCCGCCACGTCCGGACTATCCGCCGCCGCGCCCGGGGTATCCGCCGCCGCCGCCGGGCTACTATCGGCCGACGATGCCCCCGCCGCGGTACGAGCCGCGCCCGCCACCGCCACCTGGGTATTACCAATGGCATTGGCGTCCGGGTCACTGGCGCTGGGACGGCTACCGGTGGGTCTGGATCCCGGGGGGTTGGCGCCGCTGAACGCCGCGGTGCGCCGGTTCCCGTGGCAAGGATTGCGCGGCCAACGATCGCGGCTGGCGATACTGAACGCCGCGATGCGCCAGTTCCAGCAGGGGCGCTAGCCGGCACGGCCGCCTTGCGCCGGAGCGGCAGTGTCGCCAGCCGGCGGGTCGGCGACCTTCCGCTGCCACTCCTTCACCCACTGCTCACGCTCGGACGAGATTGTCGCCTCGACATCGCGAACGAAGTCGCCCCAGCGTTGGCGCCGCTCGTCCGGCGGCACCAGGTCCCAGCCGCAGCGCAGGTAGCGTAGCCGGCGTGCGGTGAGTTCATACATCTGCGCCATGTAGCTGAACCGGGAGGCGGCGACATAGGTTCCGAGCAGCCCGGACACCGTCCCCATCACCCCGACCAGCGCGCCCATCGCCAGCAGCTTGGGAAAGGCGGTTGCCACGGCTGCGCATGCCGCCCCCAGCATGCCGAGCCACACCAGGCCTTCCCGCCAGCGGGACGCGGCACGCCGATAATCCTCCGACCTGCGCTCGTACCAGCCGATCTGCTGCTCGACCCTGGTCGCCAGGTAGTCGTCGGGCGCGATTCCGTCTGCCGGCATCTTTTCGGCATCGGTTGCATCAAGCGATGGCGCCGGCCACCCGATGACGGTGTCCCCCTCGATCGCCGATGCAGCCAGCAACAGTTTCTCGCCGCGATCCGCGCCATCGTACGGCGCGGTTCGTGCGGCATACTTGAACGCCTCCGACTTCAGTGTCTCGCAGACCGCGCGCGCGAGCAGCCAGTCACGCTGTGCGGACGGGCCGACCGCCTCCCGGCCCAACAAGGCCGCCCAGGCGCTGAGCAACGTCGCCAGGCCGGCACAAACCTGCCCCGCCTTCTGGAGCGCGGGGCTGGCTACAGGCACCAGGCCGGCCGGCTCGCCGGTGATCAGCGCCCATAGGCCGTTGCTCATCTGCGCGGCGGCGAAGCCCAGCAAGGCTGCCCCGACCAGCAGTACGAACATCCAGGCGCGTCCGCGGTCGAGCCGCTCCTTGCGCGAAATGGCGGCCGCGTCCCAGCGTGCGTGGGAAGCCCAGATGATGGAAAGTGGATCGTCTGCCACATCGTTTGCCCATTACATCGCTCAGCAGATTATCCAGTCGGGCGGCGATGGAGAAGGTCGTGCTTCCGGTCTGGTGGTTGCCTTGCCGGTATGCCTCTAACGTTACTGTCATACCTCGTTTGGGTAAGCTAAGGAGTGATCGGACAGCAGGGAAGCCGGAATGACCCATCCCGATGGAACCCGTTGGCGCGTGTGCCATCCCTCCATCGACCCGCGAGCGGTCCTCGCCGCCGGCGCGATCGTTCTCGGCATCGCAACCGCCGCGCCCGCGGCCGCGCAACAGACGTTCAATAATGCGAACTCGCTTCAGCTCAACAACGTGATCTGCAGCGGCCCGGCGGGCGGCGGCGGCGCGGGTCTTGGTCCTAACCTCGCGGCGATTTGCAGGGCGCGGGGGGCGACGGGCGTCCCCCTTGATGTCTCCGGGGCCGGCATCATCAGTTCCGTGCCGCCTTCGACCGAGCAGCGCCAGCAGCAACGAAACCAGGAGATTGCCGAGGCGGAGGAGAAGGGCTCGGGCGGCAGCGCGGACGTGCAGCGGTTCCGGCTGTTCGGCGATACCAGCCTGGCGCTGTCCATCGGCGCGGACAGCGTGGTGCATCCCGCCAACGCCTTCGAAGAGCCCTACCACGCGTCGAGTTCCGCCGTGACCGTCGCGACCAACACCCACCCCGTGAGCTGGCTCAATTACGGGCTGGGTTTCACCTATCAGCACTACGCCGGAAGCTTCGAGGATCTCGGCGGCTTCAGCATCAACACGTACCGTCCGTTCCTGTTCGCAAGCGTCACGCCCGCAGACGGCGTGTTCATCGATGCCACGCTGGCCTATGCGCGCATCGGCAACACGCGCGACCGCGGCGCGAACGTTGCGCAGGCAGGAACGACGGTGTCCAGGGGGATCGCGAGCGGCACGCCGGGCGAGAACGGCTACACCGGCAGCATCCTGGCCGGTTACGACCGGCAGTTCGGCAAACTCACCATCGGCCCGCGGCTCGGGTTCAACGCCGGGTCCTGGACCATGGACGGCTACCAGGAATCCGGGAATACGGGACTGGAGCTGCGCTATCAGTCTGTGACCCAGAGCTCGCTGCAGACCACGCTCGGCGGCGCTGCCAGCGTGGTGTTCCCGACCGCATTCGGCGCCGTGGTGTCCACGGTCACGGCGGGCTGGGTGCATGAGTTCGAGGCGTATTCGCAGCTCATCCACGCGCAGTTCGTGCAGGCGCCGGGCTCACCGTTCTTCACCTACAGCAGCCAGAAGCCCGCTGCCGATTTCGGGGTGCTGGACATCACCGTGTCGGCGGCGCTACCCAGCGGAGTGCGGCCTTATGCGACGTTCGGAACGATCCTTGGGAACGGCGTCTACCAGAGCTACGGCGGCATGGTCGGCGTAACGTTCGGCTGGTAGGTCGCGGCCTCGGTCACGTCGCCAGCCTGGGCGGCCTGCAGGATGGCTGGCCATGCGTGCTCCCAGCAGCAGACGTGGTCGAATCCTGGCACAACGATCAGGGGGCCGCCGAGCCGTCGGGCAGGCTCGGCCATAAGCACCGGCGGCACCACCTGATCGCCGGCGCCGGCTAAGTGCCGTTGGCGGACGCCGGACGGCAGCGGCGGGCCATCCACCGGGTTGAGCGAGCCCCCCAGATCGTCATGTGCAACCGAGGCCGCCCAGGACCTGGTGTCGAGCACGGCCGCGACGGTGACCACCCACGCAGTTTGCGGGATCACGTGCGCGAGCAACACCGCCAGCGTGCCGCCGCCGCTGTGGCCAAACCACCCCACGCTGCGATAGCGGCCGTCAGCCATCTGCTGCCGGACAACCGACGCCATGCTGGCGACGACCGCGGCCGCATATCTGTCGGTCGTCCAAAAACGTGACGAACACGCGGCGTCGGCGCCGGCGCCGTCGTAGCAGGGTCGGCCGACATAGACGGACCGCACGGGGTCCTGCGCCATCAGCCGCAACACCAAGGCGTTGCGCGGCGTCGGATCGATCGCCGGCTGTCCGGCGATCCACGGCGAGCCGTCCCCGTCGATATAGACGTGAAGAATGGGCGCCGGCGCACCATCGTTGCGATAGACGACGTGCCGGAATCCCGCCCCTGCCACGATCGTGCGGTGCAGTCCGAGCGCCGCCGCCTGCGCGTCGAACCTGGCCGATGGCGACGCGCAGGCCGCCAGCGTCACCAGGAAAGCCGCCGGCAGCAGCGCGCGAGACGTGCGAGGCGCACGATCGGGATGCATTACCTGCGATGGCCGCATGGAGGTATATTGGTAGGGTACGAGCGACACGTCGTTTCTGGTCTCCCGCATGGCCGGCTTGATCAGCGCGGCGTCGCGCGCGGTCTGGTCGGGGATCAACCCCGCCTTCGCAGTTTGCAAGGCGAGCAGCCGCTGGTCTTACCCGTCGTCGACGGCCAGGCGATTTCCACCGCCACGAGTCGGCTCGTTGAAACTACTGAGCTGAGAGAATTGGGTTAAATCGGGGATGGCGGAGAGGGAGGGATTCGAACCCTCGGTACCCGCTAGGGGTACAACGGTTTTCGAGACCGCCCCGATCGACCGCTCCGGCACCTCTCCTGCACTTCGCCAGCGGTGCAGGGCCTTATACGAGCGAGCCCATTGCGCCGCAACCGGAACCCCTGTCCGGCCTGTCCGGTCCTGCTCATGGCCATGGCCATGGCTTCCGTACGAGCGGCCGTCCGGGGCGACCCTGGGGCACCTACCGGCCCAACATATCCGCAATCCCGTCAGAGAGCTGGGCGACGGCGGTGCTCATGCCGCTGACCAGGCCTGGCGTCCCCGCACTGGGTGGCGTCACCGAAAAGCGGAAGGCGCGGGTGGCGGTATTGCTTCCCTGGCCCACCGAGGCCTGGGCCACCAGTATCACTGCGCCGCCACGGTCTGCGTCGAGCCGCTCCATGTTCACCGCCACCATCGTGTCGGAGCCTGGCGTGATTGCGCCATTCTCAGGCAGCACGGTGCTGCCCGGCAGCCGCTGGGACAGATTCTGCACCAGCACCCGGCTCAGCATCGCGTCCAGCGGCTCGCCCCACCAGTCGTTGCCCAGCACATCCAGCCGGAAGTTCTCCGACGAGCGCACGATCTGCGACCGTTCCAGGTAGCGGGCCAGCGCGACGCTGCGCAGCTCGATTGTCTTTGGCGCGCCGGAGCGCGCCGGTCCCGGCAGCGGCATCAGCGTGTAGAGGTTCGGGTTGGGGGAGGCGCAAGCCGCCGGCAGCGCGGCAGCGAGCAGGATCAGCGTCCGGCGGCGCAGCATGGCTCAAGGGTCCCTGGTCGATGGGTGCATTTGTAACAGCGCCTGGACGATGTTGCAGCTCGCCGACAAGGCCCGCCAATGCGAGCGCGCGTCATCGGTAAGCTGGGCGAGCATCTGGACGAAGTCGCTGCACAAGCGAGAACGTCCTTCAATAGCCCGTAGCCATCTAGCCGAGCAACCGGTTGGCAACGTCTCACCGGGGCGCCCCCGGGGCGCCCCGGTGAGACGAGCGGTTGCGGGGCCAGGGCCGCTTCGGTATACGAGCACTACCCAGGAGCCGACGTAGCTCAGCGGTAGAGCAACTGATTCGTAATCAGTAGGTCCACGGTTCAAATCCGTGCGTCGGCACCATTAAAATCAATGAGTTATCCCCCGAATAAGCGGCCTTCGTAACGCAGAATGAGCGGCCGGGGCATCGGTGGGGCATCCGCAATCGCCCGATAACACCGGACGGGACGGGACGCAGCCGAACGCGGCAACGCCGCCAGAGTCACCCCCAGCGGCGCGCGGCGCGGCAGGATCAGCCGGCGGCGGCTGCCTTCCGGCGCGTCCTGCCCTTGGTGGCGGACTTGGCAACCGGGGCCGGTGCATCGGCAGGGGCAGTCAGCTTGCGGGCTTGGGCGCCAACCGATGCCGGCGTGAAAGTCCGGCCGGGGAACCGCTCGCCGAGTGTTGCGGCTATCGCCGCATAGCCGGGGCGCTTGCCAGGCCGGGCCGCGACCAGATCGGCCAGCGCTTCCCGCTCGGCGGCAGACCAGCGCGGACGCTTGGCCTTGGCGGGTGCCGGCCGGCACTTCGCCAACTCGGCTTCCATCGCGTTTACACGCGCCTGCAATGCGTCCCGCTCTTGGATAGCAGCGGCGGCAAGCTCCCGGTCCGCCCGCTGTTCGCCCATTGCCTTGCGGACAATCACGACGCCAGCCCCGATCGCCAGCGCGGCGGCTTCATCGAGACGTTGCCGCCAGCCGGGTTTCCGCTTGCGCGCGAAGCCGATGCCGGTCTCCGGCATGTCCAGCCCGATCACGCTCGGCGGTAACGCGGTGCCGTTCGGAAGAATGGTAAGTGCGTTCATGGTATCGTCCCTTTAATGGCAGCACGGAAATCGCGCCGCGTGGGATGATACTTCGCCGTCGCGCAGCAACCGTCAATAGGAAGCTGCGCCGTTGCTTGTAGTCTATTCGCCTTTTAGTCTCAGATAGAGGAAGTCCGCTTGGCGATCTTCGCAATCGTGGCGCGGCTGCAATTGGTGGCGTTCTGGATTGCCGACCATGACATCCCCTTGTCCAGCATGGTGGCGATGGCACCGTTGCGCTCCGTATCCTCGGGGCGGCCCTTGTAGAGACCGGCGGCTTTGGCTTTCGCCTGCCCCTCAGCTTGCCGGCGGCGCCGATCGTCATAGTCCTTTCGCGCCACGGCGGCGAGCATGTCCAGCATCATGCCGTTGATGGCGTCGAACATGCGCCGGGTGAACTCATCGCCCGGTTTGGCCAACATCCATGAAGTCGGCAGGTCGAGTGCCACAACGCGAACCTGCTTCGCGGTCAGGTCGGCACGTAGACGCTGCCAATCGCCCTCAGTGAGACGCGACAGGCGGTCAACCTGTTCGATCAGGAGCACGTCACCCGGCTTGCTGTCTGCCAGGAGGCGGAACAATTCCGGCCGGGCCAGCTTGGCGCCGCTCTCGTTTTCGGTGAACGTGCCGGCAATGGTCAGACCATGCTCGGCGGCGAAGGCTTCCAAGGCGGCGCGGGCGCGGCTTGCGTCTTGCTCATCCGTGCTGGCGCGAAGGTAGAGGCGGGTAAGGATCACGGCGGCGGCCCTTCGGTCTGGTTTGAATGGTTCACACCATACCGGTTCATTTAGAATGGTCAACAGGTATTTTTGAACCAATCGAACAGCCGGTTCACAAAGGGCATACCCAAGTGAACCGTGCCGCAATGAGACGCAACGGGATGCAGGCCAGGGCCGGGTGCCGATGCCAGCCCCGGCCGCTCTAATGGACCGGATTTTCCGGTCCGGGTTCGTCGGGCGTTGCTGGGGGGTCAGGCAAGAGTTCCGGCGGGATCGGGTTTTCGCCAGCGGCGCCGCCCTTGCGCATATGGACGTAAGGCGCGGCTTTCTCGGCAACGTTTGCGGCAGACATCAAATCGCCCGCCTGAAATTTTGCCTGCATAACCGCCAAGAGCACTTCAAGCGGGGTCAGGTCATTGATGGCGTCTGGCGTAAGTTTCTCCGCCAATATCTGCACCGCCTCGCTTGCAAGCATCTCACGGGCAACTGTGCTGCGATTTTTTGCGCCCGGCTTCCTGCCCTTCCGGTTCAAATTTTCAATGTTCGCCATTGTTCAACACTTTCAATAATTTTCCAATTTTTCCACTAGGCGGGACGCGGCGACGCGACGCATCCCGCCGCACATGCCCCGTCCGCCGCCTGCTATGAGGCTACGCGGCGCGGGGCGCAGGGCCGCCCCGTTGCTTCGGCGAGGGCCAGCACGGGCTACCACGGCCGTCCCGCGAGCGATGCCGATGCTTGGGCGGCGTGACATCGGGGAACCAGCGATCGGCGACGGCAGATGCCAGTCTGTGAGCCGTGCCGGGGTCGCGGCCCATGCTCACGGCCAGCGCGGTCAACTCGGCGATTGCCTCGCGCTTGTCGGCAATCTCGGCAGGGGTCGCCGCCGGGGGTCTGTCCATCTTCAATTCCTTGTCGGGGAGCGGCGCGCTTCCGCCGCTGGCTTGTTTGTTACGTGCGCGGACCGGCCACACGGGGCCGCGACACGTAGGGGGTATGGGGGTTGGCGGGGCGGAACCGGGCGGAAAAATCCCGCCTGCCTTTTCAATGGGTTGCGGGAACCGGGCGGAAAATTCGTTCCGGGCGATAACCGGGCGGACCATCCGGGCGACCAATCTTTTCAATGGGTTGCAGGAACCGGGCGGACCGGGCGGCGTAACGAACCCACCGGGCGGGACCGGGCGGGACCGGCTTAGCCGGCCTCTACCAGCCCTTCGCGCACCTTGGAGTCATGCCTGTATGTCTCCGTTCTGATCCGCCCTCTGGCGAGTAGGTTGTTCATCGCCTCCGCAAGTTCCTTCTCCTTGAAGTCGGCGCCTTCCGGGGTCGCCTTCAAAATTCGCGGCGCATAGTTTCCGGCCCGGTTGTTTTGGCTGACTTGTAACCCTCTCTCCGTTTTCGCTCTCAGGGCTGCCAGGAACGCTTGCTCGGCATCGTCCTTTCGGGCGCTTGGGGTAACGCTACCCTTGGCGTCGTCGGGAACGATGAACACGCCTTCGTGCCACTGCATCGTCACCGTGTCGCCGCTGCTTGCCGCGTTGGCTTTCCGCCGGGTCAGCACACGCTGGGGAGAGTCCAAGATCGGCCTTCCACCTTCGTCAACCGGCCTCGCCAGTGACCAACGCGAACGGCAAGAGTTGTTCCATCCGGTTGAACCCGACCGCAGATCACCGCTGGCTATTCCGCTTACTGAAGGATGCGCGTTCAACAGCACGGCGCCGTTGATGGCTTGGGCAAGCCCGGTGAGCGCCGCGCCAACGAAAGCGGTCACTTGGGCGCGGTCGTTTTCGTTCCCGCCGAACGTGGTCGCGGCGGTATCAATCACGACAAGCCTTGCTCCGATGTCCATTGCCTGTTCGCGCAAGCGATGAAACCGAGGCGTGAGGGTCATTTGCCCATCGCGCTCAAACCGGACCAATGTATTATCCTGACCGGTCCCGTCGATCGGGCACATGCCGGCTATATCATCCCAAGACAGGCCGTAATGCTGCCGAATGCTTTCCAGCCGAATGTGCAGCTCATCGGAGTCATCTTCTGAAAACAGCCCAACGGACTTACACGGCGTCACCGGCATCCCGCACCATGGCGCCCCGGCGGCAGCGGCGGCCATAAGCTGCATCGCGAGCAACGTCTTGCCAATTCCGCCGTCTGCGTAATGAATTGTCACCACGCGCACCGGAAGCCATTGGGGCACGATCCATTCGCGGACCGGGACCCGCCTATGCTTCAGCCCGGCCACGTCCAAGATGCGCAACGGCTGATCCTCAGCCGGCGGCTGGCGAGGCCGCAGAAGCGAGGCGTTTACACGCCCCGTCTGCGGGCCGGGCTGCGGCTTGGCGAAGCCGTGGGGGTAGCCGTAGCCCTCGGTTGCACCGCCGGGCGGGTCCCGCCGCAGCGGGAGAATTAGCGCCATCAGGCTTGCCCTCCTTTTGTTGCAGGGGTGTCGAACGCGATCGAAGCCACGTCATCGGCAGCGGCGGCCGGGCTGATCCACCCATCGCGAAGCCAGCGGCGGGTTTGCTCAAGCGACGACCATGCGCGCAGCAGTTGGCGGCAATCGCCTTGGTCAACCTCGGCGCATTGGTCCCGGCCGGCGCCAGGTGCCGCCGCGTTCTCTGCCGCGCATTTGGCGGCGCTCAGGGCAGCGTTGGCGGCGCTCATGGCAGCTTCGATCGCCTCATCCGTGTCGCCGCTGGCGTCGCTCAGGGCCGCTATGGCGGTCAGCAGACTGTCCAGCGCGTCGCTATCGAGGCCGCGCGCTTCCGCGCGATCAAGGTGAAAGACAACCGCCTTCTCGGCGCGGTCAAGCACTTCATCCTGCCAATCCGCGATCGTCGTGGCCGGCTTGGCTTCGGTGGCTTCAATGTCGGCAAGCGCCACCGCGGAAATTGCGGCGGGAGAAATGGTAAGCATGTTTTCAATTACTTTCGGGGTTAGCCCGACGGTTTTTGCTTGACGCGAAAAGCTATGATCTGTATGACTGCAACTGTCCGTTGCAGTAGATCACAGCCCCTCGGCAACATTAACGCCGGGGGGTTTTCTTTTATGCGGCGAGGGCAGCGGTGTTGCTGCGAGACTGTGCGGCGGCTCGTTTGGCTTTGTCTGCTGCGGCGCGGGCCGCGACGCGCGCGTTGTATCTGGCAACCGAGGCCGGGGCCGACTGCTGCGGCCCGGACACGCGAGCAACGGCAAAGTCTTGCGCTTCCCGCCAGAGATAAAACGGGCGGAAGCCAAATTTTCTGACCGGCGGCCCGCCGCCTGTTGAAACATACGTGGCGAGAGTCGCGACGGACAATTTAATTCCGTGGCGCCTATATGCGTCGGAAAGTTCTTGCCGAGTCAGAAGAGTGTCGGGCGCGATAACTGGCCCGTGTTCCTTGATTGGGAACAAGGTATCGAAGCTCATTGTCATGTGTTTTCGCCCTCTAGGACAAGGAAAAGGCGGCCCCCGTTTCCGGTGCCGCCTTGCCTGCGCGCTCTTGCGCATTGTAGTGGAATTATAGCCGAAAACAGTCGGTTTTGTCAAGAACGGATTTGGTGGTTTGCGACATCCGATGCGGGTGTTGCGGATTAGCCACGAAACGCCGCCACCGCATAGCTGCAATGGCGGCTTCGCATGGCTCAGCCTAGCGCGGTCCTGAGCGCGTCGATACGGCCCTGCTTGTCGGCTGCGATCGCGGCGGGGCTGTTCTGCTTGGCCAGCGCGGCCATTTGCGCCCGCTGTTCGTTGGCAGACGTGGCGAAGGCCGCAAGCTGCTTTGCCGGCGAGGGCGGCGCGGCGGGCTTGCTGCGAATGGGCGGCATGCGATATGGCGATTTTGACATTCGTTCGATCCTATCAGCGTTGTTTGGAGGTCTACGGTGCAGACCAAGCCGTGCCGGACGGCGCCGTCCAGATCGGCGTTCCGTTTCGCGTGGTGCCTACCGGTGTGCTGGCCGGCCACTGCAACATCCAGCGGCCGGGCGTCGTGTAAGAGTCTGGAAAGGTCAGTTCCAAATCGCCGGGGTTCACTATTGGCGCCGGCCGTTGATCTGAGAGCGTGAACGGGACCTCGTTCCACCAAAACAGAAGAGCGCCGCTGCCATCGTAAAGCGCACGTTGCGTCACGGTCGGCCACGCGCCGCCGTTGCTGGCGAAGTTAAGGCAGGTCGTGTTTGTGCAGGTTCCAAACCATTTCGTCACAAGAGAAATGGGCAACCTGGAATAACCCGGTGCGCCGCTCAACTCGACAAAGCCGGCGGTCCCATCCCCGGTGCCGAGCGCAAAAAATCCAGTCAGGACGTTTGCCATCACGCGACCACCACGGGCGCGAGGCGCTTTGCTTCAGCCCCCGCCACTTCAGCCTCCGCCTTCAGGATGGCGACAAACTCCGCCTTGCGATCGGTGTAGATGGAAAGACCTCCGCCAACCCCCGCCAGCGGGGCGCCCGGCACTGCCAGGATGCGCCCCTTGCTATCGAGGGTCAGGTCATGCCCCGACGCTCGCAACGCGGCGAGGATCGCGGCAGGACGGCCCTGCCGCCAGCGTTCCACTTCCGCCTCACGGGTCCGGTCGATCTTCGCCTGCAATGCCGCTGCCGCCTTGTCGCGATCCGCCGCCCATGCCGCCGTTGCCGGGTTCCGGTCCAGGATCGCCCGATGCATAGCCTCGATCCGCGCGCGGTCGCCCGTGTGCGCCGGGAGAGACAGCGTGGTCAGATCGTCCATAGTCAGCCGGGCGAAGGCCGCGAACACGCCTTGAAAGCGTCGTGCCACGTCCGCCTTGGCGTCAATATCGGAAGCGGCGGACGTTGCTGTCTTGCAGTCCTGCCAGGCAGCTTCGACAAAGCCGCCCGCTCCGCCAGTGTTATTGCGGGCCGCTTCATACGCGCTGAAAGTGAAGTTTTGCTCCGCCTGTAGTTCTGCGAGTGTCGTATTGTGCATTTAGTAATTCCCTTGTGTGTGCTTTTTTTCAGCCGAGACGCATCGGCGCGTAACGATGATATCCGATGCGCGCGGATGCGGCCCGATATTCGGCATCGGTCATTTCGGTAGCCAGCTTTGTCCCGGCCGGCGGAGCGATGGTGGCGGGGCGCTGGACGGTAACCGCCGCGCGCGCTACGCGATATTCTTCATCGGTCATTTCGGTAGCCGGCTTGACAGCCGGCTGGTTATTTTCAGGCATCGTGAGTCCTTCGGATTGTTGCGGCCGGTAGGGTGTCGATATATCGCTTCAGGCTTTCGGCCTTGACCAAAGTTCTGCGACCAACTTTCACAGCTTCAAGTGTGCCATCGCCGAGAAGATCGTAAATCCGTGAACGGCAGAACCCGTAGGACTTGGTAACTGCGGGGATCGTATAAAGTATAGGAGTGACTTCCTGCATGAGTTATTTTCTCCAAAAATAAAGGCCCGCTGGCAAATGTGCCGGCGGACCTCTGTGGAAGCGTTTAAACGTTGACTTCGTGTAGAGCGTCGTGTTCATGACTGTGCTTTTAGCACGTCCGGGGAGCGCGTCAACCCCTTTCGTCCATTGGACGCTATGGGATTACTTACGAAGTTCTTTCGTATAGTGCCTCAGATCAGGTCCGCAGCCAGGGACAGCGCCAGCGCAGGATCGTCGCCGTCGAGACAGGTTAGGACGCGAGCCTTGGCCCGCAGCCCGGCCGGGGTTGTCGCACGGGTTGCAATGATGCTCGCGCGGCTGGCGCGTTCGGCGGCACGGGCGGCAGCGGAGCGCGGCGGGGCGCCGGCATCACAAGCCGATTGATCTGCGGTCCATTGTGCTACCCAGCCTTCGCAGGCGTCGATAATCGCGGCATCGGTGGTGGTGGCGTGTTCGGTCTGCATGGCCTTCGTTCCTTGCTCGGTTCGTGCGCCCATAATCCGGCGGGCCGGCACGCGATGCAAGAAGATAACACATCGTAACAGAAAAACTGTTTGTCGGGAACCGATGTGCGCGGTTGGTCAGCCGGGGCGGACCATAGGCACCACTTCCGCCGCGCCAGCCTCGATCCCGTCCAGCGCGTCGGCAAGGCGTTGCAACGCGGCGGCCACCTGCGGGCGGTAGCGGCTACGATTGTAGGTTGCGGCGAGAGCGGACCGGATGCTGACGTGGTTCAACGCGGCTTCGATGATGTCGGGAAGCTCGCCCATGTCGCCAAGCATGGTTGCACCGGTCCGGCGCAAGTCGTGCCGGGTCCAGCCTTCCGTGCCGCTCGCCTTGTGGATAGCCTTGGCTTCGCGGTCCCAATTCGCCAACCCCCCGCCCGCGCTGTTGCTGAATACCAGCGCGTCGGGCTCGGCGTCGGCAGGCTTTATGCCCGTCAGGAACGCCACCGCCTGACGGGGCAGCGGGACCACATGCGGCTGGCCGTTTTTCGTCGCCTGTATCGTCCACGTCGCGGCGCTCAAGCTCACGTCGCGCCAGCGCGCCCGGCCGACTTCCTCACGGCGGGCCAGCGTCCACAGCATGAGGCGCAGCGCACGGGCGTAGGGGCTGGCGGACAGCGCCAGCATGGGCAGAAGGGCCGCCAGTTCGTCGCGCGACAGCACCCGGTCGCGGCGGCCCACTGTGGCGGGCGGATGCAGCACGGCCAGATCAGCGGCCACATAGCGGCGTTGTGCGGCCCATTTGAGCACCGGCCGGAGGTAGCGCACTGCGGCGGCGGCAGACTGTGCTGACGGGTGCGCGTCGGCGACCAGTTGCAGTTCCTCGGCTTTCAGCGCCGCCAGCGGCTTGGGCAGGGACGCGGCGAACACATGCATGATGCGCCGCCGGCACTCGGGCCACGATTTTAGCGCGGCGCCATCCTTAGTTCTGTAGAGGTCGAGCAGCGCGGCCAGCGTCCCGATGCCGACCGCCGCGTCGCGTGCCTCTCGGCGCTTGCGTTGCCCATCGGCCACCGGATCAGCGCCGTCGCGCTGCACCTTCCCGCGCATAGCGCCGGCCGCTGCGCGCGCGTCGGAAATGCCCATGGTGGGATGATGGCCCAGCACAAAGCGCCGGGCTTTGCCCTCCTGATCCCGCCCGCCCCAAATCCAGGTTCGCGCCCCGGAGGGCGTCACGCGCAACCGCAGTCCGCGCATCCCGTCATCGGCCAGTTCCTCACGGGCGCCGCCGGCTGCCGCCCGCTTGGTCGCTGCCGTAATCGCCGTCTCAGTCAACCGAACCCGCATCGTTGCGCCTCCGCCGGGGCATCATTGGGGCATCACGTTTGGACCGACAAGGCGGGGGAAAACGGGACGCTACCGGACAGGTATTACCGGGGCATCGGCCGAAATGCAAGGTTTTCCGCGGGTTTCCGGGGCGCCATGAAACGTAGTCAGACGGGTCTGGACGATGCGACTAGGTAATTCGTAATCAGTAGGTCCACGGTTCAAATCCGTGCGTCGGCACCATTTCCTACAGCGAAATCAACGCTTTAGGCATGGGCTGCTGCGAAACCAACCGGACCGCTTCAGCAGATTGTCGGAACCGGGATCAGGGCCGATGTCCGCAGGATGCGCTGGCCGCCCAGATCGGCACCGAGCGGATCGACCGGCGGCTGGTCCTGCGGCAGCAGCTCGACTGCCAGCACGCTCAGCGGCGCCGTGCGCGCAAAGCCGAGCGCTTTCAGCGCCAACTCGATCTCCCCCGTCGCGAACACCGCCTCGCCATAGGCGATCGAGGCCGGCGCGAGTTCGAGCGTCTTGCGCGGCCAGGGCGCCGGCTTGCGGCCGAGCAGCACGTTGCGCCGGTCGGTGCCGTCGATCTGCTCCGCCTGCGCGTACAGCAGCACCGCCATTTGGCTGTGTGGCGGCCGCGGCTGCACCGGCTGGCCGTCCAGCACCGGCAGCGCAAACGGCGCGCTGACCGAGATGCCCTGCGTGTTGCGCAGCACGGTGCAGGCCAGCGTCGGCGCCGGGTGCTGCACACCGGCCACGCGCAGCGGCGGCCCGAACCGTCCTTGAGCCGTCGACCACACGTCGAAATGGCCGACCCGCAGCTCATAGGTGAAAAAGCCGAACAGCTCCGGCGAGTCCGGATCGAGACCCGGCGGCAGCGGCAGCGACCAATGCAGCGGCGAATCCGACGGGATCATCGGCTGCATCGCATCGAGACCGGCGCGGTCGTCCGCCGCTCCCTGCACGATCACCCGCACCCATTCCGGATCAATCGCGAGCGGCGGCTCGGCCGTCGCGGGCACATTCTCCCCGGTTTGCGACAGCAGCGGATCGGGGGCGTTGCGCAGCACGCGCGCGAAGTAGCGGTCGCGCGGGTCCGCAGGGGGGCGGTCCAGCTCGATCCAGAGCGCGCGGCGGCGGGGCTCGGTCGCGGCGTAGTCGGCGCTGCGCTGATAAGGCGACATCGCAATGCCGGCCGAGACGATCGCGGGCAACTGGGTCGGCGGCGTCGTCACCGGGAGACGGATGGCGAGGCTGAGCGGCGGATCAGCGGTCGGCGAACCCTGGAACTTCGCCGTGACCGAATAGGTCGGCGTCAGCTCCTGCGGGAAGGCGCCTGCCGGCGGCTTCGGCTCGATCGCATCGATGAACACCAGGTCGGTCTGCGCGCGCTCGGGCGCCGCCAGCGCATCGCTGTTGACGTTGCGCGGCGGCGCGAAGCTGCCGACTTCGACCCCATCGCGGCGCACCACCAACCCGTTCGGCGCCAACCCGTCCCAGCTCCAGTCGCGGTCGAGCGTGAGCCGAAGCACGACCAGCCAGTGCTGCGCCAGGTCGGTCTGCGAGGCGAAGGTCAGGCTTGCGCCATCCGGCCCGATCACGTGGCGCATCGCCGCCGCGCAGCCGAACACGACGCGCCGGCCCGGCGCCGCGCGCAGGGCCAGGCCGTCATTGCGCAGGCCGAGCGTCGCGGCCAGGCGGGTGCCGATGTCCGACGGACGCTGGTTCTGCGCCCCCGCCGCCCGTTGCGCGAACAGCACAACGGGATCGATCGGCGGGTCCGGCTGCAGATACAGCGCACTGAACTGATGGCTCGGCAGGTCAGGCGTGAACAGCGCGGTCTCGACCAACGCGTTCTTGCGGAGCGCGACCTGGATGCTCGGCCCGGTGCGCACGTCCTGTGCGCCGAAATAGGCAAGCGCCGGGTCATCTCGGCAAAGGGCGGCGATGCGCAGGCGCAGCGTGCGCGCGGTCGGCAGCAGCAGCGCGCCCGTGGCCGGCGGAACCAGCGTGCTCGCGTCGTGGATATCGGTCCAGGCAAAGTTGAGGGTAAGCGGCTGCGCGGGATCGACCGGGAAGGCGCGCGTGGTCGTGTAGATCGGCACATAGTCGCCGTCGGTGGCCGCCGGGTCCTGCGCCAACGCCTGCACTTCGACCGTGATCTGGACGCGGTCGGTGTCGGGATCGGGAAGGAAGGGCTCGCGGCCCTGCGCCTTGGCCGCCGGCAAGTCGGCGAGCAGCAAGGCGACCCCGTTGGGGTAGAAGCCGGTGCAGGCGACTGCCGGATAGTGCAGCGGCGGCCGGGTCAGGGTGAGGCTGGCCGGCGGGCTGCCCGGGTCGGGAATCGGCGGCGGCGGCTTGACTGCGGCGGGCGCCAGCGGGCGCACCCAGCGGCGGAACGGAAGCGACGCGATCGGCGAAGGTCCGGGCACCGCCGGCGCGCCGGCAGTGGTGGGGCCGCCGCCGGTGTGATCGACCAGGCGGACCCGGAAATCGTAGCTTTTGCCGTAGGTCAGCGGGATCGCGGGCGGCACGCCCTTGACGCCGACGACGCCGCTGTTGTCCGGCCCGCCCGATAGGCGCGTCAGGGTGTTGTCCAGCGTGACCAGCGCGGGACCGATCCAGTTGGCGAAATACGTCGCCAGCCACAGCGTGCCCTGTTTCTGAGCCGCAAGCTGCACCGGGTGCGTCTCGACCGACAACTCGCCGTCGAACGCGCCCAGCGCCAGGCTGCCGATGCTGAGCGGCCCGGCGGCGCGCACCAACGAGTTCCAGGCGGCGCTGCCGGTCAGCCGCGCGTCGATGCGGTAGCCCTGCACGCCGAGCGGACTGTCCAGCCCGGCCTGCGTCGCGTCGATCTGGCGGTTCATCCAGATCGTGACCTGCTCGTCGTCCCAGCCTAGGCGGATGCCGAGCTCCTTCACCGGCCGTGTCCCGTCCGGCGTCTCGTTGAGCGGGTCGAGCTGCTCCGGCTGGACGGTGTGGACGATCTTCGCCCAGCCGTCGTCGTAATCGTCCACCTCGGCGAACAGCTCGCCATAGTCGAGCGCGGGCGGCGGGCTGACGACGGGAAACAGCACGGGCGTGAACAGGTCGCGCGAAGCAGTGAGCGCCGGAATTCGCGTCGCGTAGACCTTGAGCCCGTCCGGAATGCCGAGCAGGCCGGCGCCGTCGCTGCTCGGAGCCAACGTCACGTGCAGGAAGCCGCCCTGCTTGAGCAGGTCCGCCGGCGTGATCGTGACGTCGAGCGTACGGATCAGCCCGGCGGCGGTCGCCAGCACTGGGTTGCGCAGCAGGATCGCGATCACCTTGCCCCAGGCAACCAGCGGGTTGGGCTTCGGCAGCCGCTTGAACGGCTTGGCCGGCGGCGCCTGCATGGCGCAGGAATAGGCGTCGTCGGTGGACACCAGGCTGGTCCGGCCCGGCGCGAAATCGGCTGCTTGCTGGTAGCTGAGCGGGAGGTGCTTGCGCACCTGCGTGCTCGGCGGGCGGACGGCGACGGGCGGGGCGGGGTCGATCGGATAGAGGCTCGCCAGCGCCTTGAACGCCGGCAGCGCAGTCGGAACGACCGGCGCGGTGATCGTGGTGAAGGCGGCGCCCCCCGGCGTCGGCAGCGCGTCCAGACCGGGCAGCAGATGCACGTCGAACACGAACTTCGCCGACGGGAAGTTCGGCGCGCCGGCGGTCAGCGGATCAAGCGGATTGCCGCGCGGGATCAGCAACAGGCGGACGTGCAGCAGGGCACCGTCCCAGCGTTGCAGGTAAGGCAGGAGGACGAGGCTCGTGGCCATGGCTCGCTCCTTACAGGACGTCCGGCAGCGCGCAGGGGCCGCCGTCGAGGTTCTGGGTCCATTCGGCCTGCGCGTCGAATTCGATGTCGATGACGAAGAAGATGCTGATCTCGAAGGCGATGGTGACCTGAGCCGCGGCCCAGATCGCCGAGTCCGAGACGTTGCAGGTCACCTTCAGCAGCGCGATCTTGGCCTCGATGCTGATGCTGACCTCGACGATCTTGAGGTCGACCGTGCCCTTCACCAACGAGCTGGCGCCGAGGCCGAACACCGTGTCGCCGGTGATCAGGAACTGCGATTGCGCGTAGTAGGCGATGGCCTCGAACGGCCCGGCCTGGAACGACACGCCGACGCCGACGCCAAGCTGGAACGTCCAGAAGCTGCCCTGGTCGCCCATCTGGAACTGCACCTTCGCCAGCCCGATCGCGACGATCGGCGGGAACGGCGTCGGGATCTTGATCGTCAGCTCGAACTGCATGACGAAGTTGGTGGTGGTCGGCTTGGTCTCCGACTGCATCTTCACGTCGAGATCGACGATGAACTCCTCGACGAAGGCGGCCACCGCCGGGCCGAGGAACAGCGCATATTTGGTGAAGTCGAAGGTGACGCCGGCCAGCAACTGCCAGTCGTTGGTCATCGCCACGCCCGGCGGCGGCAGGCTGCCGAACTGCTCCAGGAACGAGACCAGGGCGGCGACCGGCTTCAGCGGCGGTCCGAACACGAAGCGGGCGTTGGCGAGTTGCGTCGGCGCCGCGGCCGTGCTGGCGACGTCGCCGACCACGCGCGTGACCTCGCCGTACGAACCGCTCTCGGTCGCCAGGCTGAGATTGGTGATGGTCACCGACCAGGGCAGCGCCGACGCGGTGTCGATGGCGAGCGTGACCTGCGCCGGCGCGTTGTTCTCGTCGGCGGTATAGGCGATCGAGCGCACCGTGGCGCTCTCGCGCAGCACGCGCTTGAGCACCGGCGTGGTGAAGTGGAACGGCGCGGGCTGCAGGGTGAAGTTGCCGCCAGCGCCGATCGCCAGAGCGTAGTTGGGGTTCGGGAACGGGATGCAGCCGCCGATGCGCGGGAACGGGCCGGTGGCGGTTGCCAGCGCGTAGGGGTCCGCCAGCACCGGCGGCAGCGTGCTGGTGACGGCATGCGCGCCGGTCGCCTCGAGCTTGGGGCGCGGGAACAGCAGGCGCTGCGTGCCGGTGGCGTGCACCAGCGCGTAATCGGCGCCGGGCGTGGCGGGATGCAGCAGGTCGGCGGGATCGGCGAACAGATAGGGCGAGCTGGGCGGCGGCGGCGCGGTGGCCGGGCCTTCGCGTAGCAACGGCACGCCCGTATCAGGGTCGACCGCCTGCGGCGCCGGCGCGCCGGTCGGCTGACGCAGGAACGACCATTGCCCGCCACCCGGCAAGATCGGACTGCCATAGGCAGCCACGACAAATTGCGGATCGTCGCCGCCGCTGCTGGCGGCAACCCCGACATGGGTCACCCGCATGCGCTGGCCGGTGCCGCCGATATCGATGGTGCAGTCCACCAGCCCACCGAGCGGCCCCACCGACGAGAGCAGCTCGGCATATTGCGCGGGCGCGAGCTGGCCGTTGTTCGGCGGGTCGGTCAGTTGCACGTAGCCGAGCTGATTGAGCGCCGGCACGCCGTTCGCCCCGGCGCCCAGCACCGCGCCTTCCATCGTCAGCGCGCAGTCGAACCGCACCGCCATCAGCTCGCTGCCATCGGGTGTCGTGTGGCCCTGGCCGGTGTCGCGGATGTTCTGGATCGCCAGCGCCGCGCGAACGACGCCCGGGTGAGTGACGAGCGCGGGCTTCGGATAGGCGTAGTGCCCGTCGGTGAGCGCCTGCCAGCCGCTGTCGTGCCGCACCACCGCGGCGCCGTTCTGCCGCTCGATGGTGATGGTCCGCACCACCCGCACGGCATAGGGGTAGAGCACGCTGAACGCCTGCACGATCTCAAGCGCGGTGCGGCCGACGAACACGTCGAACCGCGCTTTGGAGATGATGGCGGCGGCGTCGGTCGGGTTGCGCCAGTCGCTGAACAGGCTCTCGCCGAAGCCGGAGAGGTCGATGCGCGTCACCGGCACGCGCGGATGGGCGGCGGTCGGCGCGAAATTGCCGTTGAACGTGTCGTCGATCGGCGTCAGCACCGTCGTGTTGGTGGGCACGCCGGCGGCGAGGGCATTATGCAGTTGCACCGCCGCCCCCGGCAGCGACGGCGACCCGGCATTGTTCTGCAGCAGCAAGGGCTGCGCCGCCTGCAGGCTGATCTGGTCGCCGCCCACGAGCCCGGCGGTGGAGAATTTCGGCTGCACCTCCCCGATCGAGGGCGAGCGGATCAAGGGTTGGTTCGAGCGCTGCAACTGCGCCACGGCCTGGATACCGAACGGCAGGGTGAAGCGGGCGCCGACCTCCGCGCCGCCGGTATTGTAGGCCGTCAGCAACGCATCGATCGCGGCCCGCGGCGAGACCGGCACCAAGGTCACGCTGTTCGCCCCCAGCATCGCCGGCTGGCCGGAATTGGCGAAGCTCAGCGGGCTCGGGAACGGCGTGGACTGGTCCGGCGTGAGCACCGGTTCCCACTGCACCGCGGGGAGCGTCACGACGCGCAGCTCGGTGCCGGGGGCCTGCAGGAACAACCCGGCCACCGAGGGTGCGGCGGCAACCGGGGCGCCGGCCGCGCCGAACGGCGAGGCGGTCCCGAACATGACGCCGAATTGCGACACGTTGGTCGACAGGTCCAGCAGCGTCGGCCCGCTCACGCGGCCACCGGACGCGCTCTCGAACAGCGCCTGCAGCCGCGCCAGCTCCACCCCGTCTTCGGAGACCGCCTGCGCCACCGGGCCGGACGGCGCAGCCGCCGGCGCGGACGGCGAACTGACGACCACGCCCTGCAGAGCATCGGTCGGCAGCAGCACGTCTATCACCGGCTTTTGCGTCGCTTGCCAATGCAACAGCACCGTGGCGATGCCGAGCGACCCGCTGTCGATCGCCCGCAGCGGCTCGAAGAACACATTGCTGGCATACGGGTCGGGCAGGATCGGCAGGACGTAGTGCAGCGCGAGCTGCAGCGCCGCGATCCCGCCGCCGGCGCCCGGCCCGGTCAGCACGGTGCTCGCCACCAGCACCAACGGGTCGCTCGCCTTCAGCAGCAGGTTCTTCAAACAATAGGATTGGATGGAGCCCTGCTCGCTCTGCGGCGCGACGCACTCGACGAACAGCACCGTGCTCGCGGCGCTCTGCAGCAGCACGATCAGCGCGGGCCCGGCGATGCGCGCGCGGGCATCGTTGACCGTGCGCGGCGCGTCGAACGTGGCCACGATCTGCGGCAGGAAAGCCCAGCTCTCGACGCCAAGCGCGTCGCTGACCCAGCGGAAGGCGAACGGGCCGGGTGTGGTCAGCCGCAGCGTGCTGTTGGCCGCGAACATGAGCAGTTGCGCGGCGCTCGCCGCCCGCCCGGCGAAGCCGCCGACCGAGAGCAGGCCCGGTTCGGCCAGCAGCACGCAGGCGCCGCAATCGGCCGGCGCGGGGTGCCCGGCCCAGGCGACGCCGAGTCCGGGCAGCAACCCGATCGCGACGCCGCCTGCGCCCGCAGCCGCCCCCAGCGTGCTCGGCGCCGAGGTGGTGATCGGCAGCGACCACGCCGCGCCGAAGATCGTCGCCGACCCGGTGAATGTCGCCAAGGTGCTGTGCGAGGACGCAACGGCGAAGCTCGCCGGGGAAGCGGTGAACGGAAAATCCACCCGGCCGAACACCGGATCGAAATGCGCCGCCGGCCCCTGGCGCTTCAGCGCGACTGTGGTGCCAAAGGCGGTGAGCGAGGCGTCGCCGGCGGTGGTGAGCGTGCCCGCGGCGGCGGTCAGATCGAAGGTGACCGCCGCAGGCGTGACCGCAACTGCCGCGCGCGCGTCGCCGCCGGAGCCGCTGCCGGCGGGCGCAACCGCCGGGTCGAGCACCAGGCTGAGCGTGAGCGACGCCGCCGCCGGAACGACAATCGGTGAGACCCCAAGCGGCACCGGTGCGCCGAAATCGACGCTGCCGCTCTTGATCCGGAGCCCCACGAAGCCGCCGGCCGGGACACCGTTGGCCAGCAGCGGCGCGGCGATCCAGACGCTGCCCGGACCGAGCGTCAACTTGCTCTGCTGGCCGCTCGGCGGCGGCGATTCGATGAACAGGAATGGCGCGGCGCCGGCCGCCCGCGCGATGCCGATCAGGGTCACCGTTGTGAAGACGTCGATCAGCACCGGCCGGCCGAAGGCGTCGAGGAACGGCCCGATCGTTCTGGAAGCCGCCTGCCCGGCGCCCGGCGTGGCGGCCACGCGCGGATCGGGGGACAGCCGCGTCGTGAAATCGCGCTGCACCACAGTCTGCGCCGCCGGCGGGCTCGCGCCGATTTGACTGGTCAGCAGGTTGATCGCTTGGACCTGCTCCGGCCCCGGGGGTGGCGGGTTAGCAATCAAGGGCCGGGTTGACAGCGCGGCTTGTTGCCCGGTGACCTGCGCCACCGCGACTGCCCGATACAGGTCGTCCAGGATCGACGCCGAAGCGCCGGCGGCAGGCGTCAGATTTGCAATACTCGTCAGCAATGGAGAAGCTGTCGCATTTGACATGGCACGCCTCCAAGCCCGTAGTAGCTTTTTGCCGGGATTGCCCCGATAGCCGCCGATTTCATCTGGATTCTACGGATAGCCGATGGTCTCGCCGCTTCGTAACTGATCGTAGTCTTCGCCCAGCCCTCTTGACAACGACTTCTCGGGCCAGGCGCGCGATCTCTCTGTTTCAGTACAGAAGTACACAGGATGGCCGAAATGGCGGGGCTTCCGATCCACATCGCCGGATTTGGGCGCGCGTCTCCCACCTATACATGCGTCGTCCACGGGCGGCGATCCTCAACACAGCGCCGAATGCGAGGTTCGCGTCGTGAGGCGACGGGTCCGGCGGCCCCTGCGGGGCGGCATTTGGTAGCGGCGTGGTGAGCGGTCCCGGAGCAGCGCACACGGCTCCCACCGTGTTTGTCTCAACTCGACTGACGTAGTGACCTGAACGCGGCGCGCAGTTCAGCGCTGAACAGTTCAGGCTGTTCCCACGCCGCGAAATGACCGCCTTTGTCGGCTTGGTGGAAGTAGATCAGTTTGTGATAGGCGCGCTCCGTCCAGCTCCGCGGGGCCTGAAAACTCTCGCCCGGGAAGACGGTCACAGCCGCGGGGATCGAGACGTTGGCCGGGAGGTAAAGGTTGATTTCGTTTTCCCAATAGAGGCGCGCCGACGAAATCGCTGTGTTGGTCAACCAGTAGAGAGTGATGTTGTCGAGCACGTCGTCGCGGGTGAGAGCGCCTGCGGAGTGTCCATTGATCGTGCGCCCGACCACCGCCGAGGTTATCGCCGCCGCCGGCTGGCCATAGCCGTCACCATGATCGAGCAGCCAGGCTGCAAGGCCCGCAGGCGAATCCGCTAACCCGGACAGCGTTTGCGGGCGCGTCCCCATGATCTGCGCGTAGGCGCGTCGCTTGGAAAATAAAAGCTTGAGCTGCTCGAAGGCGTGTTTTTCGTCGACAGACAGACCGGTTGGCGGCGGGTCGCCGCACTGGAGCGCCTTCACGATCCGGGGTGGAACAACACCGGGCAGGTTGACGTGAATGCCGAGCAATTCCGGTCGCGCCAGTTTGGCCATTTCATTCGACACCGGCGAACCCCAATCGCCGCCCTGGGCTACAAATCGCGTGTAGCCAACCCGCTCCATCAGCACCATCCAGGCGCGTGCGATGTGGGGGGGACCCCAGCCGGTCGTAGTCGGCTTGCCCGAAAAGCCGTAGCCCGGCATCGACGGGATCACGAGATGGAAAGCGTCCGATGCGCCGCCGCCATGTGCGGTAGGATTGGTCAAGGGATCGATGATCTTTAGCTGCTCTATGACCGAGCCAGGCCATCCATGTGTGACGATCAGCGGCAAGGCATTTTCATGTTTCGACCGAACATGGATGAAGTGGATGTCCAGCCCGTCGACCTCAGTGATAAACTGCGGCATCGCATTGAGCTGCGTCTCGACCTTCCGCCAGTCGTAGTCCGTCTGCCAATAGTGCACGAGCTCTTGCAGGATGGCCAGCGGCACGCCCTGCGATTCATCCGTGACGGTCTCCTTGTCGGGCCACCGTGTGGCCGCCAGGCGGCGGCGAAGGTCGACGAGGTCCTGGTCGGAAACATCGATGCGGAACGGACGGATCGCAACGGCCGCGGCTGCCAACGCCGGAGACCGAGGAAAGAGGCTCGCCGCGCCCACAGATGCAATTCCCGCCGCAGCGGTGCTCAGGAGCTGGCGTCGGTTCTGATGTATAATTTCGGAACGCATCATGAGTCTGCCCCGGGGAACTTTGAATTGCGCTGCGCAGCCAATCCTCGGCAGCTAGTTGACGACATCGCAGTCGAAGCGGGAACGAGTACGCGAACGCCGGAAGCTTCGCTCACCTGCTGCCGGAACTGGCTGCGGGCAATGAGATCGAGCACGCGGGCGACCGACCTGTCGCTGCTCCACTTGACCCGTGACACCCAGCTCTGCGCGTCTCAGGCCGTGGGAAACGCTAGCGCAGATAACAGCGGCTGCGGATCACAGGCTTGAGACGGAATGGCCCGGCGCGTGATCTTGATCAACGCTACTGGGGCCGGATGCCGAAGAACTGATTGTGCGTAACCGCGAACTGCTTGCCGAGGCGCAGGCGGCATAGGCGGCTCTCAGCGGATTTAGTCCCGGAAGCGGACCAGCGGACAGCCGCTCAACTCGGCCGGCCTGGTCCAGCGCGCCGCATCGCATTCGGCGATCGGCATGGAAAACCCCTCCCAGCGCCCGCCAACACCAAGGCGACCATCAGGATCGATCCACCGCATATGCGAACGATCCGTCCGGCTTCACGCCAACATGGATTCCCCCGACCGATTGTCCCTCGGCCAGCCGCGCGAGCAGCTCGGCGGACAGCTCCGGCAGCAAAGTCCGAGACAGGATATTTTCGATATTGCGTGCACCCGAAGAGCTTTCCGTGCACCGCGCTGCAATTGTCTCGACCAGCGCCGGGTCCCAACCGAAGGTCGTGCGGTAACTGTCGCGCACACGTGCGCGAATCCGCTCGAGCTGCATCCCGACAATTTGGCGGATGATCGTGTCCGGCAGAGGGAAATATGGCACCAGGGTCACCCGCCCCAGGAAGGCAGGCTTGAAGAATTTCGACAGCTCCGGTCGCAGTGCGTCCGCGAGCTGAGCTGCGTCCGGCGCGGTCTCAGGGTCGGCAAACAGCTTGGTGATCAAGGCGCTGCAGGCATTGCTCGTCATGATGATGACGGTGTTCTTGAAGTCGATGTCGCGGCCCTCGCCGTCTTTCATGGTCCCTTTGTCGAACACCTGGAAGAACACGTCCTGAACCCCGGGATGCGCCTTCTCCATCTCGTCGAGCAGCACCACGCTGTACGGCCGCCGGCGCACCGCTTCGGTCAGGATGCCGCCCTCGCCATAACCGACATAGCCCGGCGGACTGCCCATCAGGAGGCTGACCTTATGTTCCTCCTTGAACTCGGACATGTTGAGTGTCGTCACGTTCTGCTCGCCGCCATAGAGCAGTTCGGCGAGGCTCAACGCGGTCTCCGTCTTTCCCACGCCCGATGGGCCGACCAGCAGAAACACGCCGATGGGCTTTCGGGGATCGGTCAGCCCCGCCCTGCTGGTTCGGATAGCCTGCGCGACCGCCTCCATCGCATGGCTCTGGCCGAGCACCCGCCGCTCCATGGCTTCGCGCAGAGTCAGCACCGTGCGGATCTCGCTGGTTTGCATCCGGCCAGCGGGAATGCCGGTCCAGCTTTCAACGAGCTCCGCGATCGCCTGGCCGTCGACGACGGGGAACACCAGCGGCTGCTCGCCTTGCAAACTGCGAAGGCGTGAACCAATTTGCGCCAACGCAGCGCGGTCGCCGTCTGTGTTGTCAAGCGGCCCGGCAGTCTCGATGCGGCCACGCACCGCCGCGATCTCGGCGACGAGTCCTCTCTCGGCTTCCCAGCGTGCCTCGAGACCGACAAGCTCCTCGCTTGTGCGCAGGCGCTCGGCGGCCAGTTCATCACGCCTCACCGCATGGTCGAGACCGGACGACATTTCCCGGTCAACGATCCTCAATTCGGTGTCGAGCAGGCTGATGCGGTGGCGGCGATCCTCGACCGGCGCCGGGATTGCATTCTGGCTCATCGCAACCCGCGCGCAGGCTGTATCTATCAGGCTGACCGCCTTGTCGGGCAGTTGACGGGCGGGGATGTAGCGGGCGGAGAGGTGTACGGCCTCGCTGACGGCCTCGTCGAAGATGCGCACCTTGTGGTATTGTTCGAGCGTACCGACGAGCCCGCGGACCATCGCAATCGCGAGCTTCTCGCTCGGCTCTTCAACCTTCACCACCTGGAAGCGGCGAGTAAGGGCTGCATCCCTCTCAAAGTACTTCTTGTATTCGGCCCAGGTGGTGGCCGCGATGGTGCGAAGCTCACCACGCGCCAGGGCCGGCTTCAGGAGGTTCGCTGCATCGTTCTGCCCGGCGGCGCCACCGGCGCCGATCAGCGTGTGCGCCTCGTCGATGAACAGGATGATCGGCCTGGGGCTCGCCTTGGTTTCCTCGATGACCGATTTCAGACGGTTCTCGAATTCGCCCTTCACGCCGGCGCCAGCCTGCAACAGGCCGAGATCGAGCGTTCGAAGCGTCACCTCGCGGAGCGCCGGCGGCACGTCGCCGGTGGCGATGCGCAGGGCCAGGCCCTCGACAACCGAAGTCTTGCCCACGCCCGCTTCGCCGGTGAGGATCGGGTTGTTCTGCCGTCTGCGCGTGAGGATGTCGACGAGCTGCCGGATTTCGCGGTCGCGGCCGACGATCGGATCGATCCTGCCGGCCCTGGCCTGGGCCGTGAGGTCGATGGTGAACTGGTCCAGTGCCGCCGATCCACCGGGCCGCGGTTCGGCGGAGCCGCCCGCCTCGGAGCCCACGGCATAGCTCGTCGCCCGCTCCGACTCCGCGGTGTTGGCGCACAGCGCAACATAGTCGCGCTTGAGCAGATCGGGCGGAATGCGCGCGAACTGCCCCGACGCCTCTCGGGCATGCCGCGCAAGAGTCTCGTCGGCCAGCAGCGCCCAGAGCAGATGGCCCGACCGCACGCGGTTCGCACCCTGCTCCACCGATGCAAACAGCCACGCCTGCTTGATCATCTCGACGATTTCGGGCGAGAGCGAGGGCGCCCGCGCATTGCCGGTCTTCATCCGGTCAAGCGAACGATTGAGGTCCGCCAGCAGCCGCGCCGAGTCGACCTCCCATTGGCGAAAGATCCCCGCCAGGTCCGTATCGGCACGATCGGCAAGCCCGATCAGAAAATGTTCGATTTCGACATTGTAATGGCTGCGCGAGAGAGTGAGTCCTGCCGCACGCTCAAGGGCCTGACGGCATATATTGTTGAGCCGTCCTATCAGTGGTTTCAGATCGATCGCGCCCACCTGAACCCCTACTGATATTAGCATTTGCACCTTACGGCATTTTTTGCGAATGGTAAAGCCGGATGTTTGGTGGCATCGCGATGATTCTGGGACTCGATACGTTCGACTCTGAGGCGATCTTGACACCGATTTCACGTGATCATCCCAGCGGAACAGATTTGCGGACGGACTATGCACCGACGTTCATCTATTGCCGTCTGCGTGACGCTCGCGCCGAAGCGCGTGAGGCTGAACGCCGCGCCGAGACAGAGAGCGGCGACGCGGCCCTTCCAGCGCTGTGGCGCACGGTCGCCACTCTTGCGATCGCCGCCCTGAAGGAAATGTCCAAGGATCTTGAGGTCGCCGCTTGGCTGACTGAGGCTCTGGTACGCACAAAGGGTCTGGACGGCCTGTCGGCAGGCGCGTCAGCCGTCGCCGGACTGGTGAGGCGCTCTTAGGACGAGCTGTTTCCAATGCCGGACGAAGACGGCATGGAAGCACGGGGCGCCCCCGTCGCGGGCCTCTCCGGACAGGCATATGACGGCACCCTGTTGCCGCCGCTGCGGAGATCGGTCCCGTTTCGCCGGCCAGAGGGTTCTGTCTTCGCGCTTTGGCATTAAAGCGCTGATCCCATTCCGGGA
>Ga0302146_10000199_pt1 | contig 37515 bp, 31 predicted proteins | sample I_Bog_E3_1_FD_193578 | JGI IMG/M metagenome (GOLD analysis project Ga0302146, IMG submission 193578) | Peat permafrost microbial communities from Stordalen Mire near Abisko, Sweden - I_Bog_E3_3 | ecosystem: Environmental > Terrestrial > Soil > Wetlands > Peat | place: Sweden: Abisko, Stordalen...
CAGTACGGGGCGTTCACTCCACCGCCCACGGCGCCACCAGTCTGGACACCACCGGTGAAGCCTGGGCTGGTTCCGCTCGGCCCCATGACTCTCGGCACGATCCTGGGCGCGTCCTTCCGGGTGCTGCGGCGAAATCCGCGACCGGTCGTGGGCATCGCGCTGATCATCCACGGTGTACTCGCCGTCGTCGGAGTCCTCGTCACGGGCAACGTGCTGAGCTCCCTCACCAGCTTTCTCACCAATGCCAGCAGCGGACAAGTGCCGACGGCCGGACAGACCGGTGAAATCCTCCTGTCCTACCTGGCCGAGTTAGGGGTCGCCGCACTCAGCCTCGTGGGCACCCAGATCCTGCAGGGAATCATCACCGTGGAAGTGGCGCGGGGCACTGTGGGCGAACGCCTTTCTCTCCGCGGCCTGTGGGCACGAGCACGCGGCAGGGTCCTGGTTCTCGTCGGCTGGGCGTTCGCGCTTGTCGGCATGCTGACGGGACTCATCATCGTGATCGTCATCGTGGCGGTCGTGGTTGCGGGCCTCATCGGTGCGGCCGGTAACAGCACGGGTGCGACCATTGCGGCGGTCGTGCTGCTGTTTGTGATGTCACTCGGCGGCCTGGCGCTCGCACTATGGATCGGCATCAGGCTCAGCCTGGTTCCGAGTGTCCTCGTACTCGAGCGGCTCACTCTCGGCAAAGCGATGAGGCGCTCCTGGTCCCTGACCCACAGGTACTTCTGGCGCACGTTCGGCATCGAGGCCCTGGTCTGGGTGATGCTAGCCATAGCGGGCAACATCATCCAACTGCCGGTTTCCATCATCGTTCTCGTCGCCGGCCAGGTCGGCCATCCGACCGGGTCGAGTACCGCAGCCATCCTGTCGACCCTCAGCGTTAGCCAGATCCTGACCACTGTCGTCGGCGAGCTGGTGGCCGCGATCACCGGAATCATCCAGACCGCCTCGACCGCGCTCATCTACATCGACCTGCGCATGCGCAAGGAAGGACTCGACCTCGCTCTGATGAGGTTTGTCGACGAGAGGGCGACAGGCAACACCGCCGCGCCCGATCCCTACCTGGCCCCGCCGGTGATACAGCCGCCGCCGTTCGCTGCGGTGCCTCCGTACCCGGGCACCGCATGAGCCTGCCCACCCCGCCCGGGCCCCCGCTGACGCCAACCGTCACCGGTGCCCGCGAGCAGTTGCAGGGCGAACTCACCAAGCCGCAATACCAGGCCGCACGCCCGACGCCATTCGAGCAGCTATGGAATGCCATCGTCAACTGGTTTGAATCGCTCGGCACGTCTGGCACGCCGGGTGGAGTCAGCCCGGTTCTCATCCTCGTGATCGTTGGCGCTGTACTCCTCGCCGCGCTTGTGGTCGGATTCATCCTGTTCGGGGTGCCCAGGCTGAATCGGCGCAGCGCAGTGTCTGGCACCCTGTTCGGCGAGCACGACGTAAGGGATTCCGCAGCGCTGCGACGTGCCGCGGAAGCTGCGGCGCTCGCGGGCGACTACGCCACGGCCATCGAGGAGGGCTTCCGGTCGATTGCGCGAGCACTGGCCGAACGTGGCGTCGTCAGCACTTTTCCCGGAACCACGGCGCACGGTTTCGCGGCGCTCGCCGCGGGCCCGTTCCCCGCAATGGCTGGCACGCTCGAGCACGCCGCGGGCCTCTTCGACGGCGTGCGTTACCTCGGCGCTGCAGGAACCGGGTCCGACTGGATTGTTGTGCGCGACCTCGAACGCGAACTGTCGCGCGCACGGCCGCGGCTGGATGAGGCCCTCGCATGACCCTCACGGCAGACACCGCGAGCGCGAGCGCCCAGGAGGACCGGGTCGTGTTCGACGACAGCAGGGTTTCGAGCGCGGGCATCCGTTCGACTGCTCGCAGGGGCCTGTTCTGGGTGATCATCGCGGTGCTCGTGATCGTGTTCGCCACAGTGACACTCGTACTGACCGGCAGCACGCAGGACACCAATCGACTCTCTGCGACCAATCCGCACACCAACGGTGCTGAAGCCCTCGTCAACGTGCTTCGTGCCGACGGCGTCGCCGTCTCCACCCCGAACACCCTGGCCGCCGCCGCACAGGCCGCGAGCCGGAATCCCGGCACCACCACGCTGGTCGTCTACGACCAGAACTCGATCCTCTCAACGTCGCAGTACCGCAGCCTGGTTTCCGCTGCAGCCCAGGTGATTCTTATCGAGCCGAACACTGCCGCGCTCGATGCGTTTGCGCCGGGCGTAGACCATGCCGGCGCGCTGGCGTCGACCACCCGGTCTGCGCACTGCGCGTATCCTCCCGCTGAGGCCGCACAACGGGTGTCCGGGCTCGCGGTGGGCTACCGCATCTCCCCCGGTACCGCGGGTGCGGTCGGATGTTTCGGCACCGGGGGCGTCTTTGCACTCGTGCGAGTGGCGACAACGAACCAGGCCGTGACAGTGCTCGGTGCCACAGCGACCTTCACCAACGAGTACATCCGACAGAACGGCAATGCCGCTTTCGCTCTGCGTATGTTCGGGGCAAAAACGCATCTCGTCTGGTACCTGCCGACGCTCGCCGATTCGACGGTGCCACAGGATGGGGTTATACCCAATCCGCCGTGGGTGCTGTGGGCGATCGTCCTGGCCGGAATAGTCCTGGTCGCCGCGGGCGTATGGCGCGGCCGCCGATTCGGTCCGGTCGTAATCGAAAGGATGCCCGTCTTCGTGCGGGCGAGCGAAACGCTCGAGGGCAGGTCGCGACTGTACCAGCGGTCTTCGGCTCGGACGCACGCACTCGATGCCCTGCGAATCGGCGCGCTCGGGCGACTCTCGTCCACCTGCGGACTGCCGGCCCGCGCAGGAGTGGACGAGGTGATCGGTGCAGTCGCGCGGCTCACCGGCAGGAGTTACCCGGATCTCCGGGCGCTGCTTGTGGATGCCCTGCCCGCGACTGACGCACACCTGCTGCGCTTGTCCGACGACCTGGCTCGGCTTGAAGCGGACGTCTCCGCAGCGGTGCGCTGAACCGGCTGGAGGGGACTGCGATGAAAGAATGGGCCGACAACTTGAGGGGAACCAATGCCTGACGATGAACTCCGTGACTCTTTCTCGCGGGTCCGAAGCGAGGTAGCGAAGGCGGTGGTTGGGCAGGACGCCGCCGTCACGGGGCTGCTCATCGCCCTGCTCTGCGGGGGGCACGTGCTGCTCGAGGGCGTGCCCGGCGTTGCCAAGACCCTGCTGATACGTACCCTGAGCCGGTCGCTCAGCCTCGATTCGAAGCGGGTGCAGTTCACACCCGACCTGATGCCCGGAGACGTCACGGGTTCGCTGGTCTACGACGCACGGCAGGGTGAATTCGGTTTCCGCGCCGGGCCGGTCTTCACGAACATCCTCCTTGCCGACGAAATCAACCGCACACCCCCCAAGACGCAGTCATCGCTGCTCGAAGCGATGGAGGAGCGCCAGGTCTCGGTCGATGGGGAAACCCGCCTGCTCCCGGTGCCGTTCATGGTGGCCGCCACAATGAACCCCATCGAATACGAGGGCACCTACACGCTGCCCGAGGCGCAGCTTGACCGGTTTCTGATGAAACTGATCCTCGACCTGCCCGCGCGGGCCGATGAGGTTGAGGTGCTCCGCCGTCACGCGGCCGGCTTCAACCCTCGGGATCTCGCAGCGGCAGGTGTCACGCCGATCCTCACGGCCGCCCAGATCGCCCTCGCCCAGCAGGCCGTCGGCCGAGTGCGAGCCAGCGACGACGTGATCGGCTATGCGGTGGACCTGGCCCGCGGAACGCGCCAAAGCCCCTCGGTGAAGCTCGGGGTAAGCCCTCGCGGCACGACCTCACTGCTCGCTGCTGCGAAGGCCTGGGCGTGGCTGAATGGGTTCGACGCCATCACGCCGGACCACATCCAGGCGATGGCGCTTCCGGTATTGAGGCACCGCATCCAGTTGCGGCCCGAAGCCGAGCTCGAGGGAGTCTCGGCCGACACCATCCTGCGCGCAGTACTGCAGCAGGTCCAGGTTCCGATCTAGAGGAGGTGGCTCGTGGCCGTCTCTGGTCGATTCGTCATCGCACTCGCCGTCGGGATAATCCCTCTCGTGGTGTTCGGTGAGGCGTGGGCGCTTGCCGCGTGGGTGCTCCTGGTGGTCATCCTTGCAGCGCTGGACCTGCTCATAGCGGCGTCGCCACGGCAGATTACCGTCTCCCGCAACCTCCCGGCACGGGTGCGCCTCGGCGAAACCGTGCGGGCGGATGCGATACTCACGAACCACGGTCGGCGCACGCTGCGGGGCATCGTGCGGGATGCCTGGCAGCCGTCGGCCGGTGCGTTAGCGACCCGGCATCCGGTCAGGATTCCGGGGCAGGAACGGCGCACGATCTCGACGACGCTGACACCTTTTCGCCGCGGGGAACGCCAGTCGGCGGCGCTCACCATCCGTTCGCGCGGCCCGCTGGGGCTCGCGGCCCGGCAGGCCACGATAGTCGCGGCCGGAAGCATCAGGGTGCTTCCGCCCTTCAATTCACGCAAACACCTGCCCTCCCGGCTCGCCCGGCTTCGGGAACTTGACGGGCGAACCAGTGTGCTCATTCGTGGTCAGGGCACCGAGTTCGACAGCCTGCGCGAGTACGTCCGCGGCGACGACGTGCGGTCGATCGACTGGCGTGCCACCGCTCGCCGCACCGACCCGGTGCAGGGCGGCCCTGGGCTGGTCGTGCGCACCTGGCGCCCCGAGCGGGACCGCCGAGTGGTGGTGCTGATCGACACCGGGCGCACCTCAGCAGCACGGATCGATAACGAGCCTCGAATCGACACGGCCTTCGAGTCGACACTGCTGCTCGCCGCCCTCGCCTCCCGGGCTGGCGATCGTGTGGATGTCGTGGCGTTCGACCAGCGCGTGCGCGGCCGGGTGCAGGGCGCGACGGGCGCGGACCTGATGTCTCGCCTCGTGGATACCATGGCCGGGATCGACCCTGAACTCATTGAGACCGACTGGAGCGCGGTACCCGGTGTGGTGCGCTCCATCACATCGCAGCGAGCCCTGGTCGTGCTCGCCACGTCGATCGATTCGCCCGGGACAGCGCGGGGTCTCCTCGCGGTGCTGCCCCAGCTCACGCGGATACACACCGTGCTGGTCAGCTCCGTAACCGACCCGGCAATTTTCGACGCCGTCTCCCAGCGCGGCAACCGCTCCGAGTTGTACCGGGCGGCCGCCGCCGAACGGGCACTGCTCGACATCACCCGGGTCTCGACGGCCATCCGGCAGCTCGGCGGAGAAGTGGTGACGGCTTCGCCGAGCGAACTCCCGCCAGCGCTCGCCGATCGCTATATCGCGCTGAAGGCGGCGGGCCGGCTGTAACTCTTCGCAGTGCGGGTGGCATGCGGCTGCGCGCAACGATAACCTGCAACCGCACGAACCCGCTCGGAATCAACAATGGAAGGTCGCAATCTCATGGCGGAAACCACTCCCGCTTCTCTCCTGTCCCGTCTCATCGCCGAAGCCTTCGGCACCCTCGTTCTCGTCTCGGCCGTCATCGGCACCGCAGTGTTCGCTTCGGCAAACACGGGATACCTCGGGATTGCGCTCGCAGCGGGGCTCGCGGTGCTGGTCTCCGCCTACGCGGTGGGCTCGATCTCGGGCGGCCACTTCAACCCTGCGGTCACCCTTGGTGTCGCGGCGGCGGGCCGGATGCTGTGGCGGGATGTCCTGCCGTACATCGCGGCACAGCTCGTCGGGGCAATCGTCGCGTCGTCCATCATGTTTGCGATCGCGGCGGGCGCATCCAAGAAGTTCTTCGACGCCGCGATCGCGGGCGGGTTTGCATCGAACGGCTACGGCGCGCACTCCCCCGGCGGGTTCGACCTCGCTTCGGTGATCATCGTCGAGCTGCTGCTGACGGCCGTGTTCCTCTACGTGATCCTCACTGTGACCGCGCCGGGCGCGACGACGGCAGGATTCGCACCGCTGGCCATCGGCCTCACGCTGACGGTCATCCACCTCATTTCGATCCCGGTCAGCGGCACGTCCGTCAACCCTGCCCGCTCGATCGCCACGGCCATCTATGGTGCTGACTGGGCGCGTGCCGAGCTGTGGGTGTTCATCATCGTCCCGGCTGTCGGTGGCCTGCTCGCCGGTTACACCTGGAAGTTCCTTTTCTCCGCCGTCGCGAAACTGCCGGTCGCCAGCAAGGCGAAGTAGCCCCTCCACCCCGGCGGCGGGAGATACCGCCACCGGTGGCGGGAGAACCTGTAACGCGGCGGGAGTTGTTACTCCGCCCGGGACGCAGGTTCTCCCGCCACCCCCGTGTTTGACGTGTTCTCGAGCGTCGTCGGGAGCGTGCGGATGCGCGGGAGCGGTGAGAACAGCACCCAGGCGCCCGCGAGCATGCCGCCCGCAAAACTGATCCACATGGTCGGCACGACGCCGATGGCACCGCCAACCCCGCCGGCGACCAGCGCGGCGATGGGCATGACACCCCAGACCAGGCAGCGGATGGATGCGTTCATGCGGCCGAGCAGCCGAGGCGGACACAGGCGCTGGCGCAGGGTCACCTGGGTGATGTTGTAGACCAGCACGCAGAACATGGTCAGAAACTCCCCCGCGGCGAGGAGGGGTACCGCGTCAGCCCCATGCAGCAGGGCGGCAAGCGGCACGGGCAGGAAGGCTAGCCCGGCGACGAACGCCGATACCACGATCACCCGTCCCTCGCCGATCCAGCCGGCGATTCGGGGCGTAAGTGTGGCCCCGAGGAGCCCGCCCACTGCGCCCGCCGAGAGGGTGATCCCGAGTCCCAGCGACCCGATCCCCAGCTCGCTCAAGGCAAACAGCGGATAAAGCGTCATTCCCAGCGTGCTGAAGAAGTTTGAGGTCGCCGTGGTGCCGGCGATGCTGCGGATGAGTGGTTGCCCGGCCACGAACCGGACACCCTCTGCGATTTCCCTGTGCAACGGTTGGCGCTGGGCCGGATCCGCTGCGACCTCGGTGTCGCGGATGCGGGCCAGGCTTGCGAACGATGCGATGTAGGAGATCGAGTCGATGATGATGAGCCCTGGCGCGCTCACAATGGTGAGCAGCACCCCAGCGATCGCCGGGCCACCGATGCGGGAGACCTGCGAGGTGGCCTCGAGCGTGGAGTTGGCCGGCCCGACCTGCTCCGGCTTCACCAGCAACGGGATGTAGCTCTGGTACGACACATCGAAGAAGACGCTCGCAACGCCGACGATGGCCACAACGATGACGAGCTGCCAGATCTGCAGGAGGTGGGTGTACCAGAGGATCGGGATGGTCGCGAGGGCCAGGGTACGGACGACGTCGGCCGTGATCATGACCCGGCGCTTCAGCCACCGGTCCACCCACGCGCCGGCTGGGAGACCGACGATGAGGAAGGCCGCCGTCGACGCAGCGTTCAGGATGCCCATCTGCCAGGCCACCGCGTGCAGCAGGGTCACGGCGAGTACCGGTACGGCGAGGGACGTGAACTGCTCGCCGAACACGCTGACGCCTTGGCCGCCCCACAGCCACAGGAACCCGCGATTGCGGCGCACAGGTTCCACGGTGGTCATCCGATCATCATGGCATGCCATTGAGAAATGTCAATCACATTGGGCCGCCGCCTATGCTGAGCGTATGGGAGCGTGGGAAGACGCCGACGAGGCCGAGCAGCAGCGCCGTGCACGCGCCCTCGCCTCGCCGCTGCGGATGCGCATCCTGCGTCTCTGCCTGCACCAGGCACGAACAAACAAGGAACTGGCCGAGGAGCTCGACATGAACCCCGGCACCCTGCTGCATCACGTCCGTTCTCTCGTCGCCACCGGATTTCTCGTCGCCGAGGAGCCACGGATGGGACCTCGCGGGGCGCGGGAGATCCCGTATCGGGCAACCGGACGCAGCTGGCACAGCGGCGGGGACAGCCTCGGTCCGATGCTGGTACAGACCTTCCTCCAGGAAATCGACGGCCTCGCGCCCGATGAGGTACAGATCACTCGGCTGGGACTCAAGCTCAACGCACAGAATCGTGCCGAACTGCTCGCCCGGTTCCAGGAACTGTTCGAAGAATACCGGCAGCGGGGGGCGGATCCTGACGGCGAACCGTTGTCGCTCATGTTCGCTGAGCACCCGGACAAGCCGCGCGCCCAGCGGTCTAATCGGCGATGAGCTGAGTCGCTCCGCGATCGAACTCCGCAAGGTCGCCGGTATTGCCCGCGCGAAACGCCCTGCGACCGAAATACCACTGGTACACCAGGAAGATCGCGAGCGCGACGGTTCCTATTCCGATTTTGATCGGCCACGGCCACGGCTGGCGGGTCACGAAACCCTCGATCGTTCCCGACATCGCAAGAGAGATGATGAGTCCGATCACGATCACGAACATCGCGCGCCCCTCCTGGGCGAGCGCCTCGATTCGGGTGCGGCGTCCCGGGGCAACCCAGGCCCAGAAGAGCATGAGGCCGGCTGCACCGGCGGTGAAGACACTGTAGAGCTCGAGCTGGCCGTGGGGCGCGATGTAGAGCCAGAAGTGGTCGGCCCGACCGTACTGGGTCATGATGGCATTGACCTGGCCGAGCTCGACTGCGTTGCCCTCGAGAAAATAGATCGGGAACAACCCGGTGATGCCGAGCGCGATGCATTCCGCGGCGAGGGTCGCGTTGTGGGTCCACACCTGTCCGGCGAAAGCCGGGTCGGGATGCGCGGAGTAGTACCCGACGAACTCCTGGTTGGCGTAGGCCCGAAGCTCGGCCGGGGTACCGAGGTGCAGGAGCAGCGACGGGTTCGCGTTCAGCCAGGCCCCCGTCACGACCGCGACGAGAGCCGTCGCGACCACGATTCCGAGGGTCAGGTAGCGCACACGATAGAGGGCGGCCGGGAGGTCGACGACGAAAAACACCGTGAGGCGCTCCAACACGTTGACCGACGTACCGGTGAACCGGCGTCGAGCGCGACTCAACGACAGCGAGAGGTTCTCGCCCTGGGCGGAGGCGCCAACTGAGGTGCGGATGGCCGACAGGTCGCTCGCGCCGGACTGGTAACGGTCGACGAGTTCATCGGCTTCTCTGCCGGTCAGTCGGGATTGCGCGGCAAGCCGGGCAAGGCGATCCCAGTCATCGCGGCGAGCGGCGGTAAGGGCGTCGAGGTCCATCTGCTTAAATGATCGCATGACGAACGCCGGATCATCAGACAGTTCCGTCTATTACGACACAGAAGACACCGTCATGACCGGCGAAGCCGTGGCGCTCGAGCTTCGACCGACAGGCTTCGCTCTTGCTGCGGCGGGCGCTGCGATCGACTGGCTGGTGTATTTCGTCGGGGGCGCGCTGTTCATCACCTACGGGGTGGCCCTTCCGCTCTCGAGCAGTCCCCTTGGCCAGGACAGCGCGACGGTGAACGCCTTCCTGTCGGCCGCCCTCGTTCTCGTGCTCATCGTGATCCCGACCGCGGTCGAGCTGCTGAGCCACGGCAAGTCGCTCGGTCGGCTTGCTGTGGGTGCGCGGATCGTGCGGGAGGACGGGGGCGAGATCGGTTTCCGTCACGCGTTCATCCGCAACCTCGTAGCGCTGCTCGATATCTATGCGACCGTTGGGGGATTTGCTGCCATTTTCGGGCTACTGAATGGCAAGTCGAAGCGGATGGGTGACTATCTTGCGGGAACTTACAGCCAGTATGAGCGGGTGTCGAGAGTGTCCGAGCCGCTCTTCGGAATCGCCCCGGAGCTGCACGCCTGGTCCCTGACCGCTGATGTCGCCCGCATCCCCCCTCGTCTCGCCCAGCGGATGACCGCATTCCTTCGCCAGGCACCGCGGCTGTCCCCGGCCTCACGCTGGCACTTCGCGAACCAGCTCGCGGCGGAGGCGTCGGCCTGGGTTTCACCTGTGCCTGCTGCGGCCCCGGAGACGTTCCTTGCGGCCGTCATTGCAATCCGCCGCGACCGCGAATTCGCGGCCCTCACCCTCGAGAATGAGCGCCTGGCGCGCCTTGGCCCAGCCCTGACCGGCCTGCCGCAGGGGTTCCCGGATCGGGGCTAGCGCGCAGAAGCTCCCGGGGACCGTATCTTCCCGGGACGGCTTAGTAGCGGTAGTGGTCGACCTTGTACGGTCCATCGACATCGACGCCGATGTAGGCGGCCTGCACAGGCGTCAGGGTGGTCAGTTCGACGCCCAGCGCGTCGAGGTGCAGCCGGGCCACCTTTTCGTCCAGACGCTTGGGGAGCACGTAGACGCCGACCGGGTACTCCTCGATGTTGGCCCACAGCTCGAGCTGTGCCAGAACCTGGTTCGTGAACGAGTTGCTCATCACGAACGAAGGGTGCCCGGTCGCGTTTCCGAGGTTCATCAGCCGGCCCTCGGACAGCACGAGGATGCTGCGCCCGTTCGGCAGGCGCCACTCGTGCACCTGCGGCTTGATCTCGATCCGCTCTGCGCCGGCGAGCTTCTCCAACCCCGCGATGTCGATTTCGTTATCGAAGTGGCCCACGTTGCTGACGATCGCAAGGTGCTTCATGCCGAGCAGGTGCTCGACGGTGATGACGTTCTCGTTACCCGTGCAGGTCACGAAGATGTCGACCTCACCAAGGACGCTCTCGATGGTCGAGACCTGGAATCCGTCCATGGCCGCCTGCAGCGCGCAAATGGGGTCGATTTCACTGACGATCACCCGGCCGCCCTGGCCGCGCATGGCCTCTGCGGCACCCTTTCCCACGTCGCCGTAGCCGGCCACGAAGATGACCTTGCCGCCGATAAGTACATCGGTCGCGCGGTTCAGACCGTCGGGCAAGGAGTGGCGGATGCCGTACTTGTTGTCGAATTTGGATTTGGTCACCGAGTCGTTGACGTTGATCGCGGGGAACAGCAGGTCGCCGGTCTTCGCCAGCTCGTAGAGGCGGTGCACACCCGTCGTTGTCTCTTCGGTCACGCCCTGAATGTCTTCGGCGATCCTGGTCCACCGGTCCGGGCTGGTTTCGAGGGAGCGGCGAAGGAAGTCCAGGATGACTCTCCACTCGTGGCTGGAATCGGTCGAGGCATCCGGTACCGCGCCGGCAAGTTCGAATTCGCGTCCCTTATGCACAAGCATCGTCGCGTCGCCGCCGTCATCGAGGATGAGGTTCGGGCCGGCGGCACCCTCAGCGCTCCAGTCGAAGATCTGGCCGGTGCACCACCAGTATTCTTCGAGGGTTTCGCCCTTCCACGCGAACACGGGCACACCGGCGGGAGCATCCGGAGTGCCGGTCGGGCCGACGGCGACCGCCGCGGCGGCCTCGTCCTGGGTGGAGAAGATGTTGCAGCTGGCCCAGCGCACCTGCGCGCCCAGCGCCACGAGCGTTTCGATCAACACTGCAGTCTGCACCGTCATGTGCAGCGAGCCGGCGATGCGAGCCCCGGCGAGAGGCTGTGCTTGCCCGAACTCCGCGCGCAGGGCCATGAGACCGGGCATCTCCTGCTCGGCGAGACGAAGCTGGTGCCTGCCTGCCTCGGCAAGTTCGATGTTCGCGACGCGATAGGGGAGGGAGGTCGTGGCAGTCATACCCATATTCTTGCAGGTCGTGCTGGGCGCGCGACCTGCAATCCACTCGGCCCTGAGGATTACACTGGCCCGCATGGCTGGCTCAGGTGCGGGAGGAGACCCTCTCGCACGCGCACGACGGCTGCGATACGCGAGCCGGGTCGCCCTCGCGTTCTGGCTGGCGGCGTGGATCGCATTCGCGATCGTCGTCAGCACCTCCGGAAGCGCCGACGCCGTCTCCGCATTGGCGGTTGTGATCTGCCTGTTATTCGGCCTGAGCTTTGCGCTTGAGGCCAGGGCGCGGCGCATCGAGCTGCACGCAATCTCGGCACTCCTGGCTCGCGACGACGTGGTCGCCGCTCGCTCGCGCGGCGTGCCCCGCGTGCGCTGAACTCCTAGCGCGCCTTCGCCACGCCAAGGAACCCGGCCACGAATTCGGCTGTGTCCTGCCAACCCTCAACCGCGAAGGTTCGCACGCCCGTCGCTTTGACCGGATAGTCATTTCCGCCGGGATCAAGCCGGTCACCGACGAACAGCATCCGCTCAATCGGGATGCCGGTCAGCGCCGCGAGCTTTCGCATCCCGTAGGCCTTGTCGATTCCCTTGCGGGTGATGTCGATCGAGGTCGAACCCCCCGACCTGACTTCAAGCTCGGGCAGAAGGTCTGCGACGGCAGCCCGCAGCGATTCCTTCTTTGCGCCCGTGGGATCCCATGACTTCTTTTCCGCAACGGGCGCGTCCTGGCCGAGGGCGGAGAACGTGACCTGCGATCCGCGGTCCTCGAGGATCGGGCCCCACGTGCGCGACTCCCAGAGTCCGAGCTGCCGCGCGCCCCGCTCCACCACCGAGAGGGCGAGCTGCGTCTGCTCGGCGGTCAGGTTCTCGGCGTACTGCTGTTGCCAACCGGATGCCCAGCGGTAGTACTGCGTGCCGCAGGTCGGCAGAAGATGCAAACGGGAGAACAATGGGGCGGCGCTGGCAGGAAGGCCGGCGATCAGCTGGCTCTCGAACTGGCCGAACTGGCCGCCGGAGATGACGCAGACCTCGACGACCGCGAGCAGTTCGGCGAGGAGGGTGGCCATCCGCGGATCGAGGCTGGACTTCGATGGAGCCAGGGTGTCGTCGAGGTCGAAGGCAACAAGGTCGACACTGTCGACGGGAAACAGATCGACGACGCCGGGCACGCTCCCATGTTATCGGCCGGGTTGCTGGGGGTTCTCCCAGCATGGCGCGGCGACCAGCATGGCGCGGCGACCAGCATGGCGCGGCGACCAGCGCGGCGACGAGCGTGGCGGGTGTTACCCGAGTTGCACGAGACGAACAACCTGCCAGCCCTTCGGGGCTGAGAGCCGCTCGGCGTGCCGCGCACACAGGTCGTAGCAGTGGGGTTCCGCAGTCTGGCTGAGCGGCCCGAGCACGGCCATCGAGTCCGCATAGACGTAGGTGAGGGTTGAGACGGCGTCGTCGCTGCAGGCGACTTTGCTGCACGGTCTACCGGTCATTGTGCACTCACCCTATTCATAGGGACGCCCCGACAAGTCTTGGCACGCCGGTCTAGCATTGGCTCATGGCCACACCACGACGACACAGCGCGCCGGTCTCTGCTCGGCCCGGCTGGCGTGATCGTCACGGCAGGGGTATCCGCGCGGCCGTCACTGGCCCCCACCTGCCGCTCCTGCGCTCGCGTGCTGACGTCTTTGACATGACGGTGGCATCGACGGCCGAATACCTCAAAGACCTCTGGCCGGATGAGCTGAGCGAAACCCGGTTCGAGGTTGCGGTGCTCCCGTCGGCACCGCTGGGTGCCGCCGGGCTCGACCGTTGGCGGGTACTGAAGCGTGAACGTCGAATCATCCTCTATCGCCTGCCGATCGAACGGATGTCTCGCCTGCACCGCTACGACGAACTTCACAAGCGGATGATGATAGAGAGCTGCGTGTTTCGAGCCGTGGCTGAGCTGCTCGGTAAAGACCCCTGGGACCTCGCGCCGGAGCGTTTCCGGCACCTCTGACGCTCTCCGTGCTGCGGGATGCCGGTTGCGGGTTGCGTACCGTGCGTTGCACGGACATTCTGCTGGCCGGTCAGCCGTAAACCCGCAGGGGACCCTCACCGGCGGGTGGCGGGTTGATCGGGTAGCTGGTTACCTCGCCGTCGCCGGTACCGCTGACTGAGGCGTAGAGCTGGCCGAAGCCGGTCATCCGGTAGGTCCGTCCCGCAGCCACCGCGACTGAGACAGCCTTGTGTGCGCCGACCACTGTGCTGATATCCGCACCGGAGGTGGGATGCAGCACCACCGTTTCGCTCCTGCCGGACGGATTCTCGAGGTGGAGTTCGGCGGTCATCCCGGACGCCACGGGCACCAGAACACTCGACGTGAGCAGGGGTGCCGCGGTGACCCAGGCGAAGTCGGTCCCTCCGGCGGTCGTCGACCCGTTCGCCGCGGCCGCCGCCGCATCCGCCGTCGACACCCGAACACTCGCAACCACGGGTACCGCGCTGGTGACGATAGCCGTGTAGTCGCCGTCCGAGAACTGGTCGAGGGGAAAGTCAGTGACGGTGCCCGGCTGAAGCTCGGCCTGGATGGGCTTCCCGAGCACATCGCCGTTCTCGGCCAGGATGGTGACCGACGCAGTGGTCGAGGTACCTGACGGAAGGTAGATCCGCAGGGTGGTCTCCAGGTCATCGAAGCCGGCCTGCCCCTGGAGCGCTTGCACCGCGGCCGTGCCGGTCACCACGATGCCGGGAAGCACGGTGGTGAGGGCCGGGCCCGGGGTGCCTCCCACGAAGTCCACCCCTCCCGGGGCAAGCCCGCGCACCGTGGTCTGTTCGAGGGTTGCGACCACCTGACCGCCGGTGCTCTGCACATGAACGACAGGCGACACGACGTTGGGAGCGAAACCGGCGATGGAAAGCACGCGCTGGGCTCCCGGCGCCACGGTGATCCCGTCCATCCCCGGCGAGGAGATGCTGCCGGTCTCACCGAAGATCTGCAGGGAGACAACGGCTGCCACTGCCGTCGGGTTGGCCAGCAGCAGCAGGGTGTCCCTGCCCACCGAGGTCGCGCCGCCTGCGAGCCAGGTGCTCCGCGACGGCGACGTGCATTCCGCGGAAGACAACCCGAAGAACTCCTCAGTCGAAACGGCTTCGGACTGGGCTCCGGCGATGAGCGGTTGCCGGGCACCCACCGCGATCGGAGGCGTAGTGAGCAGCTGGGGTGCCGCGGAACCTCCGGCTGTTCCGGCGTCCGATGTGCCGAAGGCGCTCGTCAGCACTGATCCGCCTTCCGCAGCGCGGACGATGCGCGGAGCGCCGAGAGCGGATGCGGTCGTGGCCCCCTTGCCCGACGCGGAGGCGAGACGCAGCAGCCCGCCCGGGCAGACGAGTTGCGGCACGGTGGGTACCGGAGTCACGACGGTCGACGGTGCAGCGGATCGCAGGGTCGGCAAAGGCAGGTACACGGCCGCCCCCAGCACCACGGCAATCGCGGCCAGGGTCGCAAGGCCCAGCACGACTCGCCCGCTGACCACGCCGGCAGTGCGAAGGGCACCTCGTGGCTCTGGCGCTTCGGGCAAGTCCCGGGACTCCGGCGCCGTGTCGTCCGCCTCCACGAAAACCTCACCCGTGGGATCGATCGGCTCAGGCATCGTCGTCCTCCCCCAGTGTGGCGTGTTCACCGTTCACCGTCGCGATGCTGGTGCGGCGCCGGCTCCCGCGCAGCGGTATGGCCAGGAGCAGCGTTATCGCGAAGACGATACCCAGGCCGGTCAGGACCCAGGCGCGGACCGTGCCGCCGTCCGGATTCGCCCCCGAGAGTCCCGCGGACGGCAGTGCGTCGTACCGCCAGAGCAGACCGACCGAGGTGGTGCCGACCGGCGTGAAGAGGCTGTTCCCATTCAGCGCGTCGAGGGCGCGTTCGTGCACCGCCGTTCCGCCTGCTGTGGCGGCTGGCCCAAGTAGCACGAATCCGATGTGGTCGTCCTGGAGCAGCGTGGACGAGTCGAGGCCGCTTCGGGCGGCCAGGTTGCCTGCGAGAGTCAGGAGGGCCCGCTTCGACGCGCTCAGCGTGCTCGACGTGGCGGCCAGCGTCGACTGGTCATCCATTGAGTTTCCGGCCCCGCGCTGGAGTGTTGCCCCGATTGCGCCGTCGGGCTGGGGGCTCAGCACCAGCGTTCCGAGGTTGGGGCGCGAGGAGCCCTCCGCGACCACATAGGCGGGAAGCACTGCCCCGGTGGCGGGTTCGACCGGTGAGGTCCCGGCGAGCGGCGCCACCAGCAGCGGACTGACGGCGATGGCCGACGCGAGCAGCATCACGAGCGCAGGCAGGACGACACCGCGGCCGAGCGCATCCAGCGTGACGACAGCCGCCCCCACCAATCCGAGCCACATGAGGCTCAGCCCGGCACCCGGCCAGACGGTGACCGGGCTCGAACCGGAGGTCGTGAACGACAGGTGGGTGGCTGCGACAGCCGTGGCGAACCCGAGCAGGGCCAGCACGAGGGAGGGAATTCCCCGACTCGAGCCGCGGACAAAGCCCGACGCGACTGCAGCGAGCAGCAGCGGCACCAGCAGTATCGCGTAGACCAGGGGGCCGGACAATGAGGTGCCGGCGAGCGACTGCAGCTGCGACCACCCGCCGACGCTCGCATCAGGCGCTCCGATGGCGAGTTGCAGCGGGCTCGCCGGGGTGGATGGCGACGGGAGAACCGGGTCCGCGAAGACCGCAAGGGGTGTTCCTCGCTGCACCTGGGCATAGATGAGGGGCGCGAAGAGGGCAGCGGCCGGGATAAGGATGCCCACCAGGCGAATAATTCCGGTCGGGTTGACGGCGATCCAGATGAGCAGGCCCACCACGAGCGCGGGGGCGAGGCTGGGAGCCGATGCGACGACAACCGCGAACAGGAGCGCTGCAGCGGCGGATGCCGACCAGCTTCTCGCCCCGGCGATTGCGGCGAGTACCAGCCACGGCAGCACCACATGGGCGATGACTGCGCCGAGTTGCCCGGCTTCCATCGACGAGAGCAGGGGTGGGGAGAGGGCCCAGAGAAGCGCTGCGACCGCGGGTGGCCAGGCCCTGGTGGAGAGTCTCGCGGCACACCACCATGCGCCGAGAGCGGCGACGGGAAGGGCCACGAGGTACACGAGCACGATGCTGAACGACGGCGCCCAGAAGGTGATCGATCCCAGTACTGCGAGAACGGCCGCGAAGGGGTCGGATGCGGCGACGGAGCCGAGGGCAGCATGCCAGCCGTATCCCACGTTCGCCCACAGCTCGGGCACCGTGCGGGAGAGCGGAAGCAGGGACCCGCCCGCTACAGCATTCGCTCCAAGCAGGCGACCGAAGACGATGACGCCGATGACGGCAACAACGAGCACGACGCCCGCCCCGCCACCGGAGAGAAAACTGGGTCGAACGCGGACAGGAACTTTCGGATCATCCGACGACACGGACCTGCTCGCACGGCGTTCCCGCGCCAGCCTGGACGAGACCCGAAGCGGAGCGATGGCCGCCCAGCGCAGGCGCCTGGTGCGCCGCAGTCGGCGTCGTGCGGGCGGAACGGAGGTCGAGAACGCGGTTCCAAACGCGGCAGCGAATTCGCCGCCGATGAAACCCGGCTGCTTGCGCAGCAGCTGCATCACCGAACGCAGCACCGCCAGGGGCACGAGTGACAGCCAGAGAAAGAATGGCGCAAGCCCGCGCGCATAGACCATCCGTCGGTGCAGCTGGGCACGCCGACGAAGCGCCGCGACCCCTCGAGCGGAGATCGTTGTGCGCCCGAAAAGCTCGGGCCCCCCTGCGCTCGCGACGCGGGCGGACGGCACACCGACGACCCGGTGGCCGGCGAGGCGGGCCCGAATCGAGAAATCGAGCGCCGCGTCCACAGAGGGAAGGCCTGGATCGAAACCGCCGAGGACCTCCCAGACGGAGCGCCGTACCAGCATTCCCGCCGCAGACACCCCGAGCAGGTCGCTCTGCGCGTCGTGTTGGGCTTGGTCGAGTTCATCCTCAACCAGCAGCACGGAGGACCCGAATTTGGTGACCGTCTCGCCATAGCGCTCGATGATGTCCGGCGCGTCGGAGCGCATGAGTTTCGGCCCCGCGATTGCAACGGATGGGGCGATCTCGACGGCGCCGAGCAGGCGCGCCAGCGCATCCGGGCTCGGCGCGTTGTCGGCGCCCAGTAGCCACAGCCACTCGTCCTCGGCTGTGGGAGATAGCCCCACCTGCGCGGCGTGGGCAACACTGGAGCCGAAACCAAGCCGATGCGGTGCCGTGACGAACAGGGTCGGTGACGCGGAGGCCAGAAGCGCGGCAGTCTCGTCTTTCGAGCCCGCGTCGACGGCAATAACGATATCCGGACGGCGGGTCTGGGACGCCAGTGCCTGGAGGGTTCGAGTCAGGTACGCCGCCCCGTTTCGGGCAACGAGGATCGTGGTGACTCTCGGCTGCACGAGCTAGAGACTAAGCGCGCTTCCGAAGTTTGCGACGCTCCCGCTCCGACAAGCCACCCCAAATGCCGAACCGCTCGTCGTTCTCGAGCGCGTATTCGAGGCAGTGCACGCGCACCTCGCAGGAGGCGCAAATCTTCTTGGCATCCCGGGTCGATCCGCCTTTTTCGGGGAAGAATGCTTCAGGATCGGTCTGGGCGCACAGTGAATCGGACTGCCAGGCGAGGGGGTTGTCCTGCAGCTGGTCGGGTCGATCGGGCTGGCGAACACCGGGAACCCCAAGGCGAACGGGATCGACAAACCAGTTTTCGGGAGCCTGCGGAATGTACTCGCGAGGGGCGGGCTGCGCGACCGCTGCGGACACATAACGCTCGTTGTCGTACTGCTCGCTGTCGTACTGGGCTGAGCCGTACTGTGCTGCGCCGTACCCTGCAGCGCCGTACTCCGCAACCTGCTTCTGCGCGGCATTCTGCTTCGGCATGTCGTTGGTCTCCCCTCCGCGTTCGGCACGTGTCACCGGAGCGCGTTAGGGATAATTACACCGGTGTAGTTCCCCCTAAGTCAAGTCGCTGATCATAAATCGCTGCTTCCAGTTTTTCATCACGCAACGCGCCGACGACGACAAGGTTCTTTGTCGTGCGTTCGCCGAGAGTGGCGGGATCTCGATGCCTTGGTATTTTCTGCCATCGGTGGCAGGATGATGCCTATCGATCAAGTACTGCCAACTCACTGGAAAGGCCGTCGCCGTGCTGAAGAAAGTCGTGCTCCTCGCGCTCCCCGGGGTTGCACCGTTCGAGTTCGGAGTGGTCTGCGAAGTGTTCGGAATAGACCGCACGGCAACCGGTGGCCCTGCGTTCGATTTCACGATCGCCACAGCCGACCCCGGGCCCGTTCGCACGAGCCTCGGCTTCGATATGACGATCCTTACCGGTCTCGACGTCGCCGATGACGCGGACCTCATCGCGGTACCTGCCCACACCACGGGCGGCATCGACGAGCGGTTCCTTGAGGTGCTGCGCGCCGCCGAGGCCCGCGGCGCCTGGATCCTCAGCGTGTGCAGCGGCGCGTTCGTGCTTGCCGAGGCGGGCATCCTGAACGGCCGCAAGGCTACGACGCACTGGATGCATACCGACCGCCTGGCACGCGAATTTCCCCAGGTCGAGGTCGATCCCGACGTGCTGTTCGTCGAAGACAACCGCGTGATCACCAGCGCCGGCACGGCGGCCGGAATCGACGCTGCCCTCCACCTCGTCCGGGTCGAGCACGGCGCGGCCGCCGCAAACGTCATCGCACGGCGCATGGTCATCCCGCCGCAGCGCGATGGCGGCCAGGCGCAGTACATCCCCACACCCGTGCAGGAGCGATGCACGGACTCGCTCGCAGGGGTCACGGAATGGATGCTGGACAACCTCGCCGAGGACCTCACCATCGACCAGATGGCCCGCCGGGCGCTCATGTCGTCGCGCACGTTCGCACGTCGCTTCCGGGAGGACATCGGTACCACGCCGGCCGCCTGGCTCAACCGGCAGCGCATCCTGAGAGCGCAGCAGTTGCTGGAGACCACCGACCTCGGATTCGAGATCGTCGCACAGCAGTCGGGGTTCGGCACGGCTGCAGTGCTGCGCCACCACTTTCTCAAGGTGCTGCAGACGACGCCCACCAGCTATCGGCGAACGTTCGGGGAACGCCTGGCCGGCTAGGAGCTGGTCGGAGTGTTGCGGGTCGCGACGAAGACCGTGCCGGAGCCCGTGAACGTGAGCCGACCCTCATCCGCACTGCCGTAGACCGCCCCACCCCGCACCAGGTTCGTCGACGAGAGGGCACCCGCCGCCGCCACCGAACCGGCCGTGCACAGCAGGATGCACTCCCCCACCGGTGTGAACTCGACCGGCCGTCCCGTCGGCGTGACTACAGCGAGTTCGAAGTCGGGGACGTCCGGGGAGAACACCCGCAGGCCAGGCTCGGGAACTTCGGGCGCCAGAAACGGAAGCGGCAGCGGCGTGAAGTCGAGCACCTCGAGCAGCTCCGCGACATCCACGTGCTTGGGCGTGAGGCCGCCGCGCAACACGTTGTCCGACGCCGCCATGAGTTCGATCCCGACGCCGCGAACGTAGGCGTGAATGTTGCCCGCCGGAAGGTAGAGCACCTGCCCGGGCGCCAGCACCACGTAGTTGAGCAGCAGGCTGATCACGATGCCTGGGTCGCCGGGGTAAGCCGATGCGAGCCCGCCCACCAGCGCGAATTCGGGCTCGGCGCGGCCGCTGCAGAGTGCGACGACGGCCTCGACGAGCGTTCGAACGTCCCTGGAGCCGGACAGCAGCCATTCGAACACCGCTCGAATCGAGTCATCGTCACGAAGTCGCGACAGCAGCTCGTCGAGCGACGGATCGCCCCCGAGCGCGGCCAGGAGGGCCCGCGTCGCAGCCACCGGTCGAAACCCACAGAGCGCCGCGAACTCGTCGCTGAGCGCGTAAATCAGCTCGGGTTTATGCAGGGCGTCCCGGTAGTTGCGATCCGGCGCGTCCAGCGGGATGCCGGCCGCGTTCTCGCGCTCGAATCCAACACGCGCCTGCTCGCGATTCGGATGCGCCTGCAACGACAGCGGCGCGTCCGCGGCCAACACCTTCAGCAGGAACGGAAGCGTCGTGAGCTCGGTGAGAGCTCTCGATCCGCCGTGCCCCGCAGGTTCGAGTACGCGGCTCGGCGAGCCCGGATGCGTACCCAGCCATAGCTCGGCCTCGGGGCCCCCCGATGGTGCATATCCGAGGAGGTCGGCGATCGCGGACTTCGACCCCCACGCATAGTCGCGCGGGGCGTTGGTCAGGCCCACAAACATCCGGCAATCTCCCTCGCAGCTGGTCAGACCAAAGTACCAACCGCGCGATCGGCCGTCGCATTTCTTCCCACTTATGCGTCATTGGACGAAACGAGCGCGCCCGGTCCGGGCGCACTCACCGCTCTATTGAGACACTCCATTGAGCAGGACGATGTGCATCGGTGTACCAGGACAGATCGACGACACTTCTCGTGAAAGCGAGCGAGCATTCGTAAGGATTGTGGCCTCGGGATGAATGAGTTTCACTATCGTGCATAACTGCTGTGCGCTCGCGTCGTTATGCGCATAGGCAAACTTTCGGAGGGCGTTGTTGTCGATCGATCTCGCGGCTACCTCGATGAGCCAGTAGTCGATGTACGCCTCGTCGGGCACGTTCGACTGCCAGAGGATTCGCGGATGCTGCAGGTCAGCGGCGCTGAGGATTCGCCGAGCTGCAGCCTTGCCGCCTTCCGGGTTATCGGTCTGCGCGATCCAGGCCACCGGGTTTGCCCAGTCGTAGCCACTGACGAATTCCGGCGTTGACGACGCCACAATGGCAGTCATCGTCACGACCGAGATCACAGCAGCGGCATGCATTGCGCGACCAGCGAGGATCGACGCAAACACGACAGGCAGCAAGCCGAGCGCGACGACCAGCAGAATGCAGATGGATAACCATTCAAACTTGCTGGGAAAGTACGACCACGCCTGTTTGGATGCCCTCGCCTCGAACAATAGGAATGCGAGCCCAAGTCCGAGCGCGATCGGCAGAACCAGCGTGGGAATCGCAGCCCGCGCACCGGATTGTCGCCAGACCAGGACGGAGAGCAGGATCGTCATAGCGCCAAGACTCGGAAAAAGGGAGTGGGTATAGGTGAACGCGGCCCCTGGCGCGGAAAGAAAACGTCCGAGCCCTAGAAAATTGTGAAGAGTGATGGTGATGGCGTACGTCGCCAGCTGGAGGATGCCGAGCACGAGAGCTACGAGTGAAAGCCCTCTGGTACGCGAGATCGGCCCCCACCCGGTCGCGGCGATCACGACCAGCCCAGCGAACGGGACGAGCACAAGAGGTGTCCACACCGAGAGCAACACTGTGGAGCCGACCGACAGGGTGACTGCGACTGCCACCGGCCTCTGCTCAGCGACTCGGGTGAGTATGAGGCAGGCGAACACGCACGGCAAAGCGAGCTGTGCGTCGAAGTATCCGTAGGCGATGGCGTTCGTTGTGAGCGTCCACGAGAGGGGGAGGAGTGATCCGCAGGCGCTGGCCCCGATCACAACTGCCGGACCCAGCCGCGTTGCACCTGCGAGCATTCCCGCAAGCGCTCCTGCAAACAGGCAACAGCTCGCGATAACCAATATCTGCAGGGATTCATACCGGGCGAGATCGTGCAGCAGAAGCCCGGCCGAATCGACCTGACCCCGACCCGGCGCCATGAACAGCGCAAAAAGCGCGGAAGGCAGGGGAACGGGGTTCCCCAGCTGGCCGACCACTACGCCCCCGCTCCGGGTGATGCCCCGGGCAAAGAGCAGGTAATTTGCTGCATCGCCGTGCATGGCCCAGGCACGGCCCGCAACGGGAGAAATGATCGCCGTGCGGATCGACACGGTGAGCCAGACGATCGGACCCGCGAACGCCGGCACGAAGACTACAACGCGCGAGAGATGCGGTCGCGCAAGCTGCGGATGCCGTATCCAGTCCACGCACCCGACGGTTCCGATCGCGGCGATTACCACTACGACCGTGGCGAACATGGGCAGGGCGGTAGCCGCCGTCATCATCATTGTCGCAAGGACGACCACCAGCCCGCCGAACCAGGTCGCGGACAGGGCCAGTACTGTGCCGTACCGCCTCCGAAGAATGACGAGCCACGGTGCCGCGCTGACGATAAGGAGAATCCAGATCGCGCCGCCGTACAGCGCGAATGCTGCCGCCACGAGGACGGCGACCACGGCGATGATGGGAGGAATGTTCCTGCGATGACTCACCGCGCAGCCGATCCTTCCACGACGGACCGCCCTAACCCGGGCACGGCGCCCCGCTCTCACGCCAATCGTATGGGCAGGGGCGTTACTGGACTGTTTCTGCCTGCCCGTGTCGTCGTATAGCCTCGAACGCATGACGGCCAAGCCTGCTCTACTCAAGGCTTACGCGATCCTCCTCTTTTTCAGTGTCCTTTCCGGTGACACTGAAAGATATGCACTGACGTGGTACGGATGGGGAGCGATCGTCCTCGCCATCATCACCATCGCCGTGGTGATTGTGATCAAAGCCCGGTCGCGCTGGCGGCTTGCTGGCCTCCCCCTGCCACTCCTCGCATTCCTCCTGCTGGCGACACTCTCCATCGCCTGGTCCGACTATCGTCAGTTCACAGCGGCCGCCGCTCTGCTCTCGATTGCGACCGCGGTCGGAGCCCTGAGTCTTGCGGTCAGCTTCACGCTTCGCGAACTACTCCGGCTGCTCGGCCACGCACTGCGTATCATCCTGCTTGGCTCCATCCTGTTCGAGCTGGTCGTTGCGCTCGTTATACGGCATCCCTTCACCCCGTGGTGGACTGACTACTCGGGCCAGACGATCCATCCTGCGGAGTACTGGTCACGCGATCTGCTCCTCACCGGCGGCCGCATCCAGGGCATCATGGGCAACTCGGACCTGCTCGGATTCGTCGCGTTGCTTGGCGCGATAGTGTTCGCCCTCGAATTCTCGTCTCGATCCATGAGGCGTGGCTGGAGTGGATTCTGGATCGTCGTAGCGCTCGCCGATATCGGACTGACGAGATCAGCGACCGTGACCGTCGCCGCGGTCGCGGTTGCCGCGGCAGCACTAGTCCTGGTGCTCCTGCGGCGGTCGAAAACAGATCGCTCGCGGCGGACGGTGTCAATAGTCGCGGTTCTCGTCGTCGCGGCAGGTGTAGCAGGCACGGTCAGCTTTCACGGCTTCGCGCTACAACTGCTGAATAAGACCAGCACCCTGACCGGAAGGACAACCATCTGGCACGAGGTGATCGTCCTGGCCAGCGAACGTCCCGTTGTCGGATGGGGGTGGATCAGCTACTGGGTACCAGGCCTCGCACCGTTTGACCGCCCGCAATTCAGGATCGGTGGGATCCAGTATCTCCAGGCTCATGACGCCTGGCTGGATCTCTGGCTTCAACTCGGGGTCCTTGGCCTGATTGTGTTCGCTGCATTCGCACTGAGCGCGCTCGTGCGGTCCTGGATGCTGGCGATTGACAGGCCACAGGTCGGTGTCGGCGTCCGCAGCGACTATGACCCCGCCACCCTCCTTCCCGTCCTTGTGCTCGTTGCACTGCTCGCCCAGAGCATCGCGGAGAGCCGGCTGCTGATCGAGTACGGCTTCCTCCTGCTCGCCCTATTTGCGATCAAGACGAAGCGACCCGATCCAGTCTCGGGCAGCTAGCGATGGCACCGCCGGCCCCACTTTCGGCCTTCGAGCTTGCCAGGACGATACTCGCGTCTCCCCGGCTGTCGGCAGCGTTGACAACGACTATCGTTGGCGCGACGCTGCTCTCTTTCACCCTGCGACAACTTCTTGGCTGGGCCGGTTTTCTCGCCGTCCTCGTCGGGCTCGTAGCCCTTGCGGGCTTATCGCTTGCGGCGCAGTGGCGAGAAATCGGCTGGAACGGTCTTCTCCCGATATCCCTCCTCGGCTTTCTGGGATGGGCTGCCGCGTCGCTATTCTGGAGCCAGCACCACTGGGCGACCCTGGGCGGACTCGCCTACCTCGCGGTATTCACGATTTTTGGAATCTACATCGCACTGGTCCGGGACACCATCCAGATCGTGAGGGTGTTCGGCGATGTGATTCGCTTCGTTCTGGCGGTCTCGCTGGCCCTCGAGATCTTCGCGGGCATCTTGATCAACCAGCCAATCCACACGCTCGGAATCACGGCAAACATTGCGCAGCTCGGACCTGTAACCGGCCTACTGAACACGACGGATCAGCTCGGCCTCGTTTCAGTCGTTGGGCTGGTGACCTTCGCAACCGAACTTCGAACTCGATCGATTCAGCGAGGCCTTGGTATCGGGTCGGTGGTGCTGGCGGGGTTCATGCTGGCGATTGCACGGGCGCCTCTCGCCTACGGCGCGGCCATCGTTGTGGTCATCGCCGCGGCGATCCTCTACGGCCTGAGACGGGCATCCGACTCGTCTCGTCGATTCTGGCAGCTGGGTGTTCTCGCTCTGATCCTGATCGTCGCAATACTCGCGTGGAGATTCCGGAGCGCGATTGTTACGGCCTTCAATGCGACCGGAGCTCTCACCTACCGTCTCAACGTATGGCAGGGAGTGTGGGCGCTGACGCAATCGAGATCGCTCCAGGGGTGGGGTTGGGTCGGCGCGTGGCCGAAGGACACATTCCCTTTTTCTACTTTCACGACGACGAGCGGCCACTTCGCTGGCTCCGCCTTGAACGCCTACCTGGATGTGTGGTTCCAACTCGGTTTTGTCGGATTCGCCATCTTCGTCGTGTTCCTTGGCCTCGCGCTCGTCAGGTCGTGGCTTCTCGCATCGCGTCGCCGGAGCGTGGTCTTCGCTTGGCCAAGCCTCGTCGTCATTGCGCTTGCCATCGGCGCGCTCGCCGAGAGTTCGCTGCTGGTCGAATTCGGGTGGCTGACCCTCGTCGCCTGCTGCGTGAAGGCCTCGCGCGAGTTGAGCTGGCGGCGAGCGCTCGAGTCGATGACGACGCGGGAAAACAGCGATTCCGTGTAGCGTGGGACACCGCAAGGTGGTTGGTGTGCTGATCAAACCTGAGGGACACGATGTCGGAAGATCGGGGCGATGACTCCGCCTACGTCGCGTGGAAGGGTTGGGTCTACGAGACCCCGTTCGCCGAACTCAGCCGCGGCGAAAAGCAATACTTTGCCGCCGAGGTGCGAAAGGTCGTGGGTGCCGGTCTTCCCATCCGGGATGTGCTGGAGGTCGGGTACGGCAACGGCGCTTTCCTTGCCTTCGGCCGCTCGCAAGGGTGGACGATGTCCGGGACAGAGCTGGATGCCGACCTGGTTGCGGCGGGTAAAGCGGCCGGCTTCGAAGTGTACCCGGCTGACCAGCTCGGAAGCTTCGCCGACCAGTCCTTTGACCTGATCGCGCTCTTCGATGTGCTTGAGCACATTCCACAAGACGACATCGTCGGTTTCCTGGAACTGCTCGTACGCAAACTGCGCAGGGGTGGTCGGATTATTCTTAGATTCCCCAACGCCGACAGCTGGCTGGGCAACCCTATGCAGTACGGCGACCCCACCCATGTGACGGCGATCGGTTACCTGAAGATGACCTACTTCGCCCTTCAGTCCTCGCTGGAAATCGTTTCTTTTACAGGCGCGCGGCGCCACGGGTTCGCAACCTCGCTGGCCCACGGAATCTATGGGATCACAGTAGGACCGCTGCTTCGGCTCGGTGCCGAAATACAGCGAATTGTGCTCTTCCCGTCGCTTCCGATCGTTCTCTACGCCTCGAACATCGTCTGCGTTGTGCGGGTGCGGGTGCCGGTGCGGGTGCGGGTGCGGGAAAAATAATCCCGACTACGCGGCTGGCCCCTGTTGACTGCCGAGTTGGTCTGCAGCGGACCTGACCATGAGCTCGACGAGTCCGGCGAAATCGAGCGTTGGAGCCCAACCGAGAGCTTGCAGCCTCGTTGCATCGCCGACGAGGCGAGTCGGGTCATTCGGTCGCGCCAGTGTCTCGTCGATCGTGATGTGTTCGGACCAGTCCCTGATCCCGACAACGGCGAAGGCCTGCGCCACGAACTCCCGAACCGAGTGGGAGCGGCCGGTCGCAACGACATAGTCGCCAGGGACCGGTTGCTCGACGATTCGAATCATCGCATCGACGTAATCGGGTGCATATCCCCAGTCGCGCTCCACATCGATATTTCCCAGCGCCAGGGGTGCGGCATCTCCGGCCGCTATGCGGGCGGCGGCCCGTGCGATCTTTTGAGAGACAAAGGCCTCGGCGCGACGCGGGGATTCGTGATTGAACAGGATAGCAGAACTGGCGTGAACGCCCTGGATTCGGGCGACCGAGATCATCCGGTCGGCGAAGTCTTTCGCGATCCCGTATGGCGAGACAGGAGCTCGCCGGGTTTGCTCTGACTGGGGCACCTCATCTGATTCGCCGAACACCTCGGCGCTCGATGCCTGCAGTAATCGAATCGGACGCCCCGTGGCCGCTCCGACATCGCGAATGGCCGTCATCAGGCGGAGGGGCCCTAATGCCAGGATGTCCGCGGTGTCGAGCGGCTGGTTCCAGGACTGCGCAACTGAGGTGATACCCGCAAGATTGAACACACGGGTCGGTTCGATTTCCCCGATCGCGGAATGCACCATGGCGGAATCGGTCAGGTCAACAACGTGCACGGTCGCACGAGGATAAGTCGACCTCAGGAGCGAGGCGGACTGCTCGGAATGGCAGAATCCGTGCACCTCATCGCCGGCAGCGAGCACTCGCTCGATGAGGTAACCGCCGTCCTGTCCGCTCGCACCCGTTACGACGGAACGCTCAATTGGTTTGGACACTGTCCACGTATCTGGATCCGCCCAGCTTCAGCTCCTCAATGTCTGCGTCGACCATGATGGAGGCCAGCCGTGTCGGCAAGATGGTCGGCTTCCACCCGAGGACTTCCTCCGCGTGAGAATAATCTCCAATGAGCGCGTCGACCTCGGTCGGTCGCAGGTAGCGGTCATCGAACCTGACGTATTCCTGCCAGTCGAGCCCGACGTGGCCGAAGGAGAGTTCCAGAAAATCACGAACTGTGTATGCAGTGTTGGTCGCCAGGACGTAGTCGCCCGGCTCGTCATGCTGCAGCATCCGCCACATTCCCTCGACGTAGTCCGGCGCGTACCCCCAGTCCCGCACTGCGTCGAGGTTGCCCATGTACAGGAACTCCTGCGTCCCTGCGGCGATGCGAGCGACCGCGCGGGTGATCTTGCGGGTGACGAAGGTGCCCCCGCGACGGGGAGACTCGTGGTTGAACAGGATGCCGTTGCACGCAAACAGTCCATAGGCTTCACGGTAGTTGCGAGTGATCCAATGCGAGTATAGTTTCGCAACGCCATAGGGCGACCTCGGGTAGAACGGGGTCTGCTCGTTTTGTGGCGGCGCCGACGCACCGAACATTTCCGAGCTGCTCGCCTGGTAAAATCTGGGCGAGACACCGGCGGAGCGGATCGCCTCCAGCAGCCTGACGGTACCAAGCCCTGTGGTGTCGCCGGTATATTCGGGCTCGTCAAAGCTGACCCGAACATGGGACTGCGCGGCCAGGTTATAAACCTCGTCCGGCTGGATCTCGTTCATCAGGGTCACTAGTCGGGAACCATCGGCGAGATCGGCGAAATGCAGGAAGAGCTTGTGCTCAGGCGTCTGCGAGTCCTGGTAAATGTGATCGATGCGGTCGGTGTTGAATGTTGACGACCGACGAATGAACCCGTGGACCTCGTAGCCCTTCGAGAGCAGCAGTTCGGCGAGATAACTGCCATCCTGGCCGGTGATGCCGGTGATGACAGCTCGCTTGAGCCCCGATGTGGTCATTTCTCGCGTTCCCTAACTCTCGTCCGCATGAGGACGAACTCTCCGGCACTTCCCGCCCCGCCGCGGCAGAGCAAGCATATCGGAGCCCAGCAAGGGCCCCGAGGCTACCTGTGGGTTGCCGAGACTGAACGATAGAGGTCCGCCGTCGACGAAGCCAGGTCATCCCAGTTGAACTTTTTCGCCCACTCCGGACCCGCCGCCGCGAGCCGCCTCGCGCCTTGTGGCGAGAGCGCGACGCGCAGTTGCCTGGTCAGGTCGTCAACATCGCCCGGGGCCGCGTACAGGGCTGCGTCGCCACCAACCTCGCGACTGCAGGATGCGTCGGCGAGCACCGTGGGCGTGCGGGACGCGAGCGCCTCGAGCGTCGGGAGGCCGAAGCCTTCGTAGATTGAGGGGAACATGAACGCGCTGGCACGACGGTAGACCTCGGGCATTGCGGAATCAGACGGTGTCAGGTGGCGTACGCGCGTACTGAGGCCCGCGGTCGCGAACGCGTCCTCCTCTTCGCGGGAGAACGAGCCGCCGCCGACCACCACGAGCTCGAGCTGCGGATCCTCCGCCGCCAGTGCCCGGAAGGCTGAGAATCCGACATCGAAGTGCTTGTAGCCGTACCGCACTCCGACGAATAAGACATAGCGGCCAGGCAGCTCGAGGGTCGTCCCGCTGGACGCGAAAAATTCCGCGCCGACGCCGAACGGTATCACGTGGGTTTTGCTCGCAAGATCGCCTGAGTAGAGGCGAAGAAGGTCGTCAGCGGTGTTCTGCGAAATGGAGATGATTGCATCCGAGACCTCGCAGTAGCGACGTTTCGCAAAATGCGGATTACCTCTCGGGAAGTAACTCGGGAAAAGCTCGGGTGTCATGTCGAAGACTGTGACGACGCGCGGGCCCTTCCACGCACCGAGGTACCACGGGTTTGTGAACGTGTGATGCATGACCTCGAATGGCGGAAGCGGATGCGGGCTGGTGCGGGGAATCCCGGCGAGGCGCCAGGAGATGTAGGTTGCGGTCGCCACCGCTCGTGAGTAATCGGGAAGGCGCGGCACCAGGCCGGACTCTGCAAGGTGCAGGTTGCGCGTGCCGCGTGAGAGTACGACGGGTTCGATACCGAAACGGGGCAGGCGCGACAGGAGCTCGACGAAATATTTCGAAATTCCCCCGCGTCGCTGGGCGACGAAGATCTGGTCGTCGAATCCGACTCTGAGCACGGAAAGGCCATTCCTTATTGTTCGGGGTGCTGGGCACCAGCCCGGGCTCCTCCATTATGAACGGTGTGTGCGACCATGGTTATCGGCTCCGACCGCCACCAACGCCTTCCGAGGAGCAACCGTCATGACGCTCGATATCCTGATGCCGTTCTACGGTCGTTTCGACCACTTTCGTATTGCGGTTGAAAGTGTGCGGGCGCAGAACAGTGCGGATTGGCGACTCACGATCGTCGACGATGTTTATCCCGACCTCGCACCGGGACGGTGGGCGGCCGCGCTAGATGACTTGCGGATCTCGTACGTCCGCAATACCGAAAACCTTCGGCCGAGTCGCAACTACAACAAGAGCGTCAGCCTCGCGTCGAGTGACTTCGTCGTACTCATGGGATGCGACGACGTCATGTTGCCCGGCTATGTGTCGCGGGTTACCGAGCTGATTGCCCAATTCCCGGACGCGTCTGTTGTGCAGCCCGGCGTTCGCGTCATCGATGAGAACGGCCATGCGTCGAACCCGCTCGCCGACCGTGTCAAACGCTGGTACCGGTTACCGGGGTCGGGACCGCGCTCCGCAAGCGGTGAGACCCTCGCGATCAGTCTCCTCCGGGGCAATTGGACCTATTTTCCTTCGCTCGCCTGGCGTCGTGAACTTCTGCAGGCTGGCTTCCGAACAGATCTCGATGTTGTCCAGGATCTCGCGATGCTGTTCGATATCGCCTCGGCCGGTGGCACGCTGGTCCTCGACGACGAGGTGGTCTTTGAGTACCGGCGACACGGCACCAGCGTTTCTGCTGTGACAGGCTTCGACGGCTCGAAGTTCATTCAGGAAAACACCTTGTTCGCAGAAGCTGCGTCCATCAGCACGGGGCTGGGCTGGAAGCGCGCTGCCAGGGTTGCCCGGCGGCACTTGGCGTCGCGCCTCAACGCCGCTTCCGAGTTGCCCGGCGCCATCCGGTCACGAAACACTGTCGGACGAAGCACTCTCACGCGTCACATTCTTGGGCTTCCCTACAAGACATTTCGGCCCGCTCCATGACCGGTCGATAGAATCATCGTCGTGCCGTCTCCCATCGAACAAACGCTGATTGTGATGCCGGCGTTCAATGAGGAGGCTTCCATTGCTGCGGCAATATCCGAAGTACTCGCCGCGCTTCCCGGGATCTCGATCCTCGTGGTTGATGACGGTTCGCTCGACCGGACGGCGAGTGTTGCCGAGGCGGCGGGCGCGCTGGTGGCGCGCCTTCCTTTCAATCTCGGAGTCGGCGGGGCCATGAGGGTGGGCTTTCGATATGCGATCGAGAAGGGGTTCGCGAACGTTGTTCAGATCGATGCCGATGGCCAGCACGATCCGGCGAGCGTGCCGGCGCTCCTCGCCGGGCTGGATGATGCCGATCTCGTTATCGGCGCCAGGTTCGCGGGCGAAGGAGATTATTCTGCCCGGGGACCACGTCGGTGGGCCATCACTGTCTTCGCGGGGATCTTGAGCCGCATTTCACATACAAGGCTGACCGATGCGACATCAGGAAACCGGGCGTCCGGTCCGAAGGCGGTAGCCCTGTTCGCGGCCCACTATCCGGCCGAATACCTAGGCGATACCATCGAGGCGCTGGTCATCGCCGCCCGGTCCGGCCTCCGAATCATGCAGATTCCCGTGGTCATGCGGCCACGTTCGGGTGGAGTCCCCTCCCACACCTTCTTCAAGTCTGCCGCCTATCTGGGCCGCGCGACACTTGCACTTGTCTTTGCGCTCATCCGCCCCAGATCCACCTATCGAGTGGGAGGTTCGGTGTGACCGTCACCAGCTATATTTTCGGGATCGTCGCTGCGGCGCTCGTTCTGGTCGTCGTCATTGAGCTCCTCCGTCGGCGCCACCTGAGAGAGCGCCACGCGGTCTGGTGGTTCGTTGCGGGATTGCTCGCGCTCATCGCGGGGGTCTTTCCCGCGACCCTGACCTGGGCAGCGGGACTGCTCGGCATTGCGGTTCCCATCAACCTGGTCTTTTTCGTGAGTATCGCGATTCTGTTTTTTGTTTGCCTGCAACACAGTTCGGAGCTCACTCGGCTCGAGAGTAAGACGCGCACCCTTGCGGAGCGGATCGCAATTCTTGAGTTGGACATCCAGCAGAAATCCCGCCAGGTCGATGAGAAATAGCCCCTTGGCCGCGTTCTGGCGAAGGGCGGGCATCGCATGGGCATTTCTTGCACTGCTTGGCGCAGCCTGGGCCATCGCGACGCCGATTGGCGGATCACCGGATGAACCGGCGCACCTCATCAAGGCGGCATCGGTGGCCCGCGGCCAGATCGTCGGCGCGAGCACAAAGGGCGGCACACGAGTCACCGTTCCCGAGTACATCGCCTATTCGCAAACACAGTCCTGTTTCGCGTTTCACTCCACAATCACGCCCAGGTGTGCGCCGGCCGATAGCAAGCCATCCACTGCTCTCGTGAGCGCAGTGACCAGCGCCGGCCTGTACAACCCGACGTTCTACACCCTTGTGGGCTGGACTTCTCTCTTGTTCTCCGGCGAAACCGCCATCTATTCGATGCGAATAGTCAGCGACCTGCTTGCCTCGCTTTTCCTTGGGCTGGTGTTCGGGATGATCGCGCTCTGGCGACGACCGATTCTGCCGCTGATTGGGTTCGCCGCTGCAGTTACCCCGATGGTGATCTTCCTCGACGGCGCGGTTAACCCCAATTCTCTAGAGATCACTGCAACGCTGGCGACCTTCGTGGGGGTCCTCAGCATCGTTCGTGAGCCCGCGAACAACTGGCTCGTGCTGCGGGCGTCGATCGTCTTCGTCGCGGCGTCTGTCGCCGCAAACATGCGCGGCCTCTCGCTCATCTGGGTTGCAGTCGCGTTACTGACGCCACTGCTGCTTGTTCCGCGCGCGACGATCGCAGAATTGCTGCGCGCGAGGGTGATTCGGCTTGCAATCGTAGGGATCGCGGCGGCCAGCGTCGCTGCAGCAGCCTGGGAGGTGGGCACCAACTCGCTTGGCGTCGGGCAATCGGGCTCGGCGGTGGGCGGAGGAGCGCCGGGCATCGGCACTTCACACCTCGCCGGTTTCGCCTGGAATCTCGGCTCGACGTTCTTTTACGCACAGCAGGTCGTCGGAGTATTCGGATGGTTAGATACGGCCGCACCAGCCGCTGTCTACTTCGCATGGTCGATGCTCGCGGGCGGCATCATCGTCGCTGGCATCGTTGTGCTCCGCGGCCGACCTCTGCGCTTCGCAGTCGTGTTGATCGCGCTTGTCGTCCTGCTGCCACCGGTCCTGCAGGGCTATTACATCACCACCGGCGGGATCATCTGGCAGGGGCGTTACATCCTTCCCGTGTTCGTCTGCGTCACGGTGGGCATTGCCACGGTCCTCTCAGGCTTCGCGACATTCACGCGTTTTGTGGAGCGCCGGCTGGTCATCGTCGTGCTGGCGGGTTGGGCAGTCGCCCAATACCTTGCTTTTGCCACCACGCTCAAGCGTTACGCTGTCGGATCAGAGACCGGTTGGCTCGCGATACTGCACCCGGTCTGGTCGCCGCCAGGCGGCCTTGACACCAGCCTCATCGTGTTTGCGCTGCTTCTTTCCATAGCTGCCGTCGGCGTCGCACGGCTCTACCTGCGCGCAACCCGCGCGGAGGCTGCGCCCATTCACCCCTAAATCGACGGACCCAGGTCACCGCGAGGAAGCCCGCCTTCCGGCTGCGCTCCAAGGATCAATGCCTGGGCACTCGCTTCCGATTTTCGCAGGGCCCGGCGATCCACCAATTGCCTGCCAAGCCGTATGCAGGGCAACTCCAGCCAGCGGTGAAGTGCGTCGCCCAGAACAATGATGAGCGGCACCACCACCAGCAGTAGCCTCCACCCAGGATGCGGGGGAACCACCAGTCCGATTGTCATCGACGCGGCCACGGATTGCACTAAGTAGATCGAGTAGGAGCGGTCGCCGAGCCACCGTAATGGTCGAACAGCAAGAACTCGCGAGGGACCCGTCGGCGCGCACAAACTGGGAAGTGCTGCCGCAGCGCAGAGACCGTACAGCAGAATTACCTGAACCTCGGAATGGAATGCGTTGTCCATCGCAACCGCAGATAGTTGCACCACCACGAGTGCGGCGAGTGCGACCAGCCCGGCGATCCGGCTGGTGAGAAACCGAAGCACGTTGAACCCTCGGTTCGAGTTGAGGACCAGCGCCAGCCCACAGCCAAAAAGGATGACGACGAAGTGCACGAAATAGCTGGAAACGGCGAACGTGAGAACCAACAGCAACGCGACCGTCAGCACCCACGCCACCACGCGCCGTATCGCGTGAGCGAAGAAGACGAACACCACGAGCGGCCAGATCAGATAGAACTTTTGCTCAATCCCGATCGTCCAGGCTGGCGAGAAGTTGAGGGTCGTCGGCGCGAGCTCTGGATTCAGGGTGAGGAACCAGCCGATTGATTGACGACCTCCCGCCTCTGTGAACTCACCTTCAGAGACAAGGATGATGACACTGACCAGCACGACCAGGTAGTAGGCCGGCAGGATCCTGAATACTCGTCTGATCCAGAAATTCCCGAGCGAGATACGCCCGCCCAGGGACTCCTCGCGCAGCAGCAGCGTCGTTATCAGGAAACCCGAGAGCACGAAGAACAGCTGGACTCCGAGCCATCCAGAAGCGAACCCGAAAACAGGTCCGCCGAGGTGATAAACAATGACAATCAGCGCCGCCAAGGCGCGAAGGCCGTCGAACGCGGGAAACCGGCGCAGGGCCAGGAACGATTTGTGCGTCATCTGCGCCGAGAATAACTGGGAACGCTTCAGGCTGGCCGGAGCAGTCTGGCCGGAGTCAGTCATGCGCTCCCCATTGTTCTGCACAGCACCCTGTCAACGACCTGGCTCACGAGATACAGTCGCTCCCCGACCCGGGCATTCTGCATCGAGCTTGGACTGTAATCCGACCAGGTTGCTGTACACGATCGACCCGTGGCCCATCAGCCCGAGTATCCTGCACAGGTCGTGAATGTCATCATGGTCATACAGACCATAGGCCGCCAATCTCAGATCCGTATTGCGCAGCAGAGTGTTGGCACGGTTTTCCAAAAGCCAGAAGTTGACCGACGCCTCAAAGGGATCGCCGGAGTGCCACAGTATGACGCCGTGCTTCGACGAAGCGAAATGGAAGATCCGGTTCGCAAGAGCGTCCCCAGAACCCATGACGTGCGCCTTGACCACCTGGGATACCGCCGAGGACGCGGCATAGCCGGGGACGGCCGTGGGTGCCCAGTAAAGAAATGCCGCGACGAGCACGGCTGCAAGACCGGACAGCGAAATCCGAAGGAACCGTCTTTCGGCAAGGCGAGCGAGCAGCCCCGTGAGAAGGCCGCAGACGAGGATCACGAACGCAGCCGAACATAGCCAGGCCAGCTTGACCGGATAGTAAGTCCAGACCGAGGGCTGATTTCTGGACACGAAAAGCAGCACCCCCAGCGCAATTGCTGATCCAAGGACGAACCCCGCCGTTGCGAGCAAGACAGGAGCTTGCGAACGACGGCGCGTGGCTACCGCAAGCAGCACAGCCAGGCAAGCGAGAGCCATAACCATGATCCGGTGAAAGTTGTAGACCGAGCCGACTGCGGAGAGTAGGTGGCCGAGCGCGAGAAGACTGGGGAGAACCCCGGCGAATCCGTAACCGAGAAGCAGTGCGGACGCGAGAATCAGAACCCAGCGACTTACACCGCGAAGATGCCGCACCTCTCGCCAGGAACCGCGCAGCACTACCAGAATGAGCAGGCCCGGAATGAGCACCAACGGACTCCACACCGCCAACAAGAGAGTCGCATCGAGCAGCAGCACGGTCAGAGAAACGACAAAGTGACGGCGATCAGCCAGGGCGGCGAGCAGCGAAACGAGCAGCAGGGGTATGGCGATTTCCGCGTCGAGAAATCCGAAATCAATCGGGTAACCGGTGTAGAACCAGGTTAGGGGGATAAGGGACGCCGCAGCGGACGTAACGCCTCCAGCGAGGACACCTGACCCGGCGGCGCGAGCGAAGGAACCAGCAGCAACTCCCGCAATGGTGCAGCCGAGCGCGATGAGAAGTACCCAGCAGAGAGCGAGAGCAGCCACGTCGTGACGAAGCAAAGCCTGTGGATCGACACTTCCTCGCCCACTGGCCGTGAGTACTGCCAGCACCACGGATGGAAGGGGAACCGGAGTCGAAGCTGAGCCCAAGACGACGCCATCGTTCCTGAGCAGGTCTCGCACCAGCAGGATGTTATTCGCAGAATCGCCGCGCATTACCCAGGCCAGTTGCGAACCTCCCGGGATGAATCTCGATGCCACGACTGCGCAGAACCAGACAACTGATCCGGCCAGTGATGGGACGGCTTGCAGCACCGACGACCGGGTGATCGATCGTGGTCGACTCGACCCTCGCCACAGGACCGCGCAGCCTGCCAATCCGGCAGCGCAGTACACGATCTCTACGGTGGCGAGAAGTGGCAGTCTCAGGGTCGCTGTCACAACGAGTACGGCCAGCAGGATGACCAGTCCCGAAACAAGGACCGTCGCAGCCGCCAGCGCTCCCCCGAGTCGCGCCCACGCCAGCGTGATAAACGGAATGGACGCTGCCAGCAGAACGGTCCAGCTGGGGAGCCCCAGCAGCGAGCCGACGCCTGACCCGGCAACGACTAGCGCCATGATGAACGCAAGTCCGGTCCAACGCTTGTGCGCCTGAGTTCCACGATCGTGCTGCTCCCCGCCGGAACCAACTCGGCCGCCCACTAACGGAAACGTCATCGACCTGACCTGCTTACGGTCGGCGGCGCGACAAACCGCGCGTGAACGTCGGGACATTTGCCTCCGACCTTCGCGGGGAGCGTCGGGTCCTCGGTGTAGATGGTGGTGGAGGAGACCCCGATCATCCTGACGATGGTGCAGAGCTCGCGCACGGTGTGGACGCCCGTCTGGTTGTACGCCGCAATCCTTAGCCGTGAAGTTCCTGACAGGGTGTCGGCTCGAAGCTGCAGCAGCCAGAGGTCAGCCCATGGCTCATCCTGTATTCGCGATGCCCACAACAGCGCCGGCTTGTTCGTTCTCGCGAGAATCTGCACCATCGTGTCTGGTTGAACGTATCGTTCCTCGGGATGGCTGGATGTGAGCCGGACCAGGGGGTTCATCCGCACGAGGCCCTGGTCGATGCCTGGAACCGCGACAAGCAACCCTGCCTCAAGCACCACCACGGTCGCGCCGCCAATCCAGAGAAGCGCTACTCGCGAGGCATGCTGTGCGAGAAATGCCACCGAGAGCCCGACCAGTAACGCGATAAACGCCACTGTGGAAAAATATGCCAGCTTGATCGGGTAGTACGTCCAGGGATCGGGGTTTCGTCGACTGATGAACAGCAACAGCGCAAGACTGACCATCGGCGCAACGACGGTGACGCACAGAGCAAGGAATTTGCTTCGATCCGCCCGAAAAACGAAAAAGCCAAGGGCGATCACTGCAGCGCCGGCAAAGAAGACCACGAAGTGATTGTCGGCATAAATGCCGCCGATTCCGGCGAGTGCCGAACGCTGGGCCAGGTAGGCCGGAAGGGTTGCCAGGATGCCGTAGGCCAGCAGCTGGACAACGCCGACAACCATCGCGACCAGTCCCCAACGGCCGGAACGACGCAGCGAGTCTCGCTGTCGGAAGACGGTCAGCGCCAGCAATGCCAGCGGAACAGCGACAAGGGGGCTCCAGGTTGCCAGCATTAGCGTTGCCGCGACCAGAAGGGCTGACACCGACAGCCACGGGAGGCGATCAGCTACCAGGGCCAGCAGAATCGACGCGAGGATTACGGGGACAACAACGTCGAGATTGAGGAACCCGTATTCGATTGGATATCCGGTCACGTACCAAGACAGGGCGATAAGGGAGCCACCGGCACCAGCAGCTTGACTGGCCAACCCAGAGCCGACAACTCTGCGGACAATCGCCGCCGCGGTAAGTCCCAGGACGACTGATACCAGCGCGATGAGCGCCACCCAGGTCACGGCCATGCCGATCAG
>Ga0302146_10000220_pt1 | contig 35068 bp, 25 predicted proteins | sample I_Bog_E3_1_FD_193578 | JGI IMG/M metagenome (GOLD analysis project Ga0302146, IMG submission 193578) | Peat permafrost microbial communities from Stordalen Mire near Abisko, Sweden - I_Bog_E3_3 | ecosystem: Environmental > Terrestrial > Soil > Wetlands > Peat | place: Sweden: Abisko, Stordalen...
AACATCGGGGGGCCGGGCTTCTGGAGAGCCGTGGTTCTGCTGGGTGGGGCGGGTGTTGCGGAGAAGTTTGAGCAGATTAGCAGAGGCAGGAAGAATTGCAAGCGTTATTTGTTGCTGGGGCGAATTATTCTTGCTGGGCTGACGGTGAGAAGCAGGTCCCTACGGGATGACAACCAGAGAGGCAAGAGCAAGAACAAGGGCAACAGCAAGAACAAGGGCACCTGCCAATGCAAGAGTAAGAAAACAAACGCCCCACTCTGCATAACAGGATGGGGCGATGAGTTTAGCCGGGCTTACCGTTGCCTATTGCACCGTGAGGGTCAGGGTGGCCGTGGCGGACTGGCTGGTGTTGGATGGGTTGTAGCCGACGACTGTGATGGTGTACGGGCCTCCGGCGGGAGTGGTGACGGTTGTGGTGGTGGGCGGCGTGGTGGTGGTTGTGCCGCTGGCGCCGTTGCTGCAGCCGCTGAGGCCGAGACCGGAGAGCGCCATCACGGCGAGAAGCCCGAGAGCGAGGCTGGCTCGCGCCAGCTTGTTGCGGGAGCGTCGTGAGAAGAGCGCCAGGCAGAGTATGCCGGCCACGGCTGCCGAGAGGGGCGCCGGGTTGTGCCGCGCGGGGGTGGGAGTTGACGGCTGCGCGGATGCTACGGCTGGACCACCGCTCGCCGTGACCACGAGCGGTGTGGTTCCGGATCCGCACGTCGAGACGTTGGTGCTGATGGTGAGCGTCGCGGTGACCGCAGTGGTGCTGGTGATGGAGGCGTTGGGGATGGTGAAGCAGGTGTAGGCGATGGGCGCGGTGGAGTAGATGCGGAACGCGACCGAGCCGGTGTATCCGCCGACGGGCGTGACCGTGAAGCTGGCCGTGGCGTTGGTGCCGGGCGTGGTGACGGTTGCAGTGGCGTTGGAGATGGTGAAGTTGCTGCCGCTGGCGACGCTGTTGGCCGGCCAGGCGGAGAGCAGCTTGTAGAGGTCTACCGAGCCGAGGCCGCTGGCCTGATCGTAGCCGGTGGTGGAGACGTAGTCAGTGGACGTTAGCCCGCCGCTACAGTAGCTTGCACCGGCGAGGCAGGTGTTGCCGCCGCTGATGATGTCGTGGAACGCGGACTGGTAGGTTGCGGGGGTCGAGGCCAGCGAGTAGAGCGTGGGGTTCACGAGCCCCTGGCCGCCGGTGTAGTTCCTGGCCTGGTTGATGATGGCCACCATGCCGGCGAAGATAGGCGCCGCAACGCTGGTCCCGCCGACGATGGTGATGTCGCCGGAACTGGCGTCGCGGAAGCCGCTGGTGCAACTGCTGACCTGGCTGCTCACCCAGTCTGAGGTGTCGCTGGTGCAGATTGCATAGGGGGCGTTGTAGGGTGAGGGGGAGGCGTCCAGTGAGATGTCCGGCACCAGGCGGAAGGTGCCGGGGATGGCGCTGATGCCGGGGACGGTGTTGGCCTGCCAGGTGGGACGCGAGGTAAACATACTTGCACCGCCGCCGCCGGAGGCGAGGCCGACGAGGGCGCTGTCATCGTTCCAGACCTGCTCCGGAATGTAGCTGAGCGCGGAGGCGACGACGTCCGAGCCGTTGGCGGCCGCCCAGTAGGTGGAGGAGTTCGATCCGGCAGTGGCTGCGGGTTCTGCGTCGACGAGAGGAAACTCGGTGCCGCCCAGCGCGGTGACGTACTGGCTGCTGGCGGGGAAGTCGACTGCGAGCTGTTCGTTTTCAGCAAGTGTGCTGCTGTTGACCGGCTTGAACTCGTTATAGCAGTCGCTGGAGCCGGCGTCACCGGCGGCCGCGACGACGGTCTCACCCTGCGTGGCAGCCTGGGCGAGTTCGTTGTTGTAGGCGTTATAGCTGGAGGAGCCCAGCGCGGGCTCGCAGGAGCCGTAGCTGGTGCTGATGATGGGCGCGAGGTCGTTTTGTACAACATAGTCGAGAGCGTCAAAGGTGCCGAAGTTGCCACTTCCGGTATAGACGAAGTAGATGGCCGCGCCTTTGGCGATGGCGCCGGAGTACTCGATGTCGAGGTCGGACTCGATCTCGTCGCCGCTATAGACGGTGGCGTTGCCCGTGCCGGGCTCCAGCAAGATCGTAGGCAGCTTGGTGGGCAGCCCGGCGGCGGTCTGGAAGTTGGTGATGTCCGAGGTGTAGATGGCGGACTGGCCGACGACGGCGATGGACTGACCGGCCCCGGTGTAGGCGGCGTTGTATGCGCTGTTGATGTCGTAGATGGTGGCGACGTCGCCGGGGGTCATGTAGTGGTTGCCGGTCTGCGAAGAGGTGAACTTCGGCTGGACCCCATGGACGAGGTGGGAGTGCGGACGGAAGCCGGAGAGGTTCGTGACGCCGATGACAAAGGGCGCCAGCGATGCGGGGAGGGAGATGTCCGTGGAGGGCGCCATGCGAGGCTGAGCGCTGGACTGGGTCTCTGTCGGATCGCGATAGTAGTGTAGCTCGGTAGCGAAGGCGGCGTTGGCCAGCCCAGCGCTGCCGGAGAAGTGGATGCGATCTCGGCTGGGCGAGACGCTATCGATGGTGAAGCCCTGCTGTTGGAGCCAGTTTTCGGCGGCGGCGAGGTCGGCGTCGGCCATGCCGAAGCGCGCGCCGAACTGCGCGGGCGTGAGCCACTGGTGGAACTGCGGCGAGGCGGGGTCCTGCTGCGCGGCAATCAGAGCTTCCAGGTCAGCCTGCTGTGCGGCGCTGTGGTTGAAGACCAGCGTCATGCCTTCGAGGCGGGTGTCAGGCGATACCGCGCCGATGTCATTCGCGGCGAGAGCGCGCGGCGGCCGCGAGCCGGAGAGCGTGACCCGGCTGGAGCTGTCGATAGCCGAGACGATGCGGCGCGAAGGGGCCTGTGCTTTGGCTTGCGCGGGAGAAAGTGCGGCGCAAAGAATGAGGACGGCAATGGCGCCTAGAGAGGCGCCGAACGGCTGCAGCTTGAGGAAGTTCATCGATTTTGTCATGGGATTCTGCAAGGTCAGTTTGAAAGTGAGACGTGTTGAAGAAGTAGAAGATCGCGGAGGGTGGTTGCCGACCGGCAGGCCGTGCGTCTATATCGGAGAGACGGCCACAGCGGTCGTACAGGTTACAGCGGTCCGTGCAAAACCTCCCGCCGGTCTGGCAGAAACACTGCCCGAGCGGACTTTACCAGTATCGGTCAACCCGCAAATCGCCGCGAGGTTGCTGACAATAATTCTGATGGTCCTATTTGGCGTTTGTCCCATCCAAGGAATACTGTTTCCAAGTACGTTGCGGGATAAAAAGGAGATTTACATGGCAAGGTTGAAGTTGGCAGGTTGGGCTGCGGCTCTGGTACTGGTGGCAGGCGCAGCAACAGCAGGAGCACAGGTTTCTGACTGGAAGCTGGATCCGAACCACTCAGAGGCTGACTTCTCGATTCAGCATATGGCGATCAGCACGGTGCATGGCAGCTTTCGCGGCGTGACCGGCGTGATTCACCTGGACCCGGCGAACCTGGGCAAGTCGGGCGTGGAGGCCAGCATCGACGCAAGCACGGTGGATACCGGCGTGGCTGCCCGCGACACCCACCTGAAGAGCCCGGACTTCTTTGACGTGGCCAAGTTCCCTACTATCACCTTCAAGAGCACCAGCGTAAGCGCGAGCGGTGGCGACTATGACGTGGCCGGCGACCTGACCCTGCACGGTGTGACCAAGCCGGTGGTGCTGCACCTGGATCCGCTCGGCAAGCCACAGGCCGACGCCAAGGGCAATCTGCATCGCGGCTTTACGGCAACCACTACATTCAACCGCCGGGACTTCGGTCTGGTGTGGGGCGGCAACCTATCCAGTGGCGACCCCATGGTGGGCGATTCCGTGAAGATAGAGCTGGATATTGAGGCGGTAAAGAGCTAGCGGCAACGAACATCCAACAGGAAAGCAAGGGCCGGATGGCGACGACCGGCCCTTTCTGTTGTCCGGCTGGGTTTGGCGCGCGCAACCAAAGCCGGGGCAGATGGAAGTAAAATCACCAAGCGGGCCTATAGCTCAATTGGTTAGAGCAGCGGACTCATAATCCGTTGGTTCCAGGTTCAAGTCCTGGTGGGCCCACCAGTTTGCCGGATCGGGTGCGCGATGGGTAAGACAGAGCCGGGCACATCTGCGAAACGCGCAGCCATGTACTGCGGCTTCGCTGCGACCGGCGTGGGGCTGTCGCTGCCCGGAGCGCTGATGCCCGTGCTGCTGCGCCACTGGAGCATCGGCGATGCGCGCGGCGGTGTGCTGCTGTTCTGCTTCTACGCAGCCGCACCACTGGGTTCGCTGGCGGTGCGCGGCCGTCGGCTGCGCTGGGTGCTCGGCGGATCGCTGATCTGTATGGCCGGGGCGGCGTGGCTGGGACTGGGCGGCGCGCTGACCGCGATGGCAGCCATTGCACTCTATGGATTTGGGCTCGGCAGCACCATTACTTCGATCAGTCTGTTGCAGTCGCAGCGCTTCGCCGGCGAGCGGCGGCTGGAGCTGACGCGGCTGAACCTGGTATGGGCAGCAGGTGCGACGCTGGGGCCCTGGCTCGCGCTACGGCGGGCGTCGATCTTTGGCGAGGCTTTGCGGGGGCAGCACGCCATGCTGGTGGCAGCGGCGCTCTTTGCCTCTTTCGCGATGTGGGTTGCGCTATTTGAACGCGACGACAGCGGCGAAGATGCCGCGGTGGTCGCGCCGCCGCGGTTGTCTGTATTTGAGGTGCCGTGGCCGCTGCTGGCGCTGGTGTTCTGCGCGACCGGTGTGGAGGCGGCGGCGAGCGGCTGGCTCACCGCCTATGCGCAACGCGCTGGCGATTCGCTACGGCTGACTATCGGTGCGGGAACTCTGCTATGGGGTGGAGCGCTGGCGGCGCGGGCGCTGCACTCCACGCGCTGGTCGCAGCGGCTGCCGGAGCGCGCGGTGGTGGGCGGAAGCATTGCGATGGTGGCCGCCGCATTGACCGTGCTGGTCGCGTGGCCTGCGGGCATTGCAACGCTGATCGCTGCGGCTGCGCTAGGGCTCGGCACAGGGCCGCTCTATCCGTTGCTGGTCTCGGCGGTGTTGCGGCATCGCGAGCAGAGCGCGATCTTTGTGCTGGCGGGCATCGGCGCGTCCACGCTGCCGCTGCTGACGGGCGCGGTGGCTGGATGGACGCACTCTTTGCGCACCGGGTTGGGCGTGCCGCTGTGTGCGGCGGTGGTGATGCTCGCGCTATGGGCGACCTACAAAGAAAACCCCACATCTCCGAGGTGAGATGTGGGGCGATCTGCTGAGAGTTGATGTTGTTAGCGTTCTTTCGGCGAGAAGCCGAAGGTGACCGACAGCATGATGCTGCGTCCGGGCAGGATGCTGACTGCATCCTGACCGGCGATCGGAGTCGGGCCGGTGGTGTTGAAGTCGTCCGGATAGGTGGTGCCGTTGGCCGAGATGTTGGGCAGCGTGGCGGCCGTGCCGGTGGGCGAGATGCCGGTTACATTGCTTGAGCCGAAGATGTTGTTGAAGCTGATACCGAATTTGGTCTGATTGAAACGCCCAGACCGGACAGTGTAGTTGACGAAGGCGTTGGCGAGCGAGAAGGGCGCGATATAGAGCTGGTTGTGATAAGCACCATTGTCGATGTACTGGCCGCCGACGCGTTTGTTGAAGAACGCAGCGTCCCAACGGCCATTCTGGTAGGTGACGCCTTCGGTTTCGATGTCCGAGGGTGTTTGCGCTACGTTCAGGCCTGAGGGAGCCGTCTCGATGAACTGTGGGGTGGCGGCGGTGCAGCCCGCCGCGCCGGAGACGCACGATACCGGTAGAGTCCCGGTGTACAGCGCGCTGTCATAGCTGCCGTTGAGGTACACGCCAACGCCGTGAGTGAGGCTGATGTTGCTCTCCGCCTCAAAGCCCTGAGTGACTGAGGCCGGCTGCTGGAAGAAGACCGGCTCGCCAGCGGCGTTCAGCGTGCTGGAGTAGCTGTTATCAAAGTAGATGTGGTAATAGTCCATGTCCAGCGTCACATACTTCAGCTTGAAGACGGTGCCGGCCTGGTAGGTAGTGTTGAGCTGCTGCTTGGGAAGCACAGCGGGCGGGATGGCCGTGCCGCTGGTTCCCTGTTGGAAGTCAAAGACGCTGGAGGGAGGAACGATGCTGCCCTGCGCTCCCTGGAAGTAGGCCGACCAGTTGTTCCGTATGCGGTAGTTGACGGAGCCAGATGGCAGCACGGAGAAGTAACTGCCGCCATTGACGATGAACGACGACGGGTTGTTGGTGCCAAGACCACCGATGGTCTTGCCGTCGTCGGCGAACTGCTGCGTACCGACGGTGTAGTATGCAAACTTTACGCCCGGTGTGATGGTCAGCTTCTTTCCGGCGTGGAATTGGTACTCCACGAACGGCTGGTAGCTGTTGGTAACGAACTTCTCGGCGAAGTTGGGCAACGCCTGGTCGGTCCAGTTGGTGAGCGGATCGGACGGATACTGATGGCGGTTGGTGTTGGCCCACTCGTACCACATGCCGGCACGAAGGATGCCGAACTTCGAGACTTGGCTGACCTCAGCGGTCTCACCATACTTGCGGTAGCTGTTGTATTTGTCGACACCGCAGGGCTCGGCGGTCACGCCCTTCTTGATAACGGGCACATTGCACGGCGCAACCGGCAGGCCGAGATACGTCCCTTTGGGCGAGCTTGCCGTGGCCGGGAAGCTGGCCGACGTCAACTCTGTAATGGTTGTGGCGTTGGAGTACTTCTCGGAGTTGTCGTAGTTGTAGGTGTAGGGCTTGATGTCCAGCACGATGTCGTGGCTGAACTCCTTGTGCAGACCGACGTACTCGAAGTCCGTAGGCACATGGTAGAAGTTGTACTGAGTGTCCAGGTACAGCAGCGGATCAGCGTTGTTGGTCAGCAGGAAGTTCAGGCCCGTGCCGGTGTTTGGGTAAAGCGTGGTGCCGCTGATGATGCAGCTGTAGGCGTTGGTCGGCGAGACACCGTACATCTGGCAGCGCGTGGCAGAGAAGTTCGGCGTGTTGGCGTCAACCCAGATCACACCGGAGTAGCCGGTGAGCACGGTCTTGTCTGAGAACCGGTACTCGACCTTGATATCGCCGGAGTTCTGGTTCTGGTTGTTCAGGCTCTGGTAGCCGTGAGACTGAAGGTGGTGGACGTCCGTCGTCAGGTTGAACTTGTGGCCGGGGCCGAAGGAGCCCGAGTCGTACTCCGCGTCATAGAGGAAGGTGTTGAAGCTGCCGCCGGAGAAGTTCAAGCGGAGGTTGTCGACCGGGGACAGAGTAGGAGAGAGCAGGTGGATGGAGCCGCCGAAGGGCGTGGGCCCGATGGTGGACGCTGTACCGGGAGAGCGGTCGAAGTCTACGCCGCCGATGGCCTGCGTGGGGAAGAATGCCCAGGAGTGGTGGCTGGGACTGTTGGTGTCATAGAACGGCACGCCGTCGTAGTCGATGTCATAGTCGCCGTCCGGAAAGCCGCGGAAGTAGGTCTTGGACTGGCCGAGGCCGACGCCGTCGCTGCTGGTGGTGAAGGTGCCGGGGACGTAGTTGACGATCTCACCGTAGTCGGCGACGGGTGACGTGAAGTTGCGGATGAAGGCGGAGGTGATCTCGGTGCGTGCGGAGGTCTCGTCGAGCAAGGCGTCCATGGGCGCCAGGGCGGCTGCGACCGAGTGCGTCTGGTCGGCGTCCACGGTGATGTCCGCGGTCGCGACGGCGACCGGCAGCGTGATGGCGATCGAGGCATTCTGCGCAACGGCCTTGCTGGTCATCTGCTGGAAGCCCGAGGCCGACGCCGTAACGTCATACAGGCCAGAGGGGAGCGCCGACCCAAAGCTGAACTGTCCCTGCGCGTCCGCAGTGGAGGTGTAGACCTTGCCGGTGGACTCACTGCGAGCAGAGACCACAGCATGCGCTATCAGGCCGCCACGGCTATCAGAGACCGTGCCCTGGAGGGTGCCACTCTGGGCGAGCGCCAGAGCGGCGCACACCAGCCATGCCAAGATCACAGCAGCTAAAGGAAGGCTGCGACGGAGTGTCCGCAACTTGCGACGGCCCACTGGAAAGTTCATTATTCGATCTCCTGTTTTGTTATTCCTGTGTCTATATGCGAACCGAAGAATCTGGCCCCGGTGCGAATCAATCTCTCATCTACGACCAAGTTGGTCTTATATCGGCCTAGCCTACCACAGAACTAGGACTCAACTGGTCGTATATCGTCCAACGCCCCTTCAACAGCGGCCATAAGGCTTCTTCCTGGATTTCAGGACCTGACAGACAACGCTGTGCAGGCGCGCCTGCTCCGTTGGCGGAGTGTGCCTCGAGGCCGCCTGTTTGTGGCGTGGGTTCCCGTGCTGGCACTCCGGTTGGAATGCCAAGAGAATGGCAGCGCCAAGTGCGCTGTTTTATGAAGGGGGTGTAAAAGGACTGTAAATTCAGACCGGAGGTGCAGGCAAATACACCTGCGTCCGGGAACGGACTATGGGTTGTAGCCCAACTGATGCGGTGCAGGCCATGTCATCGTTTTGTCCGATTTATTAACGTACATAAACACCTTATGGCCAACACCATCTTCGAGGTTCACACGTACCGCGACGATCACGCCCGTCCCGAAGGTCCCGCTGCCGTCCGTGCGCGAGATGTCCACATGGTGCGATGTGATGGGCGCATTGACGGGGCTGTCGGTGGTCCAGTCGTCCGTGAAGCGCGGGAGAGGATAGTCGCTGTACCGCTGCGGATGCTGTTGCCAGTCGGGGTCGGCGTTGTAGATACCGTAGGCCTTGGCATAGTCCTTGGCCTGCAGCGCGTTGAAGAAGTTATCCACGCGGTGCTCGTAGCCGAGGTTGGTCCACAGCCAGCCGTGACCGAGCACAAAGCCGACGACGGTGAGGATGGCCAGCAGCGCCAGAGCGCTCGAGATGCCGAACAGGATATTGCGGCGGCGGTTGTCGGCGGTGGGGTCGTAGGCAGGTGCATCCATCAGGCTCATGGTTCAGGTGTCCCTCGGTGGCGAAGTGCGCCGCCACAAGGATATTAGACACCGCGCCCCTGGAATATGGATGCTGCCGGATTTAAGTTGCGGGGGTGACGATGCCGGAGTCGTACTTGGGCGGCAGCGGCACGGGCTTGCCATCGGCGTCGATCTCGTTGGATTCAACGTAGAAGTGCGTGAGGTCGGCGTGGCCGAAGCTGGTGGTGATCGCGACGTCAGCGGCATCGCGGCCAGCAGCCATCAGGATGCGGCCGATGCGCGGGTAGTTGTGGCGCGCGTCCAGGTCCCACCACTTGCCCTCCAGCCAGACCTGATACCAGGCGCTGAAATCACCCGGACCGGAGAACGGCACGCGGATATCTCCGATGTAGCCGGTGACGTAGCGCGCGGGCAGGTTCATGCAGCGCGAGAGCGTAATGGCCAGGTGCTGATAGTCGCGGCACACGCCCACGCGCTCGGTGAAGACGTCCATGGCGGTCTTGGTGGAGCGCGCCATCTTGTAGTTGAACGCCACCTTCTCATGCACCCAGTCGCGGATGGTTGCAGCCAGCGCCCAGCCGTTGCCTAGATGGCCGAAGAGGTCCTGCGCGATGCCACCGAACTTGTCCACCTCGCAGTAGCGGCTGGCGAGCATGAACTGCAGCACGTCGTGCGGCAACTGCTCCACCGGGACCTGCTTGGCGCCGAAGCCCTGCAACTCGGGCTGGTCGGTGACCTCTACAATGTTGCCGCCGCTCAGGCGTATGGCCCCGGCCGGCGCGACGAACCGCGAGCAGCGGTTGCCGAAACCATCCAGATATTCTTCGATGGCAAGCTCATGGGCGGACTCAATGTCCGGACCAATGTGTTCGACCTTTAGTCGGTCATTCGATACCAGCAGCGGCTCCACCGATGGATAGACGTGCAGCAGTGCGACCATCGGCGTGGCCTGGCGAAGGTGAAACTGGATGTCAAACTCCGACTTAATCTGCATGTTTGAAGAGGCCCCTTATCAAGGGGGTCCGGCTACTTGCACGGACACACGCCTTTTCTAAGCTAGATGCGCTCCAGATGGCCTGCGCTGCTCCAACTGTATCGTATTTGGCGGGAAAATGCGTGAAACATCTTCGCGGGCAACGGTGCGGGGCGAGGGGCCGTCCTATCCAGCAGAGAATACCCCCTGTTTGGGGTCAGGTACGAGATGCACCCCGGGCCCAGAGCAAGTTGCCTCGTGTTTGTTGCTGCAGTGCTGGTAGCGGCAGCACTGTTTGCCTTCCCTATTACAGTTCATAGTCAAGAACCGGTGCAGACCAATCGCATCGCTGCGAACGCCGATCTCGGCCCAATGATTCGATTAGCCGGCAACATCCCCTCATGGAGTGCGAGTCAGAACGCTACCACTGGGGGAGTCGATCCGCTCGCGACCCGGCGGATACGACTTATTCTGAATCGCTCGCCGCAGTTGCAAGCTGCATTTGAGACGCTGTTGAGTGATCAGCAGCAGCCCGGTTCGCCGCTCTATCACCAATGGCTGACGCCGCAGCAGGTGGGCACGCTCTTTGGACCAACACAGGCTGATGTGGATGCGATCTCCGCCTGGGCTGTGAGTCAAGGCCTGCATCAGGAGTCGGTCACGGCCAGCCGCATGGTCATTGAGCTCTCCGGCAGCAATGCGACCGCAGGGAATGTCTTCCATGTGAGTTTCGGCAATTATGTAATGCGCGGCGAGGAGCATGTCGCCATTCTGAATGAACCTTCGATTCCCCAGGCACTTGCTCCCCTGATCCAGGCCATCGACGGACTGAGCGACGAGATCGACTACATCCTAATAACACCGCAGCCGCGTCTGGATGTGGGCGGCGTCCATGCACTGCTTCCGGGCGATGTGGCCGCTATCTACGACTTCGCCTCCGTCTACAGCGGGGGCAACACAGGAGCGAACATCGCGGGCAAGCCACAGCACATCGCCATCATCGACGACTCGTCGATCACAGCAACCGATATCGGGGACTATGCCACGAAGTCCGGAATCACCAGCTACACCTTCAACAGCATCCCACTGGGCGGCCCGGGCAGGGTCGTCGCAGGCTCTGCTCTACTGGAGAGCACCCTGGATGTGGAACGCACCGTGGGCACCGCGCCCGGCGCTGTTACCGACCTTATTCTCGACAACAACGTCGGGCTATATGCTGCCATCCAGTACAACGTGGAGACGCTGCTCGATCCGGTGATGTCGATCTCTCTCGGCGCCTGCTCGTCGACCGCGGGCAATCCCTATGACGCGCTCTTTTCGGCGGGAGCCGCGGAGGGTATCACGACGCTGATCAGCTCCGGCGATGATGGGACGGACGCCTGCCAGCAACCCGGCGCCACGCCGCCCACGACGACGCAGACGCGGACCATCAATCTGTTCTGTGACACCGACTATGTGACCTGCGTCGGCGGAACGGAGTTCAACGATGCAGCTAACCCCTCGGCCTACTGGTCCTCGACCAACAAGGCCAATGGTGAGTCTGCGCTCGGCTACATTCCGGAGGGGGCATGGAACGATCCGGAGTACACCAATGCCAGCGGAACAACCGTCTACCAGCTTCTGGCCGGCGGCGGAGGGGTAAGCCAATACGTCGCCAAGCCCACCTGGCAGAGCGGCGCGGGCATACCCGCGGACGGCCGCCGCGACGTGCCGGACATCGCACTGGCAGCATCTGCAGCGCACGATGGCTACCTGTTCTGCAGCGGAGCTGCGGGCACAGCCTACTCCTGCGAGGGCAGCGGGCAGGGCGCGCTCATCGGAGGCACCTCAGCCAGCGCGCCCACCATGGCCGGCATCGTCGCTCTGCTCAACACCAGCACCCGCACCTCGCAGGGAAACCTGAATCCTCTGCTCTACCGCCTGTCCGCGGCCCATCCCGAGGCCTTCCACGACATCACCCTGGCGAGCTCCGGCGTCACGAACTGCGCCATTCAGACAGCCTCCATGTGCAACAACACCACGCCGAGTTCCACCTCGCGGACCGGTGGCCTGGAGGGCTACCTTCTGACGTCCGGCTACGATCTGATCACGGGCCTGGGATCGCTGGACGTCGCAAAACTGCTGCTGGCCGCCGCATCCGGAGCCACGGCTACCCAACTGCGCGTCTCCGCCACCTCTACCACGGTGTTTGTTGGTGGAGCTACGGCGATCTCCGCCACACTGACGCCTGCAACTTCATCCCCCGCGGCTACGGGCACCATCCAGTTCGCCATGGATGGAGCAGACTTTGGCCAACCACAAACGATTCACAACAACAGCGCATCCGGCGTCACGCCGCCCTTCACCACGGCCGGCACCCACACCCTGGCTGCGTTCTACTCCGGCGATGCGGTCTACGAGCCGTCGTCTGCCCCTGAACTCCCAATTACGGTCATCGGCCCCGGGTTCACGATTACCTCATCGGCACCCGCGCTCACCTTCGCCGCCGGAGCCACCACCGGCAACACCGAGACCATCACGCTGACCTCCGTAGGCGGATTTGCAGGCACAGTCGGGCTTGACTGCAGCGGACCCGGTACGGGCGGGAGCCTGCCGCCCTTCAGCGAACCGGGTACGGACGGGAGCCTCCCGGCCTCCTGCTCCATGAACGTGTCGAGCGTCACGCTGACCTCAGGAGGCACGGCTACTGCAATCATCTCCATCGGCTCTACAGCGGCAGTGGCAGAGTTGCGCGGCACTCGCAACTCAATCTATGCAGCGAGTGCCGGCCTGCTCGCCTTCCTATTGAGTCTGCTGTTTTTCGCGCAGCGCCACCGCCGCCTGCCGATACTGGCGGGGATGCTACTGCTTGCGCTGGCACTGACAGGCGCGTCCGGCTGCTCCAGCGGCAGCAACAACACGTCAACGAACGTTGGCACACCCGGCACCTCGGGCCAGTTCATCTTTATGATTACGGGAGCCAGCGCGGCACTCTCTGCCAATACGACCTTTACCGTCACCATCCACTAGCGCGAAGGCCCGCTTCTGGCTTACTTCATCAACAGCTCCGCACGGGAGCTGGTCTGGAGCTTCGACCTTCCCTGCGCCCAACGCAGCAACAGGGCCAGCAACGCGCAGCAGAGCAATCCCAGACCGGCGTCAGCGATGTAGCTGCCGTCCAGCCCGCGCCGGGTATACGCGTGGCCATCTACCACCGCCATATAGATGACGGGTAGGTTGAAGGCCGCGCTGAGCACACTGAACGTCGTGGCGGCGAGCGGGTTGTTCTGTCCGATGGTTTCAAAAGCGATTGCGAAACTGCCGGTGATGGCCAGCGACTGGAAGATGTTCTCACCGAGCAGCGAGCAAGCAAAGATCGCCGGAGTGCGTGGCAGCAGCAGGAGGCTGAGCGTGAATACCGCGCCAACCGCGCCGATGGTCAGGTAGAGCGGCCGCAGCGACATTCGTCGGGCGAAGAGCGGATAGATGAGACTGCCCGCTATGCCCGCCACGGCCACACCGGCGCCACCGGCGATGCTGACCAGCCGCACCGATGCGTGGAAGTCTCCGCCGACCCCACCAAGGATGTTCGTGAGCGTGAAGGAGGCCGCAGGCAGAAGGAACAAGGCGAGCGCGAGCAGCACATCACGGCGCTGTAGCAGCAGAAGGATTTCTGCAAAGAACTGGGCAAAGCTCTCACTGGCGAGCCGTGCGTCCGGCAAGGTCACCGCAAGGAATGGATAGATCGACACCGGCAGCAGAAGGCTGGCGCCCAGCAGGCACGCGGCCAGCGGCAGAGGCATGCGATGGAGGATCTCCATGGCGACGATCGCGATCAAACCTCCGCCGGCGATGTTGGCCACGTTGAACCAGGCGCTCAGCTTGCTCTCGTCTTCCTGCGGGATGATCGTGGAGAGCCATCCGCCCAGTGCATTCTGATTGATGGCGGCCGCAGCGAAGGCTAGGATCAGCAGAGACTCCAGCACCGCCAGATGATGGACATTCATCACCGCCGCGCCCACCGCACATGCAGCCACCGAAGCCGAGAGCACAGCGTACCAGCGGCGTGTGAAGCGGACATCCAGAAGCGGACAGAGCAGAAAGACCCCTATCAAGGGCGACATTGCGGCAGCGGTCATGGTGGCGATCTTCGCCTCTGGCACATGCTGCTCGGCAAGTATCTGCGGCAGCGTGATGGCCACCAGGCCTCCGCTGATGCCGAAGGTCGCGTTGGTCATTCCCTTCAGCCAGACGGGAGGATGGAAGGCCATGTGTCACGATAGCAAGAACAGGCGGACCCGAAGGCCCGCCTGTTTTTCTTTCGCGCTATACCCTCTGCTTTACTTCGCGACCAGCTCCGCCTTCGCGCCCGCTTTCAACGCGGCAGCCTTGTCGGTGGCCTCCCACGTGAACGTATCGCCGCTGCGGCCGAAGTGGCCATACGCTGCGGTCTTCTTGAAGACTGGCCGGCGCAGGTTCAGGCTGTCGATGATGCCCTTGGGCGTGAGCTTGAAGTTCTCGCGCACCAGCTCCACGAGTCGGGGCTCGCCGATCTTGCCGGTACCGAAGGTGTCCACGCGTACGCTTACCGGCTCAGCCACGCCGATGGCATAGGCGAGTTGCACCTCGCACCGGTCAGCGAGACCCGAAGCAACAATGTTCTTCGCGATGTAACGCGCCATGTAGGCCGCCGAGCGGTCCACCTTGGTTGCGTCCTTGCCGCTGAAGGCGCCGCCACCGTGCCGGCCCATGCCGCCGTAGGTATCGACGATAATCTTGCGCCCAGTCAGGCCGGAGTCGCCCATCGGGCCGCCGATGACGAAGCGGCCGGTCGGGTTGATGTGGTACTTCGTGTCGGCGTCCAGCAGCTCTGGGGGAAGGACCGACTGGATCACGTGCTCCATGATGTCAGCGCGGAGCTTCTCATTGGTCAGCGTGCTGTTCTTGTCCTTGTCGCTGAACTCTGCGTGCTGTGTGGAGATGACGACAGCATCGACGCGCACCGGCTTGTGGTTCGAGTCATACTCGACCGTGACCTGGCTCTTGCCGTCGGGGCGAAGGTAGGCCATCTTGCCGGACTTGCGGACCTCACTCAGCTTGAACGCCAGCTTGTGCGCCAGCGAGATCGGTGTGGGCATCAGCTCAGGGGTCTCGTTGGTGGCGTAGCCGAACATCATGCCCTGGTCGCCGGCGCCGCCGGTGTCCACGCCCTGCGCGATGTCAGGGCTCTGGGTGTTGATGGTGGAGATGACAGCGCAGGTGTTCGAATCGAAGCCCTTGAGCGCGTCGTCGTAGCCAATCTCCTTGACCGCGTTGCGCACCAGCGCCTGCACGTCCAGAACCGCTTTGGTGGTGATCTCGCCGGCGACGACGACCAGGCCGGTGCAGGTGAGGGTCTCGCAGGCCACGCGGCTGAAGGGGTCCGCAGCCAGGCAGGCATCCAGAATCGTGTCAGAGATCTGGTCGGCGATCTTGTCTGGGTGACCCTCGGTCACAGACTCACTGGTAAACAGAAAACGGTCGGTGTTGGACAAGCGGAAGACTCCTTGGGATTCGGTTGGCCGGCCTCATGCGGGCGCGAACCTATGCAGGTTGGACTCCTTCCATTCTACCTGCTGGGCCAGCCGGTTCCAATGGCCGTCAGCAAGCGGACGAAATCCGGGGGTGAAGCGCGAGAATGGGTTGCGAATGGGAGGACTGAAACGGGTATTACCGGGCGCAGCCGTCGAATGAACAGGCTAGACGTCAGGCGGTGCCGGTTGAAACTGGCTGTAGCTGGAGTCCGGCAAGTTGACCAGCCGCGGCTGCAGCACATACTTCCAAGCTCCCCAGGCCATCGCGCCGAGCATCAGCAGCATCAGCATTACGCCCAGCCAGCGTCCGCGCAGACGGGAACTCCGGGACTCGCGGTTACGGCGGACGTTCTCCGCGAAGGCGACCCAGTCCGGTGCGTTGGCCGGAGCTGCCGCGGGAAAGCGCTCCATCCACTCCTGCTCGTCGAGACCGATGTGGCGGCAGTAGCTGCGCAGAATTCCTTTGTTGAATACGCCGCCGGGCAGCTGCTCAAACTGCTCCTGCTCCAATGCGCGCAGGTGGCGTGTGGGAACCTTGGTTCCTTCCGCAATCGACTCCAGCGAGATCTCGCGCCGTTGGCGCTCCGTTTGCAGTTCTCTGCCGAATGACACAGTCCGCTCCAGCGATCCGCGTTCCGCGATTCGCTCACCTGGTGCCCTTGGGGTCTTTCACCGAGTGCTCTGTGGTGTCGATGACCTGTCGTACGACGCCGTGCAAATATGTGCAAGACGCACGGCATAAGAATGCCACGTTTTCCACATCCTGCAAACCCCTAATGTTGCCAGGGGGTTACCGGCACAGGCTCATGCTCAACTCTGGAATGGTGCCTGTTGCCAAAGTCTACTCCACATCTGCGGGATTCAACAGAGCCGCGACTACTGAAATGAGTTTTCCTCAGCCATTCTTTGGTAACCCCTTGACGGCACCCAGAGAACGGGATTAAAGGAGTCTGCTTTGGCCCAAATGCAGGCGCGAACCCATTCCTAACCGTTAAGGAGTCTCCACCCATACGGGTGTTTGTGGATAAGTCTTTTACCTTGTTCGGTTTATGGCCCCAGTGGCAGCGGTGGCGGCTGTTCGATACGATGCATCAGCAATTGCACCGTCAGTGGCGTCAGTGCCAGCGCGAAGGGCAGAAAGATGCGCACCTCATCGAGCCGGCCCAGCGAAACCCAGAGGCACGCATAGCCGGCAGCCGCAATCAGGAAGGCCAGGTCCGCGCCTTCGCACGCCCAGCGCTGTCTTATTGCCTGGGTGAGCGTCCACAGAAACGGCGCGAGAAAGATCAGGCAACTGGCCCAGTCGGTGATGCGCCAATAGTCGTGTGCCAGCATGAAGACGGGAACGCCGCCGTACGTTGCATGGGGATAGCGAACGCGCATCAGATAGATCTGCACTGCCAGCACAGAGGCCGCAGTGACCGCGCTTACCAGAGCTGCCAGACCGCGCGGCAGTGAGAGCTGCTGTGCACGTTTGGGAAGCACACAGGCCAGCAGCACGCCAATGCACACCAGCAGCGCCACGTCGGCACGCACAAACGCCTGCGCGATAACCACGAAGAAGAATCCAAGCGCTGACACCCAGCGCGAGCGCGGGGCGGCGCCTTCAGCTGGCGGCGTCCACAGCCACAGCATCAGGACGACCAGGCATGCGGTGGGTAGGGTCGTCACGCGGCGATACCAGTCGCTCCAGTCCAGCAGATAAAACGTGAGCGCGACAAACGCGGCCGAACCGAACCACTGCAGCGGCAACGATGCATGCCGGTAAATCCGCGAGCGCAGCAACAAGGAGTGCAGCAAGAGCACGGCGACGATCGAGCCCAGCAGATCAAGGCTGCCGAAGGCCTGGCTGAGGCGCAGCGGGAGCAGATGCGTCATCCAGTTTGCTGCAAAGACTACGCCGACGCGATACTGCTCAGGCGCATCGGCTGTGCCCTCAAGCACGGACGTCCAGGTGCCGGGGTCGCTCTTGAGGGTCTGGTTGTAGAAGCCATAGCCGCGCGAGCAAAGCCCCACGAGGAACAGAATGAGCAACCAGCGGGTGAGGATCTGCGGCGAGGCCCGGTTCGCTTGCCCTGTCATTGGTCTCCCGTCCTTCCGCTTTCGTGCGGACGGCACAAGTTCTCCCTTACTGTACGCGGAGCGACGACTGCACGGCCAGCCGCACCGAATCGGGACTGCCCCGGCAAATCCGCGGCTGAATCGGCCGCGCGCGATCCTCCCACAGTGGGTAGACTGTTCACTTAAGTGCGTATTGAATTCCCTCTGCGGATTCCGGTGACGAAGACCCTGATCTTCGCGATCCCACTCTTCTGCGTGCAACAGTTCGAGCACACCAGCATCATCTTCAGCCTGCTGTTCTTCGGCTTTGTGGTGCTGGGCAACTTCGCCTTCAACGCCGCAGGCGGATTCTCCAAGGCCTCCGGAGCCTACGTCTTTCTATACGCCATGCTGATCGCCATCGTGGGCGTGACCTGGAAGGCCGTCCTGGGCGAGCCGGCGGACTCCAACTTAAAAGTTCCCAATCTGATGATGGCCGCCTATACGGTCAGCATGGCGCTGCTGTTGCTGGTGATCCTGGTGAACAAGCGGCTTACCTCCGGCCTGCGCAGCTTCGCCATGGGCATGGGCATGGGCGAACTGAACTACAGCCTGGCAGCGCTGGGATGCTTTGTCACAACAGTTTTCCTGCAGGTGATGAACAGCACTATCGGAGCTCAGCCTGGCGGGCTGCTGGCCATCGTCAACCAACTCAATCAGCTGATGCCGGTCGCGATTATCCTCGGCACCATCGGCGCCATGGTCGAGAGTGACGGCCGACGGTCCATCAACTTTATTAGTGGCCTCGCCATGGGAGTGACCTTCATCCAGGGCATGCTGAACTTCTCCAAGACGGCCATGCTGACCCCGCTGGCGTGCTGGGTGGTGGCTGCGTGTTACGTACATTTCAACCTGCGCATGCGGCACCTGATCGCTCTCGCTACTGCGGGTGTGCTTACCTTCACAGTGGTGCCGCTGATTGCCGGCGGCCGCAACCTGGTGCCACCCGATGGCGCCGGATTCGAGCAGCGCGCCCAGATTGTCTACGGCATCCTCACGAACCTGAAGGCCGCCCATGCGGACGAGGAGCAGTCCGCGGAGGCAGCGGCAGAGAGCCCCACCACCATCGCCTATTACAACTCCTCACAGGGATTCATGGAGCGGCTCACCATCATCGGGCCGGACGATGCCTTTTTCAACTACAGCGCCAAGGGTAACTTCATCGGCTACACACCGATCATTGAAGATTACGAGAACTTCGTCCCGCACTTTATCCTGCCGAACAAACCGGTGCCGATCAACGGAAACTACTACGCCCATCTGATCGGCGGATTCCTTGCGCCGGACGACTTCTCCACCGGCATCTCCTTCAGTCCGGTCGCGGAGGCCTACCAGATCGACGGCTGGATAAGCATCTGCCTCCTTCTGCCCGCCGTATGGCTGATGTTGCTTTTCGTCACCGACTACATCTGCGGCGACCTGCGTCAATCCCCGTGGGGCCTGCTGATGGTGGTTGTCTTCGCTCACGCTGCGGCGGAGAGTATGGTGGGCAGTCTGATCTACATCACCTTTTACGGGAGCCTCGCCTTGGTACTCGCTATTCTGTTCTCCACGCGGATAGCACCTATCATCGGAGTGCTGTTCTATGGCCGGCGGCAGATTGTGCCCACCCCACTGGGACACATCGTTCCCGACACGACCTAACGTCTGCCAACGGGCCGCTGAGCTACTATGAAATTGCAACCGCAGGCGCATCACAACCCATGAACAAACTGATACTCGGCAATCTCGTTCACCGCCCGCTGCGCTCTCTGATTAGCGTCTTCGCCGTCGCCATTGAGGTCATCATGATCCTCGCCGTGGTGGGCATCTTTTACGGCATCCTGAACGGCAGCCGGACCCAGACCAGCGGCATCGGCGGAGACATGATCGTGCATCCGGGCGCGTCCAGCGCTCTGACCAACCTGAGCTCCGCCTCTGCCGATGTGCGTGTGGCCGGCATTCTGCGCCAGTTGCCCCACGTAGAGATCGTCGCCCCGGTCTACGCCAAGCTCACCACGGGCGCCTCGCTGGAAAACATCTACGGCATTGATTACGCCAGCTACAACGCGCTGCGTCCGTTTGTATACGTCGCCGGCGGACCCTTCCAGCACCCCTATGACATCCTCATCGACGACCTGCAGGCGAAATCCACGCCGCAGCTCCACGTGGGCAGCATCGTCAAGGTGCTCAATCACGACTTCACCGTCTGCGGCATCGTGGAGCGGGGCCGCGGCGCGCGCAAGTTCATCCCGCTGGAGACCCTGGGCGCCATGGAGAACAACCCCGGCAAGGCCAGCGCCTTCTACCTGCGCACCGAAGACCCGCCCAAGTATCAGGACGCGGTACACAAGGAGATCCTCGCCACCGACGGCCTGCAGGACTGGAGCGTGCAGACCATCGAAGAGCTGCTGGCCTCGCTCACTCCTGAACATCTGCCCGGCTTCAACATTGCGCTGCGGGTTGTGATCAGCATCGCGACCATCATCGGCTTCATGGTGATCTTCCAGTCGATGTACACGGCGGTGATGGAGCGCACCCGCGAGATCGGCATCCTGAAGTCAATGGGCGCAGACAAGACAAGCATCGTATCCGTAGTGCTGCGTGAGACCGGATTGCTGGCCGTGGTGGGCATAGCGCTGGGCATCGCACTGAGCTATGGATTGCGCATGTTTCTGAAGGTGCGCTTCCCCACGCTCAGCTTCCAGCTCACCCCGCAGTGGGACCTGAACGCGATTGTGATTGCGCTGTGCGGAGCTGTGCTGGGCGCGCTATATCCCGCTTTCAAGGCCGCGCGCAAAGACCCCATCGACGCGCTGAGTTATGAGTAGAGTTTGCCGAGCGACATGAGCCTTCCTCGCCGTCTGCTGGAACGCATAAGCCGCAGGATCACCCTGAAACGCCGGCTAGGCCCGGAGTTCGGACGTGCGCCACTGTTGGTCTCGCCCGGCGCGAGCCTCTCCTTCTGGTGGCCGCACTTGGCCTCCGACCTCTTCGCCTTTGCCGCGGAGTACGTCTCGCCCGGCAGCGTGGTGTGGGATATCGGCGCCAACGTCGGGCTGCTCTCCATCGCCGCCGCGCAGCGTGCAGGGCCCTCCGGTCAGGTGATCACCGTGGAGGCCGACCTCTGGCTGGCCGCTCTGCTCCAGCGCTCTGTAGCGATGCAGGGACCGCAAGCCGCGCCGGTCCGCGTGATTACGGCGGCGATGTATCGCGAGTTGGGCCTCGCACAGTTCCACATCGCACAACGCTCCCGCGCTACGAATCACCTGGCGTTGGCTACTGGCGGCACACAGACCGGCGGCGTTCGGCAGACGGTGGACGTGGTGACACTCACGCTCGACTGGCTGCTGGACCAGTGCGGGCCGCCCCAGGTGCTGAAGATTGATGTGGAGGGTGCAGAGGCCGACGTACTGCGTGGAGCGCAGCGGGTGCTCTCCGAAGCCCGGCCCGTGCTGTTGTGCGAGGTCTACGAAGCGAACGCCGCCTACGTGACCGAGACGCTGCACGCGCACAACTACAGGCTCTTTGACTGGGACACGCACCCGCGCGTATCCGTCGCCACTGCCTGCTACAACACGCTCGCCCTTCCGGTGGAGCGGCTGAGCTAGACTCTGCAAAGAAGGCCTCTGCGAGGACGATTGCCGTGCGTCGATTCGTCACCATCTTTCTATTGCTCTGCGCCACGGCGCACTGCGTCCTTTCGATCTTCTACGTCAATGTCTCCTATCTGGACCTGCAGGATTACGCCGCAGGCCATTCGCCGCTGCCGTTTCAGCAGCGCCTGCTGATGATTCCCTTCGTGCACTGGGCGGAGAGCTGCCGCTGGCTGCAGATGATTGCCGCTCGCTGGGTCCACGTCATACCGCAATCCGAGCCCCTGTCCGCAGCCAAGCTCGGCTGCATGCTGCTCGGAGTTGTATTGGTCAGCGCGATCGGTCTCGCCACCATGCTGCTGGCGCGGCGGCTCTCCATTCGCCACGACTGGCTGCCGTGGGCGCTGCTGCTCGTCTGTCTCTATGCCAGCTACGCGGCGCGTTATGAGCAGGCGCTGTGGTATCCCTATGACCTGCCGCAGCTCGCCGTCTTCGGTGCGGCAACGCTCTTCCTTCTGCTCAACCGGCCCGTACCCTTCCTGGCGTGCCTTGCGGTGGATGTCTTTCTGCGCGAGACCTCTATCTTTCTTGTCGTGCTGGCGCTGGTGGTCTACTACCGCTCCACACTCTGGCGCGTTGCGGCCGTGGCAGGAGCGGCCCTGTGGGCGGTGAGCCGCGTGCTCGCGCACCACCTGTACACCAACAACCCCTACCGCTGGAACGCCGTCCCCTGGTACCGCATGGCCGCGCCGTGGCACTGGCCACAGGTGTTCAGCATCGTGGGCTTTCTGTGGATACCTGTATGGCTGGGCCGCCGCACCCTCTCGCAGACGCAACGGCTCGCGATCTCCGCCGCCTCCGCGATGATGGTGCTCGAGTTCTACTTCGCCACCTGGAATGAGACTCGCGTATGGCTGGAGTGGAGCGTCCTCTTCGCCGTGCTGGCCGCGACGGAGCTCGAAGCCGGTTTCACAGCATCTTCCGAGAGTGCCGCCTGACCGCGCGGCGCTTCTACCTTTCTTGAACACCCCGCCGTGCCGTACAGTTGAAGGTGTCCCACCCTGCCGTCCGTGCCCTTCCATTCCTTCCAGTCGCGGGAGTCCATGACGCTGCAACCTGAAAGCTCCAACGCGGCTCCGTTACCGACTCACACACGCGTGTCCCTCGCACTTGCACGTCTGCGCCGCAATCCGATCCACGCCACGCTGCTGCTGATCGCAGCCGTGCTCTTCGCGCTGCACTTTCTCCATCTGAACGCCGACTTCCCCAACAAATCCCCGTGGATGGACTGGAGCAAGTACACCGACGAGGGCTGGTACGGCGACGCCGCCATCCGCCACTACGTCACCGGCCACTGGTATTGGAAAGGCGACTTCAATCCCGCCGTCGCTCTGCCGCTGTGGCCGGCGCTGGAGTGGGTCTTCTTCCGCTTCAGCGGAGTCTCCGCAGCCGCCGCGCGCGTGCTCACGCTGCTTGTCTTCGCGTGGACGCTCGTTGCGCTGTACCGGCTGATCGCCCGCCACACGCACCGCCGCACCGACCACTCCCGCCGCCCGCTGGCCGCGCCGCTGACGGTCTTTCTGCTGTGTTGCAGTCCATTTCTGTATGTCTTTGAGCGCATGGCGATCCTGGAGCCGCTGCTGATCGCGCTCACCGTGACGGCGCTTACGGCTGCCTCCCACCTGCACGCGCATCCCTTCCGCGAGCGCTCCGCCCGAATGTTGTACCCCACCGTCGCACTGGCGCTGCTGCTGCCGGCCATGGTGCTGGCCAAGACCACTGCGATCTTCCTCTTCCCGGCGATCTTCTATATGGTGTGGGCGCGCGCGGGATACCGCCTGCGTCCGGCGCTGCGCATGGCCGTGCCTCCGGCTATTGTTGGAGCGGCGCTGTGGAGCGCCTACTACTTCCTGCTCGTAAAGCCGCACTACCTGGAGGACTACCAATACCTTTTCTCCGCCAACGCCTACACCGGGTTTGAGCTGGAGCCGCTGTATTCGGTGGTCATCAACACCATCACCGATGGCGCGTGGATGGGCATCGTGCTTTACCTGGCCTTCTTCGCCGCGCTGGCGCTCATCCTCTTCTGGAGGCCGAGGCTGCTCACCAATCCGCTGGTCCCTACCATGCTGTTGTGGACCGGCGGGTACTTCTTCTTCCTCGCGTACCACAACAACCTGCAACCGCGTTACTACCTGGTGGTCGCGGTGCCCATCACGGCGTTCGTCGCCATCGCCATCGACGGCCTGCGCCGCAACCGCAACCGCCGCGCCGCGCGCGTCTCAGGCATCGTCGCCGCGCTCGTCGTGCTGGGCATCGCCGTGCCTGACGCCGTGCAGCAGCTCGGCTACGTCCTGCACCCGACCTTCGACTTCCGCAACGCCGCGCAGCAGATCAAGCAAATTGTGCTGGAGGACGGCACGCACTCGCACCTGGTCCTCTCCATCTCCGGCTCTGACCTGACACTGATGACCGGCCTGCCCTCCATCGACGACGACTTCGGCACGATGGAGCTCTCTGACCGCGTCCAACTCTACCACCCCGGCTGGTACGTCACATGGAACGACGTGGACGACGACAAGGCCGACGCGCTCACCCCGCTCTATCACCTGGAGCGCATCGCGGACTTCCCCGTGATGGACGATCCCGACCGCAATCTGCTGATCCTCTATCGTCTGGATCCCGCCGCGACGGAAGAGACCGGACCAGCGCATCACGCTCACAAGCGCCGCACGCCCAAGCCGCTGGTGACCAAGCTCGGCCAACAGCCCAGCACGAATCAGTTGCAGCATTAACTAACGCTCAGCTTGCTGCGCCGCTCCGTGGAGGGGCATCATAGAGTAGAGCGCAAAGAGTACGATGACGCCAGCCAAGGCACAGACTTCAGCCACGCACCCCATGTCATTGCCCCCGCTGGCCGTGGCGCTGCTCGCGCTCAGCACAGTCATCGTCGTCCTCTGGTTCCTCGCCGCGCGCGGCTACTGGGAGGACGATGCCTACATCCACCTGGAGTTCGCGCGTTCGCTCGCCGCCGGGCGCGGCTTCAGCTTCAACGGCCACATTGTCTACGGCGACACCTCGCCGCTTTGGGTGTGGCTGCTGGTCGCCTTCCATGCGGTGATTCCGGATTGGCTCGCCGCCGGCAAAGCGCTCACCGCCTGCGCCGCCGTCTTCGCGCTGAGTGGAGCGTTCGTCTATGCGCGAACGCTGGTGCGCCATGCCCTCGCGCCGCAAGCCACCAACTTGTTCGCCGCGACCATGGTCCTGGTCTTCGTTACGCTGCCATACTTCGGCTACTGGGCGTTCTCCGGCATGGAGGCGCTGGCAGCCGCGGGGCTCGCCTGCTGGGGCGCGGCGGCGCTCGCCACCAAGCCCATCACGCCCGCGCGGCTCGCACTGGCCGCACTGGCCGCGGGGCTCGCGCCATTGCTGCGTCCGGAGATGGCCTTCTTCACGGTGCTGCTCGGGCTCGTACTTCTGCAGCGCTGGTCGAAGATGCCCGACCGCAGCCTGAGCGTGTTGGCCGCCGCACTGCTGCTGGCCTGCGCTCCGGGGCTGGCGTGGGGCATGTACGCTGTCCGCACCTTCGGCAGCCTGCTGCCCAACACCAACGCCGCCAAGCGGGCCGCGCCCGGCGACTCTGTCCTCTCGCGGCTGGTGCACACCTATGCCTTTGGATTTCCGGTCGTGCTGCTCGGCCTGCTGTTCATCGTGGCGTGTCTGCTGTGGTCCGTACTGCGCAGAAGCCGCATCTCGACGTCATTGTGGAGTTCGCTGCCCTCCGGCGGCTGGCTGCTCTTTGTCTGGACGGCCATCAACTGCATCTTCTACGTCGCCAACCATACCTTTGTGCAGACGCGCTATCTCTTCGTCACCGCGCCGGTGCTCACCCTCGCCCTGCTGGCGCTACTGGCAAACCGCTGGCCCCGGGCGTATCGCGGCCTGCTCGCCTTCGCTCTGGTCTATGGAACGTGGATGAGCGTGATGGCCACGCGTCCGCTGGTCCGCAACAAGGTACGCATTGACGCCATCTATGCCGAGCTGGCCGCGCAACTGCGCGCGCTGCCGCCGGATGCGCCGGTGGCGACCTACTCCATCGGCGAGGCCGCCTTTCTGGGCGAGCATCCGCTGGTAGACATCGGCGGCATCACACGGCCCGGAGCGATCCCTTATCTGTGGGACGCCGGCGACGACCGCCGCACCGCCTGGATCTACACCCAGGGCGCGCAGTACGAGATCATCGACCACGCACCGCTACCCGGCGCCACGCTGCTGTGGTCGCACAATGTCCCGCTTACCGGCTGGTACTTCCACCCCGGCATGTACGGCCGCACCGAGGGCCTGCAGCTATGGAAGCTGCCGCCGCGACCTTAGCAAGCCTCGCTCCACAGGCGACTCCACGCGCAGCCAAAGCGAATTTGCTATAAATAACTCCATACAGTTTCGTTGTCCAATGCTGCTCCACAGAGGATTCCCTTGTTGCCCCTCTGAGGAGTTACTGTCTCATCCATGGCGAGCTCCCACCGGCACCCACACTTCTGATTCAAGACTCGCAGCATGCGCGGAAAGTAATGACGCGGCTCGTAGTCCAACGCAGTCTTCTTCCTCCCTCAGATCTATCCAGCAACGCTGACCTTCCCACATCAACACAGGAACTCGCGTGGGCAACGGACAACCGGCGCTCGAAATTAAGGAGGAGTTGGATGCGTCGCAGCATAAGCGTTGCTGTTGCCGCATGGGTCCTCGGATTGATGGCCATTGCCTGCAACCTCACTCCACCGGCTGTCCGCGCGCAGCAAACCGCGGCCGTGGTCGCCACGGCGGTTGTCAGCGGCGTCATCTCCGACCCCACAGGAGCGCGCATACCTCATGCGGCCGTTCATCTCAGCGGGCTCGGGATCTCCCGCGATACCGCGACTGATAGCCTTGGACGCTTCTCCATCACCGCCCCCGGCGGCGCCTATAAGCTCACCATCAGCGCGAAAGGATTCGCTGCCGTGACGCGCGACATCACCTTCGGCGCATCAGATGCTCCGCTGCGGTTCGATATCTCGCTGAGCATCGCTCCGCGCGTAGACGCCGTCAGCGTCCCCATCGAAGGCCCCGGCAACTCAGCTGCGGACAACGCCAGCGCCATCGTCTTCCAGGGGGCCCAGCTCAATCTCTTCTCTAACGACGATGCAACCTTTCAGAAAGAGTTGCTCGCGCTGGCCGGCACCGTCAGCTCCAACCCGACGCAGATCTACATCGACGGCTTCAGCGGCGCGCGCATCCCGCCGAAGAGCTCCATCCTCTCCGTTCGTATCAACCGCAACTCCTTCTCGGCAGCTTATGACAGCTTCGGCATCGGCCGCGTTGAGATTTCAACCCAGCCTGGCGGGGAAAAACTCCACGGCCAGATCAACGTCAATGCCACCGACGATGTCTTCAATGCGCAAAACCCCTACCTCACCACCGAGCCGCCGTATTACCTTCTCAATCTCGACGGAAACCTCTCCGGCAGCATCAACAGGAAGACCTCCTACTTTCTCTCCGCCAGCTTCAACGACCAGCAGAATAACGCCGCGCTCAACGCCGTAACTCTCAACACCCTCAACCAACAGGTCGCATACTCAGCGGCTGTTCGCGATCCTCAGCTCGCCTCTGCCTATGCTCTGCGGCTGGACCGCCAGATCTCGCCTTCCAATACCCTCACCTCGCGCTATGAGTTCAACCAGGTCAACCTGACCAACGGCGGCCTGAGCACTGCGCTCACCACCTCCGACCAGGCCTTCAACAGCGGGACCACTACGCAGACGCTGCAAGTCGCTGACACAAGGATCATCGGCCCGCACATCGTCTCCGAGTCGCACGCTCAGTACATCCGCACACGGCTGCAGCAGGGCGCAGTGAACGGCGCTCCTACCCTGCTGGTCGAAGGCGGCTTCAACGGCGGCGGCAATCCCAGCCAGTCGCTGCGCGACGACCAGGACCACTACGAGTTCCAGGAGGCGCTCTCCATCGATCGCGGCGCCCACTACCTGCGCTTCGGCGCGCGCTACCGTCTGCAGCGTGAGGCCAACTACTCCACCGCGAACTACAACGGCCAGTTCACCTTCGCATCGCTCGCCGCGTTCGCTGCGCAGCAGCCCAGCCAGTTCAGCATCACCACCGGCCGGCAGAGCGCCAGCGTCCTCACCGGCGACTTCGCCGCCTATGCCGAGGACGAGTGGAAGATCGCCGCCGGCGCCACGCTGGACGTCGGCTTCCGCCTGGAGAGCCAGTCCGCCATCCCCGACCATGTGGACCCCGCGCCGCGCGTGGGATTCTCGTGGGCTATGCACCGGCCGCACCGGCAGTCGACGTTCCTTCTGCTGCGTTCAGGCGGTGGTCTGTTCTATGACCGCTTCAGCGCCGCCAACCTGCTCATCGCCGCCCGCCAGAACGGCCTCAGCCAGCAGACCTACTACGTCAACGAACCGGGGTTCTACTGCACCACGATCTCGGTCTGCCAGGCATCGCCGAACTACAACCTGACGGCATTGCCACCCGCCACCTACAGTCTTTCGCCCAGCCTGCGGGCGGAGTACGGCTGGATCGGCGGCATCTCCGTAGAGAAGATCGTCGGCACAATCGGCACCGTCAGCGCGAACTACGTGGTCATCCGCGGCATCCACCAGTGGGACTCGCGCAACATCAACGCGCCGCTGCCCGGCACCTACAACCCCGCCGTCCCCACCAGCGGCGTTCGCCCCTTCGGGGGAACGCAGAACCTCTACCAGTTCGAATCGGAAGGCATCCAGAAGACCCAGCTGATCTACTTCAACTCCCGACTGAACATTGGCAAACGAGCCACGGCCTTCGTCTCCTACCGCATCAACCACACCGACCAGGACTACACCAACGCCTCCACGTTCGCCTCCAACTCCTACAACCTTTCTCAGGACTACGGCCGTGCGCCCCAGCCCACGCAGCAGATCTTCGCTGGTGGGACGGTGCAGCTCCCCTTCGGCATCGCAGGCAATCTCTTTCTCTCCACGCAGGGCGGCACGCCCTTCAACATCACGACCGGCACAGACCTGAACGGTGACAGCATCTATAACGACCGCCCAGCGTTTGCCACCGCTCCCACAGCCAGCTCGGTGCTCTATAACACTCGATTTGGCAACTTCGACGCCAATCCGCAGCCCGGCGAGAAGATCATCCCCATCAACTACGGCAACTCGCCGAACCTGGCCTTCCTCGATCTCTCGGTCAACCGGAGCTTCAAATTCGGCCTGCGGCCCGCCGCCGGCGAACCCGCTCCCCGATCCGACCCGCCTTACACGGTGACCTTGACCGTCGACTCTCCCAACGTGCTGAATCACCGCAACCCGGGCCAGCCGGAGGGTGTGCTCAGCTCGCCGTTCTTCGGCCAGCCGACCTCGCTCAATAACCCCTTCAGCGCCGATACGGCGGCCAACCGTATCCTCTTTCTGCAGGCGGGGTTCAGCTTTTAGGGGATTTCGGCCCAAAATGCGTTGACTCGGGCCCCAACCTTGGCTATTCTTAAGACTCGCGCAGTTTCGCGCCTGCATCTGAGGTGTGCCCGTGTCCGGAGTTTTGGTCATGGGCGGCAACCAGGCAGCGGGGCGAAACACCGAGGTGAGTCCAGGCAGGGCAGGGTAGCTTCCGTTTCGTTTGAAGCCCCAGCCTCCCAAGCACCCACTCCCCAGCCCAGCACCCTAAGGCTCTGTGCGCTCAACCGCAACCCCGGCTTCTGGCCTTGCGTGGAACCTATCCGCGTGTGCTGTGCCGCCCAACTTTTTTGACTGCAACAATCTTCGCGCTTCAAGCCGCGCAGTCCGCTCCACGAAGACGGCAGATGTAAGGAGTAACCCAAGTGAACCTGAACCAGACCACAACTATCCCCAGCGGCAAAGACATCCCACGCAAGTGGTTCGTGATCGACGCCGCAGGGCAGACGCTCGGCCGGCTCTCCTCGCACGCCGCGAGCATCCTCGCCGGCAAGACCAGCCCGCTCTACACGCCCTACATTGATATGGGCGACCACGTCATCGTCATCAACGCCGAGAAGATCCAGGTCACCGGCATGAAGGCCGGCCAGAAGCTCTATCGCCGTTACACCGGTTTCCCCGGCGGCCTGCGCGAAGAGGAGTACAGCAAGCTGCTCGTCCGCCGTCCTGAGAAGATTCTCGAAGAGGCCATCAAGGGCATGCTGCCCAAGAGCAAGCTCGGCCGCCAGATGGCCACCAAGCTCAAGGTCTACAAGGGCGCCGACCATCCGCACCACGCGCAGCAGCCGATTGCTCTGCCCATGCACGTCTCCGGCAAGCCTTTGGCGCACCAGAAGCAAGAGAAGCAAGCGGCCTAAGAGTTTTGCTTAAGGGCACGCCTTCAGCCGTGCCGGGAGCGACGAAAATTTTTGACGGGGCTTTAGCCCTGAGGCAATACCAAGAGGGATCTCAACATGGCAGAACTGATTCAATACTACGGAACCGGACGCCGCAAGAGCGCCATCGCGCGCGTCTTCCTGCGCCCCGGCTCGGGCAAGTTCACCGTCAACGGCAAGCAGTTTGACGAGTACTTCGTCACCCCTGCACAGCGCGTTGCGGCCAAACTGCCGCTCGGCATCGCCGACATCAATGAGACCTTTGACGTCATCACCACCGTCAAGGGCGGCGGCGTCAACGGCCAGGCCGACGCCGTCAAGCTCGGCATCGCCCGCGCTCTGATGGTCTTCAACGTCGAGCTGCGCAAGACCCTGAAAGCCGGCGGCATGGTCACCCGTGACGCCCGCGGCAAGGAACGCAAGAAGTACGGCCAGAAGGGCGCTCGCGCTCGCTTCCAGTTCTCGAAGCGGTAAACCGCTTTGGTTGTCAGTTCACAGTTGTCTGTGGTTATCGCGTCCACCGACAACTGAGAACTGACAACTCGCATCACCCACCCGCACTGCGCGGGTGGCAGGAATCAAATCTCCCCTCGGGGATCTCAATCGCTTCACGTCGCAGCGCAAGCGATGCCTTACTAAGGAGCCATTATGGCCAGCATCACAATGAAGGAACTGCTCGAAGCCGGAGTCCACTTCGGCCACCAGACCAAGCGCTGGAACCCCAAGATGAAGGAGTACATCTTCGGCGAGCGCAATGGCATTTACATCATCGACCTGCAGAAGACCCTCAAGATGTTCAAAGAGGCGTCCAAGTTCGTCACCGACCTCACCTCCACCGGCAAGCTCATCCTCTTCGTCGGCACCAAGCGCCAGGCGCAGGATGCCGTCGCCGAAGAGGCCACTCGCGCCGGGATGCCCTACATCAACTCCCGCTGGCTGGGCGGTCTGCTCACCAACTGGGTCACCGTGCAGAAGTCCGTCAAGCGCCTCTCTGACCTCGATGAGATGTCCACCGACGGCCGCTATGAGCTGCTGACCAAGAAGGAAGTCATCAAGCTGGAGCGCGAGCGCAAGTCGCTTTCGACCAACCTCTCCGGCATCAAGAACATGAAGCGCCTACCCGACGCTATCTTCGTTATCGACTCCAACAACGAAGCAATCGCCGTCGCTGAGGCCCGCAAGCTGGGCATCCCGGTGGTCGCGGTCGTCGACACCAACTGCGACCCCACCGTGGTCGACTACGTCATCCCCGGCAACGACGACGCCCTCCGCGCCATCCGACTCTTCACCACCAAGATCGCCGACTCCGCCTACGAAGGCACGCAGATGATCACCGAGAAGGCCTTCACCGAGGAGTATGCCGAGGTCCAGCCCATCGGTACCGAGTCCCACTTCCTTGGCGAAGACGGTGAGGAAGCCATCGGCGAAGTCCACGAGTCCGCCGGTCTCGCCGAGGCCTCTGTCGAGGACATCGAAGACCCCGACGCCGACACCATCGACCTGAACGCCGTCCTCGGCGGCGGCATCCGCAAGGCCCCCACCACCGCCGACGCCGAACCCGAGATCGAAGCCGCCGGCGTCAGCGCCTAAGCCTGTCCATGAAAATCGGGGGGCGCGGGCATGCCGTCCGCGCCCCTTTTTACGCGCCTCTCAACGAGGCGGGAAGGAACCACTGCAATGTCTACAATGGAAGCTGTGAAGATCGATGCCAAGCTCGTTAAGGAACTCCGCGAAAAGTCCGGCGCGCCCATGGGCGACTGCCTGAAGGCCCTGCAGGAAGCCAAGGGCGATATGGAAAACGCCTTCGTCGTGCTGCGCAAGCGCGGCATGGCCTCCGCCGCCAAGAAGGCCAGCCGCTCCACCAATGAGGGCGCGGTCGGTACCTACATCCACGCCGGCGGCAAGATCGGCGTGCTCATCGAGCTGAACTGCGAGTCCGATTTCGTCGCGCGAACAGAGGATTTTCAAGAACTGCTCAAGGACATCGCCATGCACATCGCCGCCGTCGACCCGCGCTACATCGGCAAGGACGAGGTCACCGAAGCCGACCTGGAGCGCGAGAAGGACATCTACCGCGCGCAGGCACTGGCCACCGGCAAGCCCGCCGCCATCGTAGAGAAGATGCTGGACGGCAAGCTCAGCAAGTTCTACGAGGAGTTCTGCCTGCTTGAGCAGCCCTTCATCAAGGAGCAGTCGCTGACCATCGGCCAGCTCATCGCACAGAAGGTCGCCAAGCTCGGCGAGAACATCTCCGTCCGCCGCTTTGCGCGCTTCAAGATCGGCGACCCCACGTTCACCGTCGCCTCTGCCAAGCCCGCAGCCGAAGAGCCCGCAGCCTAACTCTGTACCGCAACTTCGCAAGGCCCGTGCCACAGCGCGGGCCTTGCGTCTTTGATCTGGAATACCCTAAGCGCCCTTCTGCGCCATCGCGGCCATCGCTGTGCAGGCGATACGCAGCATCGCCATCTGCGCGGGCTCAAAGTCTTCCAGCCAGGTATCGCTCGCTCGGTTGGCATGTACGGCCAGCAGCACACCAGCGCGCAGTCCCAGACGCTCTCCAATAACAAAGATGGATTCGGCTTCCATATCGAGTGCTGCTGCTCCGCGCTCGCGATATACGTTCAGAATGTCTGACGCATCGCCGGAAGCACGCGGAAAGACACGCCCCTGCGCTGCATAGTAGCCATCGGTCGAAGCCACCGTCGCGAGCCGATAGGCAACTCCGCTAGCCTGCGCTGAGCACACCAACTCGGCCAGCATCTCAGCGTCCGGCCGCGCACGATGCTCCTGCAGCGCATACCAGCTTGCAGCGCCGCCGCCGCGCAAGGCCTCCTCCACCACCAGCAGCGACCCCAGCGGGATCATGCTATCGAGCGCGCCCGTGCCACCGACGCGCAGCGCAAACCGGCAGCCCAGCTCCGCAGCCTCCACCAGCGCGATCTCCGTCGAAGGCCCGCCGATACCTGTCGAGCACACACCCAGCTCCACCCCCTGCCATCGGCCCACGCCCACGCGAAACTCGCGGTTCTGCCCGACGATGCGAAAATCCTCCAGCAGCGTTGCGAAGCGGTCCACGCGGGCCGGATCACCGGGAAACAACACCGCCGCCGGAAGCTCCCCGCGACGGCACGGCAGATGCGGCGGGCGATCGCCCAGCCACGGCGATGCGGCGCAACGTATGCGGTCATCTCCGCTGGATCTTTCCTCCATCGAGCTTCGCATCCCTTCTTCGCCGGGCCGGGGCAACGCCGGCGCAATAGCACCGCAGGCTCCGATATCGTACCCTACAGCCTCCACATCTCCGACAGCTAGCGCAAGGAGCACTCGTTTGCCGCAGACCGTCCAACCGGAGTTCCCCGCCGCCCCTGGCCGCACACCCGACCATCAGGCGCGGCTGGCCATGTGGGCGTCGGCCATCGGCTACGGCGTGGAAGGCTTCGACCTGCTGCTATTGGTCTTTCTGCTCTCCACCATCTCCGTGGCCTTTGGACTCAGCACCATCCGCGCGGCCTCACTCATGACCGGCACGCTCCTGGGAGCCGTGAGCGGCGGCATCGTCTTCGGCATGTTGAGCGACGCCTTCGGCCGCGTACGCGTTCTCACCTGGACCATCGTCGTCTTCGGCGTCGCCACCGGCCTCTGCGCACTCTCGCGCGGCTACTGGGACTTGCTCGCGTATCGCACCATCGCCGGCATGGGCTTCGGCGGCGAGTTCGGCATCGGGCTTGCGCTGGTCGCCGAGACCTGGCCGGCGGCGATGCGCGCCCGCGCCTCCTCTTACGTCGCCCTCGGAGGACAGGCGGGAATCCTCGCCGCCGCCTTGCTCACGCCACTGCTGCTGCCACACATCGGCTGGCGCGGTATGTTTCTGCTCGGCATCCTTCCGGTGGGGCTGTCGTTCAGCCTGCGCCGCGTGCTGCCGGAACCCGAACTCTTCGTCGCCGCACACACCCACGCGACGGCCCGCAGCCGGCTCGCTCTGCTCTTCCACGACCGCCGCACAATTCGCGCGAGCATAGGCATGACCATCCTCTGCTCGGTGCAGCAGATCGGCTACTACGGCCTGATGACGTGGCTGCCGTACTTCCTCTCGCAGCGCCACGGCTTCTCGCTCACGCGCTCCGGCGTCTGGACGGCGGCCACCGTGCTCGGCATGAGCCTTGGCATCTGGGTCTTCGGCGAGCTCGCCGACCGCATCGGCCGCCGCCCCAGCTTCTTCCTCTTTCAGGCGATGGCTGCCATCAGCGTCGTCGCCTACTCGCGCCTCGGCCGCCCGTGGGAACTGCTCATCGGCGGCGCGGTCATGGGCATCTTCGTCAACGGCATGCTGGGCGGCTACGGCACGCTGCTCTCCGAGCTCTATCCCACCGAGGCCCGCGCCACCGCGCAGAACCTCTTCTTCAACATCGGCCGCGGCGCCGGCGGATTCGGCCCGCTGCTCATCGGCTCGCTCGCCGCCCGCTACTCCTTTGCCACCGCCATCGCGCTGCTGGCGCTGCTCTACCTCATCGACATCATCGCCACTGCAACGCTAATCCCTGAGACCCGAGGCACGGCACTCGTCTAGTCATTCCTACTCCTTGTCGTAGACGTAGGTCTGCTTCTCGTTCTCCTTGCCGGGCGTCCAGGAGATGTCCGTAATCACCTTGCCGTCGGCGCTCAGCGTCATCACGTCCGTGCCCAGAGCCTTGCCGTTGAGCCACACCGTCGAGGTCACCGCGCCGTTCTCCAGCTTGTTGGAGATCATCAGTCCGGGGGGCGCCGTGCCGCCCGTGATCGGCCCCGGCGTGCCGTCCAGCTTGGCGTCGGAGGTCTCCTTGTAGCCTGGATCCTCATAGTGCAGCACGTCGCCGTTCACCTTCAGGATGAAGAGCGAGGACGCGCTGTTCTTCACCTTGGTCGACTGCCACGTCCCGGCCAGACCCGTGCCAGTGCCAACGCGCGTATCCGTCTCGGTGTCGGTAAAGGCCGTGCCGTCGGGCCGCGTTCCCTTCTCCAAGTCGGTCAGGGTCGTGCCGTCGGCGGAGAGCATGCGGTGGGTCGTCGCATACGGCTTGCCGGCGATCTTGATGCCCAGCGTGAAGCTGTTGCCGCTGCCCGTGCAGGAGATGGTCCGGTCGGCGAGGATCGTATAGTCCTTGCCGTCGCAGGCGTACTGGAACTTGATCGTGCCAGTGTCCACGGTATACATTCCGCCGTCCTGCGTGATGGTGAACGTACTCCCGGTCATCTTGCTCTTGGCCTGATTCAGCTTCCAGGTGCCGTCCCACGGCGAACCGGCGGCAAAACACGGAGCAGCAACAGCCAGCGCAGCAGCCGCTGCAACGGCGCAACAACGTAGCTTCTTCATGGAAAAGACCTCATTGGGTTTGGATTGCAATCTCGGTAAGGAACCATGCTGCGCCAGCCTGCGGCGCGCGTCAACGGAAATCATTGGAGTTTATGAACGGCTCCAACTCGGAGACGACAACTGGCAGCGGCGTCAAAAAACGGCCGCCAGTCAAAATCTTGTCAAGCCCCCGCCTCCCCCCAAAATCGTCTAACCCTCTGATAAATCGTTGAAAAATACATTGCAA
>Ga0302146_10000224_pt1 | contig 34767 bp, 27 predicted proteins | sample I_Bog_E3_1_FD_193578 | JGI IMG/M metagenome (GOLD analysis project Ga0302146, IMG submission 193578) | Peat permafrost microbial communities from Stordalen Mire near Abisko, Sweden - I_Bog_E3_3 | ecosystem: Environmental > Terrestrial > Soil > Wetlands > Peat | place: Sweden: Abisko, Stordalen...
GTGCACGCAGGACAGACACGAAGACACGCAACCATCGATCAAAGGATGTGAACCACATGAAACTCAAGTCCCTCAGGAGCAAGATGCTCAAGGCATCGGGCCTGGGTGCCGTCGCCGTGACGGCAACCCTGGCCCTCGGTACCGGCGTCAGCGGCGCAATCACGCTGCCGTCGCCGGCCACCTCCCCGCTGTACCAGACCGGAACGGTCCAGACCGACCGTGGGTCAGGCTCGGACACGACCTTCTTCATGATGCAGAAGATCAGTGACCTTTACAACCAGGCCGGCCTCTACGGCTGTACCCTCGACGCCGACCAGGAGACCTGCAACCAGTCCGGTGACGTCTCCACCACGGACACGGTCGACAACTACGACCGCACCGAGGAGGTCCAAGGTGTCGACGACGTCGGCTCCGGTGCCGGCCAGGGCCAGCTGTGTGGCACGATCGCCGCACCGATCCCCGTCGACTACGCCCGGTCGTCCAAGCCGGTGAACACCACGACCTGCCCCAACGGGGTCGGCATGGGCTACGCCAAGGACGGCGTTCCGGCGGTGGACTTCCAGGGGATCATCCCCGGTGACATCGGCACCTCCACGGCCTTCGCCAGCGTCAACGGCGGGCTCATCGGCCCCGTCGCCGCCGGCTGGCTCCCTGGTGACCCGGTCGACGGCCCGTACTCGGGCACGCCGTTCTCCAATCTGCTCAACAACAACGGGACGGGTAGCGGCGCCCTGGCCAGCACGGCCTACCGCCTCTACTGCCAGACGGGCGGACAGTCCGCCGGTCAGATCACCGACTGGGGACAGCTCACCAACCTCAGCGCCTCGGGCCCCGGTAACGGTGGCGTGGCCCAGACCGTGGGCAACGGCGCCCCGATCGGCATCCCCATCAACATCATCGGGGTGAACAGCGCGTCCGGTACGGAGTCCACGTTCTCCAGCTTCGTCGGCTGTTCCACGACCAACACCAACGCCCAGGGTGGAAGCACCCACCAGGCGCTGGAGAACAACGTGGCCCAGATCAACGACTTCGCCGTGGCCGCGTACCCGAGCAGCCAGGTGGACCAGGCCGTCTACGCCGCCTCGTCGCTGTACTACATGGCCAACGGGGTGTACAACACCAACCCCTACCAGAAGACGGTGACGCTCAACAACGGGAACGCCTACCCGGCCACCCGGATGAAGCTGAACGGTGTCAGCGCCACGGCGGCGACGGAACTGAACAACACCTTCCCGACCGCCCGCACGCTGTACAACGTCTACAACACCACGACGGTCCGGGCCTCGACCGCAGCCTTCCTCAACTGGATCTGCGACTCGAACAGCGCCTTCACCAAGGGCAAGGACCTGACGACGGGGCTGAACTACGACGCCGAGCTGACCACACTGATCAGCACGACGTACGGGTTCCCCCGCCTGACGGACACCACGGCGGCGCCGAACAACAGCTGCCAGCTGATCACGTCGGTGTCGACCACGCCGTACGCACCCAGTGGCAGCACCTCCGGGCCGTTGCCGTCGAACGTCGTGGTCGGCTCCGGGGTCACGCCCAGCCCGGCCAACAGCTAGCACCCACCACCCGGACGCACCGACGAGTGGTGCGTCCGTCTCCACAGCATCCCGTGCCCGACGGGGTCGGCGAGCGATCGCCGGCCCCATCGGGTTTCGGGCGTTCAGAACCCGAATCAAGTTCGAGACCCGACCGACGAGAGAGGACCCACCACCGGTGCTGCTCACATCCGTGAACGTGAACGTCTGGCGAGTGGCCCGACTGGTGGGCATCTCCCTGCTGGTGGCCGTCGTGATCCTGGCCCTTCGGCCGGGCCGGGCCTTCGGTTCGACACCGACCGTCACCCTCACCGGGACGTCGTCGGTGACCGGCAGTCCGGCGCTCACCACGTTCACCGATCAGCAGGTCATCGGTGTGACGGTGTCGGCCAACTCGGTCTTCACCCCGGGACAGGGCATCAACGTCCTCGAGTGCGCCGATCCGGGCGGCACGGCCGGAAACCTGCCGACGTCGGACGCCACCTGTGACGGCAACACCATCGACGGGGACAACATCATCGTGGCGGCCGACGGCAGTTTCGAGGAGGTGGCCGGCGGGGACGGCGGCACCCTCAGCGGTTACACCGTCTATGCGCTACCCAGTTCGGTGCTCGACGAGCAGCCCGACGGCCAGCCGGTGTGCAACGCCACCAACGCCTGCGTGCTCTACATCGGCCAGAACCAGAACGACTTCACCCAGCCCAAGGTCTTCTCCGAGCCGTTCTACGTCGGCGGCGGGACCCCTCCGACCACCACGACCACGTCGACCACCGAGCCCTCGTCGACCACCACGACCACGTCGACCACCGAGCCGTCGTCGACCACCACGACCACCACCACCTCGGGCAGCACCACCACGACCACCACCACCCCGGACAGCACCACCACGACCACCCCCGGCTCGACCACCACCACCGTGGGCGCCGGGGTGGGGCTGGCCGGTACGTCGGGCTCCGACGGTTCCGACGGCTCCGGCGACTCGGGCGGCTCCGGTGACTCGGGCGGGTCCGGATCGGGCTCGACCACCAGCACCGGTGCCACGCTGGCCTTCACGGGGTCCGGACCGGCGCTCATCTGGATGGTCGTCGCCGGTCTCTTCCTGGTCATCGGGGGCACGCTGGGCAAGCGGTGGTCGACGGTGCCGACCCGATGACCACCCTGGCGCCCGAGGCGCCGTACGTCCCACCCGTTCAGGAGCAACCGGACGTCCCGGTGGTCCTCACCCCGGGGACCTCCGGACCCGACCGGCTGTTCAAGCTGATCCTGTTGGCGTCGGGGCTCATCGTCACGGTGATCCTGGGCGCCATCGTCCTGTATTTGATCGTCCACAGCTGGCCGGCGCTCCACCAGAGCGGCCTGGGCTTCATCACCAGTGACGACTGGTCACCGCCGTCGAGCTTCGGCATCCTCGGGGCACTGGGCGGGTCGGTCCTCATCGCCCTGGTGGCCCTGGTGGTGGCCCTCCCCGTCTCGGTGGCCACGGCGCTGATGATCAACGAGTTCGCCCCGGTGCGGTTCCGGAACTGGCTCACCGGGGTGGTGGACCTGCTGGCCACCGTGCCCAGCATCGTCTACGGCTTCTGGGGCCTCGACGCCCTCAGCAACTACCTCTACGGCACCACGGTCTGGCTCGACCACCACGCCTCGTTCATCCCGTTGTTCCGCACCCCGTCGGTCGCCACCTACGGCAATTCGATCTTCGTCTGCTCGATGGTCGTGGCCATCATGATCATCCCCATCATCACCTCGATCACCCGGGAGGTCATGTCCCAGACCCCCCGGGAGACCTGTGAGGCGGCCCTGGCCCTCGGAGGGACCCGCTGGGGGATGCTGAACGACGTGGTCCTGCCCTTCTCCCGCAACGGGATCATGGGCGGTGCCCTCCTCGGCATCGGCCGGGCCATGGGTGAGACCATGGCCGTTCTGCTCATCCTGTCGAGCGCCAACACCCTGACCTGGGCCATCCTCGGGCCGAAGGGTCTGGGGTCCATCTCCGCCCTGATCGGGCTCAACTTCGAGCAGTCGCCCACCATCACCCAGAGCGCCCTCACCCTGGCCGGGCTCACCCTCTTCGCCACCACCCTCCTGGTCAACCTGGTGGCCCGCCGGGTCGTCTCCCGTTCGGACCGGAAGAAGGCATGAGCACGACCTTCGAACCCGGCCCCGCCCACCGGGGGACGCCGGAGACCCCGGCGTCGGCCGACCGGCCCAACCGGCGCCAGCGGATCCCCCGCGGCATGGCCGCCGAACTGGGCGGGGCGGCGGCGTCCTCCTTCGCCCTGATGTGGCTGATCTTCGCCATCACCGACCCCGGTCAGTCGGCCTTCGGGTTCTTCGTGTGCTGGCTGCTGGGGTTCTTCCTCATCTTCGCCATCGTGGCCTGGCGGCTCCACGGCGTCCTGTTGATGAAGGACCGGTTGGGCACGGTGGCGGTGTGGGGCGGGTCGTTCGTGGCCCTCCTGCCCCTGGTGGTCATCATCATCTACGTGATCATCGAGGGCTCCCAGGCGCTGTTCGCCGCCTTCCCCCACTTCTTCACGGCGGACATGTCCCAGTTCAGCGGTCAGACCCCGATCGGCACGGCGGGGATGGGCGCGGCCATCGTGGGGACGGTGGAACAGGTGGCACTGACCACCCTCTTCTCGGTGCCCATCGCCGTGCTGGCCGCCACCTACCTGAACGAGACGCGGGGGGCCATGGCCAACTTCGTCCGTACCGTGGTCGACTCGATGACCGGCACCCCGTCGATCATCGCCGGCCTGTTCGTCTACCTGTTCTGGGTGGAGCCCCGCGGGGTGAACGGCAAGTCGGGCCTAGCCGCCGCCCTGGCCCTCACCGTGCTGATGCTGCCCTTCGTGACCCGCAGTGCCGAAGAGGTCCTCACCGTGGTGCCCGGGTCGCTCCGCGAGGCGGCACTGGCCCTCGGGGCCCCGCAGTGGAAGGTCGTGGTCAAGGTGGTGCTCCCCACGGCCCGGACGGGTCTGGTCACCGCGGTGATCCTGGGCATCGCCCGCACGGTGGGCGAGACGGCCCCGGTGCTGTTGACCACCAGTGCCTCGGCCCACTTCAACTGGAACCCTTTCCATGGCATCCAGTCGAACCTGCCGCTCGAGATCTACAGCCTGATCGTGTCGCCGGGGACCAATTCCACCAAGGTGGCCTGGGGTGGGGCCTTCGTGCTCGTGCTGGTGGTGCTGACCCTCTTCACCCTGGCCCGGATCCTCGGGTCGTCCCGCACCGGGCACCGCAGCTCCCCGTGGCGCCGCCTCACCCGACAGGCGGCCCCGTCATGAGCAGCCACCCGATGGCCGATCCGCAATCTCCCGTACCGCACCACCTCACCGAACCCAAGGAGCACCACCGCATGCACACCACCGGACGATCCGTGGACCGACCGCGAACCTCGCACCGGGCGCGTCGCTGGAGCCTGGCCCTCCTGGTGGCCGCGGCCTCGGCCCTCCTCGCCCCGCTGGCCGTGTCCGCACCGGCGTGGGCCGGCGCCGGACTGAACGGCGCCGGCTCGTCGTTCGCCCAGCCCGAGGTCACCGGGTGGGTGACCGACACGTCGAAGCCGCCCTACAACCTCAACGTCAACTACACCGGGTCGAGCTCGGGTGACGGCCGCTTCCAGTTCGCCAACGACACGGTGGACTACGCCGTGTCCGACATCCCCTACCAGCCCTATCCCTACGACACCAAGTCCCCGACGTTCCCCTTCATCTACATCCCGGTGACCGCCGGTGGCCTGGCCTTCATGTACCACATCAACGGGCTGAGCGGCACGCTCCAGCTGTCGAGCTACTCGATCTGCGCGGTGATGACCGGCGGGGTCCAGTACTGGGACGATCCGGTCATCAAGGCCGACAACCCCGGCGTCAGCCTTCCCCACACCCTGATCCACGTGGTCACCCGCTCGGACCTGGCCGGCACCAACTTCGTCCTCCAGGAGTACTGCATCGACGAGCAGCCGGCCCTGTGGGCGGCCTTCGTCAACTCGCCGGTGACCCGGAGCACGCCGGGCCAGGTCGACGACCTCTCGGCCACCCAGCCCCGGTCGGACTGGCCGCTGTTCGCCTCGGCCATCCCCGAGTCGGGTTCGGCGGCCGCGGCCAACACCGTGTCGATCGCCAACAACGACGGGTACATCACCGCCGTGGAGACGGCCTACGCCCTGCAGCGGAACGCCCCGGTGGCCTCGGTGAAGAACGCCAACGGCGTCTACACCCAGCCCACGGCGGTCGACGTGGCCTCGGCCCTGGCCTACGCCAACCAGTTGCCCAACGGCACCCACGAGCTGAACTTCAACGGTGCGGGCCCTCACGTCTACAACCCGTCCACCTACAGCTACCTCCTCACCCCGACGACAGGGTGGAGCGCGGCCAAGGGCGCGACCATGAGCCAGTTCGTGGACTACGCCCTCAGCCTGGGTCAGAAGCAGGCCACCACCATCGGCTACGCCTCGCTCGGGCTCTCCCTCGAGCAGTACGGGGTGAACGCCGTCCAGGCCGACGTGCCCGGCGCCGTGGCCCCGACGGCGGACGAGAAGGCGGCGTTCCAGTGCGGTGACCTCACGCCGAGCGAGGTGCAGGCCGGCCAGACCACACCGACGTGCGGCGTCGTCAACACCCAGGCCACGATCGGCGCCACGGCCACCACCGGCAGCACCTCCGCCGGTGCCGCCGGCTCGTCGACGGCGGCCGGTAGTAGCGGCGGTACGGGTGCCTCCGGCGGCTCGGGGGGCACCTCGGGGGGAGTCGGCGGGACGGGCACCCAACTGTCGGCCAACGCCGGCGTCGGGCTCCCCGGTGCGACCGGGCTGTCCTACACCGGGGGGAACCCGTGGCCGCCCCTGGTGCTGGGGATCGTGCTGCTGATGGTCGGCGTCGTGGCCCGGCGCCGGTTCCGACGGGCCCCGGCCGGTGGAGGTGAGGCATGAGGTATCCGATCCGCGTGCGCCTGGCCGTGGCCGTCGGGGGGTGCCTGCTGGTGGCGGCCGCCGTCTCGCCGGTGGTGGCCGGCCCGGGCCCGGCCGGGGCCGCAGCGCCACCGGCCGGCACACTGCACGGCGAGGGCGGCTCGTTCGCCGAGCCGATCATCACCACCATCGAGGCCGATACCGGACTGAACACCCTCCCCGAGACGACCGACTTCTTCAACGCCAACGTGGACAACGCCCGGGACGACTTCGCCGACGGGTCCGCCGACTTCGCCGTCAGTGAATTCCCCCTGACCTCGGCCCAGGCGGCCACGGCCGCGGCCGCCGGCCGGTCGTTCGCCTACGTGCCGATCGCCGCCGATGCCGTGGCCCTGGGCGCGGTCGTCGAGTGCAGTGCCGACGTCACCCTGAAATCGACCACGATGTGTGCACACCTCCAGCTGGACCCGGCGGACGCCGCCGACATCTTCACCCAGCACGTCACCCAGTGGAGCGCCATCCCCACGGTCCAGGCCGGCGGACCGGTAGCCCCCACGGCGTCGTCCAACACCATCGTGCCGCTGAACCTGATCGACCCGTCGGCCGGGTCCTACGACCTGGCCGCCTACCTGGCCAGCACGCCGGCCGGCAAGACGACGTGGGACTCGTTCCTCACGGCCAACAAGATCACCGACGCCGCACCCTCGGAGGTCTGGCCGACCGACGGGGGCATCACCGGCGGCGATCTCAACCTGGCCAACACCCTGGTGCCCCTCGATCCGTCGAACAACCTCCCGCGGGTCAACCCCCAGGGATGGGGTGTGGGCAACGTCGGTCCGCTGGCCGCCGACTGGTTGACCTACGAGGCACGGGACATCCCCTCCATCGCCCTGGAGAACACCGCCGGCTCCTTCGTCCCGCCGACGGTGGCCGCCACCCAGGCGGCGGAGGCCGACGCCACGTTCGACACCTCGACGAACCTGGTCACCTTCAACGCCAGCACCACCGACAAGGGCGCCTACCCCGTCGTGCAGATGAGCTACCTGATCGTCCCCACCACGGGGCTCAGCCCGGCCAAGGCCGTCGCCCTGGCCAGCCTGATCCGCTTCACCCTCAGTGCCGCCGGCCAGAAGGACATCGAGTCCCTGGGGGCGGCACCACCGACCGCGGCGATGATCGCCGCCGGTGAGAACGTCGCCGACACCGTGGCCGCCGAGGGGACCACCCCGACCACGACCACCACGACGACGACCACGGTGCCGGCGACCACCTCGACGACGGCCGTGACCGGCGCGGGCGGCGGGTCCACGGACACCGGCACGGGAACGGACGACAGCACGGGTTCCGACACCGTCGGCTCCTCCTCGACCGGCTCCGGATCGTCGCTGGCCTTCACCGGTGCCGACGTCTGGCCGCTGGCCGGTATCGGCGCGATGCTGGTCCTCGTGGCCGCCCTGGCCCGGCGGCGCCTCCGGCGGGGGGTACCGGGATGATCGGCTCCCGGTCGTCCGGTGGGTCGGGCCCCCGGGGGTTCGGCCTGTCCGTGCCCGGACGGGCCGCCCTCGAGTGGGCGGTGCTGTGCGCCGCCGCCGCCCTGCTCTTCCCGGAGATGGCCGTGGTGTCGGTGGCCTTCGCCCTGCGCAGCCGCCGTCAGGGATCGACCCGCTGGGCCGCCGCCCTGGCCGCCGCCCTGTGGTGCGGGGTCCTCGGCGTCGTGCTCCGCGTGGTGCTGCGAGAGAGGATCCTCCCATGACCAGTGTCGACGAGATCAGGGCCCGCTACGGGGTCCAGCAGGACACCGGTCCGGCGGCCGCAGCGGTCGGCTCCGGTGAGCCGTCGGCCAGCATCGTGGCCAGCAACGTGTCGGCGTGGTTCGGGAGCAACAAGGTGCTCGAGCGCATCTCGTTGACCATGGAGCAGAAGCGGGTCACCGCGCTCATCGGCCCCTCCGGCTGCGGTAAGTCGACGTTCCTCCGGATCCTCAACCGTATGCACGAGCTCATCCCCGGAGCCGCCCTCTCGGGCTCGGTGGAGCTCGACGGGGCCGACATCTACCACTCGGCCCAGCGGGTGACCCAGACGCGCCTGAAGATCGGGATGGTCTTCCAACGACCGAACCCCTTCCCGTCGATGACCATCGCCCAGAACGTGCTGGCCGGCCTGCGGTTGTCCGGCACCAAGACGCACAACGCCGACGCTCTCGTCCAGGAGTGCCTGGAGCGGGCCGGCCTGTGGACCGAGACCCGCAACCGGCTGAACGAGTCCGGCGCGGCCCTCTCGGGCGGACAGCAGCAACGGCTGTGCATCGCCCGGGCCCTGGCCGTCCGGCCCAAGGTGCTCCTCATGGACGAGCCCTGCTCGGCCCTCGATCCCATCTCGACCGGGGTCATCGAGCAGACCATCCGGGAGCTGTGCCAGGACGTGACCATCGTCATCGTGACCCACAACATGCAACAGGCCCAGCGGGTCTCGGACGACTGCGCCCTCTTCTTGGTGGACGGTGAGGGCCAGCCCGGCCACATCGTGGAGGCGGGTCCCACCGGACAGCTCTTCGACAACCCCCGTGATCCCCGGACGGCCGACTACGTGCACGGACGGTTCGGATGAGCGGACGCCCCACCGACGGAAGGAGCACCCCGTGTCGATGACCTCCCATCCACTGCCGGCGGCCGGCGGGATCTGGGTCGAGGTCCGGACCTCCGCCCTGCGGATCCGCGACGACTACCGCCGGCGGTGGAGCGCGGCCACGCCCCGCACCCGCACCCGGGTCCAGCTGGCCGCGCTGCTGGGTTCGGTCGTCGTGGCCTACAACTATTCGCTGATCACCCTGCTGCAGACGGTGAGCCTCGATACGCCCCTGGCCTACGTCAGCCTGGTGCCGGCCATCGCCCTGGCCCTGGCCGCCGTCCACAGCAACCCGCGTCGCGCCGAGCCGCCGATCCACGACCGCCAGGTCGACTACATCGTGGGTGTGCCGCTGATCGCCGCGGCCCTGGCCGTGAACCTGGCCCTGCCCGCCCACCTGTCGGTGATGTTCTGGGTCTGGCGCCTCGACCTCATGACCCTGCCCGTCTTCGTGGCCGGGGCCGTGGCCATCATCTTCGGCACCCGGATGCTCTGGCGCCAGAAGTTCGCCATCGCCTATCTCATCCTGGCGTGGCCCCTCCCGTACTCCACCGTGCTCGGACGGCTCCTCAATTCCTTCACCGACCTGACCCTCCTCGGCCTGCGGGCGGCCATCCGGATCCTGCCGGTGGGCCGGCCGACCAGCCTGGCCGACGGCTCGGTGTTCGAGGTCCTCCACCACGGCATCAGCTTCCCGGTGAGCGTGGTCACGGCCTGCTCCGGGGTGAACGGCATGGTCGGGTTCCTGTTGGTCGGTTCGGCCTTCGCCGCCGTGGTGCGGGGCCCCCTGGTGCGCAAGTGCCTGTGGCTGGCCGGCGGCCTCGTCCTGCTGTGGCTGATCAACCTGGGCCGGCTCCTCTTCATCTTCTGGGCCGGCCACGAGTGGGGTGAGCACATCGCCCTCGGTATCCTCCATCCGTTCGTGGGGGTCCTGACCTTCGGGCTCGGCGTGGTGGTCATGGTCGTCCTGATCAGGCCGCTGGGCATGCGTCTCGAGGTCGGGGGGTACTCGTTGGGGATGCCGGCCCGGCGTCCCACGGGGCCGATCCCCGTCCCGTCGCTCTACCCCGAGGTGCCGAAGGCACCGGCCGTGCCCCGGGCCTATGCGGCCATGGCCCTGGTGCTGGTGGCCGCACTGGCCCTGGGTGTCGCCAACGTGGGGCTGCGCCCCTACAACCTGGTGGCCGACGCCACCGGGGCCCCCCGACTGGTGGCGTACACCTCGCAGCCCGCCGTGCCCGCCGGGTGGGGCCAGGAGCTCTATTCGACCTTCGGCTGGACCACCCCGCTCTTCGGGTTCGGTTCGACGTGGAACCGGTACCGGCTCTACCCCGTGAAGGGGAAGGCGGGAGACCTGCAGGTCCCCACCGTGGTCACGGCCGACGTGATCCAGGCGTCGAACGCCGGGGTGTTCAGTACCTACGGCATCGAGTCGTGCTACCAGTTCCACGGCTACCGGCTCCGGGACGTCAACCAGGTCAACCTGGGCGGGGGCATCACCAGTCAGGCCATGTCGTTCACCACCGGTCAGGGGGCCAGTTGGTCCATCGTCTACTGGATCATCCCGGTGAAGGGCGCGGGCGGGTCCACGCGGTACGAGCGCACCGTGCTGTTCGTGCAGAACTCCGGAGCCGGCGTGGTCCCGGTGTCCGGAGCCGACGCCTCGGGCATCCCCAACGTGTCCGGCCAGCTCCGCACGGCCGATCCCTCGGACGCCGCGCTGATCCGCAACCAGGCCTTCCTGGTGGCCTTCGCCCGCCAGCTCGTCGAGGTGCAGGCCCACCACGTCCTGGCGGCCACGGGGACCTCGGAGTAGCGCGGGTCGCCGTGGCCACCACCATCTCGCAGGTCCCGGCCACCGGGGAGGAGGCTCCTCCACCGGCCGCCGGGGGACCACCTGCCCGCCCGCCCCTGGTCGACGCCCGCGTCCGGAACCTCGACGTGGTCCGGCGCTTCGTCGAGCGCATCGTGGACGGCGGGGGCGGCGAGCCGCTGGTCGAGCTCAGCCGCGAGGAGTGGGACGCCGTCTGGTCGGCCGGGAGCGACCAGGAGACCATCCAGGGGGCCATCGCCCGGGTGGTGTTCGCCGCCCGGGCGGTCCGGGGGGGCGGACCCCGTCGGGACGATGGGCCGGTCGCCCCGCCGTCCGTCCCGCCGGCGTTGGGGCCGACGGTGCCCCTCGCCCTCGACCGGTGGACCCCCCGGTCGGCCCTGGACGACCCGGCGTTCACCGCGCTCTTCCGGGTCCGCCCCTCCGGTACGGCGACCGGTGGGGTGCCGGTCACGGTGCCGACCGTCGGCCCGACCACGGTGGCCCCGCCGGTGGCGGACCGGGCGCCGGTGGCACCCGCCCTCACCGTGGGCTTCTTCGACCTCCTCCCCGGGTTCCCCGGCGCGGTGCGGGAGGCCGCCCCCGAGCCCGCACCGGCCCCGGCCCCGGCCCCGGCCACGGCCACGGCGCGGTCCCGGGCCGAGGAGCGCCGCCGGCTCCGGCTCCTCTCGGCCTCGAACTGGGTGCGCAACATCGGCGCCCTGATGATCCTCTTCGCCGCCTGGCAGGTGTGGGGCACGGCCATCGCCCAGCACCACACCCAGCAGGCCCTGGGCCACGAATTCTCGGCCAGGGTCCACGCCGCCCCGCCGCCCGTGCCCGTCGGCGACGGTCTGGTCCCGGCCTCGGTCCGGCTGACCGATCCGCCCGAGGGGACGGTGGAGGCCCACATCCAGATCCCCGAGATCGGGGTGGACCAGTACGTAGTGGCCGGGACGGCGGCCGACGACCTGGCCAAGGGGCCGGGCCACTACATCGGCACGGCGATGCCCGGCCAGGAGGGGAACGTGGCCATCGCCGGCCACCGGACCACCCACGGAGCGCCGTTCAACCACCTGGACGAGCTGGCCGTCGGCGACCCCATCTACCTGACCACCAGCACCGGCCAGCGGCTGACCTACCTGGTGGCCCAGACGCCGTACCCGGTCTCGCCGTCGGACGTGTCGGTCCTCAACAATTTCGGGGACAACCGGCTCACCCTCACCACCTGCAACCCCAAGTTCTCAGCGGCCCAGCGGCTGATCGTGGTGGCCGAGTACCAGGTACCCGGGGTGCCGCAGCCCGCCAAGCCGGTGGTGGCGACCGGCAAGGGCACGCCCTACCGGCACGTGAAGAACGCCGGCGAGTCGGGATGGAACGTCGGTGTCCTGCCCCTGGTGCTGCTCGAGGGGGCCTTCCTCGTGCTCCTCGGACTGTTCACGGCCAGGTTGGCCCGCCTCTACGGCCGGGCCGGACGGTGGCTGATCCTCGCCCCCGTCTGGGTGGCCGGTATCTACGCCCTCTTCCAGACCCTCACGACCTTCCTCCCGGCCGCGGCCTGAGCAGCCTGAGCGGCCGGCCGGGCCGGGCCGTCCGGGCCGTCCGGGGGCTCCGGGCGGGCGCCGTGGGTCAGCCGGGATCCGGCGGTGCCAGGGTGTCGCGGAGGGCCTCCAGCTCGACCAGGAGCTCCCGGTTGTTCCGGGCGAAGGCGTCGATGGCCGTGGTCAGCTCGAAGAGGGCCTCGACGGTGATGGTGCTCCGGCGGCTCTCGGCGACGATCTCGGCCGCCTGGTGGCGGGCCTCCTCCAGGATGCGCACCGCCTCGGCGTTGGCCTGGGCCACCACGGCCCGGGCCCGCCCGTCGGCCTCGTCGGCCACCTCGTCGGAGAATCGCTGGGCCTGGAGGAGCACGTCGCCGACCTCGGCCTCCGAGGCCCGCTGGGCCTCGACGTGGCCGATCCGCCGGGTGACCTGTTCGAGCTGGGTCGAGAGGTCGGCCATGGCGTCGGCCACCCGCTCGACGGTGTGGGAGACGATGCGGATGTCGTCGTCCTCGGAGAGCCCGTAGCCGGGGGCAGCAGTCATGGTTCCTCTCGCCTCCGTCGGGGTCGGGGTCGTGGCGACCGGTCGTAGGCCCGGCCGGCCGGACCGGGGGCATGGGGAAAGTCTAGGCCTCCGGAGTCCCGAGAGCGACCCCCGGTCGGACGAAATCCCTGGTGACAAGGGGTGAACGGCAGGTGAACGGGTTGCCGGGCGGTTGCCGTACGGTGAACGGACCGGCGGCGTGTGGCGGCGCCCCCCCGGCCCGCCCGCCCTACGATCGCCGGATCATGCCTCCCGACCGCCGGTGGAACGTCAAGGTGCCCGAGATCACGGCGATCTTCTGGGTGGTCAAGATCCTGACCACGGCCATGGGCGAGGCCACCTCGGACTTCCTCGTCCACCGGTTCGGGGCACCGGTGGCCATCCCGTGCGCCGGTGTCGTGCTCCTCGTCTCGCTCGTCCTGCAGTTCGCCGCCCCGGGGTACGTGGCCTGGAGGTACTGGTTCGCCGTGGTCATGGTCAGCGTGTTCGGGACCATGGCCGCCGACTCCCTCCACGTCGGCCTCGGCGTCCCCTACGCCGTATCGACGGCGTGCTTCGCCGCGGCCCTGACCGTGGTCTTCGTCGTCTGGTTCGCCAGCGAGCGGACACTGTCGATCCACAGCATCGACACCCCCCGCCGTGAGGTCTTCTACTGGGTCGCGGTCATGGCCACCTTCGCCCTCGGCACGGCCACCGGCGACCTGACGGCGACCACCCTGGGTCTCGGCTACCTGGCCTCGGGCCTGGTGTTCGCCGTCCTCATCCTCCTGCCCGCCGTGGCCCGGCGGTGGCTCGGCCTGGGCGAGGTGGCGGCCTTCTGGGCCGCCTACGTCCTGACCCGGCCGCTCGGAGCGTCGTTCGCCGACTGGCTGGCCGTGCCGCCGTCGCGGGGAGGCCTCGGACTGGGGGACGGCGTGGTGAGCATCGTCCTCACCCTGGCCATCGTCGTCCTCGTGGGGTACCTCATGGTCACCGGGCGCGATGCGCCCGACGCCGGGGACGCCGCCGGGTGACGGACGGCCGGGCCGTTCAGCCCCGCGCCGGGTCGCCGAGGTAGGCCGTGAGGTAGGTCCGACGCCGCCGGGCGATGACCGTCGACACCCGGTGCCCGCCCACCGAGCCCACCACGGCGCAACCGCAGGCCAGCACGATCCCCCAGGCGTACTCGGCGTCGGGGAGCCGGCCGCTCAGTCCGTGGGTGGCGAAGAGCCCCCACAGCAGCAGGGTCGGGCTCATGAGGGCGAAGGCCAGGGCCGGCACGAGGAGGTAGGGGGTGACGGCCAGGAGGCCCCAACGGACCAGCATGTGCCACCACTGCCGCCGGGCCGCCCAGCGGTCCCGGAGGGGGATGGGGTGGTAGGGGAGGAGCACCCCGACCCAGTTCGAGATGCCGAGGCCCCCGAAGGGCACCACCACGATCCACACCAGCGACACGACGGTGGCCGTGAGGTCGCGCTGGCTGAGGCCGATGGCCACGCAGATGACGGTGCACGGCGGGGTGATGATCAGCCACAGCACCAGGTTCTTGGCGTAGAGCAGCCGCCGGAGCATCCGGGGGTCGTCGAGGGCCGCCGCCGTGCGGAGGTGGTCGGGGCCGAGGACGTTGGTGGCGGGCACGTCGGAGTACATCCAGGCCGACAGCACCAGGGCGAAGGCCAGCGGGCCGTGGAGGGTGAAGACGAAGTTCCGGATCCACCCGGGGAGCAGGAACCACGCCCCGCACATGATGGCCCCGTTGGCCACCACCACGATGGGCACCTCGTAGGGCTGGCGGAACGTCCGGTCGATCTCGGTGCGGACGGCCTGGTGGAACGAGGCGGGCTGGACCACCAGGGGCCGGCGGGGCCGGCGGTGCTCCCGGTGGACCCTCGGCGGTCGTCGCCCGGTGGCCGGGGCCTCCCGGTCGCCGTGCCCGCCGCCACCGTCGCCGTGCCGCGAGCGGCCGGTCACCGGCCCGCCCCGGTGACGACGGTCCCCGGTCCGTCCCCGGATCCGGTCCGCCGGCGCACGGCGAGCAGGGCGGCCACCCCGGCCACGAAGAGGAGCATGGCGACGAAGAGCCCGCTGCCCCCGAGCAGCTGGAGCCCGTGCTCGGTGAGCGGGGCCGGCCCGCGGGCCCAGGCCCGCCAATTGGGGGCCCACCAGAAGAGGGCGAAGGCCGCCGCCGCCCAGGCCGGACCACCCGGGGGACGGTCGGCGGCCAGGACCAGCCAGGCCAGGATGGGGATGGTCCACACCAGGTGGTGGGTCCAGGTGATGGGGGAGATGAGCAGCCCGGTGGTGGCGCACACCAGCACACCGAGGAGCGCCGACGACGACCGGTGGGCCCACACGGCGACGGCGAGCCCCGCCACGGCCAGGAGGAGCTCGACCCCGAGATCGACGCCCGACGGCACCGGCCCGTGGTGGAACCGCTCGAGCACCCCGGCCACGCTCTGGTTGTTGAAGCTGAAGGTCCGGCCGATCCGGCGGCTGTCGGTGATGTCGCCGGTCCAGAACTGCCACGACTCCCGGGGGGCCAGCGCCACCAGCAGCAGGCTGCAGGCCACGAAGGTGGCCAGGGCGGTCCAGGCCGCCCGGGTGGACCGGACGAGGAAGAGGAAGGGCACGAAGACCAGGGGTGTCAGCTTCACCGCGGCGGCGATCCCGGTGAATACCCCCCGGGGGAGGGTCCGCCGCCCGACGGTGACCCGCCGGGTCAGGTCGATGAGCACCGCCGCGGCCAGCAGCAGGTTGACCTGGCCGTAGCCGAAGGTCAGCCGCACCGGGTCGAGCAGGTAGGCCGGGGCCATGAGGACCAGCGACCACTGCACCACGGTGCGGCGGCCGAGCCCGGGCCGGGCGGCGGCCAGGGAGGCGGCCAGTAGCAGGGCCAGTGCGGCGGTGTTGGTGACGGCCCACGCGAGCTGGGCCACCCGGGTGGGGAGCACCCGCAGCGGCTCGAAGAGGAGGGCGGCGAACGGGGGGTAGGTGAACAGCAGCCCCGTGCCGGAGGTCCGGCCGCTGTACAGGGTCCCGGCGAACAGCCGCGACGCCCCCTGGAGGTAGACGTCGATGTCCACCTGGGGATGGACGGCCAGCCGGAGGGCCTGGAGGACCACCACGGCGGTCGAGAGCGCGCCGAGGACCCACAGCACGGCCCGGCCCCGGGTGTCGGCCCCGGGCGTCGGCCCCGCCGGAGCCGGAGGGCCGTCGGGCCCGGCTCGACGGTCGGACGCTCCGACCGGCGCGGGACGCGTCACGTCGCCCACCGGTCCACCTCCCCGGACTGCCTCCCGGTCGGCGACCGCCGGGCCACCGCTCGGGTCACCGGTCAATCGGTGGTGCTGCTGTCACCGAAGGCCTCCCAGGCCGCATCGACCTCGGCGTCGGGGTCGAACGACTCGAGCTCGGCATCATCGGCCCGTCGCAGGTCCCCACCGTCGACGGCCGGTGTCCCCACCGGCCGCACCAACGGGCCGTCGTACGGAGTGGCGGGCGGGTCGTCGCTCGACTCGACCGACCCGTCGCGCACCAGGGAGGTGGGGGTGCCGTCCGAGAACCAGCGCGTCTCGTGGACCCCGTAGGGGTCGAGGTACCAGCCTTCAGCGTCCATGGAGGACCTCCGGGTCCGTGGCCCGGGGAACGGGCGGTGCGGGGCGCGGTCCGGGGTGCCGGCCGCACTCCTCATCCTGCCAGCGGTGGCCGGGGGTCGCGTCGGGTGCGCTCACCGGCCGAGGAACGAGGTGACCAGCCCGGCCACCCCGACCGGGTCCTGGGCCATGAAGGCGTGCCCGCCCCCGTCGATGTGGACCACCCGGCCACCGGGCCACCGGGCGGCCAGGGCCTCGGCGTTGCCCGGGGGGATGACGACGTCCTCGGTGCCGCTCACGGCGAGCACGGGGAGACCACCGGGCACCGGGACCGACCCCCCCTCGTCGTGCCACGCACCCATGGCCGCCTCCTGGGCGTCGAGGGCCGCCGGGTCGAGCCCGGCCCGGGCCCCGGCCACGAGGTCGCCGAATTGCCGGTCGATCTCCGGGGCCAGCGACGGGGGGAACAGCAGTGAGATGAGGCGCGAGGCCTGCTGGCGGGGGGAGCCCGACCGGTCGGTCAGCCGGTCCCACACCTCCGGTGCGGCGGTCAGCGCCGCCGGGCCGCCGGGGTCGGTGGCCAGGAGGACGAGGGCCGTCACCCGTCCGGGCGAGCGCACGGCGAGCTGCTGGGCGATGAACCCGCCCATGGACCACCCCACCACCGGGACGCGGTCGATCCCCAGGGCGTCGAGGACGGCCTCGACGTCGGCGGCCATGGCGTCGATGGTCACCGCGGCGGGGTCGCCCAGCTCGGAGCCGCCGAGGCCACGGTTGTCGGGGCGGACCACCTCGAAGGAGGCCTCCAGGGCGGCGACGAAGGAGGGGTCCCAGTCCTCCGACGTGGCGGCGTAGCCGTTCACCAGGACGATCGGCGGGCCGGTGCCCGAGCTCCACCAGGCCACGCGCTGCCCGGCCGCCCCGGGGGTGGTGTGCCGACCGTCCTCCGTCATGCCCGGACAGTAGCCCCGGCCCCGGGTGCCGGCCAGCGCCCCGGCCGGGGAAAACACGTGACGTTCGCGGTCCGGAAACGACGGCGAAACAAAGGTCCGCGACAGTGGCTGTCGTGGGCGATCTCTTCGACGGGTACGGCGCGGTCTCGACCGGGCCACTGAGCAGGGCCTTCGACGAGGTGGTGACCCCCGACGGCGGCACCCGGGCCCCGTACCACGACGTGGTCTCGGTCCTCACCCAGCTCACCCCCGACGAGGTGGGGGCCCGGACCAACCGCCTGGCCCGGGCCTTCATGGACCAGGGGGTGACCTTCGACCTCGACGGGGAGGAGCGGCCGTTCCCGCTGGACATCGTGCCCCGCATCTTCAGCGGCCGGGAGTGGGACGTGGTGGCCGAGGGCGTGTCGCAGCGGGTGCGGGCCCTCGAGGCCTTCCTGGCCGACATCTACAACGAGGGGCGCATCCTCGACGAGGGGGTGGTGCCCTACCGGGCCGTGCTGAGCTCGCCCGGGTTCCTCCGCGAGGTCCACGGGGTCAACCCGGCCAACGGCGTGCGCATCCACGTGGCCGGGATCGACGTCATCCGCGATGAGGACGGCGTGTTCCGGGTGCTGGAGGACAACATCCGCTGCCCGTCGGGGGTCAGCTACGTCCTGGCCAACCGGGCGGCCATGGCCCGGGTGCTCCCCGAGGTCTTCGGGGGCCAGCCCATCCACATGGTGGCCGACTACCCGGCCCGCCTGGTCCGGGCGCTCCGGCTGGCCGCGCCGCCCGGGGTGTCCGATCCCACCATCGTGGTGCTCACCCCCGGGGTGCACAATTCGGCGTTCTACGAGCACGCCCTGCTGGCCCGCCTGATGGGCCTGCACCTGGTCGAGGGCCGGGACCTGGTGTGCCGGGGGACCGACGTCTTCCTCCGGACCACCGACGGGGAGATGCCCGTGCACGTGATCTACCGGCGCATCGACGACGAGTACGCCGATCCCCTGCAGTTCCGGCCCGAGTCCCTGGTGGGCTGTCCGGGTCTGGTCAACGCGGCGCGGGCCGGGCGGGTCACGGTGGCCAACGCCCTGGGCAACGGCGTGGCCGACGACAAGCTGATCTACGCCTACGTCCCGGACATGGTCCGGTACTACCTCGACGAGGAGCCGGTGCTGCGCAACGTGGACACCTTCCTGCTGGTCGACGAGGACCAGCGCGCCGTGGCCCTGGCCCAACGCGATCAGATGGTCTTCAAGCGGGTGGACGGCTCGGGCGGCAAGGACCTGGTCCTCGGCCCCTTCGCCACGACGGCGGAGCTCGACGAGGTCGGACGGGCGGTGGAGGCCAATCCCCGGGGCTGGGTGGCCCAGCGGATGGTGGCCCTGTCCACCTCGCCCACGTGGATCGGGGACTCGCTGGCCCCCCGCCACGTCGACCTGCGGCCCTTCGCCGTCAACGACGGCGAACGGGTCAACGTCCTGCCCGGCGGGCTCACCCGGGTGGCCCTGCAGGCCGGGGGCCTGGTGGTGAACTCCAGCCAGGGCGGCGGGTCCAAGGACACCTGGGTGATGGGGGCCCGGGCGGAGTCGGTGCGGGCCACGCCGGTGGCCCCCCGGGCCGTGGCGGCGTTCCCCCTGCCCTCGGGGCCGCCCATGGACCACGGTCCCGTGGTCGACGCCGAGCTGGGACAGCAGCAGTGAGCAACGCCCTCCTCAGCCGGGTGGCCGAGTCCATCTTCTGGATCGGCCGCTACGTCGAGCGGGCCGAGGGGACGGCCCGCATCCTCGACGTCACCCTCTACCAGGCCCTGGAACAGAGCGGCGGGGTGAGCGACGCGGCCAGCCGGCGCCTGCTGGCCGTCATGGGCATCCCGGCCGACGAGGGCGAGCTCGACCTGTGGCAGGTCACCGAGCTGCTGGCCTGTGACCCCACCAGCCGGTCGTCGATCGTCGGGGCCATCTCGGCGGCCCGGGAGAACACCCGGGCCGTCCGCCACGTCATCCCGGTCGAGCTGTGGGAGCGGATCAACGCCACCTGGGTGGAGCTCCCGGCCCAGTGGGAGACGGCCCGGCTCATCGGCCCGGCCTCCTTCCTGGCCTTCGTGAAGACCCAGACCGCGGCCATCACCGGCCTGGCCGACACCACCATGAGCCGGGACCAGACCTGGCACTTCTTCGCCCTCGGCCGCTGCCTGGAGCGGACCGACGTGGTGGCCCGTCAGCTGGCCTCCATGCCCTTCGACGGGATCTCGGAGAGCGGCCTGGTGATGCTGCTGCGGTCGTGCGGGGGCTACGAGCCCTACCTGCGCCTGTCCCAGGGCGTGGTGGAGGTGGGACGGGTGCTGCACTTCATCATGTGCGACCGCCTCTTCCCCCGGTCGGCCATCGCCTCGCTCACCGTGGCCGGGACGTGCCTGGAGCAGCTGGCCGGGGTGCGCAGCGACGACTGGGACGAGGCCCGGGGGCTGATCGGCCTGGCCCGGGCCGAACTGGAGTACGTACCGCCGCGGGTGCTGGTCTCCGACCTGCACGCCCGGCTCGAGCGATTGGAGCGCACCATCTCGCTGGTCTCGGACCTGGCCACCCGGCGGTACTTCGCCCACGACCTGCCGGTGGAGTGGCAGCTGGAGACCGACGCATGAGGGCCGAGGACGGGTGGCGCCTGCGCATCGAGCACGTGACGACGTTCCTCTACTCCACGCCGGCCCGGGCGTCGTACAACGAGGTCCGCCAGACCCCGCTCACCACCGGTCGGCAGACCACGCTGGAGTCGGGCATCCGGACCGCCCCGCACGCCCTGCAGAATTCGTACTGGGACTACTGGGGCACCCAGGTGGTCTCCTTCAACGTCGACGCCCCGCACGACGAGCTCACCATCCGGGGCCGGGCCCTGGTGGAGACCAAGGTGGCCGAGGAGCCGGCCACGGCGACCTGGGACGAGGTGGGCGGGCGGTCCGACCGGCTGTCCGAGTATCTGGCCCCGAGCCGCTACACCGAGGCCACCCCGCACCTGGTGGAGGTGGCCGCCGGACTGCGCCGGGACACCCCGCAGGACACCGTGCGGGCCGTGGCCGACTGGGTGCACGGGTCGCTCGAGTACATGAGCGGCGTGACCAGCGTGCGGACCTCGGCCGTCGAGGCCTTCGAGGCCGGACGCGGCGTGTGCCAGGACTTCGCCCACCTGGCCATCGCCATGCTCCGCCTGACCGGCGTGCCCACCCGTTACGTGTCGGGGTACCTCCACCCGAAGCCCGACGCCGAGATCGGGAATGAGGTGAAGGGCGAGAGCCACGCCTGGATCGAGTCGTGGCTCGGCCAATGGTGGGGGCTCGACCCGACCAACGCCACGGAGATCGGTGAGCGGCACGTGGCCGTGGCCCGCGGGCGCGACTACGCCGACGTGGCCCCGGTGAAGGGGGTGTTCGCCGGCCGGGCCGACCACAGCACGAAGGTCTCGGTGTCCATCACCCGGGTGGCCTAGGCCGTGCGGGTCGCCCTGCGGATCTGGCTGCCCGACGCCCCGGGCATGCTGGGGACGGTGGCCACGGCCATCGGGCGCACCGGCGGGAACGTCACGGGCCTCGAGGTCCTCGAGTGCCAGGGCGGTGTGGCCGTCGACGAGCTCATCGTCGAGCTGCCCGGTCCCGACGCCGTCGACGGCATGTGCGCCGGGCTCCGGTCGGTACCCGGGCTGGGGATCGAGGAGGTGCGGACCCTGGACGACGGGGCCGAGGAGCACGGGACGGCCGTGCTGGCCGCCGCCGCCGCCCTGGTGGGGGAGTTCGAGCACGGGAGGATCCACGCCTCCCTGGTCGCCGCGGCGGCCGAGCTGTTCGACGCCCGGTGGGTGGCGCTGGCCGACCCGGTGGAGGGGACGGTACTGGTGGCCCACGGGGAGCCGCCGCCGATGGCCTGGCTCCGGGCCTTCTCGGACGGGGCCAACTTCGGGCAGGTGGCCGGGGCCACGGGGGCCAGCGGGGTGCTGGCCGGGCTGCTCCCCCGGTGCCAGCTGGCCCTGTGCCTGGGCCGGCCGGTGGCCTTCCGGGACCGCGAGCGGCGGGAGATCGAGATGCTGTCGACGGTGGCCGACGCCTGGCTGGCCACCACCGGGGCCCTCCCGGGGGCCCGGCCGGCCTGACGGGGCCCGGCCGGCCTGGCGGGGCCCGGCCGGCCTGGCGGGGCGTGGCGGGGCCCGAGCGCTCAGCCCGCCGCGGTGAAGACGTCCTTGCCGAAGGTGGCGCTCACCGACTGGGCCTGGCCCAGCTTGGCCAGACCGAAGATGTCCTCGACGGTGGCCAGGGTGGAGTAGTGGTTGTAGGGCACGTCGGACACCGTGCCGGGCTTGATGTACGGGGAGATCAGCACCGACCCGATCCGGCCGCCCCCCGGCCCGGTGATGCCCGGATCGGGCGCCGCCGGCCCGGGGATCGAGTTGCAGCACGTCGAGGCGTCGCCGGTGTCGGCCTCGTCGAAGGTGATCTCCAACAGGCCATTCTCCTTGAAGGCCGGGGAGCCGGTGATGAGCGGGACCCAGGTCTGCAGGAAGGCGTCGATGTTGACGTAGGGCGAGGGGGAACCGGCCTGGTTGATGCACGGCGCGTCGTGCCCGTCGTTGCAGAGGTTCGGTGTGATGAAGCTGTAGTTGGGGGTGGTGGCCACCGACTTCAGGTCCGTGGCCAGCCCGGTGGTGCCGGCCGGGGCACCGGCGGGCAGGGCGCCCGAAGTGGTGCCGAGGGGCACCACGTTCGAGTCGCACAGCGACGTGTTGTCGATGATGGAGTGGAAGTAGACGAAGGGGTCGTGGCGCGAGGCGTAGCCGTCGCCGGAGACGGCCAGCTCGGTGTTGTCGAGCGCCCCCACGGCCGGGTGGCCGCACACGGCGGACTCGCGGGAGGGGATGTTGCCCATGTCCTGCATGTAGCCCTTCCAGGTCAGGCCGGCCCGGGTCAGCTGGTTGGCCACCGTGGTGACGGTGAGGGGGAAGACGCAGCCGGAGTCGGAGATCTGGCCACCGGCTCCGATCGAGGCGGTGAGGGGGAAATTGACGAAGGCCGGGCAGTCCGACTGGTTGTCGGGGTTGGGGGCCTGGCCCGAGAGGAGGGCGATGTAATTGTCGTTCGAATGGTGGCCGATGCCGTAGTACTGGGTGAGCAGCGCGCCCTGCTTGGGCAGGGTGCCGGCCAGGTAGGGATCGTTCGCCGGGTTGCCGAACGTGTTGGCGTAGCCCTGGTTCTCCAGCACGATGATGAACACGTGGCGGATCGGGGGCAGGCCCGACGCCGTGGTGGCCGCCGTGGTGGTGGTCGACGGGGCCGACGTGGTCGTGGAGGACGAACTGGTGGACGAGCAGGCCGCGGCCACCAGGGCCAGGACCCCGACCAGGAGGACGGCGGCGCCGCGCCGGGGGGACCCTACCGTCCGCGTCGGGCGGTGGCCGGAGCGGACGGTGGCCGGAGCGGACGGTGAGCGGCGTGCGTGCATGGCAGCACTCTACGTTCCCGGCCGGCCCGGCGGCGGGTCTCCGGGGGAGGGGGCCGGTCGGACGGTGGACGGGCTGGACGGTGGACGGTCCCGGGTCGGCACGGTAGCTTCGGCCCGGCACGGCGGCCCGTGGTCGGCGTGCGCCGCAGGGCGAGGCCGCCACGGCGTGCCGGAGGACAGCCGAGGGACCCGGGAGGGCGTGGTGGACGGATCGGGACGGAGCGCCGGCAGGGCGCGTCGCCGGTGACCGGGGCCGTCGATCCCGCCGAGGCGGCACCCCGCCCGGTGCGTGCCGGGTGGCGTCCGCTGGTCTTCGCCCCCATCGGCGACGGACAGCGGCGGCGGCGCGGGAGCGACGGGTTGCGACTGGCCGGCGCCGTCGTGGCCGTCGCGGTCTGCGTGGTCATCATCCGGACCAGCCCCTACCTCGATCGCACCATCGCCGGGGCCCTGGCCCCCCCGCCGCACGGCATCAGCTGGTTGGTGACCGTGGTGTACGACGCCGGGTCCTTCGGGCTGACGGCGGTCCTGGTGGCGGTGGCCCTGGCCGCCCGTCGGTGGGCCGTGGCCCGGGACATCGGGGTCTCGGCCGCCGGAACGGTGGTGGCCAGCCTGGTGCTCATCGTGGTCCTCGGGAGCGACGGCGGACGGGCCGGGGGGATCCCCGTCGCCGGCTTCCGCCTCAACTTCCCGGTGGTGCAGATCGCCGTCTTCATGGCGGTGGCCACCGCGGCCCTGCCCTACCTGGCCCGGGGGATCCAGCGGGTCATCCTGGGGTTCATCGTCCTGGTCGTCCTGGCCACGGTGGTCAGCGGGCACGGGCTCCCGGTCAGCGTGACCGGCAGCCTGGCCATCGGCTGGGGGGCGACGGCGGTGGTCCACCTGGTCGTCGGGTCCCCGACGGGGCTGCCGTCGGGCGGGGACGTGGCCCTGCTGCTGGCCGAGCTGGGGATCGCCGCCCGGGACGTGCAGCCGTTCGACCGCCAGACCTGGGGAGTGGCCCGGTACCGGGCGGTCGGCCCGGGGGACGACGGGACGGACGGGGGGAGCCTGGTGGCCTCGGTCTACGGACGTGACGCCGCCGACGCCCAGCTCATGGCCAAGGTGGGCCGGTACCTCTTCTACCGCGACTCCGGCCCGACCCTCACGTTCACCCGCCTCCAACAGGTGGAGCGCGAGGCCTACCTGACCCTCCGGGCCGCCCGGACCGGCGTCTCGGTGCCGGAGGTACTGGAGGCCGGTGAGGCCGGCCCGTCCCGAGACGCCCTGCTGGTCAGCCGCATCCCCGCCGGGGTCCGCCTGATCGACGCCGACCCCGACGACGTCACCGACGCCACGGTCGACGACCTGTTCCGACAGCTGCTCCTGTTGCGGGCGGCCCGCCTGGCCCACGGGGCCATCAGCGGCGAGACCGTCCTGGTGGACCCGGAGACCGGGACGGCGTCGCTCACCGACTTCCGCAACGCCCTGTCCGGCGCCGGCGCCGATCCGCTCGACCGTGACCTGGCCGGTGCGGTGGCCGCCGTGGCGCTGGTGGTCGGGCCGGCGCGGGCCGCCGGGGGCGCGGCCCGGTCGCTGGACCCCGACGTCCTGGCCGGGGTGCTCCAGCACCTCCGCCGGGCCGGGCTGGACCCGGTGCTGTCCCGGGAGCTGCGCGGGGCCAAGGGACTGCTCGAGGACGTCCGGGTCCGGGCGGCCGAGGCCAAGGCCATCGAGGTCCCCAAGCTGGCCGAGCCCCGTCGGGTGAGCTGGCCCACGCTCATCCTGGTGGTCGGCACGCTGATCGGCGGCTGGGCCCTGATCGGCACGCTCATCGACGTCGCCAATTCCTTCGACACCATCATCGGGGCCAACTGGGTGTGGGTGGTCATCGCCTTCGTACTGGCCCAGGTCTGTGTGGTGGCCGACGCCGTGGAGGACCTGGGGAGCGTCTCCGGACCGCTGCCCTTCGGCCGGGTCGTGGCCCTCGAGATGGCCAACGACTTCGGGGCCCTGGCCGGGGGCACGCCGGCGGTCTTCGCCACCCGGGTGCGGTTCTTCCAACAGCAGGGCTACGACAGCGCCACGGCGCTCAGCTCCGGCGCGGTGGTCTCGGCGGCCAGCTGGGTGGTCAAGGGGGCGCTGTTCCTCCTCTCCATCCCGCTGGCCTGGAGCGCCCTCGACTTCGAGACCGAGCCCGGGACCGCCGGGCACGGCCGGCTGGTCTGGCTCATCCTGGCCGCCGTGGTCGTCGTCGGCGTGGTCGTCGGGGTGGTGGTGGCCGTCCCCCGCCTGCGCCGACTGGCCGCCGACAAGGTGCGGCCCACGGCCGGCGACCTCTGGCGGAACATCCGGACGGTGGCCCAGGTGCCGCGGAAGCTGGTCCAGCTCTTCGGGGGCTCCGTGGCCTCCCAGCTGCTGGTGGCCCTGACCCTGGGCGCGTCCCTGCGGGCCTTCGGCGACCACCTCAGCCTGGCCACGCTCATCCTGGTGATCGCCCTGGCCTCGATGGTGGGGGGGATCTCCCCCGTCCCGGGCGGGATGGGCGTGGTGGAGGCCGGTCTCATCCTGGGCCTGACGGCGGCCGGCGTCCACGAGGCCGACGCCACGGCCGCCGTGTTCATCCAGCGGCTGTTCACCTCGTACCTCCCGCCCATCTGGGGCTGGTTCGTGCTGGTGTGGATGCGCCGGCGCGAGTACGTCTGACCGGTCACGGCGGCGCCCGGGTGGCCGCGCCGTTCCGGGGGGCCCCACCCGCCACCGGACCCTCGTGTCCCGGTTAACGCGATGCATGCACGGCGGAAATCCTGCCGTAACGAAGGGCCCGTACCGTGGTCCCCGACGAGGAGGCCGGCTCCGGGACCCCCCACCTTCCCAGGGGGTCCCGGGGCCGGGCCGCTCGGGAGCCGGCCGGCGGCGGACGGCCCGTCCTCCCCGGCGGGACGACGAGGAGCGAGCCCATGGCCGAGCGAACGGCAGCAGTCCCGGCGGACCTCCGCCGGTGACCGGACCGGACGACGTCGCGGTCCCGCAGGTCCTGCCGGCGGTCCACGGCGACCATCCGACCGTCGATCCCCACGTCATCGTGCTGTTCGGGGCCACCGGCGACCTGGCCCGCCGCAAGCTGCTCCCCGGCCTCTTCCACCTGTCGCGGGCCGGCCTCCTGCCGGAGTGTCGGATCGTGGCCACGTCGCTGGAGGACCTCGACGACGACGGCTACCACGTGGTGGCCCGGGCGGCCTGCGAGGAATTCGCCCGGGGCGAGGTCACCGACCACCACTGGCACGCCTTCCGCCGCAACATCACCTACGTGTCGGGGTCCCACGGGGCCGACGGCCTGGCCAGGGCCGTCGAGACCTCGGAGGCGGAGCTGAGTGGTGAGGCCCGGCGGCTGCACTACCTGAGCATCCCGCCGCACGCCGCCGACACCGTGGTCCAGACCCTCGACGACGCCCGGCTGACCGACCGGTCCCGGATCATCATGGAGAAGCCGTTCGGCGTCGACCTGCACACGGCCCGGCGCCTCAACTCGGTGGTCCAGGACGTCTTCACCGACGACCAGGTGTTCCGTATCGACCACTTCCTGGGCAAGGAGGCGGCCCAGAACATCCTGGCCTTCCGCTTCGCCAACGGCCTGTTCGAGCCCATCTGGAACCGCCAGCACATCGACCACATCCAGATCGACGTGCCCGAGACCCTGTCGGTCGGTTCCCGGGCCTCGTTCTACGAGCAGACCGGGGCCTTCCGGGACATGGTGGTGACCCACCTGTTCCAGATACTGGCCTTCGTGGCCATGGAGCCCCCGACGGCGCTCGAGCCGCGGGCCATCAACGACGAGAAGAACAAGGTCTTCTCGTCGATGCGCCCCCTCGACCCCGACCACGTGGTGCGGGGCCAGTACGAGGGCTACCGGGCCACCGAGGGGGTGGACCCGAACTCCGACACCGAGACCTTCGTGGCCCTGAAATGCGAGATCGACAACTGGCGCTGGGCCGGGGTCCCCTTCTACCTGCGCACCGGCAAGATGATGGCCGAGGGGGCCCGGATCGTCTCCATCGCCTTCCGCGAGCCGCCCAAGTCCATGTTCCCCGCCGGCTCGGGCGTGGGGAGCCAGGGGCCCGACCACCTCACCTTCGACCTGGCCGACTCGTCCAAGCTGTCCCTCTCCTTCTACGGCAAGCGCCCGGGCCCGGGGATGAAGCTGGACAAGCTCAGCCTGCAGTTCGCCCTGCACGAGACCGAGAGCGAGGACAGCGTCCTCGAGGCCTACGAGCGGCTCATCCACGACGCCATGGTGGGGGACCAGACCCTGTTCACCAACGCCGAGGGGATCGAGCGCCTGTGGACCGTCTCGCACCCGCTCATCGACGACCCGCCCGAGGCCCAGCTCTACCGGGTGGGCTCGTGGGGACCGCCGGCCATCCCCGACCTCATCGCCCCGAGGACCTGGCGCCTGCCCTTCGAACGGGGCTGGCGCCAGCGGCGGTGACCCCGGGCGGGCCCGGGTGAACGCGGCCGACGCCCGCCGGGCCGACGGCCACGTCATCGTCTGCGGCCTGCGGGGTGTGGGCCTGCGCACGGTGGAGCAGCTCCACCTGAGCGGGGTGCCGGTGGTGGTGGTCGACGACGACCCGGATCTGCGCCTGTCCCGCATCGTGGAGGCCTGGGGCGTGCCCCACATCCACCGCAGCGCCCATCTGGGCGACGGCCTGGTCGAGGCGGGACTCGACGGTGCCCTGGCCGTGATCTGCGTGGAGACCAGCGAGATCGCCACGCTGGAGATCGCCCTGCGGGTCCGCGAGTCCCGGCCCGACGTGCGCCTGGTGGTCCAGCTGGCCAATCCCTCGGTGGGCCGGGCCCTCGAACGGGTCACCGGCCCGGGCAGCGTGCTGGACGTGGCGGCCCTGGCCGCACCGTCGTTCGTGGAGGCCTGCCTGGGTCAGTCCTCCCACGAGGTGGAGCTGGGCGGCACCCGCTTCGCCGTGGTCCAGGTACGGGTGGACACCGACGAGGAGTTCCACCCCACGTTCCGGAGCCACTTCGGCCAGCTGGCCCCGGTGGCCGTGGTCCCCGCCGACGGCGGCGAGATGGCCTGTTGCCCGGGGCGCGACCACCCGGTGGTGGCCGGCGACCGGGTGGCGGTCATCGGCACCCCCGAGGAGCTCGACCGCGCGGGCATCGACGTGGCCCGGGTCACCGCCTCCACCGCACCCTCGGTCCCGCTGTTCCTCAACGCCCGCCGCCGGGTGGCCGCGCTGCTCGAGACCAACGCCAAGGGCCTGGTGTTCGTGGTGACCGGACTGGCCGTCCTCGCCGTGGTGTCCACCCTGGTCATCCACCACAACTACGCCGGACCGGGGGGGCGGCACCTCGGCCTGCTGTCGTCGGCCTACTTCACCGTGGAGACGGTGTCCACGGTGGGCTTCGGCGACTACTCGTTCGCCGCCCAGGACCCGTGGATGCAGGTCTTCGCCATCGTGCTCATCGTCACCGGGGTGAGCCTGGTCTCCACGGGGTTCGCCCTGTTCACCAACATCCTGGTGTCCCGGCGGATCGAGCAGACCCTGGGCCGGCGGCGGCTGCCCGGCATGGCCGGGCACGTCGTGGTGGTGGGCCTCGGCTCGGTGGGCATCCGGGTGGTCGAGGGCCTGCTGGCCGAGGGCCGGCGGGTCGTGGTGATCGAGCGCGACGCCGACAACCGGTACCTGGCCCGGGCCCGGGCCCTCGGCGTTCCGGTGGTCGTCGCCGACGCCACCCAGCGCCAGACCCACGCCGCGGTCAACCTGGCCGAGGCCTCGGCGGTGGCGGTCATCACCAGCGCCGACCTGACCAACATCGAGACCGGGCTGGCCGTGCGGGAGTCCCTGGGCGGGCGGTGGGGGGAGGTGCCCGTGGTCCTCCGGGTCTTCGACCGGAACCTGGCCCGGATGATGGAGCGGAACTTCGGCTTCCACCACGTCCGGTCCACGTCCGCCCTGGCCGCCCCGTGGTTTGTGGGCGCGGCCCTAGGGCTCGACGTGCTGGAGACCTTCTACGTCGACCAGCAGCCCTTCCTCGTGGGCCGCCTGTCCATCGCCCCCGGCGGCGGGCTGCAGGGGCTGGCCATGCAGGACCTGTCCACCCGGACCCGGGTGGTGGCCCTGCAGCGGGCCGGGAGCGGTGAGCTCGAGCACCCACCCCGGCGGGGCACCCGCTTCTCGGGTGGTGACCGGGCCTACCTGCTGGGCCCTTACGACGAGCTCCTGCGGGTCCTGCGCCGCGACCAGTCGGTGGGACGCCACTGACCGCCGGGGCCCGGCCGAGGGCCGGAGGCCGTCGGTTAGTCTTCGTGCCATGCGTGCCGACACCCGTGGACCTGGCGTGACGCCGTCGGGTGGCGGCCCGCCCCGGCGGAGGTCCTGAGATGCGCATCGTGGTGACGGGGAGCAGCGGGTTCCTCGGGCGCCACGTGGCCACCCACCTGGCCGGCGGGCCCCACGACGTGGCCGGCTTCGACCTGGTCCCCGGCCCGACCGCGTCCTTCCCCACGACGGTGGGCGACCTGGGCCACCTCGACGACGTGCGGCAGACCCTGCGGGACGTCGACGTCGTCGTCCACTTCGGTGGCGTCGGGGACGTCGACCTGGCCACCGACCACCCGGAGGTAGCGGCGCGGGCCAACGTGGTCGGGACGACCAACGTGGGCGTCGCCGCCGGCGAGGTCGGGGCGTCGGTCGTCTACGCCTCGACCTGGGAGGTCTACGGAACGCCCCGGGCCGATCCGGTCGACGAGTCCCACCCGTGCGAGCCGGACCACGCCTACGGGATCACCAAGCTGGCCGGGGAGCGGATGCTGGCCGTGGCCCACCACAGCGGGGGGCTACCGGTCGTCGTCCTGCGCCTGGGCACGGCCTACGGCCACGGCATGCGGCCCAACTCGGTCTTCAGCCGGTTCGGCGACGCCGCCCGCTCGGGGGAGCCCCTGGTGGTCCACGGGAGCGGGAGCCAGTGGCGCCAGTTCACCCACGCCTCGGACGTCGCCCGGGCGGTGGGGTCCGCCGTCGACGTGGTCCGGGACCGGGGGGACGGGGCAACGTACGTGACGGTCAACGTCGTGGCGGAGGAGCTCGTGACCATCCGTCGGCTGGCCGAGCTGGTGGCCGACCGCTACGGGGTGCCCGTCTCGTTCGGCCCTGAGCGTCCGGGCGACCCACCGTCGGCGACGGTGGCGGCGGACGGGGCGGCGCGGGAGCTCGGGTGGAGGGCGGAGATGCCGTTCGCCGACGGTCTGGCCGACCTCCTCGACGACGCCGACACCCGGTCGGGTCACCGTGCCTCCGCATCGCGGTGACCGCGTCGTCGCACCGGCACCGCCGGGGTCCCCGCGACCGCTGACGGATCCGGCGCCCGGGCGGGAGCGGTCACCGCTCGGGGTGCCGGCCGTGCTCGCCGTGGTGGGGACGATGGCCGTGGCCGGTGTCCTCTCCCTGGTGGTCGACCGTGGCCGCGTGTGGCTCCTCCCCGATTCGGTGACCTACCTCGGGGTCGCCCACAACGTGGCCCACGGCCTGGGGGTCACGTCACCGTTCCCCAACGCCCGCGACCCGTTCGCCGCCACGGTGACGGGGCGGGGCCCGCTGGTGATCTGGCCCCCGGGCTACCCGGTCCTGCTCGCCGCGCTCATGGTGACCGGGCGCACGGCGGCGACGGCGGCCCAGGTGTGGAGCACGGTCGCCACGGTCGCTACGGTCGGCCTGCTCGCCGAGTTCACGTGGCGGACGACCGGGCGACGGGGCCTCGCCGTCATGTCGGGCGGGCTGGTGGCCGTCTCGACGGTCCTGGCCCAGAACGCCCGGTTCGCCCTGAGCGACGTCCTGTTCACGGCGCTGGTGGCGGGGTTCCTCCTCGCCGCGGCCGCGGCGACGGCGGCCGTGGGGCGGGGGTCGGCGGTCCTGTGGATGCTGCCGCCCCTGGTGGTGGCGGCCGCCATGGTCCGCTGGATCGGGCTGGTGCTCGTGGTCCCGGCGGCCGTGGCCGCGGCCGCGGGTCGGCCCCGTTCCGAGGCGCGGCGGGCGGCGGCGTGGCAGCTCCTCGTGCCGCCGGTGGCGGTGGCCGCCTACGTGCTGTCCGGCTCGGTCCCTCCCCGCACGGTCGCCTGGCACGACGTGCTCGACCCGCTCGGTGCCCTGCGGACCGTCGGCACGTGGTTCTCACCCGCCGCTGGTTCCCGGGGGCTCGACCTGGTGCTCGGCTCGGCGGCCGCCGCCGTGGTGGTGGCCACGGCCGCGGCGACCCTCCTGCGGCCCGCACCGCGGCACCGGTCGCTGATCGTGGCCACCCTGGGTTCGCTGGTCGTCGGGCTGGTGGTGAACGGCCTGCTCTTCGACGCCAGCACGCCCTGGGACGACCGGCTCCTGCTCCCCGTGGCCGTGCTGGTGGTGGTCCTCGCCGTCGACCTCGTCGCCGACCGGTCCGTGCCCGTGCGCCGCGCCGCCGTCGCCGTGCTGGCCCTGTTCGCCGTGGCCCAGCTCTGCGCCTGGCCGTCCCTGCTGTCGGCGTCGGGGTCACCGCTGGGGTTCACCGGCCGGTCGTGGACGGGGATGCCCATGGCGGCCATCGACGCCCGACTCGACCGGTACCGGGTGGTCGCCACCAACCGACCCGAGGTCGTGTACCTGTGGACGCACCGTCCGTCCCTGGCCGTTCCCGAACGCTTCAGCCCGATCACCCTCGAGCCCAACCGGCAGCTGGGTGTCCAGCTCCGGCAGCTGGCCGGGTCGCTGGCCGGTGACGGTGCCGTGGTCTTCTACGACGATCCGACCAACCCTCGCCCCTACCTGGCCACCGAGGCCCAGGTGGTGCGGACCGCCGGGCTGCGGCTCGTGGCGTCGTTCCCCGGCGCCCGCATCTACGCCCGGTGACCGGGTGCCGTGGTGGGCCCCGGGGTCACGGGGCCGCCCACGCCGGCACGGTGCCGTGGGCGACGTCACGGAGGAGGTCGGCGGTACGGTCGAGGACCACCCCGCGGTCGTGCGAGGTGGCCACCAGACGGTGGCCGACGGACCCCCGTCGGGCCAGCTCGTCGGGTGCGGCCGAGGCCACCGCCCCGAGTCCGGCGACCATCGAGGCGAGGTCGCAGGGGTCGACGAGCCATCCGGCGGGCCCCGGTTCCACCAGGCGGGGGACGTCACCCACGCGGCAGGCGAGCACGGGGAGCGAGAAGGCCATGGCCTCCAGCACCGAGGCGGGCAGGGCCTCGGACTCCGACGGGCAGACGGCCAGGTCGGCGGCCACCCACCACGGCCGGAGGTCCTCGGCGAAGGGGACGGTGCGTACCCGGCCGGCGAGCCCGTACCGGTCGGCGGCGGCCCGGACGGCGGCGCCGTAGTCGGGATCGGCGTCACCGACCAGTGCGCAGGTGAGGTCCGGGTGGTCCCGGGCGACCTGGGCCAGGGCCGAGACCAACAGGGTCTGGCCCTTGACCTTCCACAGGGTGGCGGCGCAGACCATCAGCCGTTCGTCGGGGCCGATCCCGAGCTCCCGCCGCACGGCTGCGCCGTCGGCGCCGGCCCGGTACCGGTCGGCACCGGCCACGTCGACCCCGGTGGCCAGCACCGTGACGTGGGCGCCGACGCCGTCGGACCGGTAGGCGTCCGCCGCGGCGTGCGAGTTGCTGAGCAGGACGGTGGCCCCGTCGAGCACCCGGCGGGCCCGCCGGACGACCCGGGGGTCGACCCGGTCGCCCATCCAGCCCAGCACCGTCCGCAGCGGAGCGGACTCCCCGATGCGCAGGACCGTAGGGACCCCGAGGCGGCCGGCCGCGTCCACCAGCGGGAACGAGGTGACGGTGGCTCCGAAGACCACGTCGGACCCCTCCACCCGGTGGGCGAGCGCCGCCACCGCCCGGTCGTAGTCGCCGAGATCGTCGAGGGGGACGGGGGACACCATGTGCACGGTGGCGCCCGAGGCCTCGAGCTCGTGGCGCAGGGGACCGTCGGCGGGCGACAGGACCGTGGCGGTGAACCCGCCGCGCCGTCCCAGGTGGGCCACCAGTTCGGCCATGCGCAATTGGGAGCCACCCCGGTCCAGGCTCCGCGCCGCCCACAGGACCCGTACCGGTCCCCCGCCCCGGTGCCGGGCCGGTGCGACGCAGCTCCCGGGTGGACCGGCGGGCCGAACCCGGTGGCCCGCACTCTCCTCCTCCTCTCCTTCTTCGTCTTCATCGTCGTCCCCGTCGTCCCCTCCGGCCGACCCCGGTCCCGTCGTCACGGCGGGGAGGACCGTGACCCCGACCGGGGGGAGCTCGTCCACCGTGCCGTCGAGGAGCGTCACCCGGGCCCGCAGTGTGGCCGGGCCGGCCGGTGCGTCCACGTCGGTGGTCGGTAGCTCGAAACCCGAGAGCGCGGCGCCGGGGTCGCCCAGGGTCCGGGCCACGTCGTCCCGCGGTCGGGCCGGTCCGGCGCACCCGAGGGACCGGCCGTCGAGGAAGACCTCGACCCGCGACACCGGGAGCACCGGGCAGTGCGCCCACCCCGAGACCTCGAACGATGCCGGCTCGACCAGGGCGCCGGGCGCCGGGGTGTCGATGCGGCCCGCCGTTTCCGTCCGGAACCACACCTCGACCGGGTCCAGCTCCTCCCGGACGCCGTCGGCCAGCCGCACCACGGCCCGTAGGGGGAGCCGGTGGCCGAGAGGTACCTCACCCCGGGCCAGCACGAGGCCGAACCCGCTGGCCGACGCACGGGGGTCGTCGAGGGCCCGGGCCACGTCGGGCCGGTCCAGGCCGATCGCCGCGTCACCCAGTAGGACCTCGCCGAGCAGGAGCTCCACCCCGGCGACCGGGACCCCGCCGGCGTGGGCCCAACCCTCGACTCGCAGCCCCGCCGGGCCGAGGATCACCCGGCCGACCGGTCCGTCGATGCCTCCTCCGACCTGTCGCATCGGGCCATTCTCCCCCGGACCGGACCGGGCCGGCGCCGCCCGTGACGGTCGACCGGGCCACGGCCGCCCGGCGGGGGACGCCCCCGGGGCGGCTCCTCTACAGTGGCCCGGGCGCCGGCCGCGCCCACCGGATCCCCACCGGATCCCCACCGGGACCCCACTGGAGCCCGACCGAGCAGCCATCGAGGAGCACCGCCATGAGCACCTTCCCCTACCACGACCGCTTTCCGGTCCACCGCATGCTGCCCGAGGAGGGGACACCCCGGGCCGACGTCCTGGCCCAGCTGACGGCCATGGCCACCGAGGAGGACGCCACCTGGGAGTCCGGGAAGTGCTCGGGCACCATGTACTGCGGCGACCACGACCACTACGACTTCATGAACCGGGCCTTCGGCCTGTTCGCCCACGTGAACGTGCTCCAGCGCGACATGTGCCCCAGTGCCACCAAGTTCGAGGCCGAGATCCTGGCCATGACCCTCGACCTCTTCCATGCCGAGGCGGTGGAGGGCGCCACTCCGGCGGGAATCGTCACCACCGGGGGCACGGGCAGCATCTGCCATGCGCTCCTCGCCTACCGCGACCATGCCGCGGCGGAACGGGGGATCACCCGGCCCAACGTGATCAAGCCCGAGACGGCCCACCCGGCCTTCGACAAGGCCTGCCACCTCTTCGGGATCGAGTTGCGCCGGGCCCCGGTCGACCCGGTCACCACCGAGGTCGACGTGGACTGGGTGGCCGAAAACGTCGACGACCAGACGGTGGCGCTCATCGGCTCGGCCTGCAACTACGGCTACGGCACGGTCGACCCCATCGCCGCCCTCTCGGACGTGGCCCTGGAGCACGGTGTCGGCCTGCACGTCGACGGGTGCCTGGGCGGGTTCATCCTCCCCTTCGGTCAG
>Ga0302146_10000231_pt1 | contig 34288 bp, 28 predicted proteins | sample I_Bog_E3_1_FD_193578 | JGI IMG/M metagenome (GOLD analysis project Ga0302146, IMG submission 193578) | Peat permafrost microbial communities from Stordalen Mire near Abisko, Sweden - I_Bog_E3_3 | ecosystem: Environmental > Terrestrial > Soil > Wetlands > Peat | place: Sweden: Abisko, Stordalen...
GCTGATTGTGAGGTGGGCACCGAAGGGCGCGTTGGCCCGCAGGTGGTTCTCCAGCGCCGCAAAGGCATCGGCGGCTTTCTGGCCTGGCGCGATTCGCGAACTGAGCACGACGGTCGTCGAGGCCGACAGCGTGTTCGAGGCGTTGATCACGGTAGGCGCGTCGATTCCCGTTACGGTGACCGTCGGCTGTGCCCAGATTCGGGAAAGGATGGTTCCCGTTCCGATCGGACTGACCCCGTCGAGCAGCCCGGTTTCCTCTCTCAGGAGTTCTTCCGAGTAGTCGGGCGTGCTCATCTCATAGGAGGTGAGTCCAGGCACCGCGACGGAACCGCTGTCGTCCCACAGTGTGGCGAGCAGTTTGATGGTCGCCAGCATCGAGTCGGGCACTGCTCCCCCGAACATCCCGGAGTGGGATGCGTGATCGAGTGTCGAGACTGTGAGGTGCAGCTTGACGTTGCCGCGGAGGGCGATGGTCAGCGCCGGCGTGGTCGTGTTCCAGTTGTCGGAATCGGCGACGACGATCGCATCCGCCTCGAGCTCGTCGTGATGATCAACCAGGAAATTCTTGAACGAGCGCGAACCGAACTCCTCCTCGCCCTCGATGAACACGGAGAGGCCAAGGTCGAAGTCGGTGCCGAGCACGTCGGTGAACGCCCGGATGGATGCGACGTGCGCGAGCACTCCGGCTTTGTCGTCTGCCGCTCCCCTGCCGTAGAGCCGCTCGCCGCGAACAGTCGGCTCGAACGGCACAGAGTCCCAATCCTCGTCTTTGCCAGGAGGCTGAACGTCGTGGTGAGCGTAGAGAAGAATGGTCGGCTTTCCATTTCTGGCGGGCCGGGAAGCGAGCACCGCAGGCTGCCCCAACCCGTCACCGCCGGCGAGACGGGCCTGCGCGATCTCGACGGTCTCGAAGACGCCGAGGCCCTCCAGCAACGCTTTGACCGCGCCGGCGCTGCGCTGGACCTGCTGCGGATCGAAGCCGTCCCATGACACAGACGGGATGCGGACCAGGTCTGAAAGGTCGGCAATTGCCCTGGGGAACCCGGCCTGGACGGCCTCGGCCAGCTGGTCGGTGAAGCCGGATGAGGTCGAGGGCACTGCCGATTCGGTCATGCGGGTAATCTTAAGCCGACATCGATAGAAGGACATCTCGTGGCCAAGCAGGTACAGAGCGAATCGGAGCGCATCGCCGCCGAGGAACTGGCAGCCAATCCCGTCGCCCCCAAGGGGCACGCGACGCCGACGCGCAAGGAGCGTGAGGCGGCGCGAAAGCGACCACTCGTCGGCGGCAAGACCGCTGAAGCACGTGCGATGTCCAAGGACCAGCAGCGCGCGGCCCGCGAGCGTGCGCGGGTCGGCCTCGCCAATGGTGAAGAGAAGTTCCTTCCCGTTCGCGATCGGGGAGCACAGAAGCGGTTCATCCGTGACTTCATCGACGGCCGGTGGGGTTTTGCCGAGCTGACGATTCCCATTCTCGGTTTGTTCGTGCTGATCGGCCTCGTACTTCCGGGCCTGGCAAACTATGTCAACTACGGACTCTGGGCACTGATCGTGCTCATTGCCATCGATATCGTCGTGCTGTACTTCCAACTCAAACGCGCCCTGGCCGAGAAATTCGGGGAGGCACGGGTCGAGAAGATCGGTTTCTACCACGTGGGGCGGTCCATCCAGCTGCGGCCCATGCGGCTGCCCAAGGCACAGGTCAGGCGCGGCACGCGCCCAAGCTAGAACCCCGGCACACTCTCCCGGCGCGCGTCTCTCGGCGGGAGAAACTTACCCGCGCGCACCCTTGCGGCGGGAGAAACTTCACCGCGGGCACCCTTGCGGCGGGAGAAACTTACGCGGGCGCCCTTGCGGCGGGAGAAACTCCGGTCGAGTTGAGACTTGTTGTCGCGTCAGCAGGCGAGGAGCGACAAGACGTGTCAACTCACGGGGCCGCGGGTGCTCCGGCGGGCGGGCCGGCGGGCGGCCCGGAACCGCCCTGCGAGTACACGGTTGATTGAGCGCGCCCACAGCGGCCCCCGATAGAGAAAACCGGTGTAGCCCTGCACGAGGGTCGCGCCGGCGGCGAGCCTCTGCGAGACATCCGCCCCCGTCTCGACTCCCCCCACCGAGATCACGCAAAATTCCGCGGGAACCACCGCCCGCACCAGTGACAGAACCTCCAGCGAGCGCGCGGCAAGCGGGGCGCCCGACAGGCCCCCGGCGCCAGCGGCGGTGACAACCTCGGCCGGTGAACGCAGCCCGTCACGGGAAAGCGTGGTGTTCGTGGCGATGAGGCCCGCGAGCCCGAGGGAGACGGCCAGCGACGCGATCTTCGCGACCTGGTCATCGGTGAGGTCGGGGGCAATCTTTACCAGCACGGGAACGCCCCCGGCGGCGTCGGACACGGCGCGCAGCAACGGCTCCAGTCGGTCCAGCTCCTGGAGCCCGCGCAGGCCCGGCGTGTTGGGCGAGCTCACATTGACCACGAGGTAATCCGCCACGGGCGCGAGAAGCCGCGTGGACTCCAGGTAGTCGCCGATGGCATCCTCAACGTCCACTACTCGGCTCTTGCCAATGTTTATGCCGATCACGGGTCGGTTCCTGCGGCGCCTGACACGTGCGACCCGGGCTGCGACGGTGGCCGCCCCATGGTTGTTGAACCCCATTCGGTTGATCACCGCCCGATCGGGGATGAGACGAAACAGCCTCGGCCTGTCATTCCCGGGCTGGGCGATAGCCGTCACAGTGCCTATTTCGACGTGTGAAAAACCCAAGGCCCCGAGACCGAGGATGCCGAGGCCCTCCTTGTCGAACCCGGCGGCGACGCCGAACGGACCGGTGAACTCCAACCCGAGCGCCCTGGTTCGCAACCGCCCTGCCGGCCGTGCGAACGCGGTCGCCGCCTGTCGAAACAGCGGTAGCCCGAGCATCCTGATGACCACGAAAGCCAGGCCGTGCGCCCGCTCGGGGTCCAGGTGCCTGAGGACCAGGCGGAAGAGTGCGCGATACATACCGGGTTCAGGCTACCGGCTCGCGAGCCTCGTCAATCCGCGGAAGCGGTGTCGTGCTCGACGCGCAGGAGCGTGATGGCCGTCTCGAAGTCTTCGAGCGACTCGAAGGCCTGGTACACGCTCGCGAAACGAAGGTAGGCAACCTCGTCGAGTTCGCGAAGCGGGGCAAGGATGGCGAGCCCGATATCGTTCGCCTCGACCTGCGATGCCCCGGTCGCGCGAATGGTCTCCTCGACCCTCTGGGCGAGCACCGCCAGGTCGGTGTCGGTGACCGGCCTGCCCTGGCACGCTTTGCGTACCCCGCTGACGATCTTTTCGCGGCTGAACTGCTCGATGACGCCGTTGCGTTTGATGACGGTGAGGCTGGCGGTCTCGGTCGTGGAGAAGCGACGACCGCATTCTGGGCACTGCCGCCGACGTCGAATGGACAGTCCGTCGTCGCTCGTTCGCGAGTCGATTACACGGCTGTCTGGATGTCGGCAGAAGGGGCAGAACATGTCGTAACGAGGATACGCCAGCAGCGGTCGCTACGCCCGGAACCGCGCCTGAGGGCCGGAATCACGATTCGCGCCGGAACCGCGCCTTACGCCCGGAACCGCGCCTCGACCGCGTCGCCGTGAGCAGGCAGGTCTTCTGCGTGGGACAGCGCCACAACCTTCCCCTCAACGGCGGCGAGGGCATCCCGGTCGTAGCGCACAACCTGCTGTGGACGCAGGAACGTGTACGCGCCAAGGCCCGATGCGAACCGAGCCTGCCCACCGGTGGGCAGCACGTGGTTCGAGCCGGCGAGGTAGTCGCCGAGGCTCACGGGCGAGTAGGCCCCGAGGAAGATCGCGCCGGCACTTTCGATGAGGTCGAGCACTGTGCCGGGCTCCTCAGTCTGGATCTCGAGGTGTTCCGGCCCGTAGGCGTTACTGAACGCAGCAGCCGCGACCAGGTCGCTCACCAGCACGATCGCCGACTGCGGTCCATTAAGCGCGGTCGTTACTCGCTCAGTGGAGAACGTGGAGGCGGCAAGCCGCGAGAGGTGCGCCCCGACCGCTGCCTCCAGCTGGGGCGAGGTCGTGACCAGCACAGCTGCCGCCTGCTCATCGTGCTCCGCCTGGCTCACCAGGTCGGCAGCCACCAGCAACGGGTCTGCGCTGTCGTCGGCAATGACCAGGATCTCGGTGGGCCCCGCCTCCGAGTCGATCCCGACATCGCTGCGCACGAGCCGCTTGGCCGCGGCGACGTAGACGTTGCCCGGGCCTGTGATCAGGTCGACAGGGTCGAGCGTGAGGTCGGCCACTCCGTAGGCCAGGGCTCCGATGGCTCCCGCGCCGCCCATCGCGTAAACCTCGTCGATGCCGAGCAGGCCGGCGGCGCCCAGGATCGTGGGGTGCACCCTCCCCCCGAACTGCTTCTGCGGCGGGGAGGCGATGGCCACAGAGCCGACGCCGGCGACGTGCGCAGGAACCACGTTCATCACGACGCTCGAGGGATACACCGCCTTTCCGCCGGGCACATAGAAACCCACCCGGGTGATCGGTTGCCAGCGCTGGATGATTTCAGCGCCCGGTGCGATGCGGGTGACGGTCGGCTCGGGAACCTGGGCCTGGGTGGCCGTCGTGACGCGCTCGATGGCCTCCTCGAGAGCGGCGCGCACATCAGGGTCCAGCCGGTTCACCGCATCCCCGATCTCGCCGGCGTGCACCCGAATCTGGTCGGGGCGCACGCCATCGAACTTCTCCGCCTGGTCGAGCAGCGCCTCGACACCGCGCTCGCGCACATCGGCGATGAGCTCGGCAGCGGCAGCAGATGCCGTGGAAACGTCGACGACGGCGCGAGGAGCGAGGCGGGCGAGCTCGGCCCGGGTCGGCTTGAGGTTGCGAAGGTCAAGGGTCTGCATCATGGCCTGACAATGCTATCCAGCGTTTGGTGTGTGTTCGGTTGGTGGAATAGTCCGCCCACCGGGACACTTGAAGTATCCGTATGAGTACCGACACGAGTGCAGACGAACCCCAGGAAGTCGCGGTCGACGACCTCGACGCCTTCAAGCGCGTATTCCGGCGCCATGCTGCCGGTGTCGCTGCGGTTACGGCGCTCGCACCCGATGGCAGGCCGGTGGGCTTCACCGCCACCTCGCTGGCATCCCTCGCGGCGGTTCCCCCGCTCGCGACCTTCAATATGGCGCAGGTGGCCAGCGCCTGGCCGGCGATGACCGTCGGCAACCACGTCGCCATCCACACTCTGGGGCCGCGCACCCGCCATCTTGCCGAGAAGCTGTCCGGCGACAATTCGCTGCGGTTCGAGGGAGACCACTGGAAGCCGGGGCCCTTTGGGGTTCCGATCCTCGAAGGGGTGACCTCCTGGATGCTGGGGCGCATCATCGAAGTGCACCCGGTCGTCAACAATGCCGTCATCGTGGTCCAGATCGAAACCGGCGCGCTGGGCCCTGAGGATGAGGCGCTGCTTTACCACGAGCGCGCGTATCGCTCCCCCGGCGCGGTCGTGTGACCTGCCCAGGAAGCCCCCTGTCCTGGTGCTAACTCAGGCAGCCCCCTGTCCTGGTGCTAACTCAGGAAGCCCCCTGTCCTGGTGCTAACTCAGGCAGCTGGGCCCGAGCAGCGACTTCAACTCGCCATAGAGGTCGGCTGAAACGGTCACCGGGTACGGGATCTCGAACATCCGCGCGGTTTCCCCTCGCACGAGCTTGAGCCGCACCTCGTTGTCGCCGGAGTGCCGGATCAGCACATCGTTCAGCGCGCTCACGACGTCGGTAGTCGCACGGAACTCGGGAACCGAGATGACGAGCGGTCCGCTGCCGAGGCTCGCGCCGACATCCGGTGAGAACATGCTCACGGCGTGGAGGTTCATCCCATCGTCGCGCACGCTCACCCGGCCCCGAATGACCACGATTGAGTCGCTCGCCAGCGCAGGCGCGAACTCCTGGTACGTCTTGCCCATGAACATCACCGTGATCTCGCCACCGAAGTCCTCGACGGTGACCATGCCGTACTGGTTGCCGGATTGGCGTGCCGTGCGATGCTGCACACTTGTGAGCAGGCCCGCGATCGTGACGGTCTCGCCGTCACTTGCGGCCTCCCCGCTCAGAAGTTCGGTGATGCTCAGCGAGGCGTGCTTGGCAAGTTGCGACTCGAGGCCGGCCAGTGGATGGTCGGAGACGTAGAGCCCGAGCATCTCCCGCTCGAATGCGAGCTTGTCTTTCTTGGACCACTCCGGACGATCGGGCACGCGCCCCGCATCCTGTGGTTCGTCGAAGAGGCTGTCGAAGTCGAACCCGGCCTGACCCGTTGCCTCGGTGCGCTTGACACTGACAGCGCCCTCGACGGCATCCTCATGAATCTCGAGGAGCGCCCGGCGGGTCGACCCCAGCGAATCGAACGCACCCGCCTTGATGAGCGACTCAACGGTTCGTTTGTTGGCGACAGCGATCGGCACCTTGGCCAGGAAGTCGTAGAACGACTCGAACCGGCCCTTCTCCTCCCGCGCAGAACGGATGCCCTCGACCACGTTGTAGCCGACGTTGCGCACGGCGCCGAGCCCGAACCGGATGTCACCCGGGCCGGCTGCGGCCGAGGGGTCGGTGGACGGAACTGCGGTGAAGTCCACGAACGATTCGTTCACATCCGGGGCGAGCACCTTGATTCCCATGCGCCGGCACTCGTTGAGGTACATTCCGAGCTTGTCCTTGGAGTCCCCGACACTCGTCAGCAGGGCGGCCATGTATTCCGCCGGGTGATTGGCCTTCAGATACGCCGTCCAGTAGCTCAGGACGCCGTACCCCGCGCTGTGCGCCTTGTTGAAGGCATAGTCGGCGAACGGCATGAGCGTTTCCCAGAGCGTGTCGATGGCCTTGTCGCTGTAGCCGTTGGCCTTCATCCCGGCCTCGAAGCCCTCGCGCTGCTTGTCGAGTACCTTCTTGTCTTTCTTGCCCATCGCCTTGCGCAGGATGTCGGCCTGCCCGAGCGTGTAGCCGGCGACCTTCTGCGCGGCGGCCATCACCTGCTCCTGGTAGACGATGACTCCGTAGGTGACACCGAGGATGTCGCGCAGCGGCTCTTCGAGCTCGGGGTGAATCGCGTCGATCACCTGGAGCCCGTTCTTGCGCAGCGCGTACTTGGTGTGTGACTCCATACCCATGGGCCCCGGCCGGTACAGCGCGATCACGGCAGAGATGTCTTCGAAGTTCGTCGGCTTGAGTTGTCTCAGCAGCGCCCGCATCGGGCCGCCGTCGAGCTGGAAGACGCCGAGGGTGTCACCTCGCGCCAGAAGGTCGTAGGTTTTCTGGTCGGCGTCGAGGTCGAGGTCTTCGATGACCAGCCTCGTGCCCGTGTTCTTCTCGATCATGGTGAGCGCATCCTGGATGATCGTCAGGTTGCGCAGACCGAGGAAGTCCATCTTGATGAGGCCGAGCGACTCAAGTGGTGGCTGGTCGAACTGCGTGATGATCGCGCCATCGTCTTCGCGCTTCATGATCGGCAACACATCGAGCAGTGGCTCAGCGGAGAGGATGACGCCAGCGGCGTGCACGCCCCACTGGCGCTTGAGGTTCTCGATGCCGACGGCCGTCGCGAAGACCTTCGAGGCGTCAGGGTCGGTCTCGACGACCGCGCGGAAGTCGTTGCCCTCCTTGTAGCGCGGCGAGTTCTTGTCCATGATCTCGCCGAGCGAGATGTCTTTGCCCATGATGGGCGGCGGCATCGCCTTGGTCAGCTTCTCCCCCACCGCGTACGGCATACCGAGCACCCGCGCGCTGTCTTTGAGAGCCTGCTTGGCCTTGATGGTGCCGTAGGTGACGATCTGTGCGACCCGGTCGTCACCGTATTTCTCGGTGACGTAGCGGATGACCTCGGGCCGTCGCCGGTCGTCGAAGTCGACATCGACATCCGGCATGCTGACGCGATCGGGGTTCAGGAACCGCTCGAACAGCAGTCCGTGGGCGAGCGGATCAAGCTCGGTGATCCCCATGGCGAATGACGCCATTGACCCCGCGGCGGACCCGCGGCCTGGCCCCACCCGGATGCCCTGCGATTTAGCCCAGCCGATGAAGTCGGCGACCACGAGAAAGTAGCCGGGGAAACCCATTTGCTTGATGACGTCGACCTCGTACTGGGCCCGGGCGAGATGCTCGGCCGAGGGCGCGCCGTTGAACCGGCGTCGCATACCCTCGGCCACGGCTTTCTCGAAGAAGCTCGCCTCGGTCTCGCCCTCGGGCACCGGGAATCGCGGCATCAGGTTTCGGTGCTCGAAACTGACACCGACGCGCTCGGCAATCAGCAGCGTGTTGTCGCAGGCTTCGGGCAGGTCGCGGAAGATGGACCGCATCTGGGCCGCCGACTTGAGGTAGAACTCGTCCGAGTCGAACTTGAACCGGTTCGGGTCATCCAGCGTCGAGGCAGACTGCACACACAGCAGCGCCGCGTGTGCTCCGGCGTCGCCGGCGTTCGTGTAGTGGAGGTCATTGGATGCGACGAGCGGGAGATTCAACTGTCTGGCGAGGCGCAGCAGGTCGTTCATTGTGCGCTTCTCGATGTCGATTCCGTGGTCCATGATTTCGGCGAAGAAATTGTCTTTGCCGAAAATGTCCCGGAAGTCCGCGGCCGCCTTTAGCGCCTCGTCGTACTGGCCGAGTCGCAGTCGCGTCTGCACCTCACCGCCGACGCACCCGGTCGTCGCTATGACGCCCGTGGAGTAGCGGCTGAGTAACTCGCGGTCCATTCGCGGCTTGAAATAGAAGCCCTCCATCGACGCGAGCGACGAGAGGCGGAACAGGTTGTGCATCCCCTCGTTGTTCTCGGCCAGCAGGGTCATGTGCGTGTAGGCGCCCGAGCCACCCACGTCGTCCGACGACTGGGTGCTGGTGCCCCAGCGGACTCGGGTCTTGTCCCCGCGCGCAGTACCGGGCGTGATGTACGCCTCGGTGCCGATGATGGGCTTGATTCCCGCCGCGGTCGCCTTCTGCCAGAACTCGTAGGCGCCGAACATATTGCCGTGGTCGGTGACCGCGAGGGCGGGCATCCCTGCCGCGGCCGCCGCCTCAACCAGGGGGCCGATCCGCGCCGCTCCGTCAAGCATCGAATACTCGCTGTGCACGTGAAGGTGCACGAAGTTGTCGGCGGACTTTGGCACGGATTCTCTTAACTAGCTTCAGGGCGTCCTCAAGCTTAAGCCCGCCCGGTTACGACTCGCGCAGCACGTCCAACGCGTGTTGAAGATCAGGTGGATAACTCGATTCGAATTCCCGCCAGGTGCCGGTCGACGGGTGCCGGAACCCGAGTCTCATGGCGTGCAGCCACTGCCGCGTCAGGCCGAGACGGGCGCTCAGTGTCGGGTCCGCCCCGTACATCGCATCGCCGACGCAGGGGTGTCGTTGGGCCGCCATGTGCACCCGAATCTGGTGGGTGCGGCCGGTCTCCAGGTGGATCTCCAGCAGCGACGCACCGGGGAAGGCTTCGAGCGTCTCATAGTGCGTGACCGAGTTCTTGCCGTCGGCTGTGATCGCGAATTTCCAGGAGCTGCCGGGGTGGCGGCCAATCGGCGCGTCGATTGTGCCCGCGAGCGGGTCAGGATGCCCCTGCACGACAGCGTGATAGATCTTCGACACCTCACGGTCGTGAAACTGGCGCTTCAGTTCGGTGTACGCGTGCTCGCTCTTGGCGACCACCATCAGGCCGCTGGTGCCCGCATCCAGGCGGTGCACGATACCGGCGCGCTCGGCGGCACCCGACGTCGAAACTCGGACCCCCGCAGCGGCTAGTGCGCCGAGAACGGTCGGCCCATCCCAGCCGACCGACGGATGCGCCGCAACGCCGACGGGCTTGTCGACAATGACGAGATCGTCGTCTTCGTAGACGATCGACAGGTCACTCACCGGTGTGGCCGTCACAGTGACCGGAACACGGGGAGCCCATTCGACTTCGAGCCACGCGTCAGCGACGAGCCGGTCGGACTTGTGGGCAACCCGGCCGTCGATCGTGACGCCCCCCGCTTCGGCAACCTCGGCGGCGAACGTGCGAGAAAAACCGAGCAGCTTCGAGAGTGCGGCATCGAGTCGTTCGCCGGCCAGTCCCTCGGGCACCGGGAAGCTGCGCGATTCCATCGGTTTACTTCGCGGTGTCGACGGCCGACGCGGCTTTCGCCTTGCGCACGCGATGCCCGTCGAGGCGAACCCCGCGGATCGTCAACAGAACGAAGAGGCACATACTCACGACGATGGCGCTGTCCGCGATGTTGAAGATCGCCGGAAAGTCGATCACCTGGATGAAGTCGACCACGTGACCCTCGCCGAAGTGGGGCGGCCGAAGGAGCCGGTCACTGAGGTTACCGAGGGTCCCACCCAGCAACAGCCCGAAGAGGATGCCCCACGAGAAGGAGTGGATGCGACGGGCATACAGGATGATGAAGATCGCGACGGCGGCCGCCACAATTGAGAACAGCCAGGTCATGCCTGTCCCGAGCGAAAATGCGGCGCCCGAATTTTTCACATAGTGGAACTGCAGCACGTTTCCGATGACATCGACCTGCTGGCCTTCGGACAGATGCGTGACGATCAGGAACTTGGTGACCTGGTCGAGCGCAAAGACTCCTGACGCGACGAGGGCCAGTGCGACGAGCACTCGAATACTGAGTGACCTCGCACTGGCCTTCGGCGCGGAATCAGTTGCCGGCAAAGCCCGGGTAGCTGGCGGCAGGCGGCGCGATCTGTGCACCGTAGTTCTGCCCGTCGAAGCCCTGGCCTTCGAATCCCTGTCCGTCAAAACCCTGTCCGTCGAAGCTCGGGGCCGATGCGGCACCCACGGCGGCCTGCACCGGCGCGGCGGCCAACACAGCCGAGGTGGAGTCGAGTTCGCGCAACTGGCCGGAGATGTATTCCTTCAGCTTCGAGCGGTACTCGCGCTCGAAGCTGCGCAGCTCGTCGATGCGACCCTCGAGGACGGTGCGCTCCTGGTCGAGCGCCGAGATCTGGCTGCGGCTCTGGGCCTGCGCCTCTTCGAGGGCGCGGGCGGCGTTGGCCTGGCCCTCTTCAAGAAGACGAGCGGCGGTCGCCTGGCTCTCGTCGATCAGGCGAGCGGCAGCGGTCTGGGCCTCTTCCGTGACGCGGGCGGCCGTCGTCTGGGCCTCCTCAGTCACACGGGCGGCCGTGGCCTGCCCTTCGGCGATAAGCGCGTCGCGCTTCTCGACGCCCTCTCGCACGTGCTCTTCGTGAAGACGTCGCGCAAGCTGCAGCAGGTTGTTGGTGTTGCTCGGGTCGAGGGTCGGCTCCACTGCTCCACCGGCGAATGCCACCGGTGCGGGAGCGGGTGCGGACACCGCGAGTGGCTGCTCGAACGCTGCCGGAGCCGGCTGGGATGCGCTGCGCTGAAGTTCGCTGATGCGCGAGTCGCTGGCGATGAGACGCTGGCGCAGTTCCTCGTTCTCCTGGTTGAGGCGCCGAAGCTCGACGACGACCTCATCGAGAAAGTCATCGACTTCGTCCTGGTCGTAGCCTTCACGGAACTTGGTCGGTTGGAACCGCTTGTTGACAACATCTTCCGGAGTCAAAGCCATCGCCGTCACCTCAATAACTTTCTTTCATTCGGCGTGACCTGCATTTTTGTTCAAAGACAGGTGCACGGAGCGCGATCAATCTGGCGACATCGGAACGCCTTCGCACTGCTGCGAGTCGCTAACGTTAGTCACATTAGCCACGGGTGCGTACTTCAGTCGCACCCCAAGAGTACCGCTTTGTCGTTCCAGCGCTAGGCCTGCACCAGATTTGGGGTCAGTTCTGGAAGAAAGACGCCTCGAGGTCGCCTTCGACAGCTGCGGGGTCGCCACTGACGGCGACATGCGCGGGCGATAGGAGAAAAACCTTGTTGGTGACGCGCTCGATTTTTCCGTAGAGGCCCTGCGACAGTCCGCTCGCGAAGTCGATGAGCCGCTTGGCGTCCGGCTCTGACATCTGGGACAGGTTGATGATGACCGGGATGCCCTCACGGAAGTTCTCGGCGATGACCTGGGCGTCTTTGTAGGCACGCGGGTGCACGGTCAGAATTTCGTTCATGTCGCTTGGACCTGCTCCCTTTGCTGCCGGTCGGCGCAACGGCGTGACCTGTGCTCGAGCCTGCGACTGTTGCGCGTGCTGCACCGGAGCCACCGGCGCGACAGGGGCCTCATCCTCGTAGTCGAATTCCTCGTCGGCAAGACCAAGGTAGACCATGGTTTTGCGAAGTGGATTTGCCAATGTGTGCCTCCCGGACAGGATGTGTAACGTGCGTCACTGTTCGCAAGATTAACCGGCTGCCGGTCGATTACCGGTGATTGCCGTGCCGATCCGCAGGTGTGTCGCGCCTTCGAGAATCGCCTCGCGGAAGTCGCCCGACATTCCCATCGAGAGAGCGTCGGCGGTCGGCGCAAGTCCGCGAAGGCGCTCGGATGCCTCCCGCACCCGCGCAAACGCGGACCGCGGCTCTTCACCGAGGGGTGCGACTGCCATGACGCCGCGCAGCAGCATGCTGGGCGCCGCGAGCACCCGCTCGGCAAGTGCCAACAGGTTGCCTGGGGCCACTCCCCCGCGGGCGGGATCGTCCGTGAGGTTCAGTTGGAGGAAGACCTCGACAGGAATACCCGCCGACTCGATTGCCGATGCCAGCGATTCGCGGTCCACCGAGTGAATGGTGCCGGCGTATTCGAGTACCGCACGCACCTTGTTGCTCTGCAGCTGGCCGATGAAGTGCCACTCGAGGCCAAGGTCACGCAATTCAGCCGCTTTGGGCGCAGCATCCTGGTGCCGGTTCTCGCCGATGTCGCGCACGCCCAACAGCGCGAGCTCTCGCACCAGCGATGCGGGATGGAACTTGGTGACGACGATGGTCGTGATTGCGCCCGCATCCCGGCTGGCCTCCCGTGCCGCATCGTCTACGCGCGCCCGAACGCTCGCCAAACGCTCTTCGAGCGATGCCTCGGCCTCGGTCACAAGGGACTACTTGAGGAAGTCGGGCACGTCCAGGTCGTCGCCGTCGTCATCGAACGCGTGGTCGACGGGGGCGGTGACCGGATGCTCGGACTCGCCCCAGGTCGGGGCTTCGGTCGTCGCGTGCTCTTGTGCGGCGAGAGCCGGACCGCCGGCGAAACTGCTGCGGCGCGTGTCTTTGCTCTTGAGCACGGGCTCACCACCGTCAAAGCCCGCAGCGATGACGGTGACACGAACCTCGTCGCCGAGGGTGTCGTCGATGACCGCCCCGAAGATGATGTTGGCCTCAGCATGCACGGCCTCCTGGATGAGGCGGGCCGCGTCGTTGATCTCGAAGATTCCGAGGTTCGAGCCGCCCTGGATCGAGATCAGCACGCCGTGGGCCCCGTCGATGCTGGCCTCGAGGAGAGGAGAGGCGACGGCGAGCTCGGCCGCCTTGATGGCCCGGTCCGCGCCGCGGGCCGAGCCGATGCCCATGAGCGCCGAGCCGGCACCCTGCATGACCGACTTCACGTCGGCGAAGTCGAGGTTGATGAGCCCAGGGGTGGTGATCAGGTCGGTGATTCCCTGCACGCCGGAGAGCAGTACCTGGTCGGCGGTGGCGAACGCTTCGAGCATGCTCATTCCCCGGTCGCTGATTTCGAGCAGCCGGTCGTTCGGGACGACGATGAGGGTGTCGACCTCGTTCTTGAGCGACGAGATCCCGGTCTCGGCCTGCGCGCTGCGGCGCTTGCCTTCGAACTCGAACGGCCGGGTGACGACACCGATGGTGAGCGCACCGATCGATTTCGCGATCCTGGCGACGACGGGCGCGCCGCCGGTTCCGGTTCCGCCGCCCTCGCCTGCAGTTACGAACACCATGTCAGCGCCCGCGAGGGCCTCTTCGATCTCTTCGGCATGGTCTTCTGCCGCCCGGCGTCCGACCTCCGGGTCCGCCCCCGCGCCGAGGCCGCGCGTGATCTCGCGTCCGACGTCGAGCTTGACGTCTGCGTCGCTCATCAGGAGCGCCTGCGCGTCGGTGTTGATGGCAATGAATTCAACACCGCGGAGTCCGAGTTCGATCATGCGGTTCACGGCGTTGACTCCGCCACCGCCGATGCCGACCACCTTGATGACGGCTAGGTAGTTCTGGTTCGATGTCACTTCGTCCGGCCTCCGCTGGCGGTTCTTTCGTGCTCTGGGCATCCGGGCGCACCATAGAACCTTCAACTTCTACCTGAAGATTAAAGTTATGCCCGGTATGTATTTCCTGCCTTGAAGGTAGGTCGTCGGATGCCCAGTGTGCAGAAGGCGCTCCGCGTGTCTCGCAGATGCACAGGGGCGAATGTCCCTGGCCGATGGCAGCGAGACCCGTCAGGGCTTGTGGGTCAGCGTCGGGGTTGGGGTCGGTGTCGGCGTGGCGGTGGACTGGAGCGGACCACAGGCGAGCGCGAGCGGGGCTGTGACGTTCAGCACGGTCTGGCTGGCGCAGGTCGAATTCTTGAGGAGGGCAGCAAGCGCCGCCGCCTTGAGATCGGACTGTGCGGCGCTTCCCCAGATGATAATGTGACTGCCCTGCGTGAGGGTCAGGCTGACATTGTCGACAGTCGTCGCCGAGATGGATGCGACCTCTGCCAGCACCGACGGCGGCATCGCGAGCAGCACCCGGACGGCTGCGGCGAAGCCCGCACTGTCCACGCCCGCCTTTCCGATCTCGATCACCGGAAGCCCGGACGGGGTTCCCGACGTCGCCAGCACCACTCCCGCCGGGTCGACCTGCTCATAGGTGGAACCCACCCGCAGCACACCGATCGCTTTGCGCTCGATGATTCGCACGACCAGAGTGTTGGGCGGCACGACCTCCGTCGTGTAGCTGCGGATCAGGATGATCGACGACAGCTCCGAGCGGATCCTGTCGTCATTGAGCAACGCAAGCGGAGTACCCAGCTGGGGTTCAAGCGCCCGCTGTACCGAAGCGGCCGGTACAGCGCTGTTGCCCTCGACCTCGATGGTGCGAAGCGCGAGAATCGGGGAAAACACGGCGACACCGAGCACGGCGAGAAGCACGACGACGATGCTGAGTACAACAGCGACCGTGAGCCTGCGACGACGACTGCCGCGGGTGAACCGACGAGCTTCGGCGCGGGCTTCGCGAGCGGCAGATTTGTGCACGGAGGGCGTCGCACTCTCGCCACGGAGCGTGGCACTCTCGCGACGAAGCGGCACGACCTTCGCAGGCGGTGCCGTCTGGGTGGGCTCGACGCGCGGAGATTTCGGACCGACGCTCCGGGCTTTCGGCGCAGCGGAGCGTGCCGGCCGGCCGGCTTTTGGCGCGCCGGGTGGAGTGGGCGGGTCGAAACCCTCAGGTCGTTTCACGCCGGCGGCTGTGCCAGTGACGCGAGAATCTGAGGGACAATCCGGTAGACGTCGCCGCAGCTCAGGGTCATGATGATGTCGCCCTCGACGGCCAGCTCTGCGGCGCGATCCGCCGCCTGCTGCCAGTCCGGCAGGTAGTCGACACGCGTCACATCCACAAACCGGTCTGACACGAGCTTGCCCGTCACGCCGGGAATGGGGTCCTCCCGCGCACCGAATACATCGAGGACGATGGTTTGGTCGGCAAGATTTTCGTACACGTGCGCGAATTCGCCGGCCATCAGCTTTGTGCGCGAGTAGAGATGCGGCTGGTGTACCGCGATGATCCGCCCGGTACCCACAACGCTGCGGGCCGCACTCAGGGCCGCAGCGACCTCGGTGGGATGGTGGGCATAGTCGTCGTAGACACTCACTCCTCGAACGACGCCATGGAGCTCGAACCGGCGCTCGGTCCCCGCAAATCGCGCAATGCCCGCGAGGCTGGCCTGGGGATCGAATCCGAGCCCGACGAGGACCGCAAACGCTCCCGCCGCGTTGATCGCGTTGTGCCGGCCGGGCACCGACAACGTCGCCGAGTATTCCGTGCCATGCCAGCTGAGCGAGAACGATACCGGCCCAGAGGACCCGATCGAATGCACTCGTACGTCTGCGCCCGGCGCCTCGCCGAAGGTGAGCACGCGCTTGTGCTCGAGCGCAGCCAGGACTCGCTGTGCGCCGGGGTCGTCGCTGGAGACGACAACCAGCTCGGACGCCGCACTGGCGAAGGATACGAATGCGGCATCAAACGCTTCGTGGGAGCCGTAGTGATCGAGGTGGTCGGCATCCACGTTGGTGATCAGCGCAACGGCCGTGTCGTAGAGCAGGAAGGAGCCGTCGGATTCGTCGGCCTCGACGACGAAAATGTCACCGGTCCCCCAGGCGGAGTTGACGTCGAGCGATTCGATGATCCCGCCGTTGACGAAGCTCGGGTCGGCGCCGAGGGCCAACAGTGCTGTGACGATCATGCCGGTTGAGGTGGTCTTGCCGTGGGCGCCGGCGACGGCGACGAGCCGCTGCCTGTTGATGAGCCAGGCGAGGGCCTGCGAGCGATGCAAAACCGGAATGCCCCTCGCGACCGCGGCAAGATATTCGGGGTTGTCCGGCCAAAGCGCACCCGTGTACACAAGGGTATCCGCCTCGCCAAGGTTGGCGGCGTCATGCCCGATCGCCACCGTGGCACCGAGGTCGCGCAACACCTGCGTGTTGTGGTTCTCGGTGCGATCGGAACCGGTGACCCGGTGCCCCGCCGCGATGAACAGGCGGGCAATGCCGCTCATGCCTGACCCGCCGATTCCGACGAAATGCAGCGAACCAAGCTGTGCGGGCAGCTCCTGGGTGAGGTCGGGGGTGATCATTGGGTCGATTTTAGCCGGGCCGCGCTGGCCACCAGCTGGACCATGCGGTCGGATCCGTCGCGGCTGCCGACGCTGGCGATGGCACCGGACATCCGCGCGATCGCCTCAGGATCGCGCAACAGCGGGACGAGCGTCCCATGGACCCACGATGGCGTGAAGGCGGCATCCGACACCAGCAGCGCGCCCCCGGCCCGCACGGAATCTGCGGCGTTCAGGCGCTGTTCGCCGTTTCCGACCGGGTACGGGACGAAGACAGCGGGCAATCCAACCGCGGAAAATTCGCACACCGTCACCGACCCAGAGCGCGCGACGGCCAGGTCGGCGGCCGCGAGAGCCAGCTCCATCCGGTCACAGTAGGCAATCACCGTGTAGCCCTCGACCGGCGTATCGGGCAACTGTGCGCCGCCGCCGGCGATGTGAAGCACCTGCCACCCGGTCTGCAGGATGTCCCGGATCGAGCCCGCGACGGTGGCGTTGATGGAGCGAGCTCCCGTCGAGCCACCCGTCACGAGCAGCACGGGGCGGTCGCGGTCGAGTCCGAAGAACTCGCGCGCCTCGCTGCGCCGCGCAACGCGGTCAAGCTCCTCGATTTCGAGTCTCAGCGGCATGCCGACGACCACCGAGTGCCGCAGGCGCGTCTCCGGGAAGACCGTACCGACGAACCCGGTGTAGCGCGCGCCCAGGCGATTGGCGAGTCCCGGCTTCGCGTTGGCTTCGTGCAGCACGAGGGGTATCCCGAGGGCGTGCGCGGCACGATACGCGGGTGCAGACGCATATCCACCGAAGCCGATGACGACATCGACCTGACGACCCGTGAGGTAGGCCGTGGTATCGGCGACCGCGCGCCGAAACCGGCGCGGAAACGACAGGGCCGCCCGATTCAGGCGACGAGGAAACGGCAGGCGCTCGATGGTCAACAGCTCATAGCCTCGATCCGGAACCAGGCGCGCCTCGAGGCCCTCTTTGGTGCCGAGTACGAGCAGCACCGCGGAAGGCTCGACGCGGCGGATCCGGTCGGCGACCGCCAGCAGCGGATTCACGTGCCCGGCAGTCCCGCCCCCGGCCAGGAGGTAGGTGGTCATTTTCTGGTCGCCCTCACTCGCGCACCGGCCGGTGTCGCGCGAACGACAGCACGACCCCGATGCCGACCAGCGACGCGATCAGCGATGACCCGCCTGCCGAGATGAGCGGCAGTGGAACCCCGAGCACGGGAAGAAACCCGAGCACCACCGCGATGTTCACGAAGGCCTGCCCGATGACCCACACCATCACTCCGCCGGTAACCGTGCGGGCGAACGGGTCGGTGGAGGCGCGGATGATGCGAATGAACGCGATCGCGAGCACGATGAACAGCACCAGCACCAGGACCGCCCCGATGAGACCGAGCTCGTCGCCGATGATGGCGAAGATGAAGTCGTTGTCGGCCTCCGGCAGCCAACTCCACTTCGCCTTGGACTCGCCGAGGCCCGACCCGAAGATGCCGCCTGAGGCGATGCCCCACCAGGCGTGGATCGATTGCCAGCAGCTGCCTGAATAGTCGCCCTTGGCCGTGCATCCCTCGAGCCAGGCCGAGATCCTGTCCGTGCGCGACGTACGCACCTGGGTGAACAGGAGTGCGATCGCCGCCGCGACAACGACCGCAACAGCGACGATGCGCAGCCGCACACCGGCGTAGAAGAGGCAGCCGATCACGATCATGCCCATGATGATCGCGGTGCCAAGGTCATGGCCCAGCAGAACCAGCCCGATGGAGATACCCGCGACGGGCGCGATGGGAAGGAAGACGTGCTTCCAGTCATCGAGCAGGCTGCGTTTTCTGGCCAGGATCCAGGAAACCCAGAGGATGAGGGCGAGTTTGACCAGTTCGGAAGGCTGGGCCGTGAAGGACCCGATATGAATCCAGTTCTGGTTGCCCTGGAATGCGTAGCTGAGGCCAGGGGCGAAGACGAGAAGTTGCAGGACCGAGGTGGCCACCACCGCCGGCCACGCCCACTTCTTCCAGAATCCGACGGGCATCCGGGAGGCAATCAGTAGCAGGGGAACGCCGATCAGCGCGTAGAGACCCTGCCTTGCGAAGGAGCTGAAGAAGTCGTGGCCGGCCGACGCGCCATCTTCGATGGACGACGACGAGAGCACCATGACCAGGCCGAATGCGAGCAGAAACAGGGTCGTGCCGAGAAGCAGGAAGAAGTTACTGGTCTCAGCGCCGAAAACTTTCTGCACGACAACGATCGCCGTCGCACCGCCCGAGCGATTCGCTGCAGCCGGCTCTGGATCACCCGGAACCGGGGCGCTACCGCGCTGGCCCCTCTGCGGCCGGGTCGTCGTCATCGGTGGTTCCTTCCAGGTGACTTCGCACGGCCTGCGCAAACCGGTCGCCCCGGTCCTTGTAGTCGATGAATTGGTCCATGGATGCCGCCGCTGGCGCCAGCAGCACCACGTCGCCAGCGCTGGCCGCCGCCGCAGCGAGCCGCACCGCCGTGGGCATCACTCCACTAGTTTCGGCCTCGTCGACCTCGAATAGGGCAACGGTGGGGGCGTGTCGCTCGAAAGCGGAGCGGAGTGCCGTCCGGTCGACGCCGATGAGCACCACTGCGGACAGGCGGTCGGCGTGACGCCGAACGAGGTCGTCCACATCCACGCCCTTCAGCAGTCCTCCCGCAATCCAGACCACCGACGGGTAGGCGCGCAGCGACGCCGTCGCGGCGTGCGGATTCGTCGCCTTCGAGTCGTCGACCCACGCGATGCCGTTGCGAGAGGCGACCAGCTGGGTGCGATGCGCATCGAGTTCGAACGTGCGCAGGGCATCCCGGATGACCGCGGGCGCGACTCCCAGCGACCGAACCAGCGCCGCGGCCGCGAGCACGTTCGCCACGCTGTGCGGGGCTGCGAGGCCGACCTCGACCAGTTCGTCGCGGGTCGTGATCTCGAGCGCGGTGGTGGCGCGCTCCTCGAGGAACGCCCGGTCGCACAGGATGCCGTCGACGACTCCGAAGTCGCTCGGCCCCGGCGCGTCCAGCCCGAAACCGATCGCGCGGCAGCCCTCGATTACTTCGGCATCTTCGACCATGGTGCGGGTGGCCTCGTCCGCGCGGTTGTAGACCGCTGCAACCCGGGTGTTGGTGTAGACCTTGGCCTTCGCGTCACGGTAGGCCTCGAAGGAGCCATGCCAGTCCAGGTGATCGTCGGCGAGGTTGAGGCACACGCTGGCCCACGGCGTGAGCGTGCCTTCCGGCGTGCGGTCCAGCCAGTGCAGCTGGTAGCTCGACAACTCGACGACGAGCACATCGAAACCGCCCGGATAGCGCACGGCATCCAGGACCGGAATCCCGATGTTGCCGACCGCTGCCACTCGGCGCCCGTCGGCCTCGAGGATGTGCGTGGCCAACTGGGCGGTGGTGGTTTTGCCATTCGTACCAGTGACCAGTACCCACTCGGCAACGGGCGAGACCTTGTCACGCACCCGCCAGGCCAGTTCGATGTCTCCCCAGACGGGCAACCCCTGCGTCTCGGCCCAGGCCAGAACGGGTGAATCGGGATGGAAGCCCGGCGAGACGACCACGAGTTCGGGATCGAACCCGACCAGCTCGTCGGGGACGCTCGTGAGCTCGTTCTCGACATACCGTCCCCCGATAACCTCGAGCAGCTGCTTCTGCTCTGAGCGGGCAGACGAGGCCAGCACGAGCACGTCGGCGCCAAGCTCGACCAGGGTGTCGGCGACGGAGAACCCGGTCACCCCGAGCCCGAGCACCGCGACTCGCAGCCCGCGCCAGTCGGCGTTCCAGCTCGTGAGCCCGGTCACACGGGCGGCGGAGTCGTTCACGAGGCGCGCGTAATCCACTCGAGGTAGAACAACCCGATCCCGAGTGCCACGAACATGGCGGAGATCAGCCAGAACCGCACGACGACGGTTACCTCCGCCCAGCCTTTCAGCTCGAAATGATGGTGGAGCGGGCTCATCAGGAAGATGCGTTTGCCGTGCGTGATCCTGAAGTAGGCCCGCTGCAGGATGACCGAGCCGGTCACGATGAGGAACAGTCCGCCGATGACGACCAGCAGCAGTTCCGTGCGGCTCAGGATCGCGAATCCTGCAAGTGCGCCGCCGAGGGCGAGCGAGCCGGTGTCACCCATGAAGATCTGGGCGGGCGAGGTGTTCCACCACAGGAACCCGATGAGCGAACCGGTGATGCACGCTGCTGCAACGGCGATATCGAGCGGATCGCGCACGGCGTAGCAGATTGAGGCGACGTTCGGGTCGAGCAGCCGCGCGTTGTTGTAGCAGGACTGGTTGGACTCCCAGAAGCCGATGAAGATGTATGCGGCAAAGGCGAAGATCGATGCCCCGGTTGCGAGCCCGTCCAGGCCGTCGGCGACGTTTACCCCGTTCGAGGCGCTCACGATCATGATGGTCGACCACAGGGCGAACAGGATCCCGCCGATCACTACCCCGAACGACATGAAATTGAGCCAGTGGATGTCGCGCACGGCAGAAATGAAGACCTGGGCTGCCTGGTGAGCCGAGCCTGCAAAGCCCGCGGGAGTCAGGCCATCCTTGTCCCCGAAGTTGAGGGCGATAACCGCGAAGATCGAGGCGACGATGACCTGGCCGGCGATCTTCGCCCAGCCGCCCAGCCCCAGGCTGCGCTGGCGGTGCGTCTTCAGGAAGTCGTCGATGAAGCCAACCACCCCCATCCCGATCATGAGGAAGAAGATCATCAGCCCGGCGATCGCCGGGATTCGTCGCTCGAGGAGGTGCCCGAAAAGGTAGCCGAGGCCGGACCCCAGGATGAACACGATGCCGCCCATGGTCGGGGTGCCACGCTTCGAGTGGTGACTCTGCGGACCGTCATCGCGGATGAACTGTCCCCAGCCGAGCCGCTTGAACAGCCGCGTGAAGACCGGGGTGAGAAAGAGCGTGAAGGCCAGGGAGAACGCGGCGCCGCCCAGCAGGGCGACCACTTAGCCGGCCTCGCCGAGACGGTCGCCGAGAAACCTGAGGTTCGCCGACTTGGAGGATTTCACCAGCACGATGTCGCCGGTACCCAAGTCTTCACGCAGCAAATCGTATGCCTCATCGGGTGTCTCGACGAAAACGGACTCGCCGTCCCACGATCCCTCGAGACCGGCCGCATTGTGGATGTGACGTGCCCCGTAGCCGACGACGATGAGCTTGCGAATGTTGAGTCGAACCACGAGCCGGCCGATTCGATCGTGCTCCTCCTGCGAATATTCGCCCAGCTCGGCCATCTCGCCGAGCACCGCTATCGTGCGATCGTTCTCGCCCCGCACCTGCGCGAGGGTCTTCAGCGCCGCGGCCATCGAATCCGGGCTCGCGTTGTAGGCGTCGTTGATCACGACCGCACCGGAGGCGGGCAGAAGCACCTCCATGCGCCAGCGCTCCGCACGGGGCACAGCCTCGATGGCCTCGATCGCCTCGCCGAGGTCGATGCCGAGCTCGTGTGCGACGGCAAGCGCCGCGAGGGCGTTCATGACATGGTGCTCGCCGAGAATGCGCAGCCGCACGGGCATCCGGTCAGAGCCCACCACGAGAGTGAAGGCGGTGCCTGTCGCGGTCGCCTCGAGGTCGACGGCGCGCACCTCGGCCGACTCGCCCAGCCCGAACCACCTCACTGTCGCTGGCGTGATTTTCGCCATCTCGGCGACGCGGTCGTCGTCAGCGTTGAGGATTGCGAGTGCCGACGAATCGAGGTCGGTGACCATCTCGCTTTTGGCCTTCTGCACGGCGTCGATGCCGCCGAATTCGCCCACGTGTGCGAGCCCCACCTTGAGCACGACGCCGATGTCTGGGCGCGCGATCGCGACGAGGCGGGCGATCTCCCCTGCGCCACTTGCCCCCATCTCAACGATCAGGTAGCGGGTATGGGCGTCGATGCCGAGCATCGAGATTGGCGCACCGACGTGGTTGTTGAATGATCCCTGCGGGGCCACGGTCGGGGCCTGGCGCTCCAGGATCGCACGCAGCAGGTTCTTGGTGGTGGTCTTGCCGTTTGATCCGGTGATGGCAATGACGGACAGCGTTCCCGCGGCCCGCACCCGTGCCACGACGGCGGCGGCAAGGGCGGCAAGCGCCGCCACTGGGTCGGGAACGACGATAAGCGGAACGGCGAGGTCGAGCGCGCGCCCCGCGATGACGAGCGCCGCGCCATTCGCGACAGCGCTCGCGGCGAACAGTGCGCCATCGGTGACCTCGCCGGGAAGCGCGAAGAAGATCGAGCCGGCCTCGACAAGGCGCGAGTCTGTCTGCACGGAGCCGCTGACACGGGTTTCCGGGGAAACCGTTGCGACGAGGCGTCCTCCGACGATCCCGGCAATCTCGTCGAGGGTGAGTTCGATCACGCCCAACCTGCTTCGGCCAGTGCCGCGCGCGCTTCATCGCGGGCGGAATAGGGCGTTCGAACACCCTGGATGTCCCGGTAGTCCTGGTGGCCGGGGCCTGCCCACAGGATGGAGTCGCCCTCCACTGCCATCGAGACAGCCAGCCGGATGGCCTGCTCCGGTGGGCTGACTTCGAAGATCTCCGGCTGGTGCTCAGCCAGCGCCGCGCCTTCCAGCAGCGTCCTGCGGATGGAGGCGGGATCCTCGAATCGCGGATGGTGGTCGGTGATGACCAGCACGTCAGAGCCGTCGGCTGCGACGCGCCCCATCTCGAGCCTCTTGGAGGCGTCACGGTCACCGTCCGCGCCGAACACCATGAACGTGCGCCCGGTGGTGAATTTGCGGACGGCAGCCAGGGTGTTCAGGAAGGCGTCAGGGCTGTGACCGAAGTCGACGTACACCGACGGACCGCGCTCCCCCGAGACGCGCTCCGTGCGACCTGGAAGGTAGGCGACGATTCCGCCGTCGTCATCGAGCGCGTGACCGATCGCCTCAAGCTCAAATCCCGCCTCGACCAGCATGACAATGGCGAGGCCTGCATCGGCGGCCATGTGCCAACCGATGAGCGGCACGCGAGTTGTGAGCGACCGACCCTCGGGGCCTGTGAGAGTGAACTCGGTGTAGGCGGCCCGCTCGTCGTCAATCGTCACCACCCATTCCGCCGGAACCCCGGGCGTAGCCGAAATCGTCGTGATCGGGATGCGGGCGGCATCCACCACTCGCGCCCCCCAGGCCGTGTCGAGCGAGACGACGCCGCGCCGCGCGCGCTCCGGGTCGAACAGCGCCAGCTTGGCCTGGAAGTACTCCTCCATGTCGGCGTAGTCGTCGAGATGGTCATGACTGAGATTGGTGAACGAGACGACGTCGAAGAACAACCCGTCGACGCGGTTGTGAGTGAGCGCCTGCGCGCTGACCTCGATGGCGACCGCACGCACCTTGCTCTCGCGCATTCGCGCCAGCAGGGCATGCATCTCGCTGGCTTCGGGGGTCGTCAGCCGGGACACCACCGACAACTCGCCGATGTGACGCTCGGACGTCGAGCTGAGACCGGTCACGAGACCGAGTTGCTTCAGGATTCCCTCGAGCAGGTACGACGTCGTCGTCTTGCCGTTGGTGCCGGTCGTGCCGAACAGCAGTGGATGATGCTCCGCCGTGCGGTAGACCCAGGCCGACACCTCGCCGAGCGCCTCCCGTGGCGACGCGACGACGATGGTGGGCAGGCCGGAACCTTCCGCGATCTCGGCGCCGGCCTCGTCAGTGAGCAGAGCGACGGCGCCGCCCTCCCGCGCCTGCGTCGCGTAGCTCGCGCCGTGGCTGTGGGCACCCTGCAGGCCGACGTACAGGTCGCCGGGATGCAGGTCAGCCGTGCTCAGGGTCACTCCACTGATTTCGACGCCGTCGATCGAACCCTGCGCAGTGAGCCCGAATTGGTCGAGCAGCCCGGCGAGCGAGCGAGCCTGTGGATGCTCGGGGCGAAGGACCGGGGGGATCCTTGTCGTCACGCGGGTCCTCTTTCTGGCCGGTCCAGGTACTACCAAGTCGTTGCGACGTACGGTGCCGGAGTCGTGGAGGGCGGGATGCGATATCTATCGATCACGTCCAACATGACGTTCTTGAATGCCGGCGCTGCAACTGTCGACGTTGTAAGCGTAGTAGGCCCGAACGTCACCACGACCACATACTGGGGGTTCTCGGCCGGGATCATGCCGGCGACCGAGGTGATCACCTGGCTGCCGTATCCCCCGCCGGGCTTGGCAACCTGCGCGGTTCCGGTCTTGGCTGCGATGCGGTAACCGGGGATCCGAAGGAGCGGTCCGACGGGTCCGCCGGTCACCACCGTTTCGAGCATCGCGCGCGTTTCATCCGCCGCTTTGGCGCTGACGACGCGGACAGGTTTGGCGGTCGGCGTGTCGGTCACGGTACCGTTCGCTTCCGTGCATTTCTGCACCAGGGAGAGCGGTTCCCTCACCCCGTGGTTGGCGAGTGTCTGGTAGATCTGCGCGACCTGCACCGAGGTCGCATCGACGCCCTGGCCGAACTCGACCGTCTTGGTCGTCACCGGGTCCCAGGGCGGCTTCGGAAGTACCCCGCTGAGCTGGCCGGGAAAATCGACCGCGGTCTTCTGCCCGACGCCGAATTTGACCATGTAGTTGTAGCGGGACTGGGCATCAAGCGACTCAGACAGCAAAGAGATCCCGATGTTCGACGAGTTCTCGAGAACACCGGCCGTCGTGTAGTGCAGGGTGCCGTGATAAAAGGAGTCTTTGATCGATCCGCCATTGGACAGCCGCAGCACCGACGGCACCGTCACCTGGGTGAGCGGCGTGATCGCTCCGGCATCGATGAGGGCGGCCGCGCTCATTCCCTTGAAGGTCGACCCTGGCTCATACTGCTGGGTGAAGGCGAGCGATCCTTGGTTCTTGCCGGGTGTGGCGCCCGGGTTGTTGGGATCGACCGCCGGATAGTCGGACACCGCGAGGAGCTGGCCGTCAGCGACCCGGACGACCACCGCCGTGGCCCACGGCGCCCCGATGGCCTGCGCCTGCTTGGTGATGGCCTGGTCGACCAAGTACTCGAGCTGGCTGTCGATCGTGAGTTGGAGGGTGCCGCCGTTGACCGGGTCGGTCTCCTTGACCGTGCTGCCCGGAATGCGAACCCCGTCGGCGCCCGTCTGGTAGGTCGAGGTACCTGCGGTGCTGGACAGGCACTTGTTGTATTCGAGTTCCATCCCCGCCTGGGCCCCGTCGGTGCCCACGAAGCCGACCAGGTTGCCCGCCACCGCACCGTTGGGGTAACTGCGAGCCGCCACCTCGGGGTAATAAATTCCGGGAATATCGAGTGCTTTCAGCTTGGTGACGGTGTCGAGCGTGACGTTCTTGTCGAGGTAGGCGAACAGCGAATTGGGGTTCTTTTCGACCGCGGCGCTCATCACGCTCACCGACACGCCCGTGACCTTTGAGATCCTCGCCAGGCTGGTCGCAAGCGGAACGAGCGAGTTGGTATTGCCGGGCACCTTGTAGTACCCCGCATTGAAGTTCTTCGGCGCGACTGTCACGTTGAACCGATCGACGCTCTGCGCCAGCACTACGCCGTCCGCGTCGATGATCGAGCCTCGGATGCCCGGTGTGGTCACCGTCATGGACAGGTTGCGCTCGGAAATCTTGTCGAGCGCGGGAGCCTGCACCACCTGGAGCTGGAACAGACGCCCGGTAAAGACGATGACAACGAGGAAGACGACAACCATCGTGAGCGTGAGGCGCAAGCCCGCTCGTCTGGTTGTTCTCATCGGCCTTGTCCTGGTGGGTCTGTCCTAGTGCGTCACCGGCGAGGGAAGATCGCCGGGAATCGACGGTGCCGATGAGTTCGGGCTGCTGCCACCGGTGGATGCCGGCGCAGTGCCCTGCGTCGATTCTGAGTTGTTCGGAGCAGAAACCAGCGCATTCGAGTCGCCGTGTCCTGCACCTGTGGATTTGATAAGAGGAATTGAGCTGAGCAGGGCGTTGGGCACACTGTCGGTGGCGCCATTGGAGACAGCGGGCGCTGCGGTGGCGGGACCGGCGGCGGTTGGCGTACCGAGAACCGTGCCATCTGAGAGCCGAAGGAAGGCCGCCTGCGACGAGCTCACCATGCCGAGCGCAACCGCATTGGCCTGGAGGTTCTGGCTCGAACCGAGCGTGTCGAGCCGCTCATTGAGCGACGAGGCCGTCCTGCCGAGGCTTTGTTCGGATGCCTGAAGGTCGGTGATCGAGTACGCACCGCTCGAGAGCGCGATGGTGATGAGCAGCTGGGCAAGGAAAATCGCGAAGATCACACCGGTTGCGCCGAGCGCATAGACGAGCTTCGGCCTGGCCCGCCGCTGGTCGCGCGTGGCGACGACCTGCACGCGCCGTGGCCGGGGAGCCTCGGCGAGGTTTCGACGGGAGGGACGGGCGGGGACGGCGTACGCCAGGTTGCTGCTCATGCTGCTTCTCGCACTCGTTCGACGGCGCGCAGCCGCACAGGGGTCGCCCGGGAATTGGCGGCGCGCTCCTCATCGCTGGCGAGCTCCGCTCCTCGCACCAGCAGGCGCAGCTGTGGGCGATGTTCGGGAAGTTCGACCGGCAATCCTCGGGGGGCGGTCGACGCGGAGCCTGAAGCGAACGCATGTTTGACGATGCGGTCCTCGAGCGACTGGTACGACAACACGACCATCCGGCCGCCAACGGCAAGGGCACCGATGGCGGCTGGGATGGCTCGTGCGAGAACGCCCAGTTCGTCGTTCACTTCGATGCGGAGCGCCTGGAAGACGCGCTTCGCGGGGTGGCCGGTGCGCTTGACGGCGGCGGGGGTGGCCGCGACGAGCACATCGACGAGTTGGCCAGACCGCGAGAGGGGGGAGATCTCGCGAGCCTGGACGATTTTGCGCGCGTAACGCGGGGCGAGCTTTTCTTCGCCGAATTCGTAGAAGATTCGGCGCAGGTCAGCCTCGCTGTACTCGGCGAGGATGCGCTCGGCAGTCAGCTCGGACGTTGCATCCATTCGCATGTCGAGCGGGGCGTCCTGTGAGTAGGAGAATCCGCGGTCAATGCGGTCGAGCTGGAGCGACGAAACGCCGAGGTCGAACAGGATGGCCGACGCCCGGGCGAATCCCTCGGATTCGAGGGCATCTGGTACCGCGTCGTAGACCGCGTGGACGAGTCGCACGCGCTCGCCGAACGGCGCGAGCCGCTCCCCCGCGAGGCGGAGGGCTTCCTGGTCGCGGTCGATTCCGACCAGCACCAGCCCCGGAAACCGGGTGAGGAACGCTTCCGCGTGGCCGCCAAGGCCGAGGGTGGCGTCCACCAGAACGGCTCCCGCTCCGGCGAGGGCGGGGGCGAGCAGCTCGACCGTTCGGGCGAGCAGTACAGGTGTGTGCAGGGAGGTGTCAGCCATGATGTGCGGGCGGGATCTCTGATCCGATGCCCCCAGGAGCGGATCCCCATCCATTCGATTCGACCGGACACCGGGGAAGTGATGTCGGGGCGATGAACGGCTGAGGGTCAGCCACTGGGCGCTAGAACAGCCCGGGGATCACCTCCTCCGTCGTGTTCGCGAATCCGGCTTCGGTCTCGGCGTAGTACGCGTTCCAGGCCTCGGTGTCCCAGATCTCCGCGCGGCTCCCCGCGCCGATGACCGTGAGGTCGCGGTCGAGCCCCGCGTATTCGCGCAGGCCGGCGGGGATCGTCACCCGGCGCTGCTTGTCGGGCTGCTCCTGGTTGGCACCGGAGAGAAAAAGGCGCAGGAAGTCTCGCCCCTGCTTGCTGGTCACGGGAGCCTGGCGGATCTTCTCGTGCAGGGACTCGAATTCGCGGGTGCTGAACACGTAAAGGCAGTGTTCCTGGCCGCGCGTTATGACGACGCCTGCGGAAAGTTCATCCCAGAACTTGGCCGGGAGGATGATGCGGCCTTTTTCGTCGAGCTTCGGAGCGTACGTGCCAAGAAACATCGGCAGCTCCCCTCCACGATCCGGCCAGAATTTCAGGTTGGCCTCCACTTTACTCCACAGTCCTCCACAAAATGAAGAAACCTGAACAAAATCACTACCCCCCATTCGAGGCAACCCCGGAATAACAGGGAAGTAGGCGGTGGAGGAAGGTGGAGGAAAATTTGCCAAATTAGCCGCAAAACGGGGACTTCAGGGGCCAGGGGCAGCGCCGAAGGCGCCTCATCGGTCACCCTGCGGCTGATGGGGAACGAAAAGGGGGCAGGAAAAAGGAGCCCGAGAAACCGAACGCGACGAAACGGCAGGAAAAAGGCAAGAAAAAAGGGCTGGTCCCGAAGGATCAGCCCTGGAAACGCTGGAGGGTAACGCTCGAGCGCAATGCCCGGGGGTCAAACCCGGAGGGTTTTACTCCTCTTTGTCGTCAGGACGATTGTCCCAGCGCTCGCCGAGGTTCTTGAGGAACGAGCCACGGGCCGTTCCCGGCTTCGCACCCGCTGACGGCGTTGACCGCGAAGCCTGGCCGTTGCGCGGCGGAGTCAGCGCAAGCAGCACGCCAGCAAACATGAGGACGAATCCGATGACCCCGACGATCGGCACTCGCAAGCCGACACCCGCGATGAGAGTGGCGATGCCGACGACGCCGATGAGCACTCCCGTGACGATCATGGCGTAGGTCGGACGCCCATGACGACCCGAACCACCCGCCACAAAATCGGCGTCATTGTGGTACAGGCTGCGCTCCATTTCTTCCAGGAGCCGCTGCTCCTGCTCGGAAAGTGGCATCTTCTTACCTCACGCTGCTTCGGATTCGTGCAATAACTACTTCCTTATAGTATCCCCGGCCGCCTAGCTAGGCTAGGAGCGTGCCTGTGAGTACCCGGTTAGTTGACCTCATCGGAGCCCGCATCGATGAGTTCCTGGCCGAGCGGGGTCCTGTTGTGCTGTCGATAGCGCCCGAACTGTCCCCGTTTGTCGAATATTCCAGCTCACTTCTCCGGGGCGGCAAGCGATTTCGTGCGCTGTTCTGTTACTGGGGCTGGAACGCGGTCGGCTCGGGGCGCGACGGATTCGACCCGCTCGAGGCGCTCGAGCCCCCACGAGACCTCGCCAGCGTCGTCGATGTCGCCGCCGGCCTCGAGCTATTCCACGCCGCCGCGCTGGTGCACGACGACATCATGGACAAGTCGGACACGCGCCGGGGCATGCCCGCGGCCCACAAGCGATTCGCGGCACTCCATGCGGAGCAGGGGTGGGCGGGTTCGAACTCCGACTTCGGCACCGCAGGCGGCCTGCTGCTCGGCGACCTGCTGCTGGGCTGGAGCGATGAGCTCGTCGAACAGGGGTTTGCCCTCTTGGACGACCGAGCCGCGGCGGCGGTGGCGCGCGGTGAATTCAACCGGATGCGCACCGACGTGACTCTTGGGCAGTACCTCGACATCCTCGAGGAGCGCTCATGGCGCGGCTCCGCCGAGACCGAGCAGCTCGCACGAGCCCATCGCGTGCTCATCTACAAGTCGGCGAAGTACAGCGTCGAAGCGCCCCTCGTGATCGGGGGCGCAATGGGAGGCGGCGACCCCGCCCAACTCGGCGCCCTCCGGGCGTTCGGCCTTCCACTCGGAATCGCCTTCCAGCTGAGGGATGACATGCTCGGGGTCTTCGGCAACCCCGAGGTCACCGGTAAGCCCGCTGGAGACGACCTCCGGGAAGGCAAGCGCACAGTGCTGGTCGCCCTGGCTCGCGCCGAACTCCCGCCCTCGGCGGTCAGGCTTTTCGACGAACTGCTGGGCGACCCCACGCTCGACCCTGACCAGATCCGCATGCTGCAGCGCACCCTCGCCGACTCCGGTGCTGTGGAGAAAGTGGAGCGACTCATCGCCCACAACGTCGGGCTTGCCCGCGAGGCCCTTCAAGCCGCACCGCTCGATCGCGGCGCACTCGCCCAGCTGGGCCAGTTGGCGGATACGGTCATCAACCGTTCCGCCTGACCAGCCCGATCGTGTGCGGCCGAAAAGCGGCGTGGCCTAAAAGCGGCGTTACCTGAAAGCGGCGTGGCCGAAAAGCGGTGTGGCCTAAAAGCCCAGGGCCTGGGCGACCCGCCGAACTTCGGCTTTTCGCCCCGCTTTGAGCGCATCCACAGGGCTCACTCCGAGGCTGTCTTCCGGCGTGAGGAGCCAGTGCATGGCTTCCTCGTCACTGAACCCGCTGTCGCCCAGCACCACCAGGGTTCCCTTGAGCTCGCTCATGGGCTCGTTGCCGACAATAAAGTCGGCGGGAACCCGCCACACGCCGTCCACGCGCGAAGCAAGCAGCGCGCGATCCTCGATCAGCCGGCGAACCTGGCTGACTTTCAGCCCGAGGCGCTCGGTGAGATCGGGAATCGTGAGCCATTGCACGTCCGGGAGATCAGCCACGCGAAAATCCTTTCACGCGACGCATCATTTCACGGCCTCTCGACGCACACCCGCATTTCGTCGCCGTTTTGCTTTTCTTATCACAAGTCACACCAGTCACACTGATTGACAGCAGTGTGATTCTGTGTCACTTTTGATGTCTGGGCCGCAGGGGGTGTCGCCCGACAAGGGCCCGCGAAGGCGGATCACCCAGTCAAGAACGGGAAGTTTTCATGACGGAGTTCTCTGACAGCGGTCGACCATCGACTGGCGGTCGACCGTCGACTGGCAGCCGACCGACGACCTCACCTTTCGCAGGCCTTGCGCCATCGAGGGCAGCGACCGCGCACGTCGACCTGCATTCGGGACGCCACGCGGCGCCACGCGATGCGGCTCGTGGAACCAGGACGCTGATGGCGACCATGCCCGTGCTGCTTGTCGGCACCCTCGCAATCAGCACGCTGGGCCTCCCGACAACGACTCACAGCGCCAAGCCCGAGCAGCGACCACGTTCGAATTCCTCTGACCCGACGCTTGCCGATGCGACGATCCAGTCGGCGGCAAACCCGGGCAGCCAGGCGCCGGTGTCCGAGCTGGACGTCGCGGCCGTCGTTCCGGCCACCTACACGGTTCGTCATGGGGATACCGTGAGCGGGATCGCGGAACGATTCGGCCTGTCCACAGCCTCGGTGCTCGCAATCAACGGGCTCGGCTGGAAGACGCTCATCTTCCCCGGCCAGGTATTGTCGCTGTCGCGTCCGGCAGTCGCCCCCGTGGCGAGCGCTCCGCGAGCAGCGGCACCCGCCGCCACTGTTCCCGCGAGTGCCAGCGCACACGGTGCCAGCACCAGCTATGTCATCAGGAGCGGCGACACCGTGACCGCGATCGCGAAAAGGTTCGGCGTGTCGCTCGGCGCTATCCTTGCGGCCAACAACCTGGTCGCATCCAGCATCATCTACGCCGGCCGCACCCTGGTCATTCCGGGCGCCGGAACCACGTCGCCCGCCTCGCTGCAGCCGGCTGGAGTGCAACCGGCAGCCGTACAACCCACTGGAGCACAGCCGGCCGGCGTGCAGCCTGCCCAGGTCGGGGCCGCAACCGTACCGCTCACCGCGAGCATGCGCGCGAATGCTCAGGTCATCATCTCGGTCGGTCGAAGCCGAGGCGTTCCCGACTACGGGATTGTCGTTGCTCTCGCCGCCGCGGCGCAGGAATCGGGACTGCTCAACCTCAGCTATGGCGATCGCGACTCCGTCGGCCTGTTCCAGCAGCGGCCCAGTGCCGGCTGGGGCACCGTGGCACAGCTCACGACCCCCACCTACGCGGCCGAGCTCTTCTATGGCGGGCCAAGCAACCCAAACAAAGGCAGGACGCGCGGGCTGCTCGATATCCCCGGCTGGCAGTCGATGACCGTCACGCAGGCAGCGCAGGCCGTGCAGATTTCCGGGGCACCGAACGCCTACGCCAAGTGGGAGGCATCCGCCCGCGCCTGGCTCGCCCAGCTCGGCTGAGGCACGGTTCACCCAACCCGGCAAATAGCCGCTAGCGCCGTGTTCGACGCAGCACCTCAGGCCGCCGAACCTACAATCAGACGGTGACTGCAGGCTCCACCGACGCACTGATTGGTCGTCTTATCGACGGCCGGTACCAGGTGCGCTCGCGGATAGCCCGCGGCGGCATGGCTACCGTGTATCTCGCAACCGACCTGCGGCTCGAACGCAAGGTCGCCATCAAGGTCATGCACGGGCACCTCTCCGATGACAGCAAGTTCCGCGAACGCTTCATCCAGGAGGCCCGCTCGGCCGCCCGACTTGCGCACCCGAATGTCGTGAACGTCTTCGACCAGGGCCAGGACAGCGACATGGCCTACCTGGTCATGGAGTACCTGCCCGGCATCACCCTCCGGGACCTGCTGCACGAGAACGACAGTCTCACGACCGACCAGACGCTGGACATCCTGGAGGCCGTCCTCGCCGGTCTCTCCGCCGCACACAAGGCCGGGATCGTGCACCGCGATCTCAAGCCCGAGAATGTGCTGCTGGCCGACGACGGCCGAATCAAGATCGGCGACTTCGGACTCGCCCGCGCCGCCAGCGCCAACACGGCGACAGGCGCGGCCCTGCTCGGCACGATCGCCTACCTCTCCCCCGAACTCGTTACCCGCGGGATCGCGGATACCCGCAGCGACATCTACGCGGTCGGCATCATGACCTACGAAATGCTCACCGGCACTCAACCCTTCGTCGGCGAACAGCCCATGCAGATCGCCTACCAGCACGCCAACGACACCGTGCCAGCCCCCAGCCTCGAGAATCCCCGGGTTCCGGTCGAGCTCGACGAACTCGTGCTCTGGGCGACCGCGAGGGAAGCGGATGAACGACCACGCGATGCGCGTGCCCTTCTGAATGAGGTGATCGCGGTGCGAACCCGGCTCGACGCCGAAGCGGCCGGCGCGCCCACCGTGCCGCTGCGGACCATGATGATGCCGCCAGCCCTCGGACTCGCACCCCGTGGCGACACCTCCGAAACTCAGGTCCTCCAGCCCGCCCGCCGAGCTCCGAAGCCCACGGCCGCCGGCGCAGTCGACACCCTGGGCACGCGCTCGCGCAAGCGCCGCGGCCGCGGGGGATGGATCGCGGCCCTCATCATCGTGCTGGTTGCGCTCGCCGGCGGCACCGGCTGGTATTTCGGCGTCGGGCCTGGGGCGAACGCGACCGTGCCCAACGTCGCGAACGACAGCCTGGTGGCCGCAACGGCGGCGCTCAAGCAGGCCGGCTTCGACCCGCTCGCGACAACGACCAGCCGCTATGACCCCGACGTCGCCATCGACCAGGTATCGGGCACAGCACCCGCCGTCGGCGCATCGATCGCAAAGGGCAGCAAGATCACCATCATCCTGTCGAAGGGCCCCGCGCTCATCTCGCTCCCCTCACTCGCAGGAATGACCGAGGCACAGGCCAAGGCCGCCATCACCAAGGCCGGCTTCCTGGTCGGCACCCCCATCATCCGGCAGTTCGACGCCACGATCGCGAAGGGCGTTGTCGTCGACTACCTGGGCAGTGACGGCAAGACGCTGGTCGGCAGCCCCACCTACAGCCAGAAGCGACCCATCACGCTGGTAATCTCCGCGGGACCGCTCCCGGATGTGGCGGGGCTCAAGGTCGACGCCGCCGAAGCAAAACTCTCCAAAGTCGGACTCACCGGGCAGGCCGGCAGCGAGGCGTACAGCGCGACCGTACCGGTCGGCGACGTCGTACAGATCGATCCGCAGACCAACACGGCGGGCGTCGGGCGGGTGTTCCGGGTGGGTGACTCCCAGGCGGTGCTGCTCATCACGTCGC
>Ga0302146_10000233_pt1 | contig 34188 bp, 44 predicted proteins | sample I_Bog_E3_1_FD_193578 | JGI IMG/M metagenome (GOLD analysis project Ga0302146, IMG submission 193578) | Peat permafrost microbial communities from Stordalen Mire near Abisko, Sweden - I_Bog_E3_3 | ecosystem: Environmental > Terrestrial > Soil > Wetlands > Peat | place: Sweden: Abisko, Stordalen...
CCGCTCGCGCGCGACGCGGATCTGTTCCGGCGACACGTTGACCGCCACCACCCTTGCGCCGGTCGTTTGCGCGATGTGGATGGCGAACGAGCCCCAGCCTGACCCGATCTCGGCAACGGTCATCCCGGGCTGCAGGCCCAGCTTCAGGGTCGCACGGCGCAGCTTGTTGGCCTGTGCCTGTTCCAGCGTGTCGTCATCGGGGTTTTCGAAGTAGGCGCAAGAATAGTTGAGCCCGTCATCCAAAAACAGCCGGTAGATATCCGTCGAGACATCGTAGTGGTGCCGCGCGTTGGCCGCGGCCACGCCGACCGGGTTGGCCTGATGCCAGCGCTTCACCGCGCGCCAGAACCGGCGCAGCAATTGCTGCGATGTGTTCGATGCCAATCCGCCGCGGTTGACCCCGAACAGAGACATCAGATCGCCCACGCCCGCCCCCTGCTCGAAGGTGAGCGTCCCGTTCATGTACGCCTCGCCGGCGTACAGCTCGGGGTTGAGCGCCATCCTCGTGTACAGCGCCCGGTCATGCAGCCGCAGCGTGACGGAGGGACCCGGACTCGCACCGCCAAAGACGTGCATGCCGCCATCGGCGTCGATCAGACGCAGCGTGCCGGTCCGGATGAACTTGGTGAGCAGGCTCGACAGCAGCCGCATCAGCGCAGGTCCCTCTTACCAAGCCGCGGACACGACATTCTCGATTCGCCCGCGGGCTCATTCCAGCCGGCGATATAGCACTCCGCGAAGGGAGCGGAGAAGCGTCCGGTCACGATCGTGCCGAGGACGGGCCGGCCGGGGGCCGGACGTCAGTGCGTCCCAGCCTATTCGGACGGCATTCGCCGACCGCCTGCCCCCGACCGGTCACCGCAAGCGTAGGGTGGATCAGCGCAGCGCCATCCACCGTTGCTCCAAGCCGCACCGCTACGGCGGACGAAGAACGCCGAACGTCGGTCCAGAGCGGTCGTCGGAAGGATCAGTCGATGCCCAGCGGCTCCAGCGCCCGCTCCACCGACCCCACCACCGGCCAACCCCGCACCCGCGCTCGCACCCGCGCGATCGTCGATAGCTGTGATGGAAGCGTGTAGAGCGCTTCGCCGTCACGCTCGCCGGCGGTGCTGACCAGGAACGGCTTGCCCGGCTCCGCTTTGCGAAGCCGCTCCAGTACGGCTGTGACGGCGCGCGGTTCCAGATGGGTCCGCTCGGCGATGCTGGCGGCGGTGCGCAGATCGAATGCCGGGTTGATCAGTTCCGCGAGCACCGCGCGCGCGTCGTCCGGGTTCAAACCGTCAGGCAGGGCCGGCAGGTCCCAGCCCTCGATCTGGTCGCGGCGGACAAGGTCGCTCAGAATGGATCGCGAAATGTACTGGCGCAGCCGGTCGCCGCTCCACGTCAAACCGATCAGGGCGAGAGTCCGCAGCACCCGGTTCGTGGTTTGCGCCCGGATCAGCACCGGTCCGACCGCTTTCAGGCGGGACGCGATCTGAGTCAGCAGGGTGTCGAAGGCGCCTTGGGTCATGCGGGGCCAGTGCGGCAGCGTCACCTCGGCGACAGCCGAGCCAAACAGGGGCACGATCACGTAGGTCTCGGGCTGATCTGCTGCCTCCCGTACCGCCAGGAAACGTGTTCCCAGCTTCTCCATGCCGACGGCAATGTCGTTCGATCCCGGCAGGCTGAAAACTGCGGTCAGGAATCGCTGGCAGTTGCGCCGCCCGAGCTGGAAGTCGTGCGCACGGAATCGCTCGTCCAGGAAGCCGCCGAAGCCGCCAAGCAGCCCGCAGGCGATGGTATAGCGCTGCTCGACGCCGTTCAGGTTGCGCTCCGGCGCGATCAGGAACCGGCTGAGGTCATTGACATCCGCCGCGGGTGCCAGTTCCTCGACCTTGAAGCGCACCTGGTTGATCAAGGTCGGGTACAGAGCGCGGACAACGGCGACGAGTTCCGCAGCGGGCTGGTCGTCCGGCAGAAAGGCGGGCGCCTCGGGAAAGGGGGAGACCATGATGACGGCTTTGTCCGCGTCCTGGCCCTGTGTCTTCTCTGCCGAGGCGCCACCCATCAGAGTGAATTGCGCGTAGTCAAACGGGTTGTTGTTGATCAGCCCCCCGTCCACGTTCAGAAAGCCGAATTCGACATCCTTGCCGGCAGCGAGGAACGTCGGCGGAAAATTCGGATTGATGAAGTCTTTGGACACCTTCAACGGGTAATTCCGGCCTAAATACTGGCCGATCGGAAAAGCGAGCTTGCGCGGCGCCAAACCGATGGGAAACGCCGCCGAGGCCAGCGCGCAGTCTCCGTAGGTGTTCCACTCCACGTAAGGGACCTTTTCCAGCGCGGCGGCGACCTCGCCGTACGGCGGCAGCGTGGTGACCGATAGCGGAATACCCTTGTCGTGGCTGACCCATTGGCTGTCCTGGATGGTCCGGCCGCCCAGGTCGGTAACGATATAGTGCACGCGGTCGCCATGGGTCTGCATGTCGTAAAAGCCGTTGCCGAACGGCACGCGGAACGGCATCCCGCGCAAGTTCGAGAACGTCAGGTAAACGTGCAGGGTGTCGGCGACGTAGCCATAGGCCGGCTTGAACGCTGAATCGGCATCGGCCGGGCACAGCAGAGCCTGGCGCTTGATCCAGTCCAGGAGCTGCGAATTCAGCAGCGATTGCACTTGCTGAGGCTGTTTCTTCAGGTCTTCCTCGGTCAGGAAGGAAATCTTACCCTCGGGTGCGACCAGACTCGGATAGGTGACCCAGGTGTCGTACAGGGATGGCAACACGCATCGCAGCGTCTGATAGACTGTGCCCGGGGTGCGGTAGGCGTTGTTGACCTCATCCGGGGTGAAATCCTTGGGCTTGAGGCCCCTGGCCAGCGCGATGGCGCCCAGCGCCCCGGTGATGGCGCCCGCCGACGCGCCGGTGACCACCTTCAGGACCACGCGGTGGTCCGGCACGCCGGGCTGACCGCGCTGCTTCTCCCACTCATCGAGCGCCTGGAACAGGAAGTCGAGCACGCCCGCGGTGTAGGCACCCGCCGAAATGGCGCCGGACAGCGCCAGGCCGAGTTGAAACGTCTTGCCGGTGCTTTCGGTGGCGGAACTCTCAGACCCAAGGTCAGACATTGCGTCCTCCTGCGAGTGCAAGTGCGGCAGTCCTGGCTCGTTCCGGCGCTTTGGCCGTTACTGGTTCGATTTAACCCGTCCGATCCAACCCGCCTGATCTAACCGGCCCCTTGGGCGCCGGCCACTGAACCAAATGTGATATGGAATTCGGTCGCTACGCGGTCGGCGTCTCGGGCAGCAGCGCGACCGGGCCAGGGCCGGGGGACACACGGTCCGCCGCGCGGAACAGTGCTTCCAGCGCCGTGCCGCGCGGCACCCCGTCGGCGAGCCACGCCATCTGCCACTCGCCCAGCGCGCGGTAGCTCTCGAACTGGCTCTCGGTGAACCACTGGTCGGTCGTGCTGTCGTGCGGGAAGTCCTTGTCCGACAGGCCGAAGGCGCGCACGTCGGCCGGGATGTGCGACAGGAAGCTCGGCTTGATATAAATCAGTTGGCCGATGCTTCCGTCCGGGTAATGGATGTCGCCGACAGCGACGCCCAGGGCGTCTTTGGCGAGATCCTTGTCCGCCTCGATTGCGCTGCGCGGATGGATGCGCATCGGCTGCCGCACCGTCACGGTCACGCCGAGATCGATCGCCGCCTTCCGCAAGGCGTTGCCGAGGTCGAAGAACGCGCACCCCCCGTCCTGCCCTGCGTCCACCGCCACGATGCGGCTGCAGCGCCGGCGGAGCATCTCATACAGTCCGAGATTCTCGAAGTGCCCGCCATCCGACAGGTTCAGCGCCTGACTGTTGTCCGTGGTCGTGCCGAGCAGCTCGTCCACCAGCGCGGCGAGCGAGTTCGCCGGCTTGGCAAGCCGCAACTGCTCCGCCGTCGCCACCGCCGGGTTGGGCAGCCAGGCGCCGAGGCGGACGTTGAACAGCGTCATCAGGAACGCGGTCACCCGTGACGAATGGTAGCCCCAGTTCGGGTTGACCGCGGCGCCGGAGATGGTCAGCACGGTGCCGATGGTAACCCCTTTGTCGGCGTTCCGGACGTCGCCCAGGCTGTCCATGCCGGCATAGGCAGTGGTTGGCACGAACGCGCCGCGCGCGTCGTCCTGCGGCCGCTGTTGGGGGTGGCGCAACGCGGCGGACCCGCAGGCCAGCGGCGTGGCGGTGAACGACTCGGCCTTGCGCTCGGCATTGGCGGCGTTGCTGACCGCGGTCACGTTCAGCGTCATGTTGATCACCGGCAGCAGGCGCTGCTTCGCGGCCGGCCGCCTGAAATCGGCCAGCCGCGGATTGTCCGCCGGGTCGAAGCCGGTGAACGGGTCGGGGCTGCGGACCGGCCGGGCGGACCCCAGGAACGCCCGGACCAGCCGGTTGCGATACACCGCGTGCAGCGAGAACCGGTTGACGTTGACGCGGCCGAACGCCACCGTCAGCGCGTAGAGCGGGACCGCCAGAAGCACCTGCAGCAACAGCGGCACCCAGATCGGGCTGGTCTCGCCGAACAGCCGCTGCTGCACCCATCCCAGCCCGTATTGCAACACCCCGCCCGACAAGGCGAACACGCCCACCGCGTAGGCCGCCGACAGCGCGTTCAACAGCAGCGGCGTCCACCGCCCAGGCTTCGCCGCCAGAGCCTCGATCCCGGCCGTCAGCCTCTTGCCGAGCCAGGCTGCGACGGAGCCGACCAGCGTCGTTCCCGCCGCCGCCCCAGCCATGGGGGCCAGGGACCAGTCGCCCCCGGACGACACGAATTGCAGCAGCGGTGGCAGGACGAGGCAAGCCAAGGCAAAGCCGGTCCAGGCGACGGCGAGCAGAAGGGCCTGCGCGCTGGACCTCGCGAGCCATTCCCGATCCAGGTCGGCCAGCAGCGCCTCCTTGCGGAAAGCGACATAGAACGTCGTCTGCAACACGTGCACGCCGACCAGCCAAAGGGGAGCGAAAACCGTCAGCAAGGTCTCCTTGTTGACGAACACCGGCCAGGCCGCGTGCGCGGGCTCGATGGCGCGCAGGCCGATCCAGATCAGCCCGGCGGAGCACAGCGAGGCGGCGAGCCAGCGAACCGCGTTGGTGCGATAGAGCGAGTCCGAGTCCGTGCCGGGTCCGAGCTTGGAAAACCAGGCCGCGCCGTAGCCCACCAGCATGGCGGCGACATAGAGCAGCGGTATGGCGCTCTCCAGCCACGTCCACACCTCCGGTGAGGCCAGCCCATGGTCGAGCACCGCCGGCAGGACCAGCGCCCAGAACAGTGCAGGGGCAGTAACGTTCCACAGAATGTCCCTGGCGGACGCGAAGCCCGGCGGGTTGATCGACCGGTGGCTGGGAATCAGCGAACAGGCACGGTAAGCGCCGATGCCAAGTGCGCCCGCGGCGGCCGCCAGCAACACGAGCGCGATGACCTCGCTGAAGCTGAGGCTGTAGATCAGCGTGCGGTAGAAAATCGGCGCCAGGGCCAGCAGCAGGAACAGCGGCGCAAACACCATCCAGTTCAGCAGCAGGTTGCGCATGTACAACACGATCCCCGACCAGGTGTCGGTGGAAAACGGGCCGGTCTGCGGCGTGAGGTAATTGGTATAACCGCGCAGCGCGCTGAGTGCCGCGGGACCGGCCGAGCCCAGCGCAGACTGCGCCCGGTCGGCGTCGCCGGTCTCATGCAGCAGCATCTGCAGCCAGCCGCCGATGAACCCGCCGCCGGACACCGTCGAGACATAGTCGAACCGGTTCAGCAACCGTTTCGCGGCCAGGGCCTGCAGCACCCCCAGGCAGAACGAGGCGCTGCGGATGCCGCCACCGGACAGGCACAGTGCCGTCAGCCCGAGCCTGGCCTGCCGCTGCTCCAGGCTTTCGCTTGCCCTGGCCGCGGGTTGAGCCGCGGGCTCCCCGCTGGCGGCGCGCCTGCGCTCGATCTCGTCAAGCTCGGCGGACAGGACGGTGTCCGTGTCCAGCACGATTGCATCGGCCATCGGGCACCCCCGGGTCTGGTTTCACGAGGATGCTGCGCCGGATCGCCCCTGCCGCTGAATCACTTCAGTGCGCTCGCGGCTGCCGCCCCGGCTGCCGTCACGCGATCGCCCCTATTTGGGGGAAGACCGCCTTCGCCGGCTGAGCCGGCTGTCGTGCGAAGAATTTCATCGCGCCTTGTCCCGCGAATGCTCAACGATCCGCTGGCGGTGACGCTTCGGCTGCACGCGGTTCGAGGGAGGACAGGAGATGCACGGCGGCCTTCCCGTAAGCGACAAGACCGGCAAGTCCCCAGGCAGGCTTTGGACGTTTGCACTCGAATGGCTGGTCACGGTGTACGCCACGGCGATCGTTCTCGGCTCGATCGTCCTGTTCATGATGAGCACGACCTCCGAGCAGGTTCGGGAACTCATCGCGGAGCAAAACGCCAGCGGGCTCAAGCTCTGGTCCAATCTGGAATATTACCGGGATCATCACAGAGACCCGCAGCCGTCCGATGCCTCGCTGCCGCCGGGGCTGTTCGACGAATTGGTGGAATTTTCCCGCAGGAACGGTGAGATCATAAAGACGGTGCACCGCCTGCGGATCGAGAATGTTTTCTCCCAGGGGTCGTCCTGGGAGGTGACGCAACAGTACATCAACCATGTGGGTGCGGTCGACGGAAGCCACGTGCAATTCGACCATTACGGTGTGGACCCGCATACAGACACGACCAGCGTTGTGCAGCAGGGCATGTACCAGATCGAGCTGTACCAGGCGATCAGGGACTATGCGCAGGATCTGTGCAATTACGCCAAATGGTTTCTCGGCGCGATAACCACGTATCTGCTTCCGGTCGCCTACGCGCTGTTGGGCGCGTTTCTCTATGCCTTCCGCTCGTTCGCCCGGCGGGCGCCGGAACAGGAGACGGCTTCATTGCTAGACCGGAACAGCCGGTTCCTGATGGCCGCCATCGCGGGGATCGCGATCAGCCTGTTTTCGTCGCTGATCCCGCAGAGCATGCCGCTCTCCCCGCTCGCGCTGGCGTTTCTGGTGGGCTACTCGATCGAGGTGTTCACCTCCCGCCTCGACGAGCTTGTGCGCAGGCTGACCCGGAAGCCCTGAAGTCTGCGTCGCTCGCCGATGCGTTCGTCGCGCACGGTCATCCGCCGTAGAACACCGTGTCGCCCAGGTCCTTCATTTCCAGGATCGCGGCGTCCGGTCGCCCGGCCGGGGGGTGGCGCAGGTGCGCCTCGATGACCTCGCCCACCACCACGTGATGGTCGCCCTTTTCTACGATCGCTGCGACCCGGCATTCCACGGCGCCGATGGCGGCATCCAGCAGCGGGGCGCCGCTGGCGCCGCGCTGGAACGCCTCGCCGGACAGCTTGCCGTCCTCCAGCACCGCGGGGCGGAAGAAGGTGAAGGCGAGCGCCTTGTGGTCCTTGCCCAGCATATTCAGCGCGAACCCGCCGGCACTTTTCAGCACGGCCAGCGCCGCGCTATCCGCCTTGACGCCCAGCGCGATCAGCGGCGGGTTGAACGAGGTCTGCGTCACCCAGTTCACCGTCGCGGCACCGACCCCGCCCTTGCCGTCGTCGGCAGTCAGAACGTAGATGCCGTATGGAATCATCCGCAGCACGGTCTTCTTGGCGTCGGCGTTCATCCGGTTCCTCCGTCTCGTTGATGTCGAGCCTAGCGGCGGAGCCAGGCGCTTGCCAGCCTTCCGCCTGAGCGTCCCTCGCTTGGCCTTCCCGCGCCTGACCCTCCCCCGCCTGGCCTTTCGCCCCCTGGTCTCCCTTTCGCTGGCCTTCCGTCCCTTGGCCGCCTTCGTCGTCCTGGCGCTGCTCGTGCCGCTGGCGCTGGTCGAGCCGCCGCCGCTGCTCGACTGGCCGAACCACCTGGCGCGCGGCTGGCTGCTGGCCGGCGGGATGGACGACCCTTTCCTGGCCCGCGTCTACGCGCCGCGCTGGGCGGTGATCCCCAATCTCGCGACGGACATGCTGCTGCCGCCATTGCTGGGCGTCCTGCCGCTGCCGCTGGCCGGCGGCGCGGTGCTGGCGCTGGCTGTGCTGCTGCCGGTGCTGGGCGCGGTTGCCTATGGCCGCGCCGTCACGGGTGAGCGCTCGGCCTGGCCGCTCGGCGCGGCACTGGTCGCCTACAACGGCGCGCTTCTCCTCGGCTTCATCAACTTTGCGATTGCGCTCGGACTCGCGCTGCTGCTGGCGGCGGGCTGGGTCCGCTGGCGGTCGAATCCTTTGGCGATCCCGCTGGTGATCCCGCTGGCCTGCGCCGGCGCGGCCGTGCTGTTCCTGTGTCACCTCGCGGGGCTTGCGGTGTTCCTGCTGCTGCTCGCGGCGCATGAGGGGCGCGCGGCATGGACGGGGCGGCGCCGTCCGGCGGCGTTGCTGGTCCGGCTGCTGGCTGTGCTGCCGGTGGTGGCGGTGCCGGCGGCGCTGTACGCGGTCTCACCGCTCGGTCCGATGGCGCCCGCACCCGCCTGGGGGACGGCGGCGGACAAAGCGGCGGCGGTGTTCCTGCCGTTCCTGGGCTACTGGCTGCCGCTGGACATTGCCTCGGCCGCGGTGGCGGGGCTGGTGCTGCTGAGCGGCCTGCGCCGGGCGCCGCCGGAGGGAAAACTTGCCCTGGCGGTGCTCGCGCTGCTGTTCATGCTCGCCCCCGCCGAGGCGAAGGGCGGCGAGCATCTCGATGCCCGCTTCGCCGTCGCCTTCGTGTTCGTCGCCTTCGCCGTGGCCCGTCCCGCGGTCGCGCCGCGCACGCTCGCCGCCCTGCTGGCCATCGTGTTCATGCTGCGGCTGGGCCTGCTCGCCGGCGCCTGGCTTGACTACCGGCACGATCTCGCGGCGTTCCGCGCCGTAATCGCCGCCGTGCCGCCAGGCAGCCGGGTGTTCGTGGCCGGGGTCTCGCCCGCCGAGGCGCCCGCCTATTGGCGAGCCGCCCCCCGCGCCCGCCGGCTGGCCGATGGCACGCCGATGGACGCTCAGCTTGCGGCGTTGCTGCCGATCGAGCGGCGGGCGTTCTGGCCGTTCCAGTTCGATAACGAGTCCCAGCAGCCGATCGCGACGCTGCCGCCCTTTCGCGACCTGGCGCTGCGGGTCGGCGCAATGCCGGACAGCGCCGCCCTGGCCGATCCGGGCAGGCTGTGCGGGTTCGACTATGCGTTGCTGATGGATGCTCGTGGGGCGCCGCCGCCCGGTCTTCCGCCGGTCGCCGACAGCGCCATCGCCACGCTCTACCGCCTGCCGCCCTGCCTGCCCCTCCAGCCTGCCCCCTGGGACCCTTCCGGACCAGCGCCATAACGTGCACGATGGTCCGGACAGCGGCCCGGACAGGGGGGGTGGCAGTGGAACGGCTTTCCCGCGAACGGCTGGTTCCGAAGGCCGGCTCGCCCGCCGAGCTGGCGGCGTTCCGGCGCCTGCAGGAGCAACTGACCGCGCAGTATCGCCACGTCTTCCCCGACGAGGCAGCCGCGCGGACGGTCGTCGTGGTGCCAAGCCTGAGCCTCGACGAGGAGGTCATGGCCAGGATCACCGGCGTGCACCATTACGAGGAGCGGATGCTGAGCATGCTGATGCTGCTCCGCCTGCCGCGCACCCGGCTGATCTACCTGTCGAGCCAGCCGATCGCCGACGAAATCATCGACTATTACCTGCATCTTCTGCACGGCATCCCGGCGCAGCATGCCAGGCGGCGGCTGACCCTGCTGTCGTGTTTCGACGGATCGGCACAGCCGCTGACGGCCAAAATTCTTGCGCGGCCCCGGCTGCTGGCGCGCATCGAGGAGACCATCGAAGACCCCGCGACGGCGCATCTTGCCTGCTTCATCGTCTCGGGGCTGGAACGGACGCTGGCCGTCCAGCTCGGCGTGCCGATCTACGGCTGCGACCCGGCGCTGAGCGGCCTGGGGTCGAAAAGCGGCGGCCGGCGCATCATGCGGGAGGCCGGCGTGCCGATCCCCGACGGCATCGAGGACCTGGCCGACGGCGCGGACATCGCCGCGGCGCTGGTCGAGCTGAAGGCGCGCAACCGCGGTCTGCGGCGCGCGGTGGTGAAGCTGAACGAGGGCTTTTCCGGCGAGGGCAACGCCGTGTTCGATTTCGCCCAGGCGCCGGAGGGGACCGCGCTCGGGGGGTGGGTGCGGGACCGGCTCGCGGGCGACGGGTTTGCGGCGCCGGGCATGACCTGGGAGGTCTACGCCGCCAAGGCACGGGAGATGGGGGCGATCGTCGAGGCCTTCGTCGAGGGGGCAGTCAAGCAGTCCCCGTCCGCACAGTATCGGATCGATCCGTTGGGCACCGTCGAGGCGATCTCCACGCACGACCAGGTGCTGGGCGGCGCCGGCGGGCAGGTGTTTCTGGGGTGCCGGTTTCCGGCGGCCGACCGCTACCGGCTGCAGATCCAGGCGGAAGGCCGCAAGGTTGCCGATGCGCTGCGGGACCGTGGGGTGCTGGGCCGGCTCGGGATCGACTTCATCGCGGTGCAGACGGGCGATGCGTGGCAGCTACATGCGATCGAGATCAACCTGCGCAAAGGCGGGACGACACATCCGTTCATGATGTTGCAGTATTTGACCGGGGGCACCTACGATCCGGTCACCGGCCTGTTCTACACGCCCGGAGGCCAGCCGCGGTTCTACTACGCCACCGACAATCTGGAGGCGCCGCAGTATCGCGGTCTTACGCCGCATGACCTGGTCGATATCGCGGTGTTGAACGGGCTGCACTTCAACGGACCGGCGCATGACGGCGTGGTGTTTCATTTGATCGGCGCGCTGTCGGAGTTCGGCAAGGTGGGCGTGGTTTGCGTCAGCGGCTCGGCGGAGGGGGCGGACCGTTTGTATCGGCACACCGTTGCGAGCCTCGATCGGGCGCAGGAGGGCGGCGGGCGGTAGGATCCCACGCCGGCCTGCGTGGTTCCTGGCGCGGGCGTTGCCGATTTGGCCGCAGGGCGGCTCCGGTTCCGTGTCTTCGGCAGGCCGAACCGTATCGTCGGGCGCGGAGGTTCGAGGTGCGAGAGGCTACGAGGGAAGCCCCCGGTCAGTAGGTGACCGGGGGCGGAAAATCCTAGTGATGCGGCAACGCCACGGAACCAGAAGGCAGACGGTACTGGCCATAGCCTTCCCAGAAATAGACGTTCCCATTGGGCGCCTTCGATACGCCCAACGCCGCGCCGGGGGCGTAGGTCGCATCGATGTGAAGCGTGTCGATGACCTTCCCGCTGGTGTTGGTAATGCTGAGCAGGTCGTTCTTCAGCGACCAGCCAGCAGCGTGGGCGAGCCCAACCAAGTCCACGTACTCACCGAACGGACCCTCGTGCGGCGTATTGTAGCTGAACCATCCAATCGTGCCTTTGAAGGCCGTAGGCTTGTCGATGGTGATGGTCCCGTTGAGCTCCAGATCGACGGTTTGTCCATGCCCGACTGCACCACCGAATGTGATGTTGGAGACGTCGAAGACCCCGCGGCCGCCGACATTGGCGTTGATCGTGGCCGTGCTGGAGACGAGGGTGCTCGGATCGAAGGTTCCAAAGCTGATCGGGTCGAAGGTGCCGGGTCCGTTGACGGTTATTTTGTCACCCGCGTCCAAAGCGAAGGAAGCGGTCAGCGTTGTTCCACCTGGGATGTTGATCGTGGTCATGCTGTGTCTCCTTGAGCTTTTTGTTGCAGCAGGATCACCTCCTCCGACGGGGCGGCCGGATTCGACCGGCGATAACGTCGAAGGCCGGGAAGACAACCCGTAACCTTTCAGGCTACGAAACGCCGTCTTTTAGGATTGCCAGGATTGCCGGTCAGACGGCGGTCACTGAAGAAAGCGACAACGCAGGTTGGCACAAGTTTAGCTGCCGCGCTACGAAGAATTTCATAGCACTCGGCTTCGGTCGATGTTCGTTTCTGTTTGATGGATACTTTGTTGAATGACCGGATCGTGCCCTATGGCCGGATATTGTGTTCGGAGGAGCGACGAGACTTGGGTTTCTTAACTATAACGATCGCTCAATCGCCGCGTGCGTTGCGGGTGTGCCGTGCGGAGCGGTTGACGGCGGGAGATATCGAAGGGCCGCACCGGCTATTTAATCCAAGGTGGAACGATAGCTGCGGAAGTGGGAGTTGTGATCCCATTTGGCGCCGAGCAACGTGCCATCCTCCCTGACGCGATACACGTCTTGCAGGGCGGATAGACGGTCAGAGACCGAGATGGAGGCGGACGACGCGGGTGACGGCGTCGAAGTCGTCCTTGCCGAACTCGTCAAGACGCCGCTTCAGGCGTCGCTTGCTAACGGTGGTGATTTGGTCGGCCATGGCTTTCCGCCGTTCCCCGTTGAGCGAGACATACGCCTCGGCGGGGTAGAGGCGCTCGACCTTGCTTGAAATCGGCACGACCTGAATTCTGTTCAGCACAGCGGTGGCGGTGTCGTTGCTGATGACCACGGCAAGGCGGGTCTTCTGGATTTCGCCGCCCAACGAGGGGTCGAAGGAGACCAACCAAACCTCGCCGCGGCGAGGGGAAGGGTCAGCGGTCACGCCGAGGTTCGTCGGCAACGTCCCCGAGGAGAGCTTCGCTCCAAGCATTTGCATCGGTCTCGCGGGCCTCGTCGGCGGCCATCGCGGCGTAACCGGCCGCGAGATCCTGTCCGACGACATGCGGCCGCGCGAGGTCATTTAGGAAGCGGCTGATCCGGCACCGGCCTACTACCACTGCAGACCGGACAACGGCCGACCCCGAGGGGTCAAGGGGACGACTGTCCCCTTGCGGGGTCTGGGGCGGAGCCCCGGCCTGTTTCTTGCTTGTCGTTTGGTTGAACAACGGAGACCTGTCCTAATGGCAACAATCTTGTTCTGGGAAAAACCCGGCTGCGCCGGCAACGCGCGCCAAAAGGCGCTGCTCGTGGCCTCCGGCCACACGGTCCTGCCCCACGACCTGCGAGCCGAACCCTGGACGTCCGACCGGCTGCGGAGGTTCTTCGGCACCCGCCCGGTCGCCGAGTGGTTCAACCGTGCCTCGCCGCGGGTGAAATCGGGCGAAGTGCAGCCGGACGCACTGGATGCGCAGGCGGCGCTGGCCCTGATGCTGCAGGACAAGCTGCTCATCCGCCGGCCGCTGATGCAGGTAGGCGAGCGCTGCGAGGCGGGGTTCGACATGGCCCTGGTGGCGGACTGGATCGGCCTGCGCGAGGGCGGAGAGGTGGTGGACGATGCCTGCCGCCATCCGGCTGCCGGCCACTGCCCGGAGCCGGAACGGGCCGCCTAAGCCCCCAGGACCCGAACCCCGCTCGCCCGCGGCGGCTGCAGCAGGCGCAGCAACACCCCGGCGCCGGCCGCGACGAACATGTCGCTGGCCGGCAAGGGCTGTCCTGCCGCCAGTGCCGTGGCGATCAGCAGTGCCACCGTCGCCGCGGTCGCCCCCGCGGCCCCCAGCCCCGCGCCCGCCAGCAGCCAGACCAGGCCGCCGTTGAGGAACGAGGCAAGGCACACGCCGTGCAGCCCGCCCGCGATGGTGTCGCGCAGCATGGGCTCGAACGGCAGCCAGTTCGCCGCGGCGGGCTCCGCACCCGTGGCGATCCGTGCGGCGACCAGCCCCGCCATCGCAACGGCCAGCGGCAAGCGGCGCCAGCGCACGAACAGCGGCCAGATCGCGAATGCGGCGATGGCGCCGGCGACGTCGGAGATCTCGACGGCGGTACCGACGGCCATGATGCGCCAGCCCTCGGCGGCGCCGACCGCCAGCGGAAACAGCAGCCAGACGCGGCGGCGACCGTAGGCCGCGTCGAGCAGCGCGGCCACCAGCAGCCAGGCCACCGTGGCGTTCGCGACGGCCGCGGCGCCGAAGCCGTCGCCGGCCAGCAGCGGCCACAGCGCGTGCCAGTATTTGTGCAGATCGATGGTTGGCACGTAGGGCGACAGCCGCTCGCCGCCCCAGGCGATCAGCAGCAGCGCGGCGAACGGTGCCGCGAAGAGCTCGCCCAGCAGGGGCCAGCGCGGCGCCGGGCCGATGATTGCCGCGACCAGCGCTCCGGCGGCGGTGCCGATCGCGTTGGCGTACAGGTCACCCATGGTGCTGGTGCGCTCAACGAGATGCACCTGGGTCAGTTCGACTCCTGCGCTGAGCGCGACGCCGAGCAGCAGGGTGATGCCTGCGCGCGATGCCAGCGACATGCGCGGCGGCAGGGAGAGCACGCCAAGGAAGCCGAACGGCATGTAGAACAGGATGTTGGCGATCAGGTCGCCGCGCTGGTCCCAGTCCTGCCAGGTGCTGAGCAGATGGGCGAGGGGACCCGGTCCGGCGGGGTTCTGCCATTCGAACGGGTAGAACGAGCCGTACAGCATGAACAAGATGGCGAGCAGCCAGACCAGCGCATACGCGCCAGGCGGCAGTCTGGTCATGGCTGGTCCCCGAGCAATCTCCGGACCAGACGTTCCCATTCCGCGTCGAGCGGCCCGGCCGCCGGGACGATTCCGGCGCGTTCGTACCAGTAGCCGGCATTGGTCAGGTCGCCCTCCTTGCGGTGCAGGTAGGCGTGCACCCGCACGCCATCCGCACTGTGATCCTCCTGGGCGCAGAAATGCGCCCGTTTCCAGTCGTCCTTGGCGTCCCACCACAGCGCCTGCAGCGCGAGGCTGATCCCGGGCGGCGGCTCGCTGCCATCGAGCGCGGCGCCAAACATGGCCAAGTCCATGGACCTCTCCGTCGGCACATTCCGGCTCATCATACCGCGTATCATCCCGAGGACAGCCGGGGCAGCGATAACGAAACGGTTCCGGACCTGGGCTGGAACATCTGGTCAGTCGGGATGGAATCGTGGGGCCATTTAAGCCGTCGCCATCACGTTCCACCGATTCAGGCGCATTCGGCGGCGGGTGGCAGACGACCGATTGCAATTGTCCCTCGCTATAGCCACCTCAAGTGGATCACGGCGCAAGTCACGTCGCTGGCCGATATTTCGCCTACGAAAGTTCGGTTTGGTCACATTTGCAAGGAAGTGCTGAATATGGACAGGTCTGGACACCAGGCTTCCTTGGCTCCGGCCCGCTGGGTTGGGGGGCGCGTGATGTTCGAGATCGAAGATAACGGCCAGATTATCGTCTGCGGCATCTCGCAGGAGGCGCTGCAGGGCTTCAGCCAGCGCCGCATGTACAAGGGGCCGGACCTGCTGCAGTGCTTCGCCACTGCGCGGGACAAGATCGAATCGATTGCGCGCCGGAAATGGCGGTTGCGGCCGGACGACGCGACGGGCCGTGTCAACATTTGGGCCGATGACGTGGACGACCAGCCAGCGAGCCCGCTCGCGCCAGACGACGCATCGGAACATCTGCGTCGAGCGTGACGACGGGGCGGTTGCTGGCTGCAGAACGGTCAGAACGCCCGCCGCACCTCGGCTATTCCGAACAGGCCCAGAGCCAGCCTTGTGCAGCGGTCAGCCCTGTGCAGCGATCGCGATCCAGGTACGCTCTCTCGCACCCAGCGCGTGGCGGAGGGCCGAGACGGCGGCGACCATTCCGCACCACCACGCCAGCGAACCCGCCTGCACGACGCGACCCGCGGTCAGCCTGGCGCCCGCCGGCTCAGCGGCAGCGGACCAGCGGGTACGGAAATTCCGTGCAGCCGGGGAAGGTGATCTCGTTTTCGCCGTGACGCTGCACGCGCAGCACCTGCGGGCTGCCACAGCCGAAGCCGACATCGGCCGAAGCCGGCCCGGCCAGGCTGAACGGGCCGCCGGAGGCGAGCGACGCCGGCGATGTCAGGAAGCGGAACTCGGTACCGGCCGCCGTGGTGCGAGCGGTCTCCACCTGGCGCTGGGTGTACGTCTGGTCGGTGATCACCGCGCGCATGACGACGTCGCGTGTGAAGATCACCACGGGGCTCCCCAGGCATTGCTGCGCGCTGATTGTGGCCGGCGGCGGATACAGGCCGCCGATCCAGGCGCCGAACAGATAGGCATGCGGCGGCAGCGGGCTTTGCGCGTAGGCGGGAAGAGCAGCCAGCAGGGCGATGGCAGCGGTGATGAAGCGCATACAAAAGCCTCGATCAGGTGACGTCGGCCGCAACGATAGGCTGCAATCGCCGGCTGGCATAGCCGGCGATTGAACCGGGGGCGCCGCCGTGGCATGCCGGTCGCCGACGCTGCGTCTTGAGCGTGTGGAGCGTGTGGAGCGTTGCGCTTGCGCCTGCCAGCGAATGTCCAGTCAACGCCCGCCTGTCAACGCCCGCCTGTGAACGAAGGACCCAATCGCGATGCTCCGGCGCCTGTACGACAAGACACTCCGCCTCGCGGCCTCGCCGAACGCGCCGTGGTGGCTAGCGGCAGTCTCCTTCATCGAGAGCAGCGTGTTTCCGATTCCGCCCGACGCGGTGCTGATTCCGATGGTCCTGGCACGGCCGGACCGCGCCTGGCGGCTGGCGCTGATCTGCACGCTGGGCAGCGTGGCGGGCGGCGCCCTCGGCTATCTGATCGGCTACGCGGTGTTCGACCAGCTCGCCCGCCCGGTGATCGATTTCTACGGCTACGGCCAGAAGTTCGCCGCGTTCCAGGACCTTTACGCCCGGTGGGGCCTGTGGGTGATCCTAATCAAGGGGATGACGCCGATCCCCTACAAGATCGTCACGATCGCCTCGGGCGCGGCGCATTTCAATTTCGCCGTGTTCATGGCGGCGAGTCTGGCCACGCGCGGCGCCCGGTTCTTCCTGGTCGCCGGCCTGCTGAAGGCGTTCGGTCCGCCGATTCGCGACTTCATCGAACGGCGGCTGACGCTGGTGACGTCGGTCGCGGCGGTGGGGGTGGTCGGCGGGTTCCTGGCGCTTCGGCTGCTGTAGAGCGGAAAACGGAGGACGGACCGTTGCCCGGGCAACCGCTGTCGGTTTTCCGACTTCTGTCCTCCGTCTTCCGACTCACGCTTGACTCGGATTCTTCTCGCAACTAGGTTCCGCCCCCTCGCCACCCCCCGCTGTGCTGGGTGGCCGTCGATCGCAGGCCAAAGACGCATGCGGCGCCGCCTTCCGGAACTCCGGTTGGCCCAGGCCGCGTGTCTCACTGGACCCCGCAGGGTGGGACTTCCCACGCCGGCGGGTTTGGGCTGTTGAACTTCGGTCACGCGATCGACAGGGGCGCCGGCCGGACGACTATTGGAGAGACAGAGGGTCAATGCCGACCATCAACCAGCTCATCGCGAAGGGGCGCGAGCCCCGGAAAAGCCGGAACACGGTGCCGGCGCTGCAGGGCTGCCCGCAAAAGCGCGGCGTCTGCACGCGCGTCTACACCACCACGCCGAAGAAGCCGAACTCGGCGCTGCGCAAGGTGGCGAAGGTGCGCCTGACCAATGGCTTCGAGGTCGTGAGCTACATCCCCGGCGAGGGGCACAACCTGCAGGAGCACTCGGTGGTGCTGATCCGTGGCGGGCGCGTGAAGGACTTGCCGGGCGTCCGCTATCACATCCTGCGTGGCGTGCTCGACACGCAGGGCATCGCCAAGCGTCGTCAGCGCCGGTCGCTGTACGGCGCGAAGCGGCCGAAGTAAAAGAGGTAATGCGATGAGCCGCCGCCGCCGCGCCGTAAAGCGCGAGATCCTGCCGGACGCCAAGTTCGGCGACGTCGTGATCACCCGGTTCATGAACTCGCTGATGTACGACGGCAAGAAGTCGACTGCCGAGAGCATCGTGTATAATGCGCTGGAAGTGATGAAGAAGCGCGGCGGCCAGCAGGCCGATCCGGTCCGCATGTTCCACGAGGCGCTGGACAACGTGAAGCCGGCCGTCGAAGTGCGGTCCCGCCGGGTCGGCGGCGCCACCTATCAGGTGCCGGTGGAAGTCCGCTCGGAGCGGCGGCAGGCACTGGCGATCCGGTGGATCATCGACGCCGCGCGCAAGCGGGGCGAGCACACGATGGAAGACCGGCTGTCGAACGAGCTGCTGGACGCGGTGAACAACCGTGGTGCAGCGGTGAAGAAGCGGGAAGACACCCATCGGATGGCAGAGGCGAACAAGGCCTTCAGCCACTACCGCTGGTAACACTGAAGCCTCACCCCAGGACCTCCACTCGGGCCCACGGAGAAGACGACGATGGCGAAGGCGAAATTCGCGCGGACCAAGCCGCACTGCAACATCGGCACGATCGGCCATGTCGATCATGGCAAGACGTCGCTAACGGCGGCGATCACGAAGGTGCTGGCGAAGACCGGCGGCGCCACGTTCACGGCGTACGACCAGATCGACAAGGCGCCGGAGGAGAAAGCCCGCGGCATCACGATCTCCACCGCGCATGTCGAGTATGAGACGAAGGCGCGCCACTACGCGCACGTCGATTGCCCCGGTCACGCCGACTATGTGAAGAACATGATCACCGGCGCGGCGCAGATGGACGGCGCCATTCTGGTGGTCTCCGCCGCCGACGGCCCGATGCCGCAGACCCGGGAGCACATCCTGCTCGCCCGCCAGGTCGGCGTGCCGGCGCTGGTGGTGTTCCTCAACAAGGTTGACATGGTGGACGACCCCGAGCTGCTCGAACTGGTCGAGCTCGAGGTTCGCGAGCTGCTGTCGTCCTATCAGTTCCCCGGCGACGACATTCCGATCATCCAGGGCTCCGCGCTGTGCGCGCTGGAAGACAAGCAGCCGGAACTCGGCGAGCAGGCGGTGCTGAAGCTGATGGATGCTGTGGACGCCTACATCCCGCAGCCGGCCCGTGCGACCGACCGTCCGTTCCTGATGCCGATCGAAGACGTGTTCTCGATCTCCGGCCGCGGCACCGTGGTCACCGGCCGCGTCGAGCGCGGCGTGGTGAACGTGGGCGACGAAGTCGAGATCGTCGGCATCAAGAACACCGTGAAGACGGTGGTCACCGGCGTCGAGATGTTCCGCAAGCTGCTGGATCGCGGCGAGGCGGGCGACAACATCGGCGCGTTGCTGCGCGGCACGAAGCGTGAGGACGTGGAGCGCGGCCAGGTACTGGCCAAGCCCGGCTCAATCACGCCGCACACCAAGTTCAAGGCCGAAGCCTACATCCTGACGAAGGAGGAGGGTGGCCGTCACACGCCGTTCTTCACCAACTACCGGCCGCAGTTCTATTTCCGTACCACCGACGTTACTGGCGTGGTTTCGCTGCCGGAAGGCACCGAGATGGTCATGCCGGGGGACAACGTGTCGATGGATGTGGAGCTGATCGCGCCAATCGCGATGGATGACGGCCTGCGCTTCGCGATCCGCGAAGGTGGCCGCACCGTCGGCGCCGGCGTGGTCGCGTCGATCACAGCGTAAAGACAGTAAGGCGTCGCCGGCGCCTCGCGCTCAGCGAGGCGCCGGTACGTTTTGGGAACCCGGAAGACCAACGATGGACAACCAGAATATCCGCATCCGGCTTAAGGCCTACGATCACCGCGTGCTGGATTCCAGCACGAAGGAGATCGTGAACACGGCCAAGCGCACGGGTGCCCGGGTTCGCGGGCCAATCCCGCTGCCGACGCATATCGAGCGTTTCACCGTGAACCGCTCGCCGCACGTCGACAAGAAAAGCCGCGAGCAGTTCGAGATGCGCACGCATCGCCGCCTGCTCGATATTGTCGAGCCCACGCCGCAGACGGTGGACGCGCTGATGAAGCTCGACCTCGCCGCTGGCGTGGACGTCGAGATCAAGATTTAAGCCAGGGGTGGGGCCGAGATGCGCACCGGATTGCTGGCAAAGAAGCTGGGGATGACCCGGCTGTTCAAGGACGACGGCACGCATGTGCCCGTCACCGTGTTGCTGCTCGACAGCCTGCAGGTTGTCGCCGCCCGCACGGAAGAGAAGGACGGCTACACCGCGGTCCAGCTCGGCTGGGGCCGCGCCAAGGTGAAGAACGTGTCGCAGCCGAATCGCGGCCACTTCGCCAAGGCGAAGGTCGAGCCCAAGGCGAAGCTGGTCGAATTCCGCGTCGATGCCGACGCGCTGCTGGAGCCGGGCGCGACGCTGTCGGCGGCGCATTTCCTGGTCGGCCAGCGCGTGGACGTCACCGGAACGTCGAAGGGCAAGGGTTTCGCGGGTGCGATGAAGCGCTGGAACTTCCGCGGCTTGGAAGCGAGCCACGGCGTGTCGGTCAGCCACCGCAGCCATGGGTCCACGGGCAACCGGCAGGACCCCGGCAAGACGTTCAAGAACAAGAAGATGGCGGGGCATCTCGGCGACGAGCGGATCACCACGCTGAACCTGGTCGTGGCAGCGGTCGATGCGGAGCGCGGCCTGCTGATGGTCAGGGGTGCGATCCCCGGCGCCAAGAACAGTTTCGTGCTGGTGCGCGATGCGATTAAGCGCGCGCGTCCGGCCGACGCGCCATACCCGGCCGCGCTGGTCGAAGCGGCCGCGGCCTGACGGGGACGACGATGCAGATCGACATCACAACACTCGACAACGGCAAGGCGGGTACCGCGGAGTTGCCGGACGAGTTCTTCGCCGCCGCGCCGCGCGCCGATATCCTGGCACGGGTCGTGCATTGGCAGCTCGCCAAGCGCCGGTCCGGCAACCACAAGGTCAAGGGGCTGTCGGAGGTGCAGGGCACCACGAAGAAGCCTTACAAGCAGAAGGGCACCGGCAACGCCCGTCAGGGCAGTCTGCGCTCGCCGCAGTTCCGCACCGGCGGCGTGGTTCACGGGCCGGTCGTGCGCTCGCACGAATACAGCCTGAACAAGAAAGTCCGCCGTCTCGGCCTGATCTTCGCGCTGTCGCAGAAGCAGGCTGAGGGCAAGCTGGTTGTATTGGATACTGCCGGCGGCGCGCTGAAGACCAGTGATCTGGCGAAGAAGCTGAAGGTGCTCGGCTGGCGCTCGGCGCTGATCGTCGATCAGGCCGTGGACGAAGGGTTCCTGCGGGCGAGCCGCAACATTCCCGGGCTGGATGTGCTGCCGACCATCGGCGCGAATGTTTACGACATCCTGAACCACGACGTGCTGGCGATCACCGCCGCCGGCGTGGAAGGGCTGAAGGAGCGGCTGAGCCGGACCCGGGCTGCCGCAAACGGCGCCGGGGATGGCGCGGCCGAGGGAGCGGCGGCATGAGCGGAACCGTAAAACGCAAGCGCCAGCTTTCGCGCGAGGCCATGTACCAGACGATCCGCAACCCGCTGATCACCGAGAAGGCGACAGCCTTGTCGGAGAAGAACCAGATCGTGTTCCGCGTCGCGATCGACGCCACCAAGCCCGAGATCAAGCTCGCGGTCGAGGGGCTGTTCGGCGTCAAGGTGCTGGGCGTGAACACGCTGGTTCAGAAGGGCAAGGCCAAGCGCTTCAAGGGCCGGCCCGGCCAGCGCAGCGACGTCAAGAAGGCGTTTGTCCAGCTCGCGCCTGGCCAGACGATCGATTTCACCACGGGCCTCGCATAGGGCGCGGGACAGATGGCACTCAAGCAATTCAATCCCGTCACGCCGAGCCTTCGCGGCACGGTTCTGATCGACCGCTCCGAGCTGTGGAAGGGCAAGCCCGTCAAGCTGCTTACCCAGGGCAAGTCGGGCACCGGTGGGCGTAACAACCACGGCCGCATCACCAGCCGGTTCATCGGCGGCGGCCACAAGCAGTCGTATCGTCTGATCGACTTCAAACGTCGGAAATTCGACGTGCCGGCGACGGTGGAGCGGTTGGAATACGACCCCAACCGCAGCGCCTTCATCGCGCTGGTGAAGTATGCCGATGGCGAGCTGTCGTACATCCTGGCTCCGCAGCGTTTGCGCGCTGGCGACCAGGTGATTGCCGGCAAGCGCGTCGATATCAAGCCGGGTAACGCGATGCCGCTGGGCGCGATCCCGGTCGGGACGATCGTGCACAACGTGGAGATGAAGACGGGCGCCGGCGGCAAGATCGCCCGCGCGGCCGGCACCTACGCGCAATTGGTCGGCAAGGATGCCGGCTACGCGCAGATCAAGCTGATGTCGGGCGAGCTGCGCGTGGTGCGGGCCGAGTGCATGGCGAGCGTCGGCGCCGTGTCGAACCCCGACAACATGAACCAGAAGATCGGCAAGGCCGGCCGCACGCGGTGGCTGGGCAAGCGCCCGCACAACCGCGGCGTGGTGATGAACCCGGTCGATCACCCGCTGGGCGGCGGCGAAGGGCGTTCCTCGGGCGGCCGTCATCCGGTCACCCCGTGGGGCAAGCCGACCAAGGGGTACAAGACGCGCGCCAACAAGCGCACGGATAGCCTGATCATCCGTCGCCGCAACAAGGGTAAGTGAGATGGCGCGTTCCGTATGGAAAGGCCCGTTCGTCGACGGGTATCTGCTCGCCAAGGCCGAAGCCGCGCGCGGCGCGGCCCGCAACGAGATCATCAAGATCTGGTCGCGGCGCTCGACCATCCTGCCGCAATTCGTCGGGCTGACCTTCGGCGTCTACAACGGCCGCAAGTTTCTGCCGGTGCAGGTGACCGAGAACATGGTGGGGCACAAGTTCGGCGAGTTCTCGCCGACGCGGACCTTTACCGGCCACTCCGGCGACAAGAAGGCGAAGCGGGGCTGATATGAGCAAGCCGAAAACACCGCGCGCGCTGGAAGATCATCAGGCGCAGGCCATCGTCAGCAACCTGCGCGTCAGCCCGCGCAAGCTGAACCTGGTGGCGGGCCTGATTCGCAACCTGCCGGCCTCGCAAGCGGTCGCGACGCTGACCTTCAGCAAGCGGCGCATCGCGAAGGACGTGAAGAAGGCGCTGCAGAGCGCGATCGCCAACGCCGAGAACAACCACCAGCTCGACGTCGATCGTCTTGTGGTGTCGCGGGCCGAGGTGGGGCGATCGATCGTGATGCGCCGCTTCCACGCACGCGGCCGTGGCCGCGCGGCACGCGTCGAAAAGTGGTTCAGCCACCTGAAGATCGTGGTCGCGGAGCGCGATCAGGAAGACGAGTTCGAAGCAACGCAGGGCGTCGCGGAGCGCACGCAGGTGGCAGTACCGCCGGGCGTTGACGTGGCAGCACGCGCGCCGGTGGATGTACCAGTGGATACACCTGCCAGCCCCGCGCAGGAAAACGCCGGCGGCGGGCAGGAGGCCGTATAGATGGGTCACAAGGTCAACCCGGTCGGGCTCCGGCTCGGCGTCAACCGCACGTGGGACAGCCGCTGGTATGCCGGCGCCGATTATTCGGTGCTGCTGCATGAAGACCTGAAGCTGCGCAACCACCTGCGCAGAAAGCTGCACGGCGCTGGGGTCTCCCGCGTGGTGATCGAGCGCCCGGCGAAGAAGCCGCGCGTTACGATCTATGCCGCGCGTCCGGGCGTGGTGATCGGCAAGAAGGGCCAGGACATCGAGGTGCTGAAGCGCGAGCTCGGCCGGATGGCGAAGGCCGAGGTGGCGCTGAACATCGTGGAAATCCGCAAGCCGGAAATCGACGCGCAGCTCGTCGCCGAGAACATCGCGCAGCAGCTTGAGCGCCGCGTCGCGTTCCGGCGGGCGATGAAGCGCGCGGTGCAGTCGGCGATGCGGCTCGGTGCGCAAGGCATCCGGATCGGCTGCAGCGGCCGGCTGGGCGGCGCGGAGATCGCGCGGGCGGAGTGGTACCGAGAGGGCCGCGTTCCGCTGCACACGCTGCGCGCCGACATCGATTACGGCCAGGCGACGGCGAAGACGACGTACGGCACGTGCGGTGTGAAGGTCTGGATCTTCAAGGGCGAGATCCTGACTCACGACCCGATGGCGCAGGACCGCCGCGCCGCCGAGCAGGCCCCGCAACGGTAGGATGAAACGGTAACCGACGATGCTGTCACCGAAGCGCACCAAATACCGTAAGGCGCACAAGGGCCGCATCCATGGCAACGCCAAGGGCGGCACCGCGCTGAACTTCGGCACCTATGGATTGAAGGCGCTTGAGCCGGAGCGGATCACCGCGCGGCAGATCGAGGCTGCCCGTCGCGCCATCACGCGCGCGATGAAGCGCACCGGCCGCGTGTGGATTCGTATCTTCCCCGACGTGCCGGTGAGCTTGAAGCCCGCCGAAGTGCGCATGGGCTCGGGCAAGGGCAGCCCGGAGTTCTGGTGCTGCCGCGTGGCGCCGGGGCGGATCATGTTCGAGATCGACGGCGTGCCGTCCGACCTCGCGCGTGAGGCGCTGACCCTGGGCGCCGCGAAGCTGCCGATCCGGACCAAGTTCATCGCCAGAGTGGGAGACGCATGATGGCGAAGGGCGAGACCAGCGCCGCCGACATCCGCCAGAAGACGCCGGACGAGCTGTCCACGCTGCTGCTGGACCTGCGCAAGGAGCAGTTCAACCTGCGCTTCCAGCGGGCGACCGGCCAGCAGGAAGGGACCGCGCGGGTGAAGCAGGTGCGGCGCGACATTGCGCGCATCAAGACGATTCAAAGCGAAAAGACCCGTGCGGAGAAGCCAGTCTCCGCCGTGGCGCAGTAGGAGCGGGCGATGCCGAGGCGCGTCCTGACGGGCAGGGTAACCAGCGACAAGATGGACAAGACCGTGACGGTGCTTGTCGATCGCCGCGTGATTCATCCGCTGTACAAGAAGTTCATCCGCCGCTCGAAGAAGTATGCGGCGCATGACGAAGCGAACCTGTGCAAGACCGGCGACACGGTCCGCATCGAGGAGTGCCGGCCGATCAGCAAGCGCAAGACCTGGCTGGTGGTCGAGCGTAACGGCCAGCCGGTGGAGCTGCCGCCGGGGATTCTTCCGGTCGTGCCGGCGCAGGCTGAGGGAGCCGCGGCATGATCAGCGTCGAATCCAATCTGGAGGTCGCCGACAATTCCGGCGCGCGCCGGGTCCAGTGCATCAAGGTGCTGGGCGGCTCGAAGCGCAAGACCGCCTCGGTCGGCGACGTGATCGTGGTGTCGGTGAAGGAAGCGATTCCGCGCGGCAAGGTGAAGAAGGGCGACGTGCACCAGGCGGTCATCGTGCGCACCCGCTTCCCGGTGCGCCGGCCCGACGGCAGCGCGATCCGCTTCGACCGCAACGCCGCCGTGCTGATCAACAAGCAGCAGGAGCCGATCGGCACCCGCATCTTCGGCCCGGTCGTGCGCGAACTGCGGGGACGCAAGTTCATGAAAATCATCTCGCTCGCGCCGGAGGTGTTGTAATGGCGGCCCGTATTCGGAAGGGCGACACGGTCGTGGTGATCGCTGGCGCCGACAAGGGCCGCCGCGGTGAAGTAGCCAGCGTGCTGCCGAAGGACAACCGGGCCGTGGTGGAGGGCATCAACATCGCTCGCCGCCACACCAAAGCGACAAGGATGGGCCAGGGCGGCATCGTGGAAAAGGCGGCGTCGGTCCACCTGTCCAATCTGATGCTGGTCGACCCGAAGAGCGAGAAGCCGACCAGGGTCGGGTTTCGCGTGCTGGATGACGGCCGCAAGGTGCGCGTGGCCAAGGTCACCGGCCAGGTGATCGAGGGCTAAGGGGGCCGCAATGAGCGATACCAAAGGCCATTTGAACAAGTCGCAGGCGAAGAAGGCGGCGAAGAGCGAGAAGGCGGCGGCGAACCAGACCGGGATCGCAGCCGCCGGCGAAGCCATCGCCTCGCCCACCGAGACTCCGCGGCTGCAGCAACGCTACCTGCAGGAGATCCGCGCCAAGCTGCAGAAGGAGTTCGGCTACACGAACCCGATGCAGGTGCCGAAGCTGTCGAAGATCGTCATCAACATGGGCGTCGGCGAGGCGACCGCGGACCAGAAGAAGCTGGACGCCGCCGTGGCCGAGATGGCGGCGATCAGCGGCCAGCGGCCGGTGAAGACGGTGGCGAAGAAGGCGATCGCTGGGTTCAAGATCCGCGAGGGCCTGCCGATTGGCTGCAAGGTGACGCTGCGCAAGGCGCGGATGTATGAGTTCATGGACCGGCTGTTCACCATCGCCCTGCCGCGCGTCCGCGACTTCCGCGGCATCGCGGGCAAGGGGTTCGACGGGCGCGGCAACTTCGCCATGGGGCTGAAGGAGCAACTCGTGTTCCCGGAGATCAACTACGACCGGGTGGATGCGACGCGCGGCATGGACATCCAGTTCGTGACCACGGCGAAGACCGATGCCGAAGCGAAGGCCCTGCTGAAGGCCTTCGACCTGCCGTTCGCGAACTGACGTTTGGTGGAAAACCGCCGGGTCCCGGTCGAACGGGCGCCTGGCAGGTTCCGGAGGAAAGAAGACAGGATGGCGAAGACCTCTCAGGTCAACCGGAATGCCAAGCGGGAACGCATGGCGAAGCGTGACAAGTCGAAGCGCGAGTCGCTGAAGGCGGTGGTCATGGATCGCACGCTGCCGGTGGAAGACCGCTTCAATGCCACGGTGCAGCTTGCGCAGTTGCCGCGCAACGGCGCCAAGGTGCGGGTGCGCCTGCGTTGCGCGCTGACCGGCCGGTCGCGCGGCAACTACCGCAAGTTCAAGCTGTGCCGCATAGCGCTGCGTGATCTGGCGAGTTCCGGGCAGATCCCCGGCATGACCAAGGCGAGCTGGTAAGGGCGCGGCACATGTCGGTATCCGATCCACTGGGTGACATGCTCACCCGTATCCGCAATGCGCAGCGTGCACGTCACACCTCCTGCGTGGCGCCGGCATCAAAGCTGCGCGCCAACGTGCTGGATGTGCTGAAGCGCGAGGGCTACATCCGCGGCTTCGCGGCTGAGGTACTGCGGCCGGGCGTGGCGCAGTTGCGCATCGAGCTGAAGTACAACGAAGGCGAGCCGGTGATCAAGGAGATCACCCGCGTGTCCAAGCCGGGCCGGCGGGTCTATTCGAAGATCAAGGAACTGCCGCGGGTCTATGCCGGCCTGGGCGTCTCGGTCCTGTCCACGCCGCGCGGCGTGTTGAGCGATGCAGAGGCTCGCGCCGCCAATGTCGGCGGCGAAGTCCTGTTCCGCGTGTTCTAGGCAGGAGGTCCGGATGTCACGCGTAGGCAAATATCCTGTCGAGATCCCGGCGGGCGTGCAGGTGGCGATCGCCGGCAGCCTGCTCACCGCCAAGGGCAAGCTCGGCGAGTTGAAGCTCGAACTGACCGACAACGTCGAGGCCACGGTCGACGGCAACAAGGTGACGGTCAAGCCGCGCACCGAGGAGCAGAAGGCGCGCATGATGTGGGGCACCACCCGCGCGTTGGTGGCGAACATGGTGAAGGGCGTATCGACCGGCTATGCGAAGTCGATGGAGATCACCGGCACCGGGTTCCGCGCCGCGGTGCAGGGCTCCAACCTGGTGTTGAACCTGGGATTCTCGCATGACGTGATCTACGCGGTGCCGCCGGGCATCAAGATCACCTGCGAGAAGCCCACGTCGCTGAAGATCGAGGGCGTGGACAAGCGCCTGGTCGGCCAGGTGGCGGCCGAGATCCGCGGCTATCGTCCGCCCGAGCCGTACAAGGGCAAGGGCGTGCGCTACTCGGATGAAGTCATCCGCCGCAAGCAAGGCAAGAAGAAGTGACGAGCGCGAGACGATAATGGGCACCCTGGCATGAGCACCCTTCAGGAACTTCGGATTCGCCGGCGCGAGCGCCTGCGCTTCCAGTTGCGCCACAAATCGGGCGGGCGGCCGCGGCTCTCCGTGTTCCGCTCGGGCAAGAACATCTACGCGCAGGTGATCGACGACGCGCAGGGCCGCACGTTGGCGGCGGCGTCGTCGCTGGAGAAGGCGCTGCGCGAGGGCCTGAAGACCGGCGCCGACAAGGCGGCGGCGGCGGCAGTCGGCAAGCTGGTCGCGGAGCGTGCGCTGGCGGCGGGTGTGAAGGAAGTGGTGTTCGACCGCGGCGCTTATCTTTATCACGGCCGCGTCAAGTCGCTGGCCGAGGCTGCCCGCGAGGGCGGTCTGGCGTTTTAAGGAACTGACGTATGGCACGTGAACCGAGGGAAGGCCGCGGCCGCGATCGGGACCGCGACAGCGACGATGGCATCATCGACAAGTTGGTCGGCATCAACCGCGTCGCCAAGGTGGTGAAGGGCGGACGCCGGTTCTCGTTCGCCGCGCTGGTCATCGTCGGCGACCAGAAGGGCCGCGTCGGCTACGGCGCCGGCAAGGCGCGCGAGGTACCGGAGGCGATCCGCAAGGCGACCGAGCGTGCCAAGCGCGGCATGATCCGGGTGCCGATGAAGGAAGGCCGCACGCTGCACCATGACGTGATCGGCGAGTACGGCGCCGGCAAGGTGGTGCTGCGCTCGGCGACCGCCGGGACCGGCATCATCGCCGGCGGCCCGCTGCGCGCGGTGTTCGAGACGCTGGGGATCGGCGACGTGGTGGCGAAGAGCCTCGGCAGCCGCAACCCGCATAACATGGTCAAGGCCGCGTTCGCGGCGCTGCAGGGCTGCGCCTCGCCGCGCTCGGTGGCGACCCGCCGTGGCAAGAAGGTGGCCGAGATCTTCGGCCGGCGCGATGCGCCGCATGTCGGGCCGGTTCACGCGGAACCGGTTTCGCCGGAGGCCCACGATGTCTAAGGTTCGCGTGACGCAGACCGCCTCCGCGCTCGGCCGCAAGCCGGGCCAAAAGGAGACGCTGATCGGGCTGGGGCTCAACAAGCTGCGCCGGACGCGCGAGCTGGACGACACCCCGGCGGTGCGCGGCATGATCCGCAAGGTCGCCCACCTGATCAAGGTGGAGGAGCAGTCCTGATGAAGCTGAACGAACTGCGCGACAATCCCGGCGCGCGCCCGACGTCGAAGCGCCTCGGGCGCGGCATCGGCTCGGGCAAGGGCAAGACCTCCGGCAAGGGCGTCAAGGGCCAGAAGGCGCGCACCGGCGTGGCGCTGAACGGGTTCGAAGGCGGCCAGATGCCGATCTACCGGCGACTGCCGAAGCGCGGCTTCTTCAGCCGGAACCGGAAGGAATACGCGCCGGTCAACCTGGGCGCGCTGGATGCGGCGATCACTGCCGGCCGGCTCGATGCGGGGCGGCCGATCACCGAGGCGTTGCTGCGCGCGGCTGGCCTGGTGCGCGGCCGGCTGGACGGCGTGCGGCTGCTGGCCAAGGGCGAAATCACCCGGGCGGTGACAATCACCGTCTCCGGCGCGTCGGAGACGGCGATCGCGGCGGTGCAGAAGGCGGGCGGCGCGGTGACGACCACTGTCCCAAAGCGCGTCGCCGCCGAGCCTGCCGCCTGACGTCGGCGGTTGGCTTTGCCCGATTGTGCTGCGCTGACTCGCCAGGCCGCAAACTCCGGCCGGCGGCGTCGCGCGTATGACGGTCAGGTGGGCGCAAGCGCGCAAGTGAGCGCCGGCCGCCGTCGTCAATATTGCCTTGCCGGGCGGTCCGGCGGCACAATGCGGGTAGCGTTGACGGCGCAATTCGGCGTGCCGTTCATGGCGCCATCGGTTGCCCCCTGGACACTGCCCCGGGCACTTTTCCGGGCCATTCCTTGGGCTCCCGGTCGGCGCCGTTCTGTTTGATCGGGGACTGAGCCATGGCCTCTGCGGCCGAACAGCTTGCGGCAAATCTCAGCCTGGGCACCTTCTCCAAGGCGACCGAGCTCAAGCAGCGCATCTGGTTCACACTGGGTGCGCTGATCGTCTACCGGCTCGGCACCTACATCCCGGTGCCCGGGGTGGACGCCGCGGTGATGACCGAGATGATGCAGCAGCACGGCAACGGCATCCTCGGCATGTTCGACATGTTCACCGGCGGGGCGCTGCGCCGCATGACGGTGTTCGCGCTGAACATCATGCCATACATCAGCGCCAGCATCATCGTGCAGCTCATGACGGCCGCGATCCCGACGCTCGAAACGCTCAAGAAAGAGGGCGAATCGGGCCGCAAGAAGATCAACCAGTACACACGCTATCTCACCGTGCTGATCGCCATGTTCCAGTCCTACGGCATCTCTGTCGGGCTGGAGAGCATGCACGGCAGCTTCGGCAGCGCCGTGATCGATCCCGGGTGGTTCTTCCGCCTGACCTGCGTGATCACGCTGGTGGGCGGCACGATGTTCCTGATGTGGCTGGGCGAGCAGATCACCGCGCGCGGCGTCGGCAACGGCATCAGCCTGATCATCATGGCCGGCATCGTCGCGGGACTGCCGAGCGCGCTTGCCTCGCTGCTGGAGCTGGGGCGCACCGGTGCGCTGTCGCCGTTCTTCATCCTGGCCTTCGCCGTGATCGCGGTGGCCACCATCGCCTTCATCGTGTTCATGGAGCGGGCGCAGCGGCGCATCCCGGTGCAGTACCCGAAGCGCCAGGTCGGCTCGCGGATGTTCGGCGGCGATTCGACGCACATGCCGCTGAAGATCAACACCTCGGGCGTAATCCCGCCGATCTTCGCCAGCTCGATCCTGCTGATCCCGGCGACCATCTCCGGGTTCTCGTCGGACATGCAGCCCGGCTGGCTGCAGACCATCGCCGGTGCCGTCGGGCACGGACAGCCGGCGTACATGTTGCTGTACGCCTTTCTGATCATCTTCTTCGGCTATTTCTACACCGCCGTGGTGTTCAATCCGGAAGAGACCGCCGACAACCTGAAGAAGTATGGCGGCTTCGTCCCCGGCATCCGGCCGGGCAAGGCGACGGCCGACTATTTCGACCGGGTGCTGACGCGGCTGACCACGGTTGGCGGCATCTACCTGGTCGCGGTCTGCCTGCTGCCGGAGATACTGATCAGCAATTACGGTCTGCCGTTCTACTTCGGGGGCACCTCGATCCTGATCGTGGTGTCGGTAACGATGGACACGGTGACCCAGATCCAGTCGCACCTGCTGGCGCATCAGTATGAAGGCTTGATTCGCAAGGCCAAGGTAAAGGGACGCCGGTGAACCTGATTCTTCTCGGCCCGCCGGGTGCGGGCAAGGGCACGCAGGCCAAGCGTCTGCAGGACCGTTACGGTATTGCTCAGATTTCCACCGGGGACATGCTGCGTGCCGAGGTCGCTGCAGGCAGCCCGGTCGGCCGTGAGGCGAAGGCGGTGATGGAAGCGGGGCAGCTCGTCTCCGACGACATCATCATCCGCATGCTGGGCAACCGGGTCGGGCAAGCCGATTGCGCCAAGGGCTTCATCCTGGACGGATTCCCGCGGACCGTGCCGCAGGCCGAGGCGCTAGACCGGCTGCTGGCCGAAAAGGGGCTGCACCTGGACGCGGTGATCGAGCTGAAGGTCGATTACGGCGCGCTGGTGGACCGCATCGCCGGCCGCTTTTCGTGCGCCAAATGCGGCGCCGGGTATCACGACACGTTCAAGCCGCCGCACGCGGCGGGAACGTGCGACGCCTGCGGCAGCACCGAGTTCGTGCGCCGGGCCGACGACAACCGCGAGACGGTGGCCGCCCGGCTCGACGCCTACCACCGCCAGACCGCGCCGATCTTGCCGCACTACGCTGCCCAGGGCCGGCTGTACACGGTGGATGGGATGGCCGACATCGACGAGGTTACGCGGCAAATCGATGAAGTGTTGTCCAGGCTGGGTGGCTAAGCCGGCGGTTGGCCTCGCGAAGAATTGATCGGCCGGCGTTGACTCCGTTTGGGTTGCCGGTATAGTCCGCCGCTTCCGTGCGCTCCCATATGGGATGGCGTCGCGTGGGTATTTTCCGCCTTTCGAGGCAGTCACAGCCCGGCAGTCATGCCGGGCCGATAGGAGTTACAGGGCGTGGCGCGTATTGCCGGCGTGAACATCCCGACCAACAAGCGCGTGACTGTCAGCCTGCGCTATATTTATGGAATCGGCCCGGCGAAGGCGGCGCAGATTTGCGATCGCCTGAGCATCCCGGACGACCGCCGCGTGAACCAGCTCTCGGACGAGGAGGTGCTGCGCATCCGCGAGCTGATCGACCGAGAATACCGCGTCGAGGGTGATCTGCGGCGTGAAGTCGCGATGAACATCAAGCGCCTGATGGACCTCGGCTGCTATCGCGGCCTGCGCCATCGCCGCGGGCTGCCGGTGCGCGGCCAGCGCACCCACACCAATGCCCGCACCCGTAAGGGCAAGGCCGTGCCGATCGCCGGCAAGAAGAAAGTGACGAAGTAGCAGTCGGCTCCAGCCCGAACGCCAGACAGGAATTGCAGCACGCCGCTCCGAGGCCCTCAAGCGGGTCACGGCGCGGCGCTAATATGGAACAGGACCCGAGACCATGGCGAGAGCCGCCACCACCACCCGCACCCGCAAGAAGGAGCGCAAGAATATCAGCTCCGGCGTTGCCCATGTTGCGGCGACGTTCAACAACACGGTGATCACCATCACCGACGCGCAGGGCAACGCGATAGCGTGGTCGTCGGCCGGCAGCCAGGGCTTCAAGGGCAGCCGAAAATCCACCCCGTACGCGGCGCAGGTTGCCGCCGAGGATGCCGGGCGCAAGGCGCGTGAGCATGGGATGGAGACGCTGGAGATCGAAGTCAGCGGCCCCGGCTCGGGTCGCGAGAGCGCTTTGCGGGCGCTGCAGGCGGTGGGGTTTTCGGTGACCGCGATCCGCGACATGACGCCGATCCCGCACAATGGCTGCCGTCCCCGCAAGCGCCGGCGGGTCTGACGCGAACACGGGCGAGGCCACGGTTCCCGCCGGGTAGGCGGGGTTTGGCCGGCCGCGGGAGGCATTCGGGACCGGGTCGCCGGAAGTTTCCCCGAGTCGGGGGCGTTGGTCGTAGCGCCCGACTCGGAGGGTTTGGCTTAGATGGGTTTGGCTCCAACGGGCGGCCCCAACAAACGGTCCCTGCGGACGGTCCAACTGGGCGCACCTTTCCGGTCCGCCCGTACGCGGGTCTGGGTAGGCGGCCTCCGGGGTGTCTGCCGTTAAAGAGGAGGTGCCATGAGGCAGAGTTTGGTCATCCAGCGGAACTGGCAGTCGCTGATCAAGCCGGAGAAACTGGAAGTCGAGCCGGGCGCTGATCCCTCGCGGGTCGCGACCGTGGTTGCCGAGCCGTTGGAGCGCGGGTTCGGCATGACGCTGGGCAACGCCATCCGCCGCATCCTGCTGTCCTCCCTGCAGGGTGCGGCCGTCACCGCGGTGCAGATCGACGGCGTGCTGCACGAGTTCAGCTCGATCCCCGGCGTGCGGGAAGACGTGACCGACATCGTGCTGAACATCAAGCAGCTCGCGATGCGGATGCACGGCGAGGGGCCGAAGCGCATGACGCTGACCGCCACTGGCCCGGGCGAGGTGCGCGCCGGCCAGATCCAGGCCGGCCACGACATCGAGATCATGAACCCCGAGCTGGTGCTGTGCACGCTGGACGACGGCGTGAAGCTGGGCATGGAGTTCACCGTCAATCTCGGCAAGGGCTACGTCGCAAGCAGCGCCAACCGGCCGGAGGACGCGCCGATCGGCCTGATTCCGATCGATGCGATCTACTCGCCGGTGCGCCGCGTCTCATACCGCGTTGAGCCGACCCGCGTGGGGCAGGTCACCGACTACGACAAGCTGCTGCTGAAGGTGGAGACAAACGGCGCGGTCACGCCCGAGGATTCGGTGGCGCTGGCCGCCCGCATCCTGCAGGACCAGCTTCAGTTGTTCATCAACTTCGACGAGCCGCAGCAGCTTCGCGCCGAGGAACCGCAGGACGACCTGCCGTTCAACCGCAACCTGTTGCGCAAGGTGGACGAGCTGGAGCTGTCCGTTCGCAGCGCGAACTGCCTGAAGAACGACAACATCGTCTATATCGGCGACCTGGTGCAGAAGTCCGAGCAGGAAATGCTGCGCACGCCGAATTTCGGCCGCAAGTCGCTGAACGAGATCAAGGAGGTGTTGACGGCGATGGGCCTAACGCTCGGCATGAGCGTGTCGGGCTGGCCGCCGGAGAACATCGAGGATCTGGCCAAGCGGTTGGAAGAGCCGTTCTAAGCAAACTTTCGGCGTGCGCCTTCTTCCGCTAAGGAAGGCGCCGTCTTCGTTCGTTCATCGAGGTACGCGCTGCGCCGTTTGGTCCAGGTCGCGCCACAGGGGTTTGAGAGATGCGTCACGGGGTTGCCGGCCGGAAGCTCGGCGTTACGTCCACCCACCGCCAGGCAATGTTCCGCAACATGGCCGTGGCGCTGATCAAGCATGAGCAGATCACGACGACGCTGCCGAAGGCGAAGGAGCTGCGGCCGGTGGCCGAGAAGCTGATCACGCTGGGCAAGCGCGGCGGTCTGCATGGCCGGCGGTTGGCCTATGCACAGCTTCGCGACGACACCATCGTCGCGAAACTGTTCGGCACGCTCGCCGATCGCTACCGGGCGCGCGCCGGCGGCTATACGCGGGTGCTGAAGGCTGGCGTGCGCTACGGCGACGCGGCGAACATGGCGGTCATCGAACTGGTGGATCGCGATCTGACTGCAAAGGGCGTGGACAGCGGACCGAAGCAAGAGCAGCAGGCGGAAGAAGAAGCCGCGGCGTAGCGTTT
>Ga0302146_10000244_pt1 | contig 33632 bp, 31 predicted proteins | sample I_Bog_E3_1_FD_193578 | JGI IMG/M metagenome (GOLD analysis project Ga0302146, IMG submission 193578) | Peat permafrost microbial communities from Stordalen Mire near Abisko, Sweden - I_Bog_E3_3 | ecosystem: Environmental > Terrestrial > Soil > Wetlands > Peat | place: Sweden: Abisko, Stordalen...
TTCCCGCCACCGGCTGGCGATGCACGTTCGCCGGCGACTCTCGCCGCCCCGATTTCGCCGGCTGCGCCAGCCTCATCGACTTCGCCCGGTGGGCCGGGCGCGCCGAATATACCCGGTGGGCAGGGCTGGCCAGGGAAGGGCGGGCCCGGGCAGGCAGGCGGGGCGGGCTAGCTAGGCCTCGGCTTCGCCGGTCGGGTCGACGGCGTTCGGATCATCGAGGGCCGCACCGCCGACGGGCTCGCCGTCCCAGTGGAGTGCGGTCCAGCCGTCCGCTGGCGCGCCCTCGAGCACGATCATCGCGGTGTTCGGGAGTTCGTGGGCGCGGCTGAACGCCTCGTCGATGTTGGTGGAGATGGCTGACGCCCAGGTGCGCAGTGCGGCGCCGTGGCTGAAGATGACGACGGTTCCGTTATGCCCGTCGACGGCCCGTTCGACGGCTGCGGTGAATCGCGCAAAGAACTCGTCGCCGCTCTCGCCGCCTGGTATTCGTGCTGCGGTGTCATGCCACCACGACACAATCGTGCCCATGTACGCGCGAATCGATTCCTTGTCGGATGCGCCCTCCAGGGAGCCGGCGGCGATTTCCTGCACGCCGTCGAGCACCTTCACCGGGAGGCCGCGTGCTGCCGCGAGGGGGGCGGCCGTGAGGGCGGTGCGCTGGAGCGTGGAGACGTAGATGGCTTCGATGGGCTCGTCGGCCAGAGCCGCGGGTATCGCTGCAGCCTGTTCTTCGCCCAGTTCCGTCAGGACGGGGCCGGGAGCAACGGTTCCGATTTCGCCTCGAACGTTGTCGATGGTTTGAGCGTGTCGGATGAGGAGGAGTCGCATTTGTTCAACCCTAGGGCGACCCGGTGTCCAATATCTGAACGCGCGACCCATGCATGCTCGATGGCCGCACGGCGCGGTTATGGTGGCTTCGGGATGGGTGCATAACGATGAAGATTTCAGCTGCGAGTCCGATGGTTCGTTTCGGCGCTGTCGCCCTTGCGCTCGGGGTTGCCCTCGCGCTGACCGGGTGCCTGCAGTCGTCGACTCCGCTGTCGCTGCCGACCAGCACCCATCCGGCGACCCACTCTGCGAAGCCGTCGGCGCAGCCGATCCCGACTCCCACGCCGACCTCGACGCCGACCAGGTTCGTGGAGGACTGCGGAATCCTGTTGACCCAGGCCCAGGTGTACGCGTACAACCCGAACTACGTGGCGGATACCGCTTATTCGCCTAAGGCGGGAACAGTCGCCGCGGCCATCAAGTCTTCGGAGGGGCAGACGTGCGGTTGGATCGACGAGACGTCGAGCGTCATCCTCGAGGTTGGGGTCGCGACACCTGGCGCGGCGGGGTTGGCTTCCGCGAGGGCGGCTGCGTCGACAGGAACGCCGATCACCGCGGATGGCGAGCAGGGCTATTTTGGGGTGGCGAACGGCATTGGGTCGGCGCAGTTCTTTTTCGGCCGCCTTTGGCTGGACGTTTCGTCGCAGGACTTCACCGTCCCGGCTGACGCCGCTGCCGTGTATTCCGTGGTCGTGCAGAACCAGTTGTCCGCCGGCGGGTAGCGGGAAGCCTGCACTTGGCAGCTGGCAGCTGGTAGCTGGCAGCTCGTAGCCGGCAGCTCGTAGCGAGCGCCTCGCAACCCGCGGCCCGCAGCCCGCAGCCATCAGCCATCAGCCATCAGCCATCAGCCAATTTCAGCTGGCGGGTGCCCAAAGCCGTCGGATGGCGTTGGATTTCAGGGGCATTGCCACTCGACGCCGTTCGGGGTCGATGCGTGCGGGCGGGATCTGCCAGTAGTTGCCGAAGCTGTCGCGTTCGATCTCGTACCCCTCGTTGTGGTATTTCAGGTGATGCCAGCGGCACAGCAGGATCCCGTTCTCGATCACCGTTTTTCCGCGGTCTCGCTTCCACTGCAATATGTGGTGTCGTTCACACCACGACGGGGGCCGGTCACAGCCTGGGTCCATGCAGCCCCCGAACTTCACGGCCAGGACTTCGCCCTGCCGTTTCGAGTACAGGCGTTGCTCACGTTCCACATCCATCACAGTGCCGTGCCGGTCGAACCCGATGCGGATCGACTCACCCCCACACAGCATCCGCTGCACCGTCGGGATCGATACCGCGGTTCCTGGCCCTGCCGCACCCGCCCCTGCACCCTCGATGGTCCCGAAGCCGGTTCCGGTCTGAAGGTCGTCCTCTCGAACCGTGATCCGGATCACTGGGGCCCCAGAACCGAGTAGCACGGCCGGGTTCGCCCCGGCCCCGAGCCGCAGCACCTGCAGGAGAGCGTCGGAGGCCAGCTGCACCGCCGTGCGCCCGTCGGAGGCGATCAGGCGTGCTCTCTCGGCCTGATCCGCCGACACGAACCGCACCCCACCCAACTTCGGGCTGGTGGCCCGGTTATAGACATCCACGAACTCTGCATAGGTTTCCGGGTCCATGGTCCAGATCGCTTTCCCACCCCCGGACGGTAGTGGGAAATGGGTGAGACTGCGCGCCTGCCGGGCCTCCTCCTCGCGGAGGGCCACGCCGGCCGCATCGAGTTCATCCCGTGCGTCTCGAGCAAGGCGGGCCAGGCGGTCCGCATCCACCCCCGCCAGAGCCTGCGCCACCAACGACGCGGCAGTGGTCTCCAACTGGGCAGCAGTAACTGCCGAGTTCGGGCAACCAAGCCCCGACCCGATCACTTGCGCAGCAGCAGTGGAGAGCTCCCCGGCAGCCACTGCGGCCGCGACCGGACGCAACCACGGCTTCGGGGGAACCAGCACCTCACCGGTTACCTCATCCACCCCGCCCTCAGCCGCGATCTCCCCCATTAGGGACCCCGCTGAGACCGCACGGACGGCCTGTTGTTTCGTGACCCCGGTAGTTTGGGTGAGGAACCGTTCCGGAGTACGAAACCCCGTGCGCTGCGCGAGCCCCGACATCCCCAGGGCCGGCCGGGACCGGTACGCGATCTCGCCCGCAATCACCGCCGCACCAGCCCCGAGCAACCGTGCCGCTCGAGCCTGCAGGCCATTCACCGCCAGCACGGTGCGCTCATCCACACCCCGCAACACCAACGGATCCCGCGACAGGCCCTCCAACGCCGCCACGACACGTGACCAGGAATCAACCGCGCTCGCACCAACGTCGAGCACGTCAGACCGTGCAGCCGGAGCGGTCGTCAAAGTCATATCCCAATTATCGAAGACACTTTCGAACCACAGGGCGATCACCACCAATCTGTGGACAACCCACCGTCGTCATCCGGTGGGGGTAAGTCACGGCAGTCGAACTCACTCTCATATCCGGCCGATCTGCAATTGCGACGGGCTTTGGTAAGCAATCCTCGCTAGCTTGGTCACATGCAGACCGCCACGGCCGAACCTCTCGTCTATATCGACCATTTCCGGATGGATTTCGGCAGGTCCACCGTCATTCGCGACCTGTCGTTCGACATCCGGCGAGGCGAGACGTTCGGGTTCCTGGGATCGAACGGGTCAGGCAAGACGACAACAATCCGTGCACTCCTCGGCATCTACCAGCCCACCGCTGGGGTGCTCCACATCGACGGCAAACCGTTCCAGCCCGAGGACGGAAACCGGCTCGGCTACCTGCCCGAGGAGCGCGGGCTCTACAAGAAGGAGGCCGTGCTCGACACCATGACCTACTTCGGCCGATTGAAGGGACTGACTAAGCACGCTGCCGCCGCCTGGTCACTGGACTACCTCGAGCGGGTCGGCCTCGCCGACAAGGCGAAGTCCCGCCTCGACAAGCTGTCGGGAGGACAACAGCAGAAGGTGCAACTCGGCGTGACGATCATGAACCAGCCCGAGCTGCTCATCCTCGACGAAGCCACCAAGGGGTTCGACCCGGTCAACCGGCGGCTGCTCATGGACATCATCGAGGAGCAGAAGAAAGCAGGCGCAACGGTCATGATGGTGACCCACCAGATGCAGGAGGCAGAGCGACTGTGCGACCGGGTGATCCTCCTCAAGGATGGCGCGGCCGAAGCGTACGGCACCATTCCTGAGGTGCAGGACCAGTTCGGCGGCACCATGATCCGGATGACCTACTCGGGGACCATCCCGAAGTCCCCGCATTACGACATCACCTCCCAGGAGACCAGTTATGCGGAGCTGACGCTGACCGACCACACCGATGAGGCAGTAATTCTGCGCGACCTGGTGGATGCTGGTGTGCTGGTACGCAGCTTCACGACGAGCAAGATCTCGCTTGAAGACATCTTCATCAGGGTTTACGGCGACGAGAACGCCGCGGCGGGAGATAACTGATGGGTCGCCACAATCTCAGCACGGTGATCTCGTTCGAAGTCGTCCGCACCCTGACCAAGCGACGATTCTGGATCGCAACCCTGATCGTTCCGGTCATTCTTGGCATTGTCATCGGGTTGGTCAGCCTTTCGAGTAGCGCAACCAGTTCCGCGGCCGAATCCCAGAAGTCCGCAAAGTTCACTTTCTCGTACACCGATGCATCCGGGATCGTGAACCCCGCCATCGTCTCGAAAATCGGGGGCACGAAAGCGACGAACGCGACGACGGCTGTCGCCGAGGTGAAATCCGGAAAACTGGATGCCTTCTTCGCCTACCCGAAGAATCCCGCCACCCAATCGACCAAGGTGTACGGGGTCGACACCGGGATCTTCAACAACGGCAAGTACAGCTCGGTGGCAACCCAGATCCTTGTCGCCAGTGCGCAAACCAAAATCGGCGACCCGACCCTCGCCACTCTTGTGCAGGGAAACCTGCCGATGGACTCGACGACCTACAAGGATGGCGCGGTGTCCGGGGGCATCAACGGGGTGATCCCGCCGCTGCTTTTCCTGGCGATCTTTTACGTCGTCATCCTCTTGCTGGGCAACCAGATGCTGACCTCCACTCTTGAAGAGAAGGAGAACCGGGTAACGGAGATGATCCTGACCACCCTGAACCCCACGACCCTCGTGATGGGCAAGGTCATCTCCCTGTTCATCGTTGGTGTCGTGCAGATGTTGGTGTTCGCCTTCCCGGTGATCGTCGGCTACCTCTTCTTCCGGGCTTCGCTGAACCTGCCGAACTTCGACCTCTCGCACCTGACGTTCGCGCCCGGCCCGATGATCGTCGGAGCCCTGCTTCTCATCGGGGGATTCACCCTCTTCACCGGCACTCTCGTTGCGGTCGGCGCAATCATGCCCACCGCCAAAGAAGCGGGCCAGATTTTCGGCATCATGATGGCTCTCATCTTCATACCGTTCTACGTGGTCACCCTCGTCGTTTCGGATCCCACTGCGCCGATCGTGCAGCTTTTCACCTACTTCCCGTACTCGGCACCGGTCACAGCAATGCTGCGCAACGGCTTCGGCTCGCTGAGCGTCACCGAGTCGATCGGCGTAATCGTCGAACTGTTCGTGCTCGGCGCCATCGTTCTGCAGGTCGCGGTGCGGCTGTTCCGCTACGGCTCGATCTCGTACACGAGCAAAGTTTCGCTGCGGACAGCGTTTGCTCGCCCACGGTGACGGTCACTCAGTTGCCGCGGAACCCGGGTGGGCTCGGAGGGCACGCCTTGACGAGCTTTTCCCGTTGGCTGCGAGAAACGTTTGTTGCACCCGAATATGGGTCCCAGCCGCCTGTCACCGGGTAGGAGTCGGCAAAAGTCTGCTCACTCGGAGGGGTTGCAACTGAAATCCCATGACGAAGGAGACATCTCGTCAGGACACCGGACCGATACCCATACAGGTATTTCAGCTCGTCGCCTGAAAGCGGTGCGGAATCCATCGGGTCGATGGGGTATTCGCGGGAGCAGCGGTAGAAAGCCACGTTGTACGCTTCCAACTGCTCGCTCGGAAGATTCGAGTACGTCACGCCGCCCCCTTCCACTTTGGTTTGAAAGCCCGCCTCCAGCATGCACTGGTGCATCGTGCTCGCCCAGTCTCGCGGATGTACGAAATGGTTGACGGTCACGTGCCCGGGTTTGACGTCAGGGAATTCAGCCTGAAGCTCCGCCAAGTCGGTCTGCTGGTCCGAGCGAAGCTGCCTCTGCTTCTCCGCTGCAGAGAGCGGCTTCTCTTTCGGGATCGCGGGTGGCGCACTGCAACCAGCGACCGCTAAAGCGGTCGCGACGACAGCGACGAGGATCGACGCTGCACGGATCAATGATCGGCCATCCACGTCAGTGGCATCCGACTGTCGTCGCGGCTTCGGCGGGAGTGCTCCCGGTCCCGATAATCAGTGCGGCCGCGATTGCGGTGATGAGAATCGTGGACTTAGCGGTCATGATTTCCCCATCTTTCATAAATTGCCCGCGCCTTCTGCGCGACTGCAGCTTCCTGCCCCAGGGAGCAGACGCAACACTGAACGCCCGACGACAGGCTACGGTTGGCCGACATTGGCTGTGGAGACTTTCCACAGCCACGAACGCAGACACCATATGGTTTGGGCGTGAGCCCCGATTCCGCCCTTCAACCAAGCGGCAATAGCCATCGATCACGGTCTATCGGGGTCCGATTCGTAGTCCTGATCGGTATCGTCTCCCTCCTCGCGGGGGCGGTCGGTTGGTGGGCGGTAGCCAGTGTTTTCCACACCGCGTCGAACCCCGCGCCTGCTCGGCCCTTCCTCGTCGCAACTGTGACGCGCGGCTCTGTTGGAGCATCAATCGACGTTGACGCATCGACCACGTGGAGCTCCGGGTTCACCGCACGCAACCAAGCCACAGGAATCGTCACCTCAACGCTGGGGGCGAGTGACACGCCCGATAGTCCAGGCACGGTGCTGTACACCGTCGACCTGAGGCCGGTCGTCATCGCCCAGGGGGATGTACCGTCGTTTCGGGAACTCGCCGCTGGTATGACTGGACCGGATGTCTCACAGCTTCAGTCTCTGCTGCGCTCGATTGGGCGGTACTTCGGACCGACCGACGGCAGGTTCACTCCCAGCCTGCAGAGCTCAGTCGTTGCCTGGCATCGCGCACTTGGGATGGGAACGGGCGCGAGCGTTGAGACCGGCGATATTGTCTACGTGCCTCGTTTGCCTTCGCGCGTAGCGCTCAGCGCATCGCTAATCAGCGTTGGCGATAGCGTATCGGGCGGCGAGGCGGGCATTAAAGTGTTCTCTTCAAGTCCGGCCTTTTCGATGGTCCTTACTCCCTCACAGGCGAGTTTAATTCCGCCGAGAGCACGGGTGACCCTTCATCCGAGTTCAGGCGGAAGCTGGCACGCCCAGGTTAGCTCAGTGGTCTCAGGCTCTAACGGTGTGACAATCTCGCTCAAACCGTTCGACACTTCATTCATCTGCGACACAAACTGCAGCGAGATCAGCACCGCCGGAACAACGCTTGTGCCGGCAACAGTGGTCACCACTCCGACCATCACGGGCCTGACCCTGCCGACGGCCGCCATCCAAACCGACGCGCGAAATCGCAGCTTTGTCGACGATCCGAAGGGCATCGGGTATCGAGTGCAGGTCCTTGGAAGCTCCGACGGGATCTCGGTTGTGACCGGCGTCCGCCTCGGAATGCGCGTTCGTATTCCAGTGCTTTCGGCCGAACAATGATCGAAGCCATCGACCTCGACTTCGCTTATCCGCGGGCGCCCGTGACGCTGAGTGGGCTAAGCGCAGCGTTTTACGACGGCGAGCTCGTCGCGGTCACGGGTCCTTCCGGCCGCGGGAAATCGACACTGCTATACCTTCTCGGGCTGATGCTCACGCCGCGAAGTGGATCGATCCTCGTCGACGGTCAGTGCGTGGATCGAGAGTCAGACGCTGAACGGGCCCGGCGTAGGGCTACCCAGTTCGGATTCGTATTCCAGGATGCCGCGCTCGATCCCACGAGAACAGTCATCGACAACATCACGGAAACGGCGCTCTACCAGGGACAATCCCCCCGCGCGGTGAGTTGCAGCGCGCGCCGTCTCATGGAGCAGTTCGGCGTGGAGTTGCGCGCCTCCGCACGACCTGGCGAAGTCTCCGGCGGCCAGGCTCAACGCATCGCCCTTTGCCGGGCACTACTAAATGACCCCCGCATCCTGCTTGCGGATGAACCCACTGGCAACCTTGATTCGTCGTCGACAGCCGTCGTCTTGGAAGCACTGCGGGAGCACGCTTCCACCGGGGCCACCGTCATTGTGGTGACACACGATGATTCTGTGGTGAATGCTTGCGACCGAAGCGTCACTCTGTGAGCCCCCGATTGGCCGGGCTTGTGCTCATGGAAGCCTGGGCGGTCGTGCGAGCCCAAAGGGCCCCCTCGATCGTCACCCTCCTCATTGTCGCTGCAATGTGCAGCACCGTCCTGCTCACCACCGGGCGGGCAACAGCCATGGAGTACCAGGTATTGGATTCGATCCACTCGCCGGGAGCGCGCTCGATTGTCGTCCGGGCGAATCCAGGATCGGGCCTGGATACCTCGGTCGTACAGAGGATCCGGCGGCTTGGCGGTGTTAGTTGGATCGGCGCGTTCGGCGACTCTGTCGACGTCTCGAACACGGCCCTGGCCGGCGGCAAGAGAGTTTCGGAACGCGCACTGGTAGCAAGCAGCCTCGGGCAAATCGGAATCTCCCCGGTGGCCGCACCGACGAAGCTGGGCCACATCACATTCGCCTCGCAAACCGCCGCACGCGAGCTGGGCCTCGCCGACGGCGTTGGAGGGGTGGTGAGTTCAGACCAGGAGCACTTTGCGGTCATTCGAACCATCGCGCTTCCCAGCTATCTCCGCTTCCTTGAGCCCATCGTCATCATGCCGGCCAGCGTGAGTGCTGGGAACGCAGCAGAGGTGAGTGCCCTGGTCGTGGTCGTTCGTCAGCCGGGGCTAATCGCGCCGATGGCTTCGGCAATCCGAGGTCTTCTCGGCGTATCCGACCTGTCCCAAATATCTGTTTCAACGAGTGAAGCGGTTGCCCGAATCCACCAGGTCGTGCAGTCGAAGCTCGGGGCGTTTAATACATCGCTAGTGATCATTGTCGTGGCCTCCACCGCAACGCTGGTTTCCATCGTGCTCTTTGGCCTTGTTCTCCTCAAGCGACGGGATTTCGGGCGAAGGCGGGCCCTGGGAGCTACGCGCAGTCTCATCGTCGGGCTGCTTCTGGTGCAGACGTTCGAACTCGCGCTCGTCGGTGGGGCACTGGGCAGCTGTCTGGGGTTATCGATGCTGGCTGTTACGGGAAGCCCGTTTCCTCCAGCGGCCTTTGTTGTCGCCACTGCGACCCTGGCGACAATTGCTTGCCTGGTCGGGGCGCTGCTTCCGGCGGCTGTGGCTTCTCGACGTGAGCCCCTGAAGGAATTGCGGGTTCCCTAGCTCGGATAGCGGGGGCGTGAATAAGCAAATCCGCCCGTTTGTGACTGATCCGACTGCGCGAGCAGGGGAAGTCGTCACAAACGGGCGGATTTGCTTAAATTTGGTGCGCGAGGGGGGACTTGAACCCCCATGCCCTCACGGGCACACGGACCTGAACCGTGCGCGTCTGCCAATTTCGCCACTCGCGCTCACCTGTCGACGACGAGTCGTCAACTCAGCGACATTAGCACGATGCGAGGGGTCGATTCACGTCGAACTAACCAGCGCCGCCCACAATCGCCACGACGGTGAGCGCGATGAGGATTGCTGCGATCAGCACAATCGCAGCGACCAGAAGATGGTCGGTGGTCACGAACACGACACTAGATCTAGTAGCATGATGCCTCTGTGTATTACCCACAGGCAGGGCGCCCCGAGACGGCCGGGAGTGGCGCGTCAACCCGGTCCGGGTTCAAAGGCAACCCCCCGTTACGCGCACTAACATCAGTGGAGTACGCATCCGCTGCAACGGGGAGATTCTTGGGCCTTCTGGACAACTTCGAACGTGGTCTTGAGCGGGCAGTAAATGGTGCCTTCGCCAAGACCTTTCGGAGCGGTCTGCAGCCGGTCGAGATCACGAGCGCACTGCGCCGCGAGCTGGACACGAGGGCCGTCGTCGTCGCCCGTGACCGCATCCTGGTGCCCAACCAGTTCACCGTGCTCCTGAGCCCGGTCGACTACGACACCATGTCCGCTGTCGGGCCGTCGCTCACCGACGAGTTCATCCTCCAGGTGGAGCAGCATGCCGTCGCACAGCGTTACTCGTTCGCGGGCGGAATTTCGATCGTGCTCCAGCCGGACGAGAAGCTGGCCGAAGGTGTCGTCGACATCGAGTCCGTCAGCGTCAAGGGCACGATCGTGTGGACGCCCGTTCTCGAAATCGACGGTACGGTGCATCCTCTCGCCGGCGGCCGCACCATCATCGGGCGTGGCTCCGATGCCGACCTCACCGTCGACGACAGCGGAATCTCCCGGAAGCACATCGAAATCCTGTGGGACGGGAAACGCGGCCAGGCGCGCGACCTCGGATCCACGAACGGCTCAAAGCTGAATGGCGCCAAGCTCACCAAGGCGCCCCTCGAGCCGGGTTCCGTGATCGAGATCGGCCGCACGCGAATGATCTTTCGTGTGCTGGCACAGTCCGCAGAAGCCGCGGCCGATGCGAACAAGGGATCTCGCGGGTAATGAGTGCGCTCACACTGCTGATCCTCCGCCTGGCTTTCCTTGCGGTGCTCTGGCTGTTCGTGTTCGCAGTGGTCTACGCGCTCCGCAGCGACCTGTTCGGGCAGCGCGTGCGCCGGCAGGGGGCGGATGTCGCATCCCCGTTCGCGGGTGCTGCTGTCGCCGCGCCGATAGCGGTCGGCGGCTTCGACACCTCCAGCCCGGCAACTGATGTGATCTCGTCATCCGAGAAATCGCCGCCCGTGGTGGCCAAGCGGCTCGTGATCACGTCTGGCCCCAAGGAAGGCCTCGAGATCGAACTGCCGAGCGAGCAACTCGCGATCGGCCGTTCGAGCGAATCGGGGCTGGTCATCCGCGACGACTACACGTCGACGCACCATGCTCGGCTGCTTCTGTGGGCCGACGGCTGGGTCGTTCAAGACCTGGATTCCACCAACGGCACCTTCCTCGACGGGAAGCGCGTCACGCTGCCGACCCTCGTCCCCCTCAATACCCCCGTCACGATCGGCACGACAACCTTCGAGCTGCGACGGTAGGCAGTGGCGGAGACCCAGAAGAGCGCAGCCGTCTCGCACGTCGGCAAGATTCGCGCCAACAACCAGGACAGCGGATACGCCGGCACCTACCTCTTCGTGGTCGCGGACGGCATGGGCGGGCACGCCGGCGGCGACGTCGCATCAGCCATCGCGATCCGCCGAATCAGCGAAGTCGACCAGAAGTACACGTCGGCGCACGACGCCGCGTTCGCGTTGCAGTCCGCCCTGATCGCCGCTAACTCGCTGCTCGCCGAGACCGTTTTCGAACACAACGAACTGACCGGAATGGGAACCACGGTCAGCGGAATCGTTCGAGTCGACAACCAGATCGCCATCGCGCACATCGGCGACTCCCGTATCTATCGTTTTCGCAGCGGAAAGATCGAACAGATCTCCACCGACCACACGTTCGTTCAGCGTCTCGTCGACTCCGGCCGAATCACACCCGAAGAGGCGGCCGTGCATCCCCGGCGCTCGGTGCTCATGCGCGTCCTCGGCGATGTGGATGCGGCACCCGAGATCGACACCAACGTCTACGACACCGCCCCCGGGGATCGCTGGCTGATCTGCTCCGACGGCCTCTCGAGCTACGTGACCGACGACAAGATGGAGCACGTTCTCGCGACCTTCCCGTCGGCCCAGGAAGCTGCCGAGAAACTCATCAAGGAAAGCCTCGACCAGGGCGCCCCCGACAACGTGACCGTCGTGCTGGTTGACATCGATGAGACGACCGACTCGGCGCACGTGCCCCCGCTCACGGTCGGTTCGGCGGCGAGCCCGCTGTCCTTTGACAGCGACAGTGCGCGACGGGCACTTCGGCTGCCGACCCTCCTGCTGCATCCACTCAAGGCGACCCAGCCCGACCCGAGCCACTTCGAGCCCGAGTCGGAGGACTACCTGGATGAGCTTATCCAGGAAGACCGGGTGCGCCAGCGCCGCCGCCGCATCACCTGGCTCGTATCTATCGTGATCGTCGTTCTTGCGGTCATCAGTGCGTGCATCATCGGCTACAACTGGACGCAGACGCACTACTACGTCGGCGACGACCACGGCTATGTCGCCATTTACCGCGGCGTGCAGCAGGACCTCGGGCCCATCCACCTCTCATCGCTGTACGAGAAGACGGGCATCCCCCTGACCGACCTGCCGCCCTTCAACCGCAGCCAGGTCGAATCCACCATCAGCGCGAACAACCTCTCACTGGCTAAGGCCATCGTCGAACGGCTGTCGAATGCCCGCACCTAGCGATACGCAGCCGCTGAGCACCCACGACGCGCCCGCCGGCACCGGGCCACTCACCGCGTTCACGTCGACGATCCGCATCCGGCTTCGGGTTCCGGCGCGTCTGCGCAACCTCGAGCTCGTGCTGGTGCTGATCTCCTGCGGCATCGTCGCCTTTGCCATCGTGCTGGTGCAACTGGGTGCCCTCGGTCACGTCGACACCACCATCGTGACCCTCGCGGCAGGGCTCGCGGTGCTGGTGCTCGCGATGCACGTGGCGCTTCGGTTGGTCGCGCCGCAGGCCGACCCGCTCATCCTGCCGATCATCACGCTGCTCAACGGGATCGGCATCGCCGAGATCTATCGCATCGACATCGCCGCGGGCGCCAGTGGATGGAACAGCGCCGGCATCCGGCAGATCGTCTGGACCGGCATGGCCATCATCATCGCCATCGTCGTGCTGGTTCTGGTGCGCAACTACCGCATCCTGCAGCGCTACCGGTACGTCGCGATGGTCACCGGCATCGCCCTGCTGCTGCTGCCCATGCTGCCGGGCATTGGGCGCACGATCAACGGTGCGCGGGTGTGGATCGGGATCGGGCCATTCTCCTTCCAGCCGGGCGAACTCGCGAAGGTGGCGCTTGCGATCTTCTTCGCCGGCTACCTGGTGACGGCGCGGGATTCCCTGTCGATGGTCGGCCGCAAGTTCCTTGGGATGCGCCTGCCCCGGGCCCGGGACCTCGGGCCCATCCTTGTGGTCTTCGCTGCATCGATGGCGGTACTCATCTTCCAGCACGACCTGGGTACCTCACTGCTCTACTTCGGACTGTTCCTCGTGATGCTTTACGTTGCAACCGGGCGGGCAAGCTGGATCATCATCGGACTCGTCCTGTTCGCCGCCGGCGCGGTCGTCGTGTACAAGACGATTCCCTATGTGGCCGCGCGTGTGCACACCTGGCTCAATGCCTTCAGTTATGCGAACTACAACGCGAAGGGCGGAAGCTACCAGGTCGTTCAGGGCATCTTCGGACTCGCCCACGGGGGCATGCTCGGTACCGGGCTCGGGCTCGGGGCACCGCAGAAGACCCCCCTGGCCGCCAGCGACTTCATCTTCTCGTCGATCGGCGAGGAGCTCGGCCTGGTCGGGGTGTTTGCGCTGCTCGCCCTCTACCTGCTGTTCGTTTCGCGCGGGCTTCGGATCGGATTTGCGGGGCAGGATGACTTCGGCCGCCTCCTCGGAGTCGGCCTCGCCTTCGTCGTCGGTCTACAAACGTTCATCGTGATCGGCGGAGTCACCCGGGTTATCCCGCTGACCGGGTTGACCACCCCGTTTCTCGCGGCCGGCGGATCGTCCCTGGTCGCCAACTGGATCATCGCCGTGCTGCTGCTGCGGCTCTCCGACACGGTGCGAAGCACCCCCGGGGCGGTGCTGACCCCATGAACCGCCAGCTCCGCAGGGTCGGCACGCTCATCCTGCTCATGTTTCTCGCCCTGTTCTGTTCGACCACGATCATCCAGGTGTTCTCGGCTGACCAGCTCAAGGCGGATCCTCGCAACGTCCGGGCACTCGACGACAGCTACTCGGCTGAGAGGGGAGAGATCCTCGACGCGGATGGCAACATCCTGGCGAAGTCGGTACCGAGCAACGATGTCTACAAGTACCAGCGCGTCTACACGAACCCCGCGGTGTACGCGGATGTCACCGGCTATTTCACCTTCAACCAGGCGAACCCCGGCATCGAGGGCGCCATGAACGACTATCTGAGCGGCAGCGCCAACGACCAGTTCCTCAGCAACCTGTCGAGCATCGTCACCGGCAAGACCGTTCAGGGCGCCTCCGTCGAGCTGACCATCGACCCCAAGATCCAGCAGGCGGCATACGACGCACTGGGGAACTACGCGGGCGCGGTTGTCGCACTCGACCCGAAGACGGGCGCAATCCTCGCGATGGTGTCCAAGCCGTCATATGACCCGAACACGCTGTCCGTGCACAGCACCGCGCAGTTCTTCACCGCCTACGACGCACTCATGAAGTCGGCCACGAAGCCGCTGGTCAATCGCGCGGTCGCCGGCGACCTGTACCACCCCGGCTCGGTCTTCAAGCCTCTCGTCGCCGCGGCCGCCATCGACAGCGGCAAAGCGACAGCGGACACCGCGTTCCCCAACCCGGCCGCGCTGCAGCTTCCCCTGTCGACGACCTTTATCCACAATTCGGGCGGCGGAACGTGCGGCCCTGGCGCAACGGCCACCATCGCGACGGCCATCCAGCTCAGCTGCAACATCCCGATGGCCCAGCTCGGCGCATCCATCGGCGAGGCCACAATCTCGGAGTATGCGTCGCGTTTCGGATTCGGCAAGCCCATGTCACTCGCGAACGGGAATTTCCCGGTGACACCGAGCATCTACCCGACCGGGCAGGATGCCCCGCACCTGATGCTCTCGTCGTTCGGGCAGAGCGACGATAGGGTCACGCCGCTGCAGATCGCACTCGACTCTGCGGCGATCGGAAATGGGGGAGTCGAGATGCAGCCCACGCTGATCAAGAAGGTCATCCAGCCGGACCTGTCTGAACTCGACGTGCTCACACCGAAGGTTTACAGCACCCCGATCAGCTCCTCCACAGCTGCCGCGGTGCGGGACATGATGGTTGCCAGTGTCGCCGCGGGCGCAGCCAGCAATGCGAGAATAGAGGGCGTACTGGTGGCGGGAAAAACGGGCACCGCACAAAACGGCGTGCACCAGCCCTACACGCTGTGGTTCACGGGATTCGCTCCAGCCGACAACCCACAGGTGGTCGTTGCGGTGGTTGTGGAGAACGGCGGTGGCAACGGTGAAGACTCGGTTGGCAACCAGATCACCGCACCGATTGGCAAAGCAGTGATAGAGGCGGTGCTAAACAAATGAGACCGACCAGCGGGCTCACCTTCGGCGGCCGCTACCAGCTGTCCAGTCGTGTCGCCATCGGCGGCATGGGTGAGGTGTGGCAGGCCACCGACCTCGTTATCGGCAGAACTGTCGCCATCAAGATCCTGAAAGACGAGTACCTGGGCGACCCGGGATTCCTCGAGCGGTTCCGTGCCGAGGCACGACATGCCGCACTGGTCAACCATGAGGGAATCGCTAACGTCTTCGACTACGGCGAGGAAGACGGCAGCGCGTTCCTGGTGATGGAGCTGGTGCCGGGTGAGGCGCTGTCCACCATCCTGGAACGTGACCGCACCCTGTCGACCGACAAGGTGCTCGACATTGTGGCGCAGACCGCCAACGCCCTGCACGCCGCCCACTCTGCGGGTCTCGTGCACCGCGACATCAAACCCGGCAACCTGTTGATCACCCCGGATGGCCGGGTCAAGATCACCGACTTCGGCATCGCACGGATCGCCGACCAGGTGCCGCTGACCGCCACCGGCCAGGTGATGGGTACGGTGCAGTACCTGTCGCCAGAGCAGGCAAGCGGGCATCCGGCATCACCGACGACCGATATCTACTCCCTCGGGATCGTCGCGTATGAGGCGCTCGCCGGCCGCCGGCCGTTCACGGGCGAGTCCCAGGTCGCTATCGCGATGGCCCAGATCAATGAGACACCACCGGAGTTGCCCGCGACGATTGCGGAGCCCGTGCGCAACCTGGTCTACTCCTCGATCGCGAAGAGTCCCGCTGACCGGCCGGCCTCGGCTGCGCACCTCGCGCGAGCGGCACAGGCGCTGCGCCGGGGGGATGTCGCCGCCGCTGCGACGTCGGTGCCCGGAATCATCGGCTCCGGCTCCCTCGCATCCGCAGCCGGTGCGAACTACGGCAACCCGACAACCGCGACGAGAATACTTCCCACAACGGCCACACTACCGGCCGCCTCCACGGTGCCACCCAAACGCCGCAACCCCTGGACCTGGCCGCTGGTCGCCCTGGTCGCCCTGCTTGCGGCAGTGCTGGTGGGCACCATCATCGCCCTGGTCGCAGCCCCGAGCAGCGCCCCCACTCCGAGCCCCACGACGACTGCCACCCCGACGCCGAGCAACACGCCAACTCCGAAGGACACACTCGTCACCCTGCAATCCAGCGACATCCTGGGGCTGACCAAAGCACAGGCGCAGGCGAAGCTGCAGTCGCTCGGACTCGTGCTCAGCGCCTCCAACGGAGACCCGGCCTCGACGGCGGCACAGGTGGGCACAGCCGAAACCGTGCAACCGGTTGGCAATCTTGCTCCGGGAACCACGGTAAATGTGACCTTCTATACGGCTGTGCCGAATCCGCCCGCGCCGACCGCGCCGACCGCCGATCCCGGGCCGTATCATGCCGGCGATTCGGTGATGGTGCAGTGGATCGACTACACGGGATGCCCGAGCAGCCAGCCGTTGTCCGGCTACAACGTCACGGTCATCAACGGAACGGCATCCGAATCGAACCCGCTGCTCCCGGCACAGGCCGGCGAGTCGATCACCGTGGGCACCACCGGGAGCACGAGTGTGACCTACACCGCCATTTGCGGTACCGGTACCTCGAGCGTGCAGTCGGACCCGTCCCCCGCACTCAACCTGCCCATCACCTAAGGCGTCAGCCGCACCTGACAAGTGAGCCTCACCTGGTCCACCTGCCTCACCTGGTCCACCAGCCCCGGCTGATACGTCAGCCGGGGGACTGATGGGCCCCAAAGCCTGAGCGGATACACTCGACAGTGCAACCGACGGCGAATAACGGAGACGGAACGTGACAGACAGCGTCAACCAGCGCGTGCGCCTGCTCGCCGGCCGCTACGAAATCGGCGCCCTGATCGGTCGCGGCGGAATGGCTGACGTACGCCTCGGCACCGACGCGCGCCTCGGGCGCAAGGTCGCGATCAAGCTGCTCAAGCCGGCCCTCGCCAACGATCCGGCTTTCCGTACCCGCTTTCGCAGGGAGGCACAGGATGCGGCCAAGATGGCGCATCCCACCATCGTGCGCATTTTCGATGCGGGCGAAGAGACGGTCATCGACCCTCGGGGCAACGAGGCCCAGATTCCGTTCATCGTCATGGAATACGTCGATGGACGCCTGCTCAAAGACATCATCGCTGAGGGGCCGCTGCCCGAGCACGAAGCCGAGCGCATCGCCGGCCAGATCCTGACCGCGCTCGAGTACTCGCATCGCGCGGGGGTGGTGCATCGCGACATCAAACCGGGCAACATCATGATCGCCGCCAACGGCCAGGTCAAGGTCATGGACTTCGGTATTGCGCGCGCGATCTCAGAGTCGTCCGCCACCATCAGCGAGACCAGCGCCATCGTCGGCACCGCGCAATACTTCTCGCCCGAGCAGGCGCGCGGCGAAAGTGTCGACGCGCGCACCGACCTCTACTCCACGGGCGTCGTGCTGTTCGAGATGCTCACGGGCCAGCCGCCCTTCCGTGGCGAGAACCCGGTTGCGGTGGCGTACCAGCACGTGAACCAGGTTCCACCGCCACCGAGTTCGATCATCCCCACGATCTCTCACGCGGCAGATACCGTCGTCGCGCATGCCCTCGCCAAAGACCGGGTCGCGCGCTACCAGACCGCTGCCGAGTTCCGCCAGGACCTGGAAGCCGCGGGCAGCGGATCGGCGCCAGCGCCGCGAACGGTCATCCCCGCCAACGATTTCAACGCCACGCTCTTCGGAGTCAATCCCACCGCAGCAGCGAACTCGCCCGCTTCGCTGCGCCAGCTGACCATCGACCAGGATGCGCGCAACTCCCGCACGCAGCAACGGCCGCCCGTCGCGTGGATCTGGGCCGGAATCGCACTGCTGCTGGTCATCGTCATCGCGGTCGTCGTCTGGACGATCACCCTTCCCAAGGACACCGGAATCGACCGCGGGCTCTCTGTCACTGTGCCGTCGCTCAAGGGGCAGTCCTACGCGGATGCCGCCGCGAAACTCAAGAAGCTGACACTGAGCCCCGTCGAGCAGCAGGTGCCAAGCGGCACGATTTCTCCCGGTGCCGTCATCAGCACGACACCCGGTGCCGGCAGCTCTGTCGGGCCCCACACCAGCGTGACGGTCGAGGTATCCAGCGGCCCGACCTCCGTGGTCGTGCCCAATGTTGCGGGCCTCAGCGTTGCCGCCGCAACCACCGCGCTCAAAACTGCGGGCTTCACTGTCGGCACGACTTCGGCCGAGGACTCCGAGACGGTCCCCGTCGGCCAGGTCGTCGAGTCCAGCCCGGCGGCCGGCTCGAGTGCCCCCTCGGGAAGTTCAGTGAACCTCCTGACCTCCACGGGTAAGGTCAACATTCCGAGCGTCGTGGGGCAGACCGGCTCGGCCGCCGGCGCTACGCTTTCCGCGCTACACCTCAACTACTCGGTCATCGCGAACTCCGGATGCACCGGCGGCACCGTGAGCGCGCAGTCACTGACGGGCGAGCAGCCACAGAACGCCAGCATGACCATTACGGTCTGTACCGGCTAATTGCCGACCGTCTCCGGTGGTGGCGGTGAAACAAACGGCTGGACCCAGGGGAAAACCCAGAACACGCACGCCGCAATGATGGCAGCCGCGGCGACCACGAGGATGAGAACGCGGACCCACCACGGACCGGGAAGAATTCGCCAGAGTGCTGCGTACATTCGCTATCCCACCTGCTGCACTGTCGCCGCGATCTCCGGCGGGGGGCCCTGGGCGTAGGGATACCAGGTATCGAAGGTCGCGTAGGCGATCATCCGTTCCGCCGTTGAGAAGAACGGGTTGCAGGTCGTCATCGTCAGGATGCGGTCCACAGGGGCGACACCGGGTTGCATGGGCACCGGCAGAAGCACATTCACCTGGGTGGGTTGCACATACTCGATGTCCCGGAAGGTGTACTCATACCAGCCGTCTTTCGTACCGACGTAGACGTGATCCCCTACGTGGAGCAGGTGGAGGTTCTCGAAGCCGCCACCGTACGCATGGCGATGCGCCGCGATGGCGAAATTTCCCACCGCTCCCGGCATCGCCGTTCCCGGGTAATGGCCGACGCCGATGGCGTCGAGCACGTCAGCGACACCGACACCCTGCGCGATGGGCCGTTCCCATGTCGACCCGAAGCGCGGAACATAGAGGATGCCGAATTTCTGCGCATTTCCGGGCGCGTTCGCGACGATGGGCGGCGCCGAGCTTCCGGTGGCGGCCGGCGCAGTGGTAGGTGCGGCGGTGGGTCCGGCACTGGCGTGCCAGCTCTCGCTCAGCTTCTGTGCCTGCTGGCTCTGGGCTGCGCCTTCGATGATGTCACCCAGCCAGAGCTGCCAGCCGATGAACATCAGTACGAACACTCCGGCTGTGATGAGTAGCTCGCCGATGACACCGACAACGCCCAGCGAGCCCCGGGACTTGGCGCGGTGGGCGCGGGGGCGTTCGGCGCGAGGAGGCTCCGCGCTGGAAGGCTCGGCGCGAGGAGGCTCCGCGCTGCAACCATTGGCGGCCTGTTCCGCCTCGCCCCCGCTATCGGTCATAGCCATGATTGTAAACGCCGCACCCGATGCGGAACCTGTGCGCTGCCCATGCCATCGGTGCGTGCAAACGCATACACGCTACAATCGTCTTCCATGGCCCGACCAACAAGCACAAAGCCGACGCGATCGATCGAGGCGCGCGAGCAGGCACCCAACCCCGTTTGGTTCAAGCCACTCATGTTCGGGTTCATGATCGTCGGGCTCGCCTGGATTATCGTGTTCTATGTGAGCGGCAGTTCGGCGCCCATCCCGGCCTTGGCCAACTGGAACATCCTGGTCGGCTTCGGAATCATGTTCATCGGCTTCCTGATGACTACTCGCTGGCGCTGATCGCTCGCTTCACGAATTACAGGCGTGTAATTATCCCCATTGTGGAGAGCACTGTGGATAACTTGGTCAGAAGATGAAGACTTTGAGCAGACTGGCGGCAACCAGGATAGCCACGACAGCCACCACCAGCAGGATTTGGGCCGGGCGGCGGGCTTGCGATCGCGTCTCGAGGTAGACGAAAGCGATAGCCAGCCCTGTGATGAGGCCCCCCACATGCGCCTGCCAGGCAATCCCGAATCCCGGGATGAAGCCGATGACCAGGTTGAGCACAATGACCACGAGAAATTGGGTGGCATTGCCGCCAAGTCGTCGCGCGATCAGAAAGTAGGCGCCGAACAATCCGAAGATCGCGCCAGACGCGCCGAGCACGGCAACCTGGGGGCTGCCAATCAGAAGCACACCCACGGAGCCGCCGAATCCCGCGACCAGGAACAGGGCAAGGTAGCGCACCCGTCCGAGCATCGACTCGAGGGCCGGGCCGACAAGGAAGAGGGAGTACATGTTTAGCAGGACGTGGAGCGGTGACTCATGGATGAAAATCGACGTCAGCATCCGGTACGGCTGGGTGGCAGTCTGAATGGGCGCGTACCAGAGCGCCGTCGTGAGGTGAGAGTTCGTATTGCCCGTGAGGTATTGAGCCAGATAGACCACCAGGCACAGTGCGATAATCGTGTAGGTCACGATCGGCCGCCCACTCGACGGCCTCACGATGTTCGCGAATCGGCGTCCCACCGGACGCGCAGACTGCGCGAGCGAACCGCGCGCCTCGCGGACACACTCCGGGCAGTGCACGCCGACAGGAGCGATCGTCTGGCACTGGCCGCAAATCGGACGCCCGCAGCGCTGGCACTTCACGAACGTCTCGCGATCCGGATGCCGGTAACACCGGTTCTCGATGCCGGCTGTGGGGGAGGGGCTTGAGTCCGACATTGTCAGGTGACTGACCGGACGACCGCAGCAGCCAGCAGCGCGGCGGCAATCCCGATCAGGATGAGCGTCTGTTGGCGTGCCTTCTGCGGGGTCCCCTCGATGAGAATCGTGAACCCAATCGCGATACCGACGACCAGTCCGCCGACCGCACCCTGCCACAACACTGCTCGCGAGCTGGACAGCGCTATCGAGATGATGTTGAGGGCGATCACGGCGTACAACCAGATCATGTTCGCTCCGCGGCGCCGCATGAGCACCGCGAATACCGCGATGAGCCCGAAAATTGCACTTCCTGCGCTCTCCACGACCCCCACGAAGAGCAGGGCGAATACCGAGGCACCCAGGCCACTGAGCACATAAACGGCAAGAAACTTCAGTCGCCCCAGTTCTGGTTCGAGAATTCGCCCGATTACGAAAAGGCTGAAGAGGTTGAACACGACAGACAGGAAGCCATCGCCGCCTGGATAGTTCGAGATCATCGAGGTCAGAAGCGTCCAGAACCCGAAGGCGGGGGAATGGATTGTTGCCCCAGTAGAAAGGTTTATCGCTCCGCTGATCATCCACAGGTGAGGCTCGATCACTCCCGCGTTCCACACCAGGTCCACAAGCCAGATCAGCGCGATCAATGACATCAGCACAAGGGTGACGACGGGCACACGCTCGGTGAGCCAACTAAGCCATCTGGGTTGCTGGCGAACCCGCTTCGGCTTCGGTGGGCGAACGTTGACCGGCATCATCGTCACGTTCGACCGCCGTGCGTCGTCAGGACACAAAACCTTGCCCCCGACATGGTTCTGGCACTCCAGGCAGATCGTTCGACCGCACTTTTCGCACAGCACGAAGCTCGGACGGTCGGGATGCCGGTAGCAGTAGTCGTCCGGGTTACGGACGGCGTCAGACATGTCTAGGGGAGTGGATCGCTCAGGCCTCGACGACGTCGATGCTGCTGATCACGACCGGGCTGAGCGGCTTGTCCCGGCCATCCGTGTCAACGGCCTCGATGGCGTCGACGACCTTCTTCGATTCATCATCCGCGACCTCGCCGAAGATGGTGTGCTTGGCCTGCAGCCACTGGGTGGGAACGGTGGTGATGAAGAACTGCGATCCGTTGGTGCCGCGGCCGCCGTGCGTGCCGGCGTTCGCCATCGCGAGCACATAGGGCTCATTGAAGTTCAGTTCTGGTGAGATCTCATCGTCGAAGTTGTAGCCGGGGCCACCAGTGCCCTGGCCCAGCGGGTCGCCCGCCTGCAGCATGAAGTCCTTAATAATGCGGTGGAAGATCACACCGTTATACAGGGGCTCGTTCGAGACCTTGCCGGTCTGCGGGTGGGTCCACTCCTGGGTGCCAGTAGCCAGGCCCACAAAGTTCTTCACCGTCTTCGGGGCGTGGTTGCCGAAGAGGTTGACGACGATGTCGCCCTTGTTCGTATGGATGGTTGCGACAGCGGTGTGAGCAGACATGACTGCAATTCTTGCATAGGGGGGAATGCGGGACGGCAGCCTGCACCCAGTCGGCGCTCAGGTCAACGGGTATTCCCCAGAAGCTTTGGGTGACAGGATGTACTAGTTCGAGAGCCGATTCCACTGGAGGGTTTCAATGGCACTATCCAAAAAGCGTCAGCGTCAGCTTGACGGCCTTACCGACACCGCTGCGGATGTCTGGGAAGACCAGAAGGAAGTTCTCGAGCGTGCGAACAAGGTCATTCGCGCCGCGAGCCGTCGTGCCCGCGACGAGGTTGCCAGTCGGGGGCAGGACGTTTTCGAGTCCCGGGTTCGCCCTGTGGTCGATTCCGGTCGTGAGCGCATCACCGAAGACGTGTTGCCTGCGGTCTCGTCCGCCCTTGGATCAGCGCTCGCCGTGCTTGAAGCCGCCAGGAACCCGGATGTCCGTGCCGCACTCGGCCGCGCTGCGACTGCCGGGCGCACTGTGGCGTCGAAGTCCGGCCTGGTCAAGTCGAAGCCTGCTTCCGGGCCCGGCCGCTACATCCTGATCGGTGTGGGAATCGTCGCACTCGCTGGAATCGCGTATGCGGCCTGGCAGACGCTCCGCGCCGACGACGACCTGTGGATCGACGACGACGAGCTCACCGAGGGTGGCGCAGGCCAGCCCTCCTGAGTTTTCAGGTACCGCATGGGATCGGCCGGTAGATTTGGGCTGAATCTCGGCTCTCCCCGCGGTTCGGAAGGACAGCGGATGGTGCCCAGGCGTTTGTTCGCCTCTGCCGTTGGCGCTGCCCTCGTGGCGTGTGCACTTGCGGGGTGCTCGCTCTTGCCTGTGCCCGGCCAGGCAACGGCTCTCGCCATCGGAGCGAAGCCATCGGTGGGCCAGTGCTGGAACGCGTCATTCGCCCAGGCAGCCCAGTGGGCGAACTGGAAAGGGACATCCGCGACCGCGTGTAGCGACTCGCACGTGCTGTACACGTACGAGGTGGGCACAATCCACGGGGTGACCAGTTCGACGTGGGCGGCAGCGGGCGACCCGACGAGTCTCAGCGCTGCCGTGCAGTCGAAGGCTGCCGAGGCCTGCACGATCTCCACCCTCCTGCCGCACCAGAAGTGGAACCAGCAGCTCATCCAGGACTACTTCTTCGTGCCAAGCGAGGCGCAGTGGAAGGCGGGCGCGCGCTGGGTGCGCTGTGATGTGGGGGTGCTCGCGACCGGCACCACCCTCGCGGATGAGCGACTCAGCCGCTTACCGGCGAGCATCCAGACATTCGTCTCCGCGGTCAGCTCAGATCCCGCGCGCTACGAGTTCTGCATCAACTCGCCGCAGTCGGTGACAGCCGAGGGACCCCTCGACGATCCTGACTCCGTCATTGCTGACTGCACCCGCAGTCCCGAATGGAAGCTGGCGGCGCGTGGCGATCTGCCGGGAGCGAGCGGGGCACCCTTCCCCTCGGACGCCGTGGCAAACGCGGAATCGACGAAGATCTGCTCCCCCGCGGCGAGCGGCAGCGGCCAGATCTGGATCGCATACCTTCCCACGGCGGCGGGCTGGGCCTCGGGTGACCGTGAAGTGGACTGTTGGGTCGGGCAGAAGACCATCATTGGCGGGCAGACGGCCTAGCCGGTTCGCGCCCAAAGTGTGCCATCGGGGACATTCGGGCGTGCGCGCCCGGGCGATAACGACCCAAGCGGGCTAATTTGGTGGGGCCCTAGTGGGCGATCTCCCAGATGTGACCCCCGGGGTCCTGGAAGCTGGCCGTGCGGATGCCCCAGGGTCGATCCGTCGGGCCGTTGAGCAGGTGGATGCCCTGCGATTGCAGTGAGGCGCAGGTCTCGTCGACGTCATCCACGGTGATCGTGAACTGCACACGTGCCCCGGCCTCCCGGCCGGCTACTGCGGCCGGGGCGATCAGACCGGGAGCCTCGTCGACGCTGAGCAGGTTGATGAGGGTGTTGCCGAAGTTGTAGATGGCAGAGCTGTCATCCTGGTAGTAGATCGGGAGGCCGAAGGCACGTTCATAGAACTCCTTCGTCAATTTCGATCCCGGGAATTCGTGCATGCGCTCAGTGCTGCCGGCCTGACCGGATCGATGGGTCGGGTCGGCGCCGTGGGCGATAACGCGGCGATGGAATCGTTCTTCGCGCTCCTGCAGAAGAACGTTCTCGACCAGCATCGGTGGGCCACCCGTCAGCAACTCAGGCTGGCGATCGTGACCTGGATCGAGGGCACCTACCACCGGCGACGACGGCAACGCGTGCTCGGCCGTTTGACACCCATCGAATTCGAGACCATCATGACCACAACGACCGCACACGCGGCCTAAGAAAACGAGTAACCGAAACCCTCAGCAGTCCCCTGCCTCGAAACAGTAAGTTGAGATTCGAAGGGGAATGTGCTTAAGCGGCGCCGAAGTTTCTTGGATTTCGTCAACACGGGCCGTGTCGAGTGTCGGCGCCGCTAGGTACGAGCCATTTGCGTCTCTGAAGGCTGAGCTACTTGGCAAGGTGCGCCTTGAGCCACGTGTCGAAAGCTTGAAGCGATCGCAAACTCCGTATTGGGAGCCACACCTTGGGGCTTAATCCGAGGCGTTCGAGTGTGGCCCTGACCGCTCTCTTCTGAAAGTGACCGGAGAGTAAGACCAAGAAGATGAGCACCCCGGTGATCGGAATCAGAAGCTCCGCATACTCGAGACCACGTTGATCGGGGGTGCCCCCTTTCGGACCGAGGAAAAATGCCACCATTCCAAGAATGAACACTATCGCCGTGCAAAGGTCGGCGCGGCGGAAGTTCCGACGCGCACGAGCCCCGTCCGGGCCTAGGCGATCAACCCACAAGTTGGTGGGTGGAGTCTCCGCGCCTCCTGCACGAATCACCGCCACTATTCCTCGCCCAGGCGGCAATTGAACCGAATGTGTCCGCTGATACTCCGCTCGCCGGGTGTCGTATCCCGCGACGGTCAGCATGGCGCGAAACGGATGCCAGGCGTGGACAGGGAGGACTGCTGAGGGTTCATCGAAAAGCTCTGATCAGGATTCTCGCAATCGCTAGTTTTGTCGATTAGTCCCGGCCCCAGTGACAAGATCTGAGTGTGGAAATGTCTCAGTCGCGGTTGCACTTGGCGGTCATCGAAAACAATCCTAGATTGCTCGCCAGCCTAATCGTTCCGGGTCAAGACATCGATACGCGAGATTCGGACAATCAGAGTGCTCTGCACTACGCGGCGCAGAGTGGCGCAATCGGATGCTTGAGGATATTGATCGACAACGGCGCGACAATAGATGCGCGCGACAGGCTCCGACGAACTCCCCTTTATCTAGCAACCGGAGCGGCGCACAACGCGGCTGAGATGATCATGATGCTCCGCGGAGCCGGGGCAGACGCGTTCGCGCGGACGGCTAGTGGCTCTACTCCGTATGACCTGGCGACTCTTTGGAAGGACGAAATTGCTGAGTGCTTTTCTGATCTGTCCGTGCGGCGTGAGGGTGGAAGAGTCGTGACCGACGTGCCAAACATTGCATGCTACGCAACGCGTTTTTTGGTAGACGAGGCTCGGCGCGTAGGAGTTATGCACAGGGACCACGAAGGAACGTGGTCTTTCGCCACGGCCACAGAAAGTCAAGCCGACGTCGACAATCCCGAAATGAGTGCGATCTACTCCCTGCAAACTATCGTGACCATGGACCCGTCCGTAATTGGCTACCTTCGCTCCGATCCGGGTACAACGCTTCTGAGGCGTCCAGATGGCCAATTCTCACCCCAGTAGCTGGGACCGCTGTTACTATCACGATCACGGCAAATCCTCAAAAAACTGCGCGACGTTGTAATTCGCGATCAGTCGCGAAAGGCCTAGCGCACTCTGGCCTGAATCGTTAACAGCCGTAGGGTCGGCACCATGTTCACGGAGCAATCTGATCACTTGGCCGTCTCCAGCCGAGTAAAAAACGGCAACGAAAAGCGGTCCGTTTCCGTAAATGTTCTTTGCGTTGACCGGCGCGCCCTCCTTTAAGAGCATCTCTACGGCGGAAACGGAATTACTCTGAGCCGCGAGGTGCAGAGGAGTAAACCCTTGATTATCGGCCGCATCAACGTCAAACCCCATTTTGATCGCTGCGTCAACCTTCTGGGCGTCGCCGCTTAATGCCGCGTAGTGGAGTGGCGTGCGGCCTGCTTTGTCTGTCATCGGGGCGTCTCGAATGCGTGACTACGGTTCGATGAAGGATCCTCAATCACGTAGTGGCTCGGATCATTTTCGTAGTCCAATACCTGTTGCCGCGTCCATCCTTGTTCCCGCGCAATCTGCTGCGTTTTGGCCCATTGGTATTCGGTGTCGTGCTGGACATGGCAAACATTGATGAGTCGTTGGTGCCCGAGCTGGTGAAGCTGAGCAAAGAGGTCTTTGACCTCGACTCGATCATCAGCGCAGCAGAAGAGTTGAAGTATGTCGGAGCCATCAAACGGCTAATAGCAGCTCAGTTCAAAGAACCTGAAGACGAGTGGGTGAAGCTGCTCGCCACGCACGTATATGAGGGCTCATATACACAGAAGGTGAAAGAGCAGTTCAAAAAGTTGGTCCCAAGGGCAACAGCACAGTTTCTGAACGATCAGGTGAATGACCGACTGAAGACTGCACTGGTTTCGCCATCATTCGCCTCTGACGTTCCAGACTCTCCCGTGGAGGCACTTGGCAGTGGAGCGATCGCCCACGCCGAGGAACAGACAGGTGGGATTGTCACAACTCCCGAGGAACTAGAAGGATTCAACATTGTGAAGGCAATCGCATGCAGCGAGGTCAAGCCAGAGCGCATCATCGCCAGAGACCAGCAGTCCTACTTCGGAATCCTCCTCGACGACAACAACCGCAAGACCATCGCCCGGCTCCACTTCAACCAGAAAAAGCAGAAGTACCTCGGGCTACTGGACGAAAACAAGATCGAGACACGGCACCCCATCGGCTCCCTTGAAGACATCTACGAATTCGCAGAAGCCATCCGGGCGTCGGTAAGACACCTACGGGACGCTAAATCCGCCTGACGGTTGATCTAAGACACCGAGAGAGGGGTCCTTGCGACCCACACTGCCTGGCAAGGAAATCAACTGCTGACCTCTGCGGCGATGTCGGTTCACAACCTTGTTTGAGTCGCACGTCGTCGTACCGAGCACCGCGCCCGCCGCCACCACCCCGTCAAACATCAATGCCAGAGGCCACATCCAAGAACCCCCACCGGTCCGCTCCGGCGGAATCCACACAAACAAACACCCCCGCAAGTACATACCTGCGGGGGTGTTTGTTTCAGCCCATTCGCCCTATCTTTCGGAGCAGAGTTTGAATAAGCAGCTTTGGGTGGAGCCTAGGAGAATCGAACTCCTGACCTCCTGCTTGCAAAGCAGGCGCTCTACCAATTGAGCTAAGGCCCCGGATGGGGTTTCGTGGGGGTACCAGGACTTGAACCTGGGACCTCTTCGTTATCAGCGAAGCGCTCTAACCGCCTGAGCTATACCCCCGTGGAGCAGATACGAGAGTATCGCACCGCACCGCCAATGCGTAATCCTGACCGGCCTGCACGGGCACCGGTGCGGACTTGCACCGGATTGCCTACTGGTTTGTGAATCCCACCAGCAATCCGCCCGTCAGGCGCACCGTGAAGTTGTAGAGGATGCTGCCGATCGCGCCGAGTGCGGTACCGACAACGACATTGAGCAGGGCGACAACGAACGCGAAACCGGCAACCGTGACGAGGGACGCGCTCGACTCGATCGAGAAGGTCGGGTTGTCGAGGATATCGCGCAGCGTGCCGTCCAGGGCATGGAACACCTGCAGGGCATCCAGCAACACCCAAATCAGAATGGATGCGACGACCAGCACAATGCCGGCACACACCGAAACCAGGAAGGCGAGCTTGAGCGTCGACCAGAAGTCGAGGTAGACGAGCTTGAGCCGAACCTGCTTACTGGCCACCGCTCGCTGCGACTTGCGCTGGAGTTTTTCCGCGACGCTACTCATCTACCGATTCGTCCTTCCCAGGCTCCGTCGCATCCCCCGCCTCAGCGGGCTCGTCGACATCCTGTGCTTCTAGATTACGTTCACTGTTCTTGGCGACGGCAATGATCTTGTCGTCTTCAGCGAACCGGGCAAAAACGACACCCATGGTGTCTCTACCCTTGGCCGGCACTTCGGCCACGGATGACCGTACCACCTTGCCGCTGGCAAGAACCACAAGGACCTCGTCGTCGTCGTCCACGATGAGGGCACCCGCGAGATCTCCGCGAGCCTCCTGGAGCTTGGCGACCTTGATGCCGAGCCCGCCGCGGTTCTGCACCCGGTACTGGTCTGCCGAGGTGCGCTTCGCGTAGCCGCCCTCGGTGACGACGAAGACATAGCCACTGTCCGAAACTACGCTCGCATCCAGCAGCTGGTCGTCCTCCCTGAAGTGCATTCCGATCACCCCTGAGGTTGACCTGCCCATCGGCCGCAGGGCAGCATCCGATGCCGTGAACCGGATCGACATGCCCTTGCGGGACACCAGGAGTACGTCCTGGTCTTCCTCGACCAGCAGCGCGGAGACCAGTTCGTCCTCTTCCCGCAGGTTGATGGCGATGATGCCGCCGGTGCGGTTGGTGTCATAGTCGCTGAGCGCCGTCTTCTTGATCAGGCCGTCGCGGGTCGCAAGCACCAGGTATTTTGCTGCCTGGTAGTCGCGGATGTCGAGCACCTGTGCGACTTCTTCGCCCGGCTGCAGGGCCAGCAGGTTGGCCAGGTGCTGGCCCTTCGCGTCGCGACCCGCCTCCTGGATCTCGTAGGTCTTCGCTCGGAGCACCCGCCCGGTGTTTGTGAAGAACAGCAACCAATGGTGCGTCGTGGTCACGAAGAAGTGCTCGACCACGTCGTCGGCCCGCAGCTGCGCACCCTTGACGCCCTTACCGCCACGGTGCTGGCTGCGGTAGTTGTCACTGCGGGTTCGCTTCACGTATCCACCGCGAGTGATGGTGACGACCATCTCCTCCTCGGGGATGAGGTCTTCGACACTCATGTCACCGTCGAAGCCGAACATGATCTCGGTGCGGCGGTCATCGCCGAATCGCTCGACGATCTCGGTGAGCTCGTCACGAACGATGGAGCGCTGCTCCGACGGGGTGACCAGGATGTGCCGGTAGCCCTCGATGAGTTCGGTGAGTTCCGCGGCCTCGTCGATGATCTTCTGGCGCTCGAGCGCGGCGAGGCGCCGCAGCTGCATATCGAGAATCGCCCGGGCCTGGAGCTCGTCGATGTCGAGGAGGCCCATGAGTCCCTCACGGGCAGCCTCAGTGTCGGCGCTGGCGCGAATCAGGGCGATGACCTCGTCGAGGGCGTCGAGCGCTTTGAGGTAGGCGGTGAGGATGTGCATCCGCTCCTCCGCCTTGCGCAGGCGGAAGGTGGTGCGCCGCACGATGACCTCGATCTGGTGGTCGATCCAGTGCGTGATGAACCCGTCGAGGGGAAGCGTGCGGGGAATGCCGTCGACGATCGCCAGCATGTTGGCGCCGAAGTTCTCCTGCAGCTGCGTGTGCTTGTACAGGTTGTTGAGTACGACCTTGGCGACGGCGTCGCGCTTGAGCACGATAACGAGGCGCTGGCCGGTGCGCCCTGAGCTTTCGTCGCGGATGTCGGCGATGCCCTGCAGACGGCCATCCTTGACGAGATCGGCGATCTTTTGGGCCAGGTTGTCGGGGTTGACCTGGTACGGCAGTTCGGTAATGACGAGGCAGGTGCGACCCTGCAGCTCCTCAACATTGACGACCGCCCGCATCGTGATCGAGCCGCGACCTGTGCGGTAGGCATCCTGGATGCCCTTGAGCCCAAGAATCTGCGCACCGGTCGGGAAGTCGGGCCCCTTGACACGCTGGATGAGGGCCTCGAGCAGTTCCTCGCGAGTGGCCTCCGGATTCTCGAGTGCCCAGAGCGCGCCCGCAGACACTTCGCGAAGATTGTGGGGCGGGATGTTGGTGGCCATGCCAACCGCGATACCGACCGAGCCGTTGACCAGGAGGTTCGGGAACCGGGCCGGGAGAACGACGGGTTCCTGGGTCTTTCCGTCGTAGTTGTCCTGGAAGTCGACGGTCTCTTCGTCGATGTCACGCACCATCTCCATCGCGAGGGGCGCCATTTTGGTCTCGGTGTACCGCATGGCGGCCGCGCCGTCGTTGCCGGCCGACCCGAAGTTGCCCTGGCCGAGTGCCAGCGGGTAGCGCAGGCTCCACGGCTGCACCAGTCGTACGAGAGCGTCGTAAATCGAGGAGTCACCATGCGGGTGGAATTGACCCATGACATCGCCGACGATGCGCGTGCACTTGTTGAACCCCTTGTCGGGACGGTAGCCGCCGTCGTACATGCCGTAGATGACTCGGCGATGCACGGGCTTGAGGCCATCGCGAACCTCGGGAAGGGCGCGGCCCACGATGACGCTCATCGCGTAGTCGAGGTACGACCGCTGCATCTCCAGCTGCAGGTCGACCTGTTCGATCTTGTCGTGCCGGGTGTCGACCACGGCCTTCTCGAAGGTCGGTTCGGTGGTGGGTTCTGTCTCGTCAGCCATGGGTCAGTCCTTAAATGTCCAGGAAGCGAACGTCTTTGGCGTTGCGCTGGATGAACGATCGGCGCGAGTCGACGTCTTCACCCATCAGTGTCGAGAAGATCTCGTCGGCAGCGGCGGCATCATCCAGGGTCACCTGCATCAGAGTGCGGGTCGCCGGGTCCATGGTCGTCTCCCACAGCTCGCTGTAGTCCATCTCGCCGAGGCCCTTGTAGCGCTGGATCCCGTTTTCTTTGGGCATACGCTTGCCGGCGGCAAGGCCTGCCTCCTGCAGGGCATCCTTCTCACGGTCGCTGTAGACGAACTGGTGCTCGGCGTTCGACCACTTGAGCCGGTAGAGCGGTGGCTGCGCAAGGTAGACGTACCCGTGGTCGATCAGTGGACGCATATACCGGAACAACAGCGTGAGGATGAGGGTGGTGATGTGCTGGCCGTCGACGTCGGCATCCGCCATCAGCACGATCTTGTGATACCTGGCCTTCTCGGGAGCGAAATCCTCGCCCACGCCCGCGCCGAACGCGGTGATCATGGCCTGAACCTCGTTGTTCGCGAGTGCGCGATCGAGCCGGGCCTTCTCGACATTGAGGATCTTGCCTCGCAGCGGAAGAATCGCCTGGAACTCCGGGTTTCGGCCCTGTACAGCCGAGCCGCCGGCCGAGTCACCCTCGACGAGGAAGATTTCGGAGAGCGACGGGTCTTTGCTGGAGCAGTCACGCAGCTTGCCGGGCATCCCGCCCGACTCGAGGAGCCCCTTGCGCCGGGTTTGTTCGCGCGCCTTACGGGCGGCGATCCGCGCCTGGGAGGCCTGGATCGCTTTGCGAATGATGTTGCGCGCTTCAGTCGGATGCGAGTCGAACCAATCGCCGAGCTGCTGCCCGGCGACCCGCTGCACGAAGGCTTTCGCCTCGGTGTTGCCCAGCTTCGTCTTCGTCTGGCCCTCGAACTGCGGCTCGGCAAGCTTGACCGAGATGACGGCGGTCAGTCCCTCGCGAACGTCGTCACCGGAAAGGTTTTCGTCTTTCTCCTTGATGATCTGCTTCTCGCGCGCGTAGCGGTTGACCAGCGTGGTCAGCGCCGCGCGGAAACCCTCTTCGTGGGTGCCGCCCTCGTGCGTGTTGATTGTGTTGGCGTAGGTGTGGACACTCTCGGTGTAACCGTTGGTCCACTGCATCGCGACCTCGAGGGAGATCTTGCGGTCGGTGTCTTCCGACTCGAAAGCGATGATGTCCGGATGCACCAGTTCGTTCTTCTTGGCGTTGTTCAGATACTCGACATAATCCTCGAGACCGCGCTCGTACATGTAGCTCTGCGTGACTTCTTCATCGCTGCGCTCGTCGGTGACGGTGATGCGCAACCCCTTGTTGAGGAATGCCATCTGCTGGAACCGGGCGCGCAGGGTCTCGTAATCGAATTCGACCGTCTCGAACGTTTCGGCGCTGGGCCAGAAGGTGATGGTCGTGCCCGTCTCATCGGATGTCTCGCCCTGCTTCAGCGGGGCGGTCGCGACACCGTTTTCGAAGCTGACCCGCCAGACGTAGCCCTGCTGTCGCACTTCGACGTCAAGTTCCCGAGACAGCGCGTTGACGACCGAGATGCCGACCCCGTGGAGTCCACCGGACACCGCGTAGGCCCCGCCGCCGAACTTGCCGCCGGCGTGGAGGATGGTGAGCACGACCTCGACGGTCGATTTCTGCTCCTGCTGGTTCATTGCGACCGGGATGCCACGGCCGTTGTCGACGACACGAACGCTGCCGTCTTTTCGGATGAAGACCCGGATGTCGTCGCAATACCCTGCAAGCGCCTCGTCGACAGAGTTGTCAACCACTTCGTAGACCAGGTGATGAAGGCCCCGTGGCCCCGTCGACCCGATGTACATACCGGGACGCTTACGGACGGCCTCCAGCCCTTCGAGGATCTGGATCTGGTCGGCGCCGTAGCTGTCGTCGGGCCCCTTGCGTTCGTGAACGAAGGGTACCGGAGCCTCCGGTCGATCTTCGGGCAGGTCGCTGGAGACTGGAATGCTCATATAACTGTGGCTCCCGCCGAGTTGTTGATTCGTGTCATTCGGGGGATGGTTCCTTGACGGAGGTCCCGACGACACGAGAATTCTACCAAATCGGATGCCGGTGTGCGGGCTTTGACGCCCCACTGGGGAGAGTTATGCCCCGGTGAGAGTGTTTTGCATTCCTAGCCGTAGGTATCGCGTGGACCGCGGCCTGGAATCGATCTGGTGCCCCGTTTCCAGGAGGGGGCGTTCGGTCCATCGAATTTAACCGACTCGATGCCTGCGTCCGGGAACCGCTGCGCGATACTCGTGGTGATCTGCCCGCGCATCAGCCGCAACTGCGTGGCCCACGCTGTGGAGTCGCACCGCACCACCAAAACCCCGTCTTCTATTCCCATCGGCTCGGAGTGCTCGGCGGTCTCAGCGCCGGCCAGCTCGGACCACGACGCGAGGAGGTCGGCCTTCGCGAGGGATGAATTCCACCCGAGACGACTCGTGAGTCCGTCCAGGATGTCATCGATGCCCCGCGGGTCCCGCCCGGTACCAAACGGGACGCTTGCTCCCTCACGCGAATTCCTTGCGCGCTTGCGTGCATCCGGCGATCGGGTCGCCGGGTCGCCGAAGAGCGCCCGCATCCGCAGGTAAACGGCCACATGCTCGGGGACCGGTTCCACAGGTTCAGCC
>Ga0302146_10000257_pt1 | contig 32989 bp, 25 predicted proteins | sample I_Bog_E3_1_FD_193578 | JGI IMG/M metagenome (GOLD analysis project Ga0302146, IMG submission 193578) | Peat permafrost microbial communities from Stordalen Mire near Abisko, Sweden - I_Bog_E3_3 | ecosystem: Environmental > Terrestrial > Soil > Wetlands > Peat | place: Sweden: Abisko, Stordalen...
CACTCCCGAATTGTATCGAGCCGCCTTCGACGCGCGTCTTGGCCGGGCGGGCGTCCTGGCCGGACGGGCGCGCCGGCCGGGCGTGCCGGCCGGGCGTGCTGACCGGGCGTGCCGGGTGCTTGGCTAGCTAGATCGAGGGACTCTCGTCGTCGCGTCGCATGGCGAGGAAGTTCTGCAACTCAGCTGCGATCGAATCGGCCGACGGCAGTTCCCCATCGATATCGGTGAGCGGCGATCGCAACGGGTTGTCCTGCAGGTAGCTGTCGTGACGCTCCTCGAGCGTCGCCACGAGCTTCGCCAGCTCGGGGTTGTTTTCGACCTGGCTCTCGATTTTGGTCAGGAAGTCCCGGCCGGACTCGCGCAGTGCATCCGTCGGGAAGATGAGGCCGGTCGCAGCGCTCACGCTTTCGAGGGCGGTCACCGCGGCCAGCGGGAATTCGGTGTCGGCGAGGTAGTGCGGGATGAGCAGAACAAAACCGGCAACCGGGTGGCCGAGCTGCTGCAGGCGGTATTCGACCAGGTGGAGGGCGTTGGCGGGGGCCTGGGTGCGAGGCTTCCAGATCGACATCGTTTCGATGAGCTCCGCGCGGTTGCCGCTCACAGTGACGCTGATCGGGCGAGTATGCGGAACCGGCATCGGGATGGCATGCACCCAGGTCGTGGACTTCACCTTGAGCTTCTCGATGAACTGGACGATCGCGGCGGTGAACCCCTCCCATTTGAAGTCGGGTTCATAGCCCGTCAGCAGCAGGAAGGGCTGCCCCACCTCGTCGTGGGCGAGATACAGCCCCAGGCGCAGCGGCGTGTAATCGGCCAGGTGGTCCTGGTCGAAGTAGATGGTCGGACGCCGGGCGCGGTAGTCGAGCAGGATGTCGTTGTCGAACTCGGCGACAGTGGAGTAGCTGAGGGAACTCAGGAAATGCTCGTTGAGCTGGGAAACGGCGCCACCGGCATCCGCGAAACCGGTCAGGGCACCCACGAGCGGCAGACCCTCGGGGACGTCAGCGAGGTCGGTGATGAGCTCGTAAAGGTCGTCCGGATTGTGCACCTTCCCACTCTAATCGCGGCCTGATCGCACGACCCGGATGCGCAGGCATGCCCACAGCGAACACGCCGGGCAAAGTCGGCGAAGCTCGCGGTTACGATTGCCGGATGACTGTGCCAGACCTCAGCGTCAGCCCAAGACCGGCAGCCGACCTCGATGTGGACGTGCTCGTTCTCGGCGTGCGCAAGACAGACGCGGGTCCCGTGCTCGTTACCGATGACCCCGCGTTCTCCGACCTCGCCGGGTCGCTGGAGGCGATCGGCATCACGGGCGGCGGGGATGAGGTTCGGCGCCTGCCCGCGTCGGGAATTGCCGCACGTTCCATTGCTCTCGTCGGACTTGGTTCCGTCACCGGTGTCAACGAGTTGCGTTACGCCGCAGGATCCGCCGCTCGCCAGGTCCGGGGCGCGGCATCCCTGGGCTTCGCCCTTCCGGTGGATGGTCGCGAGCAGCTGCTCGCCGTGCTCGAGGGTTCCGCGATTGGCGCCTACAGCTACCTGCAATTCCGTACCGAGGCGGCAGACACGAAGCGCCCGGCAACCTCCATCACCGTGGCAAGCGACCTGCCGGACACTGCAGCGCTGGTCGACCGGGCCACGATCGTCGCGACGGCGATGCACCGCGTGCGCGACCTGGTGAACGCGCCATCCTCGCACCTCTACCCCGATTCGTTTGCGCAGGAGGCGCTGGGGCTCGCAGAGGGAGCTCCCGTTACCGTCGAGGTGCTGGGCGTGGACGAGCTTCGAGCCGGGGACTACGGCGGCATCCTCGGTGTCGGGCAAGGCTCCGTGCATCCGCCCCGACTGGTCAAAGTGAGCTACTCGCCTGAAGGAGCGGGCCGCCACCTGGCACTCGTCGGAAAGGGCATCACCTTCGACTCCGGCGGAATTTCACTCAAACCGCCGGCATCCATGGTCGGAATGAAATACGACATGACCGGTGCGGCCACCGTGCTGGCCGTCGTGCTGGCTGCAGCCCGACTCGGACTCGGAACCCGAATCACCGCCTGGCTGTGCATCGCCGAAAATCTGCCGTCGGGCTCGGCCATCAAACCGAACGACGTGCTGCACATGAAGGGTGGCAAGACCGTCGAAGTGCTCAACACCGACGCAGAGGGTCGCCTGGTGCTCGCCGATGGAATCGTGGCCGCGAGCGAGGAACACCCCGACGCCATCATCGATGTCGCAACGCTGACTGGCGCGCAGGTTGTCGCCCTTGGCAACCGCTACTCCGGCGTCATGGGCGACGACGCGCTCGTCACCCGCCTGGTCGCGATCGCGAAGACGGTGGGCGAGACATTCTGGCCCATGCCACTACCGGCGGAAGTGCGCACGATCCTCTCGTCGGACGTCGCCGACATCGCCAACTCGAAGCCCGGCAACACGGCGGCGGGGATGCTCGTCGGCGGTGTGTTCCTCTCGGAATTCGTGGGAACAAACGGTGAGGGCGACAACAAAGCCCCGATCCCGTGGGCCCACATCGACATTGCAGGCCCCTCGGAGAACAAGGGCGGCGGGTACGGATTTGTGGGCAAAGGACCCACCGGGGTAACCGTTCGCGCTCTGCTCGCGCTTGCCGAGGAATTTTCTGCCGCGTAGTAAGGTTTTCGAGGCGGGCAGACCTGCCCATTCGGCCGCTGGCGCATCCCGCCCGCTGGCTGGCTAAGCCCACAAGAGCGCACCAAGGAGCTTTTTCCGTGTCTGAGCAGAACTTTGACATCGTGGTACTCGGCGCAGGCAGTGGTGGCTACGCAGCCGCGCTGCGAGCGAGTGAACTGGGGTTCTCGGTAGCCCTCGTCGAGAAAGACAAGGTCGGCGGCACCTGCCTCCATGTCGGGTGCATCCCGACCAAGGCGCTGCTGCACTCCGCGGAGGTCGCCGACCTGTCGCGCGAGTCCGCGCGATTCGGCGTCAAATCACAGTTCGAGGGCATCGACATCGCTGCCGTGACCGCCTATCGCCAGAGCATCATCGCCAGCAAATACAAGGGACTGCAGGGACTCATCAAGGCCCGCGGGATCACGACGATTGAAGGCGAAGGCAAGCTCACCTCACCGACAACGGTGCAGGTCGGCGACGACACCCTCACCGGTAAGAACATCATTCTCGCGACGGGTTCATACTCCCGTTCGCTCCCCGGCCTCGAGATCGGCGGCCGGGTCATCACCTCAGAGCAGGCCCTCGAACTGGACTTCGTGCCCAAGAAGGTCGTGGTACTGGGCGGTGGCGTCATCGGCGTGGAGTTCTCGAGCGTCTGGAAGTCGTGGGGATCAGACGTTCAAATCGTCGAGGCCCTGCCTCACCTCGTCCCCAACGAGGACGAGTCGGTCAGCAAACAGTTCGAACGAGCATTCCGCAAGCGCGGCATCAACTTCAGCCTCGGCGTGCGTTTCCAGAGTGTGACCCAGGATGACAACGGCGTCGTCGTCACACTCGAAGACGGCCAGACCTTCGACGGTGAGCTGCTCCTGGTCGCAGTGGGACGCGGACCCCGCACGGCAAACCTCGGCTACGAAGAGGTGGGCGTCACAACAGATCGGGGATTCGTCATCACCAACGAACGGCTCGCCACGAGCGTTCCCGGCGTTTATGCGGTCGGCGACATCGTCCCCGGGCTGCAGCTCGCACACCGCGGCTTCCAGCAGGGCATTTTCGTGGCCGAGGAGATCGCCGGGCTGAACCCCATCGTCGTCGACGACCTCAACATTCCGAAGGTCACCTACAGCGACCCTGAGGTGGCATCGATCGGTTACTCCGAGGCCAAAGCGGCAGAGAAGTTCGGCGCGGACAAGATCACGTCGTACGACTACAACCTGGCTGGCAACGGCAAGAGCCACATTCTCGAGACGGCGGGATCGATCAAGGTCGTACGGGTCAATGACGGCCCAGTCGTCGGCGTTCACATGATCGGCGCGCGCGTCGGTGAACTGATCGGCGAGGCGCAGTTGGCAGTGAACTGGGAAGCATACCCGGAAGACATCGCCCCGTTCATCCACGCCCACCCGACCCAGAACGAGGCGCTCGGCGAGGCATTCCTCGCACTCGCCGGAAAGCCCCTGCACGCCCTCTAGGTCGATGCAGCAAGCCCAGAACTAAGCTAGTCACACGCAGCATTCGGTAATAAGGAGCATCACTGATGAGCGAATCCGTCAACCTCCCGGCACTCGGTGAGAGTGTCACCGAAGGCACGGTCACCCGTTGGCTCAAGAACGTCGGCGACCGGGTTGAGGTCGACGAGCCGCTTCTCGAAGTCTCGACGGACAAAGTCGACACCGAAATCCCATCCCCGATCGCGGGCGTCATTGAGGCGATCCTCGTCGCTGAAGACGAAACGGTTGAAGTCGGGACCCCGCTGGTAACAATCGGCGACGGGTCCGGCGGAGGGGCGCCCGCAGCTCCTGCACCCGCTGAGGCTGTCGCCGAAGCTCCCGTTGCCGAAGCTCCGGCCGAAGCTCCGGCCGCGGCGCCTGCTGCTGCACCCGCCTATGCCGAGGCTCCGGTTGCCGAGGCACCCGTTGCCGGGGCGCCGGCCGCCCAGCCCGCTCCGGCGCCGGTCGAGCCGGAGGTCGCCGTGGAGCCGATTGCCGAGGTGCCCTCGACCGATGCACCCGCGCCACAGGATGCGACACCGGGTTCGCCCGTCCCACCGGCTCCCGCCGAGCACGTCGAACCTGCGCCCGCCGAAACCGCAGCTCCCGCCGCCCCGCAGGACTTCAGCACAGAAACGACCAGTGCCGAGTCGGCTCCCGCCGCACAGCCCGCAGAGCCGGCTGTCGAACCGGCCGCCGCTGCTGCTCCTGCAGCTGCTGCTCCTGCAGCCGCTGCCCCTGCAGCCGCTGCCCCTGCAGCCGCCTCGGCATCCAACGCGGCCTACGTGACACCCATCGTTCGCAAGCTCGCGCACGACACCGGCATCGACCTGGCAACTGTAACGGGCACCGGAGTTGGCGGTCGAATTCGCAAGCAGGACGTGCTTGCAGCCGGCACCAGCCTCAGCAAGGTTGCGCCGGCACCCGCACCCCAGCGTGAGCCGATCGCCACGTCGCCCCTGCGCGGAACCACCGTGCCGATGTCTCGACTGCGCAAAGTGATTGCAGAGCGTGCGGTGGTGTCCATGCAGACCTCCGCCCAGTTGACATCCGTGGTCGAGGTGGATGTGACCCGGGTCGCGCACTTCCGCGATGACATCAAGGACCAGTTCCTGCGCGAGACCGGCGTCAAGCTGTCGTTCCTGCCCTTCTTCGTCCTGGCCGCTGCCGAGGCACTGCGTGCCTACCCGATCGTGAACGCGACGATCGACGGCGACTCGATCGTCTACCCCGACCACGAGAACATCAGCATCGCGGTCGATACGGAACGCGGGCTCCTTACGCCTGTGGTGCGCAACGCCGCAGGCCTGACGCTCGCCGATTTTGCGAAGCAGATCGCCGACCTGGCGGAGCGCACCCGGGAGAACAAGCTCAAGCCCGACGAACTGGCCGGCGGAACGTTCACGATCACGAATACCGGTTCACGCGGCGCGCTGTTCGACACCCCGATCGTGTTCCTGCCGCAGTCGGCAATTCTCGGAACCGGAATCGTCGCCAAGAAGCCTGTGGTCGTCAGCGACAACGGGCTCGATGCCATCGCTATCCGTTCGACCGTTTACCTCGCCCTGTCGTATGACCACCGAATTGTGGATGGCGCCGACGCGGCACGGTTCCTGGTCGCAGTCAAGGACCGCCTGGAGAACAGCAGCTTCGAAGGGAACCTCGGTATCTAGCCGGAAGGCCAGCCGGCGGACGGTGTTGCCGGCGAACCGGTCGCCTGTCTGCCGGTGAGGTAGTCGCGGATCCGCCACCCGGCTGAGGTTTTCAGAACAAGGACCGAGGCCGACTGGTCGTCTGCACCGAGCCGGACCAAGGCTGTGTCGCCGAGCCGTTCAACGAGCGAAGCGGACCTGTCGCCATCGACTGGTGGCGTCTGTGCGTCTGGCGTCCGTGCGTCTGGCGTCTGTGCGTCAGTCTTCTGTGCGTCAGTCGTCGTCGATGGGATTTCACCGCCCTGCTGAATGCCCTGGATCGACGCGGCGTCGCTCGCGAATGCGGCGGAGGATGCCTCATCCACATCGTCGAGGCACAGTACAGACAGGTCACGAAAGCATCCTGCCCGCGCTCTGAGCAGGAGCGGCACCGCGAGCACAGGATCGTCGGGCAGCGGCCGTGATGTTCGCGGTGGCGCGGCCGCGATCGTTTCCGCAACAGCGCGAGGCTTCGCACTCGAACCGGCCGGCAGGAGTGTCGTCGCAAACGCCAGGGCGGAGACCACGCCCGCTGCGGCGATCCAGTAACGGGGACGAACACCGCGCGCCATGCGCAGTGCGCGCTGCTTCAGTTCACCGAACGGGTCTTCGAGAAGCGCCGCAGGAATCCCGCCGGGAAGCTCGCTGTGCGTCGCCCGATCGCGCGGAGACAGGGCCTGAGGCAACTCGACGCCGACAGTCGCCCCATTTCCAGTCGCCCCTTTTCCAGTCGCCTCGTTCCCGGTCAGGCCGTTCCCGGCCACGTCAGCAGTCCCACCGCCGGGTGCCGTAACCCGCGCCGGCACCGACGATCGCGCGCCAGAGCTCGCGCAGAAGGCGATCGGCACCGACTCTGCCCAGCCGAACAGGCGCTCCTCGAGTTCGGCAGGAAACTCGAAGACCCGTGGTGTGCTCGCAATCCAGCTTGTCAATTCGGTGGTGCGTCGATCGCCTTGCCCATCGTGCACACCGCTGAGCAGCGAGAGTGCGATACCGGCGAGGTTGTCGCGATCGTGGATGGCCGAGGGCTCGCCATCCAGCGCCGCAGGCGGAAGGCCGCTCGCAAACAGCGTCGCGTGGCCAAGCCCCAGCACGATGGGCTCCCCATCGTTACCCAGATGCACTGAAGGCAGGGCGAGCGCTCCGTGGGCGACACCGGCCAGATGCAGCTCGCTGACAAGGTGGGAGACCGGGGCAAGCACAGTCACGACTTCGCCCCGTTCGAGCGATCCGCGCTGCGCAAGCAGGCCAGAAATACTCCCCCGGCGCACCGGCTCAAGCACCAGGGTCGGCAGCTCGTCGCCGATGCCGACAACGTCGAGCAGACGTACGAGGTGCGGCGACTGGAGGCGACTAAGCGCTTCGAGTTCGCGCCCGACATCGTCTCGGTCGATACCCGCAGCAAACACCTTGAGCGCGACCGTGCCCGTCGAACCCGACGCAAGGTAAACATCCGCGCGCGAACCCGAACCGAGTCTTCGCAACAACCGGTAGCCGGCGAAGGAACTGCGCGGGCTTTCCGGCGGTTCCGCGGGCGAGGAGGCGCTCATTCGCCCATGATTGCAGGCGCGACTTTCCGCGGACCTCCCAGCACCACCAGCTGTGGACAACCGTGCCCCAGTTCATCGTGGGAACAGGAGGTCAGTTCCTGGGGCGAAAGCCCACAGCCACGCGCACGCAAAACACGCGGGACATGTCTAGACTCGAAAGGTGGTCGACATTGTCGTCACGGGGCTAAGCGCCAACTCCGTGCCGTATCTCGACGCCCTGGATTTTCAGCGGTCAATTCACGCTGATGTTGTCGCAGGGCGGGCGCCTGACACTGTCCTTCTTCTCGAGCACCCCGCCGTGTACACGGCCGGTAAACGCACCGAGGATTCCGAGAGGCCGACCGATGGCACCCCTGTCATCGATGTCGATCGCGGCGGAAAAATCACCTGGCATGGTCCCGGCCAGCTCGTCGCCTATCCGATAGTGCGCCTGCCGGATCCGATCGACGTGGTGGCCTATGTGCGGCGCCTCGAAGGCATCATGATCGCCGTGCTCGCAGAACTGGGAATCGATGCCGGTCGTTCGCCGGGCAACTCCGGCGTGTGGCTGCGGTCAGATGAGCTTCACCCGGGCGACAAGATCGGGGCCATCGGCATCCGCGTCGCCGAGGGCGTGACCATGCACGGCTTCGCGCTCAATTGCTCGAACTCGTTCGAGGCCTACGAGTCGATCATCGCCTGCGGTATCGCGGATGCGGGAGTCACGAGCATCTCGCGAGAGTTGGGGCGCACCGTTACTCCGGAGGACATCGTTCCCCTCGTGTCGGAGCAGCTCGCCTGGGCGCTGGACTTCGAGCGAGCGGAGGCCCGCGCATGACACACCCCACCGACGGCAGGAAGATGCTGCGCCTCGAGGTGCGCAACGCGCAAACCCCGATCGAACGAAAGCCCGCCTGGATCAAAACGACGGCCCGAATGGGTCCCGAATACCAGGAGCTGCAGGCGCTCGTGAAGGGCGAAGGACTGCACACCGTGTGCCAGGAAGCCGGATGCCCCAACATCTACGAATGCTGGGAAGACCGCGAGGCCACCTTCCTCATCGGAGGGTCGCAATGCACCAGGCGTTGTGACTTCTGCCAGATCGACACCGGCAAACCGGCGGACTACGACACCGACGAGCCTCGCCGGGTCGCCGAATCCGTAACCGCCATGCGACTGCGCTACGCCACGGTGACCGGCGTTGCGCGCGACGACCTGCCCGACGAGGGGGCCTGGCTGCACGCCGAGACCGTCCGTCAGATCCACCTGCAGAATCCCGGGACGGGTGTCGAGATCCTCGCGACCGACTTCTCCGGCAACCCCGACCTACTGCGTGTGGTCTTCGATTCCCGGCCGGAGGTCTTTGCCCACAACGTCGAGACGGTTCCCCGCATCTTCAAGCGCATTCGCCCCGCCTTCCGGTACGAGCGTTCCCTGGATGTCCTGACACAGGCACACACCTACGGACTCATCACCAAGTCCAATCTCATTCTGGGCATGGGCGAGGATCGGGCCGAGATCAGCCAGGCGCTGCACGACCTGCACGACGCCGGCACCGACATCATCACGGTCACGCAGTACCTGCGGCCCACGCCGCGCCACCTGCCGGTGGATCGGTGGGTACGCCCCGAGGAGTTCCTCGACATCAAGGCCGAGGCCGAACACATCGGCTTCCTCGGTGTGCTTGCGGGTCCGCTGGTTCGATCCAGTTACCGCGCCGGACGCCTCTGGGCCCAGTCGATGGTCGCAAAGGGCCGCTCGATCCCGAGCGGGCTGTCCGGTCTCGCTGACGCCAGTCTCGGGTTCGCGCAGGCCGTATCCTAGGTAAATGGCACGAGTAGAGAAGCCCGCAAAGAAGGCCAAGGAACCCAACCGCGTCAAGCAGATGTGGGACGTCTTCACGATGACCCGCAAGTACGACAACCGGGTGATCCCATACCTTTTGCTCGGGTTCATCCCGCCCATCGTGGCGGGGTTCCTGCTCGGGTTCCTGTTGCCGGGAAGTTCGTTGCTGACGAAGATCAGCTACCCGATCATCGGGGTGCTCGCCGGCCTGCTGCTCGTGCTGATCATCCTCGGCCGTCGCGCCGAGCGTGCGGCGTACTCACAAATCGAAGGCCAGGCCGGTGCGGTTGGTGCGGTGCTGAAGAACTCGGTGCGTCGCGGCTGGCAGACCAGCGAGATGCCGATCAACGTGAGCCCTCGCACCCAGGATGCGGTCTACCGCGCCGTGGGCCGTGGCGGCATCGCGCTGATCGGTGAGGGTCCAAAGTCGCGCACCCAGAGGATGCTCGAAGATGAACGACGCTCCGTGGCTCGCATCCTTCCCAACGTCCCCGTGACCTTTCTCTATGTCGGGCCCGACGCTGACTCGATTCCGCTCTACAAACTGGCCGGTCGGCTCCAGCGCATCAAGCCCGCGTTGCGCAAGGCGGAGGTTCTCGCGGTCGGCAACCGGCTCGCGTCCCTGAGCAAACCGCCCATCGGCATTCCCAAGGGGATGGACCCGAATCGGATGCGCGCGCAGCGTCCTCGCTAGCTAGCGCGCCGGGGGTGCGCTCCGCGGTGACGAAGACTGGCTCATCCGCGGTGACTACGACTGACACGTCGTCGTAACATGCCCGGTTTGTGACCTTCGTAGATTGAGCCCATCCGAAGCACACATTCGCGAAGCGAGAGCCTCGCGGTTAAGGGGCAAACATGAGTGGAAACAGGGTCAGACTCCAGGCGATCAGGGACGTCGAGGCCTATGTGCCTCCGGCCGTCTCGTTCTCGCTATCAGAGACTCCCGGCGAGATCTATGGGGCCAACGTCTTCAACAAAACCGTGATGCAAAAGCGGTTGCCGAAGTCCGTCTACAAGTCCGTGATCGCGACCATCGAGCGTGGTGAGACCCTCGACCCGCTTGTGGCCGACGCCGTCGCATCCGCCATGAAGGACTGGGCGCTCGAGAAAGGCGCGACCCACTACGCGCACGTGTTCTATCCGCTCACAGGACTCACTGCGGAAAAGCACGACAGCTTTCTCGAACCCGAGTCAGACGGCACAGCGCTCGCCGAATTCGCCGGCAAGACCCTCGTGCAGGGCGAACCCGACGCATCCAGTTTCCCCAACGGCGGCCTCCGCAACACCTTCGAGGCGCGCGGATACACCGGTTGGGATGTCACGAGCCCGGCCTACGTGCTCGAGAACCCGAACGGCAATACCCTGTGCATTCCCACGGTGTTCGTCTCCATGACCGGCGAGGCCCTGGACCACAAGACCCCGCTCCTTCGCTCACAGCAGGCGATGGGCGAGCAGGCCGAGAGAATCCTCACCCTGTTCGGTCACGAAAATCTGAACCACGTGGTCTCGTTCTGCGGGCCTGAGCAGGAATACTTTCTGGTCGACCGCCACTTCTTCCTCGCGCGCCCCGACCTGCTGAACGCGGGACGCACGCTCTTCGGTACCAAGCCCCCCAAAGGCCAGGAATTCGACGACCACTACTTCGGCGCCATCCCGGAACGTGTCCTCGGATTCATGATGGACACCGAACGAGAGCTGTTCAAGCTCGGAATCCCGGCGAAGACCCGGCACAACGAAGTTGCGCCTGGCCAGTTCGAGATCGCCCCCATGTTTGAGCGCAGCAACATCGCGTCCGATCACCAGCAGCTGCTCATGACGACGTTCAAGTCGATCGCGAAGAAACATGGCATGGAGATCCTCTTCCACGAGAAACCCTTCCAGGGAGTGAACGGGTCCGGCAAGCATGTCAACTTCTCACTCGGCAACAACGAGCTCGGCAGCCTGTTCGTCCCCGGAGACACCCCGCACGAGAACGCCCAGTTCCTGGTGTTCTGTGCCGCCACCATTCGCGCGGTGCACCTTTACGGCGGCCTGCTGCGAGCATCCGTCGCCTCCGCCTCGAACGACCACCGCCTTGGAGCGAACGAGGCACCGCCCGCGATCATCTCGATCTTCCTCGGCGACCAGCTGGCCGACATTTTCGACCAGATCGCCAAAGGGTCCCTGACCTCGTCCAAGGGCAAAGGCACCATGCACATCGGTGTCGACACCCTGCCGGTGTTGCCGACCGATCCCGGAGACCGCAACCGCACCAGCCCGTTCGCGTTCACCGGAAACCGTTTCGAATTCCGGGCGCCCGGTTCACTGCAGACCGTTGCAGCACCGATGGTCACCATCAACACGATCATGGCTGAATCGCTTGACTATTGCGCCAATGAACTCGAGGCGGCAGTCGCGGCGGGCACCGACTTCGATGAGGCCGTACAGGCCCTGTTGACGTCAATCATCACCGAGCACGGTGCGGTGGTATTCAACGGCGACGGGTACTCGGCGGCCTGGCCCATCGAAGCCGAAAAGCGGGGCCTCAAGAACCTGAAGACAACCCTCGACGCACTTCCGGAGCTGATAACGGACGAAGCCCTGGCCCTGTTCGAGAAGTACGGGGTCTTCAACCACCGCGAGATGCATAGCCGGTACGAGATCGGACTCGAGCAGTATGCCCTCACGATCGGTGTGGAGGCGCGACTCTCACTGGAGATCGGTTCGACGGTCATCCTTCCCGCAGCCGTGCGGTACCAGACGGAGCTTGCCGCCAACGCGGCGGCTCTAGCGGCCGCGGGTGTCACCGCGGACACCGAGTCACTCGAGGCCGTCAGTGCCCCTCTGGCTGAACTGCGAACGGCCCTTGCGGGGCTCAAGGCAGCCCTGGGCGCAGAGGTCGGGCACGACGCCCTTGCCGAAGGAGAGCACGCCCGCGATGCGCTCCTGCCGGCGATGGCCGCGGTGCGCTCGGCCGCGGACACCCTCGAAGAGATCGTGGCCGACGACCTGTGGCCGCTGCCCACCTACCAGGAGATGCTCTTCATCCTGTAGCCGGCGCGTGGCTGCACTATCGACGGACGAGCACCGTCCCGGCCCAGCGGTCGTGCAGCCCACGCTGGTCCTTGTCGTAGATGACGGCGGGGATGAACAGGCAGAGCAGCAGCGTGCGCACCAGCGGGCGCCACAGGCCCAGGTAACCAGGCACAACGGGAACGACCCGAAGTCCGAAAATCAGGTGACCGAGGCTCCCGTTCGCGACCAACAGGAAGAGCAGCTGCGTGACCGCGAAGATCGTGAGCGTTGCGAACCCGTTATTGTCCGGCCGAAAAAAAGCATAGGAGAGCAGATAGCTCAAACCCCAGTCCACCACGAGAGCGCCCAGCCTGCGCCCGAGCCGCCCGATCGAACGTGGCCCGGCGTCAGGTAATCCGAGGCGCTTCCCCGGCCAATCGGCTGACACCTGAGACGACGAAGACACCCTCCAATTCTACCGGGGTGCGCGTTCGTAACATCGTGGAAACAATTGCGTCACCATGGCGAAACTCCCTGCCCGTAGCCTTCACCTCAGGCTGCGACTGCAGTCTGCACATCTCAGCTCATCTGGAGTCGCCCCTATGTTCAAAGATTCCTCCGAAGTACTGAAGTTCATCAAGGACGAGGACGTCAAGTTCCTTGATATTCGCTTCACGGACCTCCCCGGCGTTCAGCAGCACTTCAACATTCCCGCTTCGACCGTCGACGAGGAGTTCTTCTCCGTCGGACAGCTCTTCGACGGATCATCCATTCGCGGCTTCGCTAACATCCACGAGTCAGACATGCAGCTGATTCCGGATGTGACGACCGCCTATGTCGACCCGTTCCGCGTCGAAAAGACGCTCATCGTGCTCTTCGACATCTACAACCCGCGCAACGGCGAGATCTACCACCGTGACCCGCGCCAGGTGGCCAAGAAGGCGGAGAAGTACCTCGCCTCGACCGGCATCGCCGACACGGCCTTCTTTGCGCCCGAGGCCGAGTTCTACATCTTCGACGACGTGCGTTACGACGTGAAGCAGAACACCAGCTTCTACGCCGTCGACTCCGACGAGGGGGCCTGGAACTCGGGTCGCGTCGAAGAGGGCGGTAACCTCGCCAACAAGACGCCATACAAGGGCGGCTACTTCCCGGTGAGCCCCGTCGACAAGCAGGCCGACCTGCGGGATGACATCAGCCTCAAGCTGATCGACGCGGGCCTCATCCTCGAGCGCGCACACCACGAGGTCGGTACCGGTGGACAGGCGGAGATCAACTACCGCTTCAACACCTTGGTCAACGCTGCCGACGACCTGCTGAAGTTCAAGTACATCGTCAAGAACACGGCGCTCGAGTGGGGCAAGGCGGCGACGTTCATGCCGAAGCCACTCTTCGGCGACAATGGCTCGGGCATGCACACCCACCAGTCGCTGTGGAACGGCGGATCGCCTCTGTTCTACGACGAGAGCGGGTACGGCGGGTTGTCCGACATCGCACGCTGGTACATCGGCGGCCTGCTCAAGCACGCACCGGCGGTACTGGCCTTCACCAACCCGACCCTGAACTCGTACCGTCGCCTCGTGCCCGGCTTCGAAGCTCCCGTCAACCTGGTGTACTCGGCCGGTAACCGCTCGGCGTCCATCCGCATCCCGATCACGGGAACAAACCCGAAGGCGAAGCGCATCGAGTTCCGCGCGCCGGATGCCTCGGGCAACCCGTACCTCGCGTTCGCCGCACAGCTGATGGCCGGCCTCGACGGCATCAAGAACAAGATCGAGCCGCACGAGCCAGTCGACAAGGACCTGTACGAGCTGCCGCCCGAGGAGGCCAAGAACATCCCGCAGGTTCCCGGCTCGCTCGCCGAGGTGCTCATCGCCCTCGAGAACGACCACGAGTTCCTCACCGCCGGCGGAGTGTTCACGCCCGACCTGATCGAGACCTGGATCGCGTACAAGCGCGAGAAGGAGATCATCCCGGCATCGCAGCGTCCGCACCCGTTCGAGTACGAGCTGTACTTCTCGGTCTAACGCGCATCACTGGAGGGCCGCATCCCGGATACGGGGTGCGGTCCTTCTGCGTTTCCGGATGCGCCTGCTCTCGCACCGCTCAGCCCAGCCCAGCCCAGCCCCGCGCAGCTCAGCTCAGCTCAGTTCAGCTCGGCTCAGCTCAGCTCGGCTCAGCTCGGCTCAGCTCGGCTCAGCTCAGCTCAGCTCAGACGATTACCGCGTTCCAGATCGCTTGGCCTCACGTTGTGCAGGCGTTTGACCTTCACGTCGCGCTTCTATTGGCAAATAACACTGTGCGCGACGAAACGCCTCCACAACGAGAGTCAGAACGAGAGTCAGCCGGTGGTCGGGGCCGAGCGCGTCACGCCGTAGAAGCGGCGCTCGAAGACCTGGCGCGCGAGCCTCGTCGTGCGCAGGTAGTCCTCTTCGAGCTGGCTGGCAGACCCAGGCGGGTATTCGAGCAATCGGGAGACACCCTCGAGGGCCTGGCGGTCAGTGGGCAGGACATCCGCGGTCTTCGCCGTCCACAGGGTCATTCCCGAACGCGCGCGGGATGCGATGATCCAGGCGTCCCGCAGTCGAGCCGCATCCTTTTCCGTAACCAGCTTGTTCTCCACAGCGACTGCGAGGGCCGTCAGTGTCGACGTCGTTCGCAGGCCAGGGATCTTCGCGGCAAACTGCAACTGGAGCAGCTGCACGAACCACTCGACATCGCTCAACGATCCCCGGCCGAGCTTCAGGTGGCGAGCGGGGTCGGCACCCTGCGGGAGCCGCTCGGACTCGACGCGTGCCTTGATGCGCTTGACCTCGCGGACATCCTGCTCGCCGATCTTCTGCGGGTACCGCACCTGGTCGGCCAGCGCCTCGAAATCACGAATAAGGGCTGGGTCGCCCGCGATCCCCCGGGCACGAAGCAGCGCCTGCGCCTCCCAAGTGAGCGACCAGCGCTCATAGTAGGCGCGATAACTGTCCAGCGACCGCACGACCGCGCCGTTCTTCCCCTCCGGACGAAGCCCGATATCGAGATCGAGGGGAAGGCGCAGGTCTTCGGTCAGCCGACTGATGGTGGATACGACCTGCTCGCTGCGAGCCTGGGCCTCTCCCCCGCTCGCTGACGTCGCCCGGTAGACGTACATGATGTCGGTGTCCGAGCCGAACCCGAGCTCCTGGCCACCGTAGCGACCCATGGCGATGATGGCGAACTCCATGCCGTCGTCGTCCGGCCGGGCCAGCTCGAGTATGCCGGTGAGGAGGGCGGTCGTGATGTCGCTCAGCGCAACGCTCACCTCGGAGATCGATGCAATACCGAGGATCCCCGCAATTGCGACACGCAACACCTCGCGGCGTCTGGCCGTGCGCAGAGCGAGAGCGGCCGCCTCGACGTCGTCGTCGTGCCTCGCGATGGTCGCGTGGGTCTCATCCAGCAGCAGCGAGAGGCGATGTGGATGAAGCTCGTCCTCGTTTTCGAGCCACGCGGCGCCCTCGGGGATGCGCTCGAGCAGGTTGCTGACGAATCGCGACCCGGAAAGCACGTTGGTGAGCCGCTGGGCAGCGCCAGACGAATCACGCAGCATACGAAGGAACCAGTAGGCCTCGCCAAGGTCATCGCTCAGCCTGCGGAAAGCGAGCAGGCCGTGATCGGGGTCGGCGCCCTCCGCGAACCAGCCGAGCATGACGGGAAGCAGGGTGCGCTGGATGGTCGCGCGGCGCGATACTCCCCCGGTAAGCGCTGCGATGTGGTGGAGAGCCCCCGCCGGATCCCGGAAGCCGATGGCAGCCAGCCGCGCCTCGGCCTGCTCGCTCGACAGGGTGAGCCCGTCGCCGGGAAGCGCAGCCACAGCTGACAAGAGTGGCCGGTAGAAGAGGCGCTCATGGAGGCTGCGCACCTCGTGCTTGGTTCGCTGCCAGGCCTCGGTCAGCTCATCCGCACTCGAGTACAGCCCGGTCGCGCGGGCGAGGATGCGCACGGCCTCGGGATCACGCGGCATCAGGTGCGTGCGGGTGAGGCGTGCGAGCTGCAGCCGGTGCTCGAGCAGCCTCAGGAACCGGTAGTCCCGCGACAATTCCGCCGATTCGACGCGTCCGATGTAGCCCTGTGCTGCGAGAGCCACCAGCGCCGGCAGGGTTGCGCGTTGGCGCACCTCCGGGTCTTGCAACCCGTGCACGAGCTGCAGCAGCTGGATGGTGAACTCGACATCCCGCAAGCCGCCCGGGCCCAGCTTCAACTGGATGTCCCGCTCGTCCGCCGGGATGTTCTCGGTGACGCGTTCCCGCATCCGCTGCACCGACTCCACAAAATTCACTCGTGACGCACTCGACCAGACGAGCGGAGCGACGCCGGCGACGTAGCGGTCGCCGAGCTCACGATCGCCCGCCAGCGGCCTCGCCTTCAGCAGCGCCTGGAATTCCCAGCTCTTGGCCCAGCGCTCGTAATAGGCGAGATGCGATTCGAGCGTACGAACAAGCGCGCCATCCTTCCCCTCCGGGCGGAGGTTCGCGTCGACCTCCCAGAGGGATGGCTCGGACGCCAGCTCCTGGATACCGCGCGTGGTCTGCATCGCCAGTCGGGTGCCGATCTCAACCGCCCTGTCGGCCCCGAGGTCCCCGGCCGCTTCGACAACGAAGATCACATCGACGTCGCTGACGTAGTTGAGCTCCCGCGCCCCGGACTTACCCATCCCGATGATGGCCAGTCGCGTGTTGGCGACTTCCGCGTCGGGGTAGCGGGTGCTGCGGCGGGCCACCTGCAACGACGCATCCAGCGCTGCACCAGCCAGGTCGGCGAGCATCCCCGTAACCTGTGACACTGCCGCGAGCGGGTCGGGGTTCGAGAGGTCCCACGCGGCCAGCTGGGCGAGATGGCGGCGGTAGCGCACCCGTAGTGCCGTAAACGCAGCGTCCCCGACGAGCCCGTCGACAGCGGAAACCAGGTCGGCGCGAAGCTCCTCCAGGCCGGGAAGCCCAGACAGTGGCACGAGAAGCGAATCGAGCTCCTCCGGGTGCCGTCCGAAAAACTCGGCGATCCCACGGGATGCCCCAAGGACGCGAATGAGCCGGTCGGCCGCTTGCGGATCCGCCAGCACCACATCGACCCGGCCCTGTGCGGTTTCCCGGAGGTCACCGAGCAGCCGCAGGGCCTGGTCGGCGTCGGCCGCGTGGGCGAAATGCGGGATCAGGTCATCGTCGAGGGCATCCAGCAGCAACCCCGCTTCGCCGAGCTCGGTGAAGCCGAGTTTGGCGAGTTCAGTCAGCGTCGGCTGGTTTGCGGGGTGGGTAGACACATTTGCCTTGAGTCGTGGGGAGCCCTACAGGATCTCGAGGTTGCTCTCCAGCTCGAAGGGAGTGACCTGTGCCCGGTATTCGTTCCACTCGCGCCGCTTGTTGAGCAGCACGAAGTTGAAAACCTGCTCGCCCAGTGTCTCCGCGACGAGCTCCGAGTCCTCCATGAGGGAGACCGCATGATCGAGGCTTGCCGGCAGCTGGCTGTAGCCGAGCGCCTTGCGTTCGGCGTCGCTCAGGCTCCATACGTTGTTCTCGGCCTCCGGCGGAAGCTCGTAGCCCTCCTCGATACCCTTCAGACCGGCAGCGAGAAGCAGCGAGTAGGCGAGGTACGGGTTGGCCGCAGAATCCATGGCCCGGTACTCGACCCGTGAACTCTGGCCCTTGTTGGGCTTGTACAGCGGCACACGAACGAGGGCGGACCGGTTGTTGTGACCCCAGGTGACGAAGCTCGGGGCTTCGTCTCCGCCCCAGAGGCGCTTGTACGAGTTCACGAACTGGTTGGTCACGGCTGTGATCTCGGGTGCGTGGCGAAGCAGCCCGGCAACGAACTGGCGACCGATCTTCGACAGCTGGTATTGCGCGCCCGCGTCGAAGAAGGCATTGACGTCGCCCTCGAACAGCGAGACGTGGGTGTGCATTCCTGAACCCGGAAACCCGGACAGCGGCTTGGGCATGAACGTCGCATAAACGCCCTGCTCGATCGCTACCTCTTTGATGACGGTGCGGAAGGTCATGATGTTGTCGGCTGTGGTCAGCGCGTCGGCATACCGCAGGTCGATCTCGTTCTGTCCGGGCCCCGCCTCGTGGTGGCTGAACTCGACCGAGATACCGAGATCCTCGAGCATTCGCACCGAACGACGCCGGAAGTCGTGGGCCGTTCCGCCCGGAACGTTATCGAAGTAGCCTGCAGAGTCGACCGGCTCCGGGCCGCCGTTCTTGTATTTGCTCGACTTGAGCAGGTAGAACTCGATCTCCGGATGCGTGTAGAACGTGAACCCGCGCTCACCCGCTTTGGCGAGAGTGCGCTTCAGCACATTGCGCGGATCGGCCACGGCCGGCTGGCCGTCGGGAGTCGTGATGTCGCAGAACATTCGCGCGGTCGGATCGATCTCGCCACGCCAGGGGAGGATCTGGAACGTCGTCGGATCGGGGTGCGCAAGTACGTCTGCCTCGTAGGCCCGCGTGAGGCCCTCAATGGCCGAACCGTCGAATCCGAGCCCTTCCGCGAATGCACCCTCAACCTCGGCCGGCGCGATCGCGACCGACTTCAGGGTGCCAACGACGTCGGTGAACCAGAGGCGAACGAACTTGATCCCGCGTTCTTCGATCGTGCGAAGAACGAAGTCTCTTTGCTTGTCCACATGGGCTCCCTGTACTGCCGGAATTCGGTGCTCAGCGAGGCACTCGGCCCGCGCTATTAGGCTAGTGGCTATGCCCCGACTTCGCTTGGCACTCGCCCAGACGAACCCGATTCTCGGCGACCTGGATGGTAACTCCGCGCAGGTCATCGATGCCGCGAAGCGCGCGGCAGCCGCCGGCGCAGATCTGCTCGCGGTCGGCGAGATGGCGCTGAGCGGCTACCCGATCGAAGATCTCGCGGCGCGGCCGAGTTTCCTGCGCGAGGCCAGGGCTGCCGTGGCCGTGCTCGCCAAGAAGCTTCTGGATGAGGGGCTCGGCGACCTCGCTGTCGTGGTGGGCCACCCTGACGGCCCATTCGAGCCGCGCCTCATCGGCACCAGCAATGCACCGACGGCCATCGCGCAAAATCGTGCCAGCGTGCTGCAGCACGGCCATATCCGCGCCCAGTATTCCAAACATCACCTCCCGAACTATTCCGTTTTCGACGAATACCGCATCTTCATCCCCGGCGACGAACTGCTCGTTCTTCGGATCAAGGGAGTGGATGTCGCGCTCATCATCTGCGAAGACCTGTGGAGGGACGGCGGCCCTGTCGCGCGGGTGCTCGAAGCGGATGCCGGCCTTCTGCTCGTGATCAACGCGTCGCCGTTCGAGCGGGACAAAGACGAGGTGCGCCTTCCGCTCGTTACCCGGCGTGCGGTGGAGACCGACACCATCGTCGCCTACGTCAACATTGTGGGCGGCCAGGACGACCTCGTCTTCGACGGCGACAGCGTGGTCGTCGACGGACACGGCACCATTATCGCGCGCGCCCCCCAGTGGACCCCGCACCTGCTCGTGGTGGATCTCGACGTCTCCGCAGCATCGGAGAGCCCCCTGCCGCAGCATGTGGTGCGCGTCGAACTTGCTCAGGGCGCTGCTGAGCAGCGGCCGCTGGCCGCCGATATCGCGGTGCCCGCGGACGACCACGAACAGCTCTGGAACGCGCTCGTCCTGGGTCTGCGTGACTACGTCGAGAAGAACGGTTTTCCATCGGTCGTGCTGGGTGTCTCTGGCGGCATCGACTCGGCGGTCTGCGCTGCGATTGCCGCCGACGCGATCGGCGCCGGGCGCGTCTACGGCGTGAGCATGCCCAGCCGCTACAGCTCGGAGGGGTCGGTGTCGGATGCCGATGTGCTCGCCGCGAACATCGGGTTCCATTACTCCACCGAGCCGATCGCCGACCTGGTGCAACCGTTCGAGACGCAACTGGGCCTCACGGGAACCGCCGCGGAGAACGTCCAGGCAAGGGCGCGCGGGGTCATCCTGATGGCCCTCTCCAACATGTCGGGTCACCTCGTGTTGACGACTGGTAACAAGACCGAGCTCAGTGTCGGATACTCGACCATCTACGGCGACTCGGCCGGCGGATTCGCACCGATCAAGGATGTCCCGAAGATGCTGGTGTGGGAGCTGGCACGCTGGCGCAACGACTTCGCCACCGCGCGGGGCGAGACGCCGCCCATCCCGGTGAACTCGATCGAGAAGCCGCCCAGCGCGGAGCTGCGGCCCGACCAGACCGACCAGGACACCCTGCCGGCCTACGAGGTACTGGACGCCATCCTTGACGCCTACGTGACACGCAACCTGGGCCGCGAGGATGTCATCGCCCTCGGCTTCGACGCCGAAACGGTCGACTTCGTCACGCGCCTCGTCGACCACTCGGAGTGGAAGAGGCGACAGGGCGCAATCGGCCCGAAGATCAGCGGAATGGCCTTCGGCCGTGATCGCCGACTGCCGATCACGTATCGGCCAACGCGCTAGCCGCAGGCCCGGTGATTCGGGTGCGCAAGCACGACCGGACCGCCCGCAGATGCCCGGACTAGACTTTGACCATGGCAGAGCAGTCAGACTCCGCGCCCCGGAAGGTACGCACTCGGCACTTCCAGAACGCCAAGAACAACGGAATCAAGATCACGGGGCTCACCAGCTACGACATGCTCACCGCCGGAATCTTCGATGAGGCGGGCATCGACTTCCTTCTGGTGGGTGATTCCGCGGCAAACAATGTGCTCGGCTACGACACCACGCTGCCGGTAACGATCGACGAGCTGATCCCCCTCACGCGCGCTGTTGCGGGTGCCGTCAAGCGGGCGTTCGTTGTCGCGGACATGCCGTTCGGCTCCTACGAGACCGGGCCGGATGAGGCACTGCACACCGCGTTCCGGTTCATGAAAGAGACGGGCGCGCACGCGGTCAAGCTCGAGGGGGGTGTTCGTTCCGCCGAACAGATCCGACGCATCGTCTCTGCCGGCATCCCCGTGATGGCGCACATCGGCTTCACCCCGCAGAGCGAGCACGGTCTCGGAGGTCACGTCATCCAGGGTCGAGGCGACCAGGTCACGACTCTCCTGGCCGACGCGCACGCGGTCGAGGATGCGGGGGCGTTCGCGGTCGTTCTCGAGATGGTTCCGGCGGAGGCTGCCCGGCAGGTGACCGCCGAATTGCGCATTCCGACCATCAGTGTCGGGGCAGGACCGCACACCGATGGGCAACTGCTGGTCTGGACAGACTGGGCGGGTTTCACCAAAGGACGCATCCCCTCTTTCGTCAAGCAGTATGCGAACCTTCGCAAGACGCTGACGGATGCGGTGATTGCCTACCGCGCGGACGTCGACTCGGGTGAATACCCGGGCGAAAAATACTCATTCCACGAATAGGAGCGGATCTTCGATGGAACTCATCCAGGTAGCCCAGCACGTCGACGACCTGGATCGCGCCATCGCGTTCTATGAGGACCTGCTCGGGCTGAAGGTCGCCGCGAGGTACACGCCTCCGGGGATCGCATTCTTCGTACTGGATGGCACACGGCTGCTGCTCGACCCCGGCGCTCCATCGAGCCTGCTGTACCTCGCCGTTGACGACGTCGAGTTCAGTGTTGATGCTCTCCGGGAACGCGGCACAGAAATCACCACCGAACCCCACGTCATCTTCCAACACGCCGATGACACCCTTGGCCCTGCGGGCACGGACGAATGGCTGGCCTTCGTCAGGGATTCTGAGGGCAACACCATCGGGTTGGTGAGTTACGCCAACACCGACCCGAACGATTAGTCGTTCTTCGCATCCTCCGCAGCCCACGCGGCGGCGCGGTCGGCGATGATCTGTGGCGCTCTCTCCGCCTCTTCACGAGTGGCGAACGGTCCGTCAAGTTCGGAGGCGATGGACTGCCTTCCCTCTTCGACTTCACCGGTCTTGATGTTGTAAAACCACTCAGACAACGTTGCTCCTTCATCATGAAAAGCCAGGAAAAGCTAGAGTCGATACTATGCCTCGGGACTCACACGGACACCTTGTGCCCGGGCGCATCGCACCGGCGCGACCAGTACCGACAACGATTGCTCGCCCCGAGTATGTCGGCAAGGCCGGACCGGCCGCGTATCACGGTACGAACATCTACGACCCCGCCGAGATCGAGCTGATCCGGGAGTCCGGCCGAATCGCTGCCCGAGCAATCGAGGCAGTCGGGCTGGCCATCCGTCCCGGGGTCACCACCAACGAACTCGACGTCATCGGGCACACCTACCTGCTCGATCACGGTGCCTACCCGTCCACTCTCGGGTACCGGGGTTTTCCCAAATCGCTTTGCACGTCGGTCAACGAGGTCATCTGCCACGGAATCCCCGACGACACCGTCCTCGTCGACGGGGATATCGTCAACATCGACATCACCGCGTTCAAGAACGGCGTGCACGGCGATCTCAACAAGACCTTCATCGTCGGAACGGCGAGCCCTGAGGCGACCAACCTCGTCGAGCGAACGCGCGAAGCGCTGGGCCGCGGTATCAAGGCCGTCGCCCCGGGCCGTGCCATCAATGTCATCGGCCGGGCCATCGAGTCGTATGCCAGGCGCTTCGACTACGGGGTGGTGCGCGACTTCACCGGGCACGGCGTCGGTGAAGTCTTTCATTCCGGACTGGTCATACCGCATTACGACGCCGCGCCGAACCACGCTGAAACCATGGAGGTTGGCATGGTGTTCACCATCGAGCCCATGCTCACCCTCGGCGACTATCACTGGGACATGTGGGCGGATGGCTGGACGGTCACGACTCGGGACAAGAGTCTCAGCGCACAGTTCGAACACACCCTCGTCGTCACCGAAGACGGCGCGGACATCCTGACACTCCCCTAGCGCACAACCTAAGGAGCACACATGGCCAAGGCGGTCGGCATCGATATCGGTGGCACGGGCATCAAGGGCGCGCTGGTAGACACCACCACCGGCACCCTGCTGAGCGACCGGATCAAGCTGGATACCCCCAAGGGCGGCGAGCCTGAGGACATCTCGAAAACCGTTGTGGAAATCGTCGACCAGCTGAAGATCGAAAAGACGATTCCGGTCGGGGTCTGCTTTCCGGCGATCGTCATCAACGGCCGCACGATGTCTGCCGCGAACGTTTCGAAAAAGTGGATCGATTTCGGCGCGGAGAAGCTCTTCGAGAAGGCTCTCGGTCGCGACATCCGTTTCGTCAACGATGCGGACGCCGCCGGGGTCGGCGAGGTGCGCTACGGTGCGGCGAAGGGTGTTCCCGGACTCGTGCTCCTGACGACGTTGGGCACGGGGATCGGAAGCGCGCTCATCTACGACGGAGTCCTGGTTCCGAACGCCGAGCTCGGCCACATCGAGATCGACGGCAAAGATGCCGAGAGCCGGGCCTCATATTCCGCCAAGGAGCGCGACCGGCTGACCTATGCCGGCTGGGCGAAGCGCCTGCAGAAGTACTACAGCGCACTCGAGTTCCTGTTCTCCCCTGACCTGTTCGTCGTGGGCGGAGGCGTGTCGAAAAGCTACGAGGAGTTCCTGCCGCTGCTCGACCTCAGGACGAAGATCGTGCCCGCCGAGTTACGAAACAACGCGGGTATCCTCGGTGCCGCGTCCCTCGCGGTCGACAGGGTGGCCGCAAACCGGAAGGCCGCGAGCAGCCGCGCGCAGTCGTAGCGCAGGCGGTGGAGTTTACTATTCAGGGACAAGAGCGCGGCTGACCCGGTTGGGCGCCCAGCAGCGCTTTCGAACGCACTTCGCACAGGCTCGGCTCTGCTAAGGAAGAAGACATGTCACGCGGACGGTTGCGGGTCCTGCTCGGAGCCGCTCCGGGCGTCGGCAAAACCTTCGCCATGCTCGAAGAGGGCAGGCGCCTGGCCGAATCCGGTAAGGATGTGGTCGTCGCGCTGGTCGAGACCCACGGCCGCGCAGCTACCGCAGCCCTTGTCGAGGGCCTTGAGGTGCTGCCGCGCAAGGCTGTTGTGCACCGGGGCGTCCCGCTCGACGAAATGGACCTGGACTCCGTGCTGCGGCGGCACCCAGAGGTGGCCATTGTGGATGAGTTGGCCCACACCAACGCGCCGGGCTCCGCCCGCGGCAAACGCTGGCAGGATGTGGATGCGATCCTTGATGCGGGTATTGACGTGCTCTCGACGGTCAATGTGCAGCACATCGACTCCCTGAACGACGTCGTGCGCCAGATCACGGGCGTACCGCAGCGCGAAACGATCCCGGATGACGTGCTGCGGCGTGCCGACCAGGTCGAGTTGATCGACCTCGCTCCCGACGCCCTGCGCGAGCGTCTCACGGACGGCCTGGTCTATCCGGCAGCGCGCGTCGACGCCGCGCTCAGCAACTATTTTCGGCTCGGCAACCTGACCGCGTTGCGCGAGCTCGCCCTGCTCTGGCTCGCCGACGAGGTGGATGTCGCGCTGCAGGCCTACCGTATCGAAAAGGGCATCGAGGAGCCCTGGGAGGCGCGGGAGCGCATCGTGGTCGCGCTGACCGGCGGGCCTGAAGGGGAGACGCTCCTTCGACGCGGCTCGCGGATAGCCGCGCGGTCGGGAGGCGGCCAACTCCTGGCGGTGCATGTCACGAGCGCCGACGGCTTGTCGGAGGGCGATCCGTCCGCGCTGAATGCCCAGCGAGCCCTGATCGAGACCCTCGGCGGCAGCTATCACCACGTCGTCGCCGACCAGGTTCCGGTTGCCCTGCTCGAATTCGCGCGTAGCGTCAACGCCACTCAGCTGGTGATCGGAGTCAGCCGACGCAGCCGGTTCGAGTCGATCGTGGGTGGCGCAGGCATCGGCGCAAGTGTCATCCGGCTTGCCGGTGACATCGACGTGCATATCGTGCCCCACGCCCAGGCCGGCAAACGCTCCCTGCCGAGGATTGGCGGCGCACTGTCCCTTCGTCGCCGTGTCATCGGCGTAGTGCTGGCCGTCGTCGGCCTGCCGTTGCTCACGTGGCCGCTCACGCTCATCCGAAGCCCCGCAGCCCTTTCGACTGAAGTGCTTGCCTACCAGCTCTTCGTGGTCGTCGTCGCCCTGGTGGGCGGGATCTGGCCGGCACTCCTGGCCGCCATCGGCGCGGGTTTTTTCCTCGACTTCTTCTTCGAACCCCCGCTGTATGTCATCCGAATCGCTGAGCCATCCCATTTCGCCTCGCTCATCATCTTCCTGGTGGTTGCCACGCTGGTCAGCATCGTGGTCGACCAGGCGGCGCGTCGTTCTCGCCTGGCCAATCGCTCCGCGGCCGAGTCCGAGGTGCTGGTCGCTGTGGCGAGCGGCGTCATCGGCGGCTCGGACGCGATCGAGGAACTCGTTGTTCGGCTTCGCGAGGCCTTCGGCATGACGAGCGTTGCCCTTGTGGAGGACGGGGACGTCGTGTTTGCGTCGGCCGACGAGTCTGCCGCTGCCCCGGATGATGAAGAGACGAGTGTGCCCCTCGGCGACGCGGCGAGCATCGTGCTTCGCGGGAAGGCGCTTGCCGCCTCCGATCGGAAGATTCTTGGTGCTTTCGCCTCCCAGCTCGAGTCCGCTATCGAACGCCGCAGGCTCACGGCCGAGGCCGAAGGGATGCGACCCCTCGCAGCGGCCGATCGCCTGCGCAGCGCCCTGCTCGCTGCTGTCGGGCACGACCTGCGGCGGCCGCTCGCCGCAGCGACGGCGGCTGTCACCTCCCTTCGCTCGAGCCAGGTCAGCCTGAGCAGTTCCGACCGCGCCGAGCTGCTGGAAACGGCCGACGAAAGCCTCGGTGACCTCGCGCGCCTGGTCACCGACCTGCTGGATGCGAGTCGACTGCAGGCCGGAGTGCTCGGCGTGACACTCGAGCCGGTCTGGGTCGAGGAGGTCGTCGGTGATGTACTCGACGAACTGCACCTCGCCCCGGGAGCCGTGCAGCTTGAGCTCGGCGAGACACGCCCCGTATTGGCGGATCCTGCGCTTCTCCAGCGAGTACTGGTGAACCTCCTGGCCAATGCCCTGCGTTTCTCGCCGTCCGACGCGGCGCCCATCGTCTCGACCAGCGAGTTCGGCGACCGGGTACAACTACGCGTCATCGACACGGGACCGGGCGTGCCCGCGGCCCGTCGAGACGAGATGTTCCTGCCGTTTCAGCGGCTCGGCGACACGGATAACACCGCCGGAGTCGGACTCGGGCTGGCCCTCGCGCGGGGCTTCGTCGAAGGGATGGGCGGCACACTTGAAGCAGAGGACACGCCCGGCGGCGGGCTCACCATGGTCGTCGAACTGGAGGCAGTATGAAGATCCTGATCGCTGACGACGACCCGCAGATCCTGCGAGCCCTGCGCATCACTCTCACCGCGCGAGGGTATGACATCCTGACGGCCTCCGACGGCCAGGCCGCACTCAACTCGGCCATTGAGAACCACCCCGATCTGGTCGTGCTCGATCTCGGCATGCCGGGGCTCACCGGAATCGAAGTCATCGAGGCCTTGCGGGGCTGGACCCAGATCCCGATCCTGGTTGTGTCCGGCCGCAGCGAGTCGTTCGACAAGGTCGATGCGCTCGACGCAGGTGCCGACGACTATGTGACGAAACCCTTTGCGGCCGACGAGCTGCTCGCGCGCATCCGAGCGCTGTCCCGTCGCACCCCGTCGGCGGCGGACGAGCCTTCCGTGTCGTTCGGGGATGTGACCGTCGACCTCGCCGCCCATGTGGTGACGCGCGCCGGCGCACCCGTCCGCCTCACCCCCACAGAGTGGCACCTGCTCGAGGTGCTGCTCCACAACCGCGACCGGCTGGTCACCCGCGAAGCGCTGCTTCGGGAGGTCTGGGGACCGCGGTACACGACGGACACCGGGTACCTTCGGCTCTACCTCGCCCAGCTGCGCAAGAAGCTCGAACCGGTGCCGTCGAACCCGCGCTACCTGGTTACGGAGGCCGGGATGGGCTATCGATTCGTCTCCGATCCAGCCTGAAAGTTAGGCAAACCTCAGCGAGGTAACCCTTACGAAGGCTCGCCTATCCTTGCTGGAATCATCGCGTGCGGAGTGCTTTAGTTGCGCTATGACCTCGATTGTCGACCTGATTCCCGGCCTTCGGACTCGACGCGAAGAGGGGCTCGCGAGCCGCCTGAACTGGTTGCGCGCGGGCGTACTCGGCGCGAATGATGGCATCGTGTCCGTCGCCGCCATCGTGGTCGGCGTGGCGGGCGCGACCACGCACAACGCGGCCATCCTGACCGCAGGCCTGGCGGGCCTTGTCGGAGGAGCGATTTCGATGGCGCTCGGCGAATATGTTTCGGTGAGCAGCCAGCGCGACACGCAGAAGGCGCTCATCGCGAAGGAGCAGCGGGCGTTGCGCGAACAGCCGGAAGCGGAGCTGGCGGACTTGGCACGGCTGTACGAGGCCAAGGGGCTTAGCTCGGCCACCGCTGAGCAGGTCGCACGGGAACTCACCGACCGCGACGCGCTGGGTGCTCACCTGGAGGCGAGACTGCACATCGATGAGGACGACGTCGTCAGCCCATGGCACGCGGCGTTCGCCTCAGCGATCTCGTTCACTGTCGGAGGTCTGCTGCCGCTGCTGGCCATCCTGCTCATCCCCGTGCAGACCCGCATTCCTTTCACGTTCGTCATCGTGCTGGCCGCTCTCGCTGCGACCGGCGCCTCGGGAGCCCGGATCGGTGGGAGTCCTGTGGCGCGCGCGACCGTGCGCGTCCTGATCGGCGGTGCGCTCGCCCTCGCCGCGACCTACATCATCGGTCACCTGCTCGGCGCCAGCGGCATCCTCTAGCCGCACAACACCAGCCCCGCAAGACTTCCTGCGGCGGGAGATACCGCGCACGATGGGCGGAGATGCTTGCACGCGGCGGGAGTAAAAACTCCGCCCGCGAGACAGTTTCTCCCGCCACCTCGACCGGGTCCTGGGGCGAGGGAGGCAAACGGGCCGACCGTACGCCGGGTTCTGTCCAGGCATTGCTGCCCTCGACGGCCATCTATCTACGATGTACGTTGCCGCACACCTCTAGCGGTCTACCCGGAAACTGGACGAGCAGCCCGTAACGTTTCCTGTCTGACCTTGCTCCGGGCGAGGTTTACCCAGCCAGCCCGATCACTCGGGCTGCTGGTGGTCTCTTACACCACCGTTTCACCCTTACCAGCGGCACGGATGCCCCTGGCGGTCTGCTTTCTGTTGCACTTTCTCGCGGATTGCTCCGGGTGGGTGTTACCCACCGCCCTGCTCTCTGGAGCCCGGACGTTCCTCGGGAGCCATTGCTGGCCCACGCGACCGTCTCATCGACCCGTTTGCAGGGCTAAGGCTACTCGAAAGTCCCGGTCACTCGAACCGGACCGTGCGCTTCTCGTGCCCGGCGGGACCACGCACGAAGGACAGCTTCTGGTCCATCACCTCGTTGGCTACCCGGTCGGCGCGCGAATTGTCGGCGCGAGGCATCCACTCGAAACTCACGGGAGTGCCGGTCAGAAGCTGGCGCGCTTCAGCGGCCAGGTCGGCCATATCGGGGTGCTTGATCTTCCACCGGCCGCTCATCTGCTCGATGACGAGCTTGGAATCCATTCTCACGTGCAGGTTCGCGTTCGGATCGATCTCAAGCGCCTTGCGGATGCCCGCGATCAGGCCCCGATATTCGGCGACGTTGTTGGAGGCGATGCCCACATAGGTGCCCACCTCGGCGAGCACCTCTCCCGTGCCGGCGTCGATCACGATCGAGCCGCTGCCTGCAACGCCTGGATTGCCACGCGAGCCGCCGTCAGCCTCGACGATGAGTTCGCGCGGCATCAGAGGCCGGACTCCCCCGTGCGCACCAGGATTGCGCTCGAATCCGGGCACAGCAGCACCTCGTCGGGTGCCGCAGCACGGATCGTGACCATATCGCTTTCGTTGAGTTTCACACCGCTCGCCAGTGAGACCCCGCCACGAAGGAGTGATGCTCCGCTGCCGTAACGTTGACGCTGCTTTTCATAGAGAGCAAGGAGCTCTTCCGGGACTTTGGCGGCGATGGCGGATCGGTTTTCGCTGGCGTTCGCACGCTCGTCGTCGATTAGGCGTGTGGCCGAATCGCGTTCGCCCTCGAGGTCCGCCATCCTGCCCTGGATCACGCCGACCTGTTCGCCGAGCTGGCCGACAACGGCGTCCTGTTGCTCGACTTTTTCCATGACAGTGAGTTCGATTTCTTCGAGATCCGACTGTCGTTTCCTGAGCGCTGCGAGTTCCTGCTCAAGAGCCGCGACGTCTTTAACAGAGGATGAGGCCTGGAGCCGCGCGGAATCGCGAGCAATGCGCGCCTCAACGACTTCCACATCGGACTCGACCCGTTTGAGCTCGATACGGGCATCCTCGAGCACGCCCTTCTGCTCGGCAAGGGTGACCAGCAACTCCGAGTTCTCCACCGCGAGCTGCTGCAAGGCGGCGTGCTGTGGCAGGCTCTTGGCCCGGTGGTCGAGCTGCTGCAGTTTTGTATCGATTGCCTGGATGTCGAGCAGCAATGCCTGCTCCGAAGGTGAGGCCTTCAACGCCATGTGTCTATCTCTTCCCAAAAATTCACGTGAGTGCGAACGTTCCTCGTCATTGAACCACCACGAAGTCCCACGGATCGGTGCGAAGTTCGCTCACGGTTACCGTCACGCCCGGCAGCGCGGTGCGCAACTGCTCCGCCGCGATGTCAAGCCAGAGCCACTCGCTCGCCCAGTGTGACACGTCGAGCAGGGCGGGGCCGCCCCCAATTGTGGCATTCTGGCGAAACTCGGAGGCGGGGTGGTGCCGCAGGTCTGAAGTTATGTATACATCGGACCCGACTACTGAAGGAGAAGTGAGCAGGGAGTCACCGGCACCGGCGCAGATTGCGACGGTGGAGACGGGCTTGTCGTAGTCACCGGATGCGCGAATCCCGCCCGCGGTGGGAGGCAGGATGTCCGCGAGTTGCCGCGCAAGCCGACCGAGGGTCGTCGGCTCGGGCAGTTTGCCGGAGCGGCCGATTCCCCGCGCGAGGGTTTCTCCCGCGACCAGCGGCCGCACGTGCGTGAGACCCAGGCGGGCAGCCAGGGTTGCGGATGTCCCGGACTCCACCACATCCGCGTTGGTATGCGCAGCGACCAGCGCGCAGTCTGCGCGGATGAGCCGGACAATCACCGCGCCCTTGTAGCGGTCCTCCGCCACCGTGGTAACGCCACGAAGCAGTAGCGGATGATGGGTGAGCAGCAGGTCGGCTCCCGCAGCTACGGCTTCGTCGACGGTGTCGAGTACGGCATCGACGGCGAGCTGGATGCGGGCAACAGGTGCGGACGGATTTCCGGACACCAACCCAACGGCATCCCAACTCTCGGCGCCCGAGCTCGGCCAGAGTCGCTCCGAGACGGCAAGGATGTCAGCGAGTGTGGTAGCCACCAACCCAGTCTATTCGGCGACCCTGACGGCCTTTTCCTGCCGGCGGATGGCAGGAATGCCGAGCACGAGCGGAACGAGCAGGCCGAGAATGAGCGCGACAAGTACACCCAGGTCGCTTGTCGCCAGCTGGCTTGTGAGAGGTACGCCGAGTGCGGAGTAGAGGTATCCTTCCCAGCCCAGCCCGGGAAGGTTGGCGCTCAGCAACCCGAACCCGATACCGCTGATGAGCACAAGCGCCGTGAGATTTCCCCAGCGCACATCCTCGTAGACGCCGCCGCGAACAAGCAGGGAGTGTGAGTCGAAGCGCCGCTTTCGGATCATGATCTCAGATCCGAAAATCCCGGCCCAGGCCGCAACGGGCACCGCAACCGTGGTCGAGAAGTCCCGGAAAAGCTGGTTGAAGTTGGTGATGCTCAGCGCGATGAATAACGCAATGAGCAGTGTGAGGATGCCGACGAGCAGTGTGGACAGCGACCGACGCAATTGCAGGCCCGCTGACTGAAGGGCGAACCCGCCGGAGTAGATGGCGAGCACGACACCGGACAGCAGGCTCAGCGCTGTCGCGGCGAGGAGCGGCACCGGGTACCAGGACGGCAGGAGGTGACCCAGCGAATTGAGTGGGTCTGTGGCGATGGCCGCTGCAAGCTTCGAGTTCGACGCAGCCAGGAGGGCGCCGTAGGCGATCAGCACGAAGCTCGGGAGGGCTGCCCCGAAGGTCGCCCACAGCATTGATGCTGCCCCCGATGATCCCGGACGCTGGTAGCGCGCCACGTCGGCGCTGCTGTTCGCCCAGGCGAGCCCCACAAAGCTGAACACGAGCACGGCACCGGTGATCACGAGTATCCATGGCCCGTCGGGGGTGGACAGCGCGGTCGCAACGTTCACGTCATGGACTGTGAGCGCGATGAATCCCACGATGGCAACGCCCGAGATGACGCTCACAACGAGCTGCACGACCGATATGAGGCCATACCCGCCATACGCGATGATGACGGCGAGCACGAAGCCGAGGACCAGTGCGGCGAGGGTGAGCTGGTCGGAACTGAACCCGTCGGTGAGGTTGGCTCCGGCCAGGATGTTCGCTGTACCGGCACCGAGCACCCACAGCAGCGCTGCGGCCCAGAACATGCGGCTGAACAGCGCGATGAGGGCAGGGAGGATGTTACCCACAACTCCGAATGTCGCACGCGATATGACCAGTGTCGGCTGCCCGCTGCGTTTGCCGGCCAGGGTGCCGAGACCGAGCGGGATGAAGGACAGGGCAACCCCGGCGAGAGTTGCAACGACGGCCTGTCGAAGGCTCACCCCGAGCGCGAAGATGAGAGCGCCGAAGACAACTGCGGCAATGGATGAATTGGCTGCAAACCAGAGCCAGAATAGCCGGGCGGAGCGGCCAACCCTCTGATCAAGGGGGGTGGGCTCGATACCCGCGCGCTCGGTCGTGGAGATGGGGGGCGCCGACAATACCGTGGTCTCAGCAACACCCGCCTCACCGATCACACTGATCGGCTGGGACTCGACCACGATGTAGTCGGGTGCGTTCGGTGTTTCGGCGTAGTCCACGGTTACGGGCGAACGGGGTGCACCGATGATGCTGTTCGAGGGGTCAATCGCTGCGTCGCGGTCGACCCCTTCTCCAAAAGGGCGTCTCTCCCCCGTTGCGGCATCTATATCGGGGTCCGTGAACGGGTTGGGTTGGGCCGACGTCCATTCCGGGCTCGGTGGCTGCGGGCCCGGATCTATCGCTGATCCCGTCAGGAGGTCTTCGAACCCGTTTGGTCCAGGGTTGGGTGCCGGTGGCGGAGGCGCCGACAATTCTGGCGCAGGGAACACGCTTGCGGGCGGCCCGGCCGGCGGGGCAGCCCAGGATGGCACGCCCTGTTCCGGCCCCGGTGCCGGACTTGCCCATCCCTCAGCAGGAGCCCCCTGGTCGGGAACTTCAACTGTCGGAGTTGCGGCGGAAGGGACAGGGTCGGACGAAGGGGTTACCGGCAGGGACACGGCCGAAGAGAGGGGATCCTGCGACGCTGCCCGCCAGAGGTCGGCTACCCCGTCGGGGGCTGGCGGTTCGACGAGCACCGGCAGTTCGTGCACAACCGAACCGTTGGAGTCTGGAGCGGAAACAGCGGATGCGGTCCCATCGAATGACGTCACCTCGGTGGCCAGAGGAACGGACGCTGCAGAGGGCGGCTGCGCTGGCTCGAGGAATACAGGAGCGTCCGGTACCGGCGTGGCATCGAAATTGAGTTCGCGGGAGTCGGTCGGCGCAGTTACACCGGTCGGCGCAGTAACACCGGTCTGCGCAACGTCGCTCGGCGCAGCAAAACCGGTCGTTGATTCGGTCTCCGGAGGGGCGAACCCGGGGAAGGGCGTGGCTTCCGGTGCGGACGCGGGGGCGGGGGCTCTGTCGATCGCAGACCCGAAGATGTCGAATGGGTCGTTCTCGGGCGGAACCGGAATGCCTGCAGCTTCACCTA